>JGI10211J34971_10000566_pt1 | contig 30292 bp, 27 predicted proteins | sample Etolagsediment_FD_34971 | JGI IMG/M metagenome (IMG submission 34971)
AAAAAGAAAAAAAGAGTGGTTAGCTCTAGACGAGCTCCACGTAGAAATAATAATCCTGTGTGATGCCAGCAGTTTCATTTGCTGCAGCTATCAACTGGAAATCGACAGGGTCCCCCACATAGTTGTTCTTCTGGGTAATGTTTACACAGAATGCAACATCATCTGGAGTTGTGGTTGCACCAAAGTTAAGGATAACTGTCTGCCAAGAGTTTACATCAGATGTGGATGCATTGCTTGTGTATGCAGTACCTGCAATGTTCACAACACCATCTTCAGTGAAAACACTTGCTGCGCTGTCAGCATCTCCCGGAGTGAATTCCCACACTGTGTCAATTGCAGTAGAGAGGACTCCTCCACCAAGGTTTGCCCAGGTTGGGTTGTTGTTCTGTGAAACACAGACTTCACCGACGTCGCCATCAGCATAGGCCCAGCTGTACATGAATGCACTTGCTGAATCTTCTGCCAACACGAGGTTACCATCGATTTCTCCGTAAGCACCTGCCCACTTCTCAGTGGAGGTGTTTACATCCAATGTAACGCTTGTAACGTTACCTCCTTCGGTTACAATGTTTCCTGCAGTAGTAACACCCTGCCACTTGCTCGTACTCTCTTGAGTAGCAGATGCGTTAGCAATAGCGAATGCCATGCCGGAACAAAGTACCACAAAGGCTAAAGCCCATATAGTCTTATTCATTTATTGGTCACCTTTTTTGCCCAGCAACAAATCTGAGCGCGTAAAATGTGCTTCTCCCGTGTATTTTATAAAGGTTTCTGGACGGTTTGAAGTGCAACAGAAAGTGGGTTGGCATACATAATATCGGTTATAAAACAAAAGAAGAACTGTTTGATGGAAGAAAAAAGAAAAAAAGAGTGGTTAGCTCTAGACGAGCTCCACGTAGAAATAATAATCCTGTGTGATGCCAGCAGTTTCATTTGCTGCAGCTATCAACTGGAAATCGACAGGGTCCCCCACATAGTTGTTCTTCTGGGTAATGTTTACACAGAATGCAACATCATCTGGAGTTGTGGTTGCACCAAAGTTAAGGATAACTGTCTGCCAAGAGTTTACATCAGATGTGGATGCATTGCTTGTGTATGCAGTACCTGCAATGTTCACAACACCATCTTCAGTGAAAACACTTGCTGCGCTGTCAGCATCTCCCGGAGTGAATTCCCACACTGTGTCAATTGCAGTAGAGAGGACTCCTCCACCAAGGTTTGCCCAGGTTGGGTTGTTGTTCTGTGAAACACAGACTTCACCGACGTCGCCATCAGCATAGGCCCAGCTGTACATGAATGCACTTGCTGAATCTTCTGCCAACACGAGGTTACCATCGATTTCTCCGTAAGCACCTGCCCACTTCTCAGTGGAGGTGTTTACATCCAATGTAACGCTTGTAACGTTACCTCCTTCGGTTACAATGTTTCCTGCAGTAGTAACACCCTGCCACTTGCTCGTACTCTCTTGAGTAGCAGATGCGTTAGCAATAGCGAATGCCATGCCGGAACAAAGTACCACAAAGGCTAAAGCCCATATAGTCTTATTCATTTTTTGCTCACCTTTTTGCCCAGCTTCAAATCTGGGCATGTAAACTCCGCTTCTCCCGTGTATTTTATAAAGGTTACGGCTATTCTCTTCGGCTGCGTCGTAAGTAAAGGAGATTTTCTTAATTCCGGGTGATTTTTCCTGAATATTACAAATAAATTTGGAGGCAGGCCCTTTGGCACTTGGGAGATGCCTTGTAAAATCCATATATGACAAAAACCAAAGTAAAACTAAAAACAAACTGAACAAAAGGTAAGCTTTAAATATAAAATAGAGAATAGAACTCCATGAGACGTCTTTTGCTTGTTGTTTTGTTATGTTCTCTTGCATATTCCACATTTACAATTACGGCCCTGGATATGACTGTGGAGGTAAATGATGATGGGAGTGCGGATGTTACAGAAGAGATTTATCTCCTAATAACAACAGACTACCATATCTCCGTATATAATCAGGGATTAACGCAGAATGACTTAGCCAGCTGGAGCTCTTTGACCGGGCTCGGGGATGTCAGGTATCATGTAGATAACCGTGAAGTAGATGTGCAGAATGTTATCGTGCGCCCACAGCCGGTGTCTGCGTGCAACCCAATGGCAGACCTCTGCCACGGAGAGCTCAAAATTACTTATACTGTAGATGCGTATAGGGAAAAGAATGGGGGGGCAGTTAATAACTCTGGGTTGTTTATTGCAGAAAAATACAAACCAAGAACTACATTGTATTCGTTGAACAGCCAAGCGCTGAGTTTTGAGGAAAGTGATTTCGGGGATGTTATCCTGGGCGATGACCAGCGCCTTACGTTTGTGTTTCCACAAAAGGCTACATTGATAGAGGTAATCCCTCTTCCTGAAGGAATAGATAAGGGGGATATTGCACAAGTAAAAGAACTAAGCTGGGAGAATACTGTGCTCGCCAGGTTTGATGTTGCATTTGAAATAGAAGAGAGCCTGGATGCAGAAGTGCTCCAATTCTTTATGGATTCCAGAGATTCATTAACCGGAGTGGTTTCTGGCCCAGAGGGCCCGGCATTGGTAATTCTGGCATTGATATTGGTTGGGGCTTACATCCACCTGCAGGGCAAAGTGAAAAAGGTGAAGAAATGATTCTGCACAAGCACGAAAAACTTCTATTGAAAGAGCTTGAGAAACATGGAAAGGCAAGGGTAGAAAAAATTGGAATGAATCCTGATTCTGCAAGAAGGGCGGCATTCTGGCTCCAGGAGAAGGGGTTGGCAAAGGTAGAAGAAAAGGAAGAAGAAACATTTGTGCAAAACAAAGAATGTGTTGCCTGGGTAAAGAATGGATTTCCGGAAATTAAGATTTTGGAACGGGATGGGGAATCTGTTTCGGGTCTAAACGATGAAGGAAAAATCGGATTGATTTGGGCAAAAAAGAATGGGTGGATAGAAATTGTTGGAGGGAAGATAAAGAAAATAAGTGAACCTGGGAAATACCGCCTGGCAAAAGCTGCAGCCGACCCAAAAAATGCATCAGAGGAAGAAATAGGTATTCTTGTTAAGAGAAAGCTGGTGCAGCCGCAGAAAGCCAAGGAATTTAGGGTAGAACTTACTGCAAAGGGGGAAAAAGAAGCCTCAAAAATTGGGGAAATTAAAGAAGAATTGGGAGAATTGACAGATGAAATAATCGCAACTGGTGCATGGAAAGAAGCTGAATTCCGGCCTTATGCGCTGGCTCCTACTAAAGACGCACCTTTGGGAAAAGTGCATCCGCTTACTAAGATGATAAACAAGGTGCGCCATGTGTTCCGGGACATGGGATTTGTTGAGATGGAAGGGAATATTGTGGAAAGCGCGTTCTGGAACTTCGATGCGCTCTTCCAGCCCCAGGACCACCCGGCCAGGGAACTGGCAGACACTTTTTATCTGGAAGGCAAAGAAAAGCTTCCGAATGAAAAATTGGTGGAGCGGGTTGCAAAAAGCCATGAAAAAGGATGGAAATACAAGTGGGACCCTGAAGAAGCAAAAAAGCGGGTTCTCAGAACACACACTACTGTATTGAGTGCGCAGCACTTAAACAAGCTCAAAGGAACGGATGGAAAAAAATTGTTTGCTGTAGGAAGGGTGTTTCGGAATGAAGCAACGGATTTCAAGCACTTAGCCGAATTCCATCAAGTTGAAGGAATTGTTGCGTGGGAAGGTGCAACATTCAGGGATTTGCTTGGTTTGCTAAAGGAATTCTACAGGAGGCTCGGGTTTGAGAAGATACGGTTTAGGCCAAGCTATTTCCCCTACACTGAACCCAGTGTAGAAATTGAAGTGTTTCTTAAAGAGCGCAAGGAATGGATGGAACTGGGAGGAGCAGGAGTCTTCCGGCCTGAGATGACAAAACCGCTTTGTGATATTTATCCTGTGCTGGCCTGGGGGCTTAGCCTGGAACGGCCAATGATGCTCGCAGAAGGATTAAAAGATATACGGACGTTCTACAAAAACGACCTTGACTGGCTAAAAGGTTCAGGAGCAAAAAAATGAAAAAAATACTCTTGATTGTTGCGCTTGTAGTGCTGCTGGCATTTGCAGCTACATTTGTGCTTACTATATTTACTATGCCTACAGAAGACGCAGAAATGGGTTATGTAGAAGTAGTCTCTAAGGGAAGGGCCGGAGAATATGGATATTACCTATATAACGCAAATGGAACCGGGCAAATCGAATTATTGGGCTTGAATGAGGCTCCAAAAAACAGGATAGTTGTTTTGAGTGAGATGGGAATTGGAATGGAGTCGTTTAATGACTTCATGGAAGAAATGGAAACCCTTGAAAAATATGGAATGAGTGTAGAAGTAATAGGAAGAAGTGATATGCGGAATGTGCGCGATTCTATCCTTATTGTCCCTACTGGAGCGATACCGGATTATATCCTCAATACTATCAAATCAACCGGAACATTCAACACACTAATCTATATCGGCAAAACCGACTTGAAGATGGCCAGCAGCCTCAGGAAGGATTACTGGTATACTCAATTGGATGAAGAGACCAAGGAGAGGATAATTGTAGAAGAATATACCTTGGATGAATTCATGGATGACCCTGCTCTTATGGAGCAATTCAAAAAAGATGTGCTGGAAAACAGGTGGGCAGCGCTTTCAGAGAATACCCAGGCATTTATAGACTATGATGGGGACCAGAGCATCTTTGTGCCCTTGGAAGAGAATGGGTATTTAAGGTTCATCTATGAGGCTGGGGAGAAAAGGGGTATAGATGATTCTGGATTTTTGCCGCTTGAACCTGTGCATATGGAAACTGATGGGGATGTGTATCCGTGGGAACGTGCAGCAGTTTCATTTACCCTGAGCAACACTACAGGAAAAGCGTTCTACACTGTAGAGAAAAATGGGGTAATCCTGCTTTCAGAAGACCTGGGGAGAGTTGGGGTGGAAAAGGCATTTTATTACACTTATGAGTTTGAGGAACCGGGAGATTATATTGTAAAAGTATATGACAGTTCCGGGATGCTCGGCTCCACATATATCCACGTAAAAAATATAGAAATTGTGCGGGAGGAAACTTGGGACATACGCACAGAATTTTCTGTGAATGTGGATGGGGAACCCCTCAAAACAGGAGACCTTTATGTTTCACTAAATAATGAAGAAGCAGAGAAATACCCAATTATTGACGGACATGTAACCGTTACGGAAAAGCTCCAGAGCGGAACAAATGTATTCAGGGTGCAGTATCTGGAATACAAAGAAGACATAGTATATGCTGGAGGGCAAACGGGCACTATTGAAACCTATATACAATGGGGGCCATTCATCCTAATCTTCATCATCATAATCTATGTGCTAGCCAGCATGCGAAGAAAGCCGATGTATACAATTAAAATTGAGGCTGTGGCCAGGAAAGAGCGCAACAGTGTGGGGATAAGTACTGAGCAAATGGTTGAGTGCATTAATTACCTGGAGACCAAATTTGGCTGGAACCATGTTCCTGTTAAACTGGGGGAGATTGCATACAGTATCAGGAAAAATGTTACTGATGGGGCAGATGTGCTGGATGGGGACCTTGAAGCAATTCTTAAAGCAATGGAAGCTAAAGAAATTGTGGAGCGGGAGGGAGATTATTACCAGCTTAATGGATGGGGAAACGTAAGGAAAAACGTGCTTATGCGAAGAGTCCGTGACACGCTTGTAAGAAGTGGGATAAAGTTTAAGGAAACGAAAAGAGGCTTTGATATTGGTTCAGCAATTATTTCTGCAGATTATACGGATATGAACAAAAAACTCATACTTGCATTTGATGGGGAGGAAGATATGAGAAGGTTCATGAATTCCCTTAAAGGAAGTGAACGGGCCCGGCTGGAAGTCAAAAAAACCAATGACATGATTAGGCTTATTGCCGTAGACAGCATGGAAGAGATTCTATGATGGGGAAGATATTCCTCCTCCTAGTTCTCATTTTGGGTTTATGCGCTGCCCTGGAGAATACTCCTGTAGAAGAAGTGACTGCACACAATATTGAAATTGCACCTAACATGGCTAATAATAGCGGAATTGAGTTAGAGGAGTTTAGCAAGGACGATCCAGTACAGGTGGGAATGGAGATAATAACTATCCTTCCTGCAGTGGATATGCGAATTCCTCCAGAAACAGAGGGCGTGCTATGGGGGTACAATGAAAAATATCTCTACAACCTAAGCTATGATGATGGGGATGGGTGCCCAGACAAATACACATTCCACCTTCGCAACAGCAGCAGGTATGCGGAGATGAGGTTTCACTTCAGAAATGATACGTTGGGTGGAGAGATAGATTTGAATGAAGCGATAATAGACATTCCATTTAGCAACAGCATTTTGGAAAGCGCAAATGGAACTGAGAATCTAACAATTGAATTGGTGTGGGTGTTCTGGCACTATTTTGAAAAAACAGTCAAGATAAACAATCCTGTGGTCGGGGGATGTGATTATGAGGAGCCGGCTATTTCTATGGTCAATATCACTTCTAGTGGGAATGTGAGTGCGCAGTATATTATTGAGCCGGGTGGGGTGAGTTTCTTCCTAGTCAGGCCGGTTTTGGGGGAGCAATGGTACCAGAACAACCATTTTGATACGTTGGCGTTCTCCAGAAAAAGCATCTACAAAGCGGAAATTGGGTTAGATGGAAATGAAAGCGGATATGCCAGAATATATAATTTTTCAATCGAGGAGGACCCTCTGGGAGCATGGCATACTGTGGTTAATGAAACTGAAGTTTTTGAGAATGCCAGCATGGAAAACTATGAAATTGCATACTGGGCAAACCCTGTAGTAAAGGAAAACAATTCATTCTCCCATCTTTACGAGGTCAATTATACCTATGTCGGAGTGGGTGCCCATACACTCAATATAACGGTTACTGATTTTTTTGGGGGGCAGCATACTTTTGAAAAGGAGATATTCAGCCGAAAGATGACATATGAAGGAAAGGGTGAAAGTGGGGAGCCAGCCGGAAGTGAGGAGGAGTACCGCCCAAGTGCTCCGGAAATAGGGGATGAGGGGTTAGAGCGCAACATTATCCCTCCAAATGAGTATATCCTGATATTCCTGATTGCTGGTATAGGGATATTTTGGTATTACAAGGGGCATGGGAAATCCAGGTAAGGAAAGGCCCCAGCTTACTGAATAACGCCACCATAGAAAGATTTATATACATAAACACTCTAAATATTGGAACCTAAGGTATCCAGCTTTTTCAAGAAAAAGCAACTGCACAAAACTGAAATGTTTTGTGCGCTTTGAAAATTCAGTAGAATTTTCAATTAATAAACAGGTGAAAAAATGGTTAGAGTATTTGATGCTGACGCGAATGTCCTAATAGAAAAAACGGCGGGAAAGCTCAAGGAGATGGGCATTAACAAGCCGGAATTCGTTGGGGCAGTCAAGACAGGGGCACATGCAGAGCGGCCCCCGCAGGATGAAGACTTTTGGTATGTTCGATGTGCTTCCCTTATGAGGCAGGCATACGTAAACAGCAACGTTGGAGTCCAGGAAATGAGGCGCCACTATGGGGGCAGGAAAAACCGTGGGGTAAGACCGGAAAGGCAGGTTCCTGCGGGTGGGTCTACAATTCGAAAGGCCTTTCAGGCTCTTGAAGAAGCCGGCCTTATGGCCAAGGGCACTAAAGGGCGAAAACTCACTGCAAAAGGCATGTCCCTATTGGATAAAACTGCCAGTGAGCTTAGCGGGTGAAAAGCGTGGGTGACCTGGAATCTGCCAGGAAGGACAAACTTGAACAATACCAGCAGGAATTAGAAGCAAAGAAGAAAGGGGAGCAGGTTAAGGGAATGCTCCGGATGGCTCTTACTGAAGAGGCATATGACCGGCTCATGAACGTGAAGCTGGCAAATGCACAATTGTATGGCATTGCTTCTAACCAGGTGTTCAACCTGTACCAAAAAGCAGGGCGCAAGATTACGGAAAAGGAACTTATTGCCCTTCTTCAGGCAATTAAAGGAAGTTCAAGAGAAACAAAAATAACATTCAAATAGGTGATTTTGATGAGCAAACACAAAAGTTCAATTAAGAAACAGCGGCTTGGGAAGAAAACCAAGCAGAACAAGAGGATGCCAGTCTTTGTAACCGTGCGCACCAAAAGAAAGGTGATGTACAATAACAGAAGCAGGAACTGGAGAACTGACAAGATTGGAGACGTAGGTGAATAAAATGGCAGATCTTGAAAGAATTTATGTTATTCCGCTCAGGGGCGCCTATGAGGGAGTTAGGACAAAGAGAAGCAGGAAGGCTGTGAAAATAGTCAGGGGCTTTATTGCAAGGCACATGAAGGCAGAGGAAGAAGAGGTCTCCATTAGTGAAGCGGTTAACGCCCTTATCTGGAAGAGGGGAATTCAAAAGCCTCCACGGAAGATCAAGGTGCGGGCAGTTAAGTCCGGAGACGCAGTAAATGTGATGCTCTTGGATGAAAAGGAAGCTCCTAAGGAAGAAAAGCCTAAAGCCGGGCCAAAGAAAGAGGAGGAGAAAACAGGGGCAACAGAGCCAAAGGAAGTAACACCTAAAGAACCTGAAAAGGCAGAAGTGCCAAAACCTGAAGCCAAGAAAGAGGAACCCAAACCAACTCCGGAGAAAAAGGCTGAAGTTCCTGCACAAAAACCTAAAGAACCAAAAAAAGAGGAAACTGCATCTGCAGAGAAAAAGAAGGAATGAAGATGGCATATCGGAGGGCAGCATATTTTGGCAACCCGTTTATCGGGCTGTTTTTTGCTACCAATAGAAAGCACACCCTCTTCCCAATAGATACAAAGGAAGGCTTGCGGAAAACAATATGTAAAAGCCTGGGCACAAAACCTGTTGTGAGCAATGTGGCTGGCTACAATCTGGATGGAGTATATGTCGCAATGAATGATAATGGGATCATATTGCCTCCTGTTGTTTCCAAAGAGGAAAAGAAATTTCTGGAAGCTGAAACCGGACTTTCGGTTTATGTTTCCAAAGAAAAATTAAATGCAAATGGGAACAACATTGCCATGAATGATATGGGCGGGCTCATCAATCCAAACGTGAATGAAAAGGAAAGGATTGCGATGGAAGAATGTCTGGGGCTGGAACTGGTGCCTTTTAATGTGGCAGGTTTTTCCACCATGGGTTCGCTGTGTGTTGCAAACAATAAGGGGTTCCTGACCCATTATGCAGCAACTGAGCGTGAACTCGCTGAGATGGAAGAAATACTCAAGGTCAAGGGAATGCCCGGGTCCATCAATATGGGTACGGGATTTATAGGGATTGGGCTCCTTGCAACAGATAAGGGATATTTTGCAGGGGAAGCAACCAGTCCTTTTGAATTGGGAAGAATAGAAGAAGCATTGGATATGATTAGGTGAGATGATGAAATTTAGAATAGAAGGAGAAATCAAGATCGGCTCTGAGCAGAGAAAATTTACCAAAGAAATAGAAGCCCAAAGTGAGAATCATGCANAAGAGCTTGTGTATTCCTTATTTGGTTCCCAGAGTGGAATCAAGAGAGTCAACGTCAAGATTGCTGAAATTAAGAAGGTGGAATGATGAAACAGGAGGAAATACTCGCCACGGCAAGGCTTTATAGCCAGCAGAAGCAGGCAGTAGAACGGGAACTTGAGAAACTAATGATGTCCTTGGTAGAATTAAATAATTCAGTTATGACTATGAAGGGCTTGGAAGCCGGTGAGGGGCTTGTTCCTATCGGGGGAGGCGCGTTTTTGAAGGCAAACCTGGAAGGAAAGGATGCAATCATCCCAATCGGGGCGGGGTATATGAAAGAGTACAGTGTTAAAGATGCATCTGCCGAGATTGGAAAACGAGTTAAGCTTACTGAAAACGCAATTAAGAAAATGCGTGATGAACTTGGCAAAATAGACAAAGAAATGGTTAAGCTGGAAGGAGAATTTAGAAAGCTGCAGCAAGGGTGAGGTTTTCTGTGTTTGACCTTCTCAAAAAGAAGATTTCTGGTTTTGTAGAAAAAATTGGAGGTGCTGAAGAAAAACCTTCTGCTCCACCTAAAGAAAAGAAGGTCGAAAAGAAATCCGGAAAAAAAGAGATTCCTCCAAAGATTGAAATTAAAAAGAAAGCTAAGGTTGAGGAAAAGAAAGTAGTTGTTGCTAAACCAAAAGAAAAAACTCCAAAAATAACTGAGAGGGAACTTCCTAAAGAAAAAAAAGTTGAACCTGCTCCTGTTGAAGTAAAAAAAGGAGCAAAACCAACCAAAGAGAAGGAAAAGAAGCAGATTGAGGAGATAAAAGAACCTGTAGAAATTTCCAAAGTTAAAACTAATGTTGAGGGGAAAGAACCTAAGAAAAAAACGGGAATAATTGAGAAATTGCTTGGTTCTAAGAAGGAAGAAGAAAAACCCGAAATTAAAGAAATTACAAAAGAAGAAGAAAAAGTTGAGGTTGTTATACCTCCAAAACCTTCCAAAAAAGAAGTGCCTGCTGCAAAGGAAGAACAGGCAAAAAAGAAGGAAGAAGAACTTAAGAAAAAGGTAAAAAAAGGGCTTTTTGCTTCAGTAACTGAAACAATTACCGGGGAAAGTGAGGTTAAAGAGAGTGAAATTGTAGAGCTTCTGGATGAACTTGAGCTGGGGATGCTCGAGAGTGATGTGGCCCTCTCAGTTGCAGAAGAGATTAAAGAAGAACTCCGGAAACGGATAATCGGCTCAAAAGTAAAGCGGGGCCAGACTGCAATTTTTGTAAAGGACAGCCTGAATGACATTCTGCTTAAAATGTTCCAGGAAACCCCTGGATTTGACATTGTCCAAAAGATAGAAGGAAGGGAAAAACCCTGCAGGATTATGGTTGTTGGGCCCAATGGAGCGGGAAAGACTACAACGATCGCAAAGATAGTTGCTCTCCTTCAGAGCAGGGGGCTAAAGGTATGTGTTGCTGCATCCGATACGTTTAGGGCAGCTGCAGTAGAGCAATTGGTGCACCATGGAAACAAACTTGGGATTAATGTAGTGCATGGAGCTTATGGTTCTGATCCAACATCCATTGCATTTGATGCGGTAAATTATGCAAAGGCAAATAATCTGGATGTTGTGCTCATTGATACTGCAGGAAGGCAGGAAACAAATGTGAATCTTCTTAACCAGCTCAAAAAGATGGATAGGATAATCAAGCCAGATTTCAAGATATATGTGGGTGAAAGCATTGCAGGAAATGCGATGGTTGAGCAGATTTCCAGATTCAATGGGGATATCGGGCTGGATGGGGTCATCCTCACCAAATTGGATTGTGATGCGAAGGGGGGAACGGTTATTTCTGTATCCAGGGTAGCCAAACTTCCAATATTGTATGTTGGCGTGGGGCAGGGATATGGGGACCTGAAGCCATTTGTAGCAGAAGAGATTGTGGGGGAGATCCTATCCTGAAGGGACAAAAGATTCTTCTGGATACAAATTTTCTATTGGTTCCTTACCAATTCAAGCTGGATATTTTTGTGAAATTGGAAGAGTTGGTTGAAGTGCCGCACTCTTTTCTGGTTCCTACTGGAGTGATACGGGAATTGGAGGGGCTTTCATCCGGAAAGGGAAAGGAAGGGGCAGCTGCCAGGTTTGCCTTGAAGCTGATAAGAGCCAAAAACCCCGAAGAAGTGGAAAGTAGCGGGAACGTAGACGACTGGATTGTGGAATATGCTAAAAACACAGGAGTTATCGTTGCTACAAATGATAGGGCGCTAAGGGGTAGATTAAAAAGGAAGCGCGTAAAAGTGGTATCACTCCTCTCAAGATCGAGACTGGGGGTCGTATAATGGATACAGTTGGATGGGTACTCATAGGCGTCTTTGCGTTCTTTGCATTTCTGCTATTGCTCGTTGTTATTTACTTCGTGTGGAAACGCGGGGCGGGTTCTGTAAAATTCCAAAAAAGAATAAAGGATGGAAAAAGCATGGTTGTTGTGCAGCCGTTTGTAAATTTGAAAAGAGTGATGGTACAGGATAAAGCCGGAGGGCAGAACCTGGTCTTTGTAAGGGAAAATATATCCTCTGGGGAAAAAGTATATTTTGACTATCCGGCTTCAAACACTCCCGCCAGGCTTACAACAGAAGGAGAAGCAAACATAACTATTGAAGCTAAACCTTGACTCTATGGCTTAATTCTGTAATCTCTTCTTTTGAGAGTTCTCTTGCACGCTTTTTTGGAAGCTCACTTTCGGTTTCTATTCCTCCATGGTGCAGGGCGTTCCTAATCATCTGGTTTTTATGCTGGAAAATAATCCGGATGAATTCTTCTAGGTTTTTATCCATTTGGAAATCTTTTCTTTTAAGGAGAATTATTGCTGAATCCACCTTGGGAGGAGGAGTAAACGAGCCTTTTTTGACCCTCTTGATTAGTTTAACGTCAAAGAGGAGTTGGGAGGTTACTGAAAGCCGTCCATACTCTCTGGTTTTTGGCTTTGCGACCATTCTTTTTGCAAATTCAAGCTGAAGCATAAGAACTGCATATTTAAAATCAAGTTTTGCCAGAGAAAAGATTATTGGTGATGAAATGTAATAGGGAAGATTTCCTACAATTACTTCAGCAGAGGGTGGAGATTGCTCCAGAAAGTCTCCTTCAATTATGGTTATTTTGTCTTTGAAATTTGTGCGGAGGTGCTCGGCCCATCGGGAATCCTTCTCAATGACGGTGAGGGAACTAGGCTCTTTTTCCAGAAGCTTTTCTGTGAGGCGCCCGTCACCGGGACCGATTTCAAGAACTGTTTTTCCTTTTGGGTTTGCAAGGGTTGCTTCAAAATCCAGGATTCCCTGGCTGTTTAAGAAATGCTGGCCCAGAGATTTATTAAGTTTCATTCTGGATAATCCTCCTTCTTTCCTTCCAAGATAAGCAGTGCATCAATTAATCCATATGCATAATCCGAACATCCAAAAGAAGTAAATGCATCGCCTTGCTCAAAATAGTGGCGGGAGTCGTGTGTATACTGTTTAGCGAGCTTGAAAATTTTTGGGTATTTTTCTGCAAAACCAAGCTTTTTGGCATCTGTAAGGCGGTTTTCAAGCTTTTCTAGGCTTTTCTGTGCTCTCTCATTGTGCATGGGGATACTGTAGCAAGAAATGCTTATATTGGGGTGTTTTGGGGCAAAGGTGTGGGAGAAAGAGTTTATAAATGTTTGTGCACTATAATATATCATATAATTTGTTGGATTTGATGGTTATGTCTGAAAAAGATGAAAATAATATAAACGGCGAAAGCAGCGGAACTCTTAGGGATGATGCTAGCAAGGAGCCTGCGGAAGGAAAGAAAAAAGATGGAATCTTTAGCCAGATATTTGGGAAAGAAGCACAGCCAAGTGCCCCATCAATAGAAGAAGCCATAACTGAGCATGCGGAAGGGGCTATTTCTCAGGAAGGAAATCTAATTCCGCTTAAAGAATTCATGGCACAATTCAAAAATGAAGCTGGAGAACTGCAACTAACTCCTAAAGATGAAGAAGCCGTAAGAGGGAGGTTGGATATACTTCGGGAGGAATATAGGGAAACTGAAGGAAGCAACGACCCGATTCTGGAACCGCTCAAAAATGAGATTTATACTTTAGCACTGGTGTTGCCTGAATTCCAGAAAGGGAAGGAGAGCATGCCAGATGGAGATTCCCGGGCTTTTGACGTTGCCGATATTATGGGGTTGCTCAATAGGGGGGGCGGGGGCTCTGAAGAAACTACTCAAGTTAATTCTGATTTGCTAGCAGAGATACTCACTGGAAACAAATCCAGGCAACCTAATGAGAATTCAGTAAAACTTGACTTGGATGAGAGTGCAGTAGAGATTCCTGCAGAAAAAGAAGGAACTAGGGAAAAGAGTTCAGGAAGCCTGGTTATTGATGCTGGCCCACATAGTGAAGAGATAAGTGCTATTGAAGTTCAGGGAAGCCTTTTTGATGAAGATGTGCCTGTAGAAGAAGAAATTGCTCATGAAGAAGAAGCAGTCGTTGATGTTGACGAGGCGGGTGTGGAAAGTAAATCTGTTCCTGAAGGTGCCAACGAATTAACTGAAGTTGAAGAGAAGGAAACAGCACAAACCGAAGAAGCCGAAGTAGTTGTTGAAGAAATACCTGAAGAAGGTGTGGAGATAAATGTTGATGAACTCAATGGTGATGTTGAGCCTCCCCATTCTGAAGCAGAAGAACCTGCAGTCCCTGAAAAAGAAGGAACTGAAAAAATGAACATGACTCAAGTAGCGTTGGGAAAACGCGGCCGGAAGACAACGGAAGACAGTTGGTTTAGTTCTGAAGAAGATATGGAAAAGCCTAGGGGAATGGGAACTGCAAATGTCCCACAAAGGAAAATGAGGCAGGAAACTGTAGCAGGAATGCCAAGGGCAGATTTGAAAGCTGATGAGGAAGTTGACGGTAAAAAGATTGGGCTCAGTACCTCTGGATTATTTAGTGAATTTGATAAAGAAAAGAGTGGGGAAGCCCCTGAAGGGAGCAGGCCAATTAAGCTGGAAGATGTCTCTTCGGAGAGTGATGGTGTCCCCAAAAAAGGAGCACTGGACCACACTCCGCCAAAAAGGCTTCCTACTGTAGAAATGCCGAGAATTGGAAAGGAGCTTTCCGGAATGGAGCAAACCACTCCTGAAGGGAGTGCAATTGACCCAAATGGGGCAACCCAATATGCTTCCCCAGAACTTTCCAATGATACTGGGAAGAGAAGGGCAAAGATTGCTCAGATTGCACGCAAAGTAAAGGAAGGAAAGGCCTCCCATGATTTTGTTGCTTATGGAGACGTATTGTACGAGATGGAGCTGGCGGGGAGAGTTGCGGGGGTAGAAGAGAACGTCCTTGCGAAATTAGAGGATGTTTTGGATAACCTTGGGAAGAGGCCGCAAACCGCAATCGAATTTCTTAGGGGAGATGTGGAAGTCACAATCGGACTCTTGGAAGAAATTGAATCCTGGTTGATAAATCATGAAAATTCCATTAAAGAAAAGAGCCCCGAATCCAAGAGATTAGAAAAACTGAGGATGTTTAAGGCTTTTGTTCTGGATAAAGAAGATGCTGAAGAGAAAGCACTTGAATATGCTTTCTGGCTTAAGGGAGAGAGGGAAAAATTCGAACAGGTCGCAGATGCATTTGATATTCTGGATATTAGCCCTTCGGAGCATAGTAGGGAAGCGGTAGTTAAATTATGCGAAAATGCGGCTAAAGAGAAGCTGGAAGAGATAGGGAAAAGGAAAATCGCGGATCTGTGGGACTTGGTTAAAGGTAATGAGGGGCAGGAGATTGAAGCGGATTATCGCTACAGCATGCTTACCGGATACCTCTCCAGGAGAAACCGGGAAAGGATAGTGCGCCTTGAGAAGGAATTGGAAAAATATGGTGTAACCGCAGATGAATTTGATAAGAAAAAGGAGCAGATGGTTGAGGTTCTTGCCAGTGTGCTTAAGGTAAATCAGGAAATCGCCCGTACTGGAAGAAGCGCCCAAGAGCTTGCGCCTATAATCAAAGAGGAAATTATGAAGCTTGCTCCAGAAGACCCAATAGGCCGCGCAAGATTTGTAAAAATTATCAAAGATGCCCAAGCGGGCCAAGGCGAAGCGGTAAAGGCACTGGCTGATGAAGCACAGAGAAGGAAAAGTGAACTGGAAGGAGAAACCATGGTTATCTCTCCTGAGGCACTTGCAGAAAAAGGGATGAGTAATACTGAAGTTAGGAATAAACTTCTGGCTACCGGAGGAGTGCAGCCAAGTGTACAATCTGCTGTGGAGAGTTCAAGAGGGAAAGCAAAGCGGGAAATAAAAATGCCCTTCTGGACAAAGCTTGCAGTAACTGCTTCAGTAGCTGCGAACCTGGCTTTTGGAGGATTGTTTCTCTATAACCGGGGGCGCACAGATGCTGTAGAAGAGATGCGCTCAATGCTTGGGCAGAAAGATAATGTTGTTTCTGTAGCAGAAGAAGATGTTTCAGCTTCAGCTGCTCTTCCAGCTGGGCTTGTTGAGGGAGATGCTCAGGCAGAAGAGATTATTCCTGAAGTTGGAGTTAATGATGCGCCTGAGGCTGATGTGGAAGCCTCACGAGCAGAACCCGTAGAAGAAGAGCCTACGGCCGGACCTGAGCCTGCAAAGGATAGGGCAGCACAGCTCATGGAAGAGATAAATCAGGCAATCCTTGACAGGGAGGGACTCCTTATTGGAAGTGAAATGCTTACTGAAGCATACAAATCTATTGGAGAACAATTGGATGGAAAAGTGCTCCGTTCAGAGAAAGTAAAATGGGCAGAGCATATGCTGCATACTAAATTCCCAAACAGGATGTTTGAATTTGCAGTGATGCTGGACTGCTGGAGAAATATCTGGCCTGTGGCCATCCAAAGCGAAGAATCTTCAGATATTGCCGCGGCATATGCAGTAGGAATGAGGATTGCAACCGTTCTGGGGAAGAGGTCTGGGGGCCCAAAAAGCATGCATACAACGATTAGGGAAATCCGTGCCAAAGGGCAGTCTGTACCGGGCCTTGCAGAAGGAAGTCTTCTGGATCAGATAGAAGATTCCCGCGGATCAAGATGCCTGGCAGCAGGATACTGGAGCATCGTAAAAAAGAAGCTCGGTTTATTTGCTAAAAAGGTGAAGGAATTGGGAGTTGGCAAATCTGAATTCCAGAAGCTTGTGGATGAAAAACAGGGAGCAGATGCCTCTAGGATTAGGAAAAGATTTGAAGGAGCAAGTGGTAAAGCTCGCCAAGAGTGTAGAAAAGAAACCTGCAAACCATTTAGGCCAACTTCGCTTGGTGCCCAGGAAATGGCAAAAAGAGCAGAGATGGTGAGTGAAAAGCAGGACAAACTCGTTGGAAAAAAACGTGAAAGGAATGAGTTGTTAGATACTGCTACTGGTGGGAAAAAACTTGGAGAGCCCAAGAGAAAGAAGGGTGGAAAAAAGGGCAAGCAGAGCAAATGTGAAGGCAAGACCGGAACAGACTTCCTAGAATGTGTGCACAACCGAAGACTTGCGAAACCTGATGGAGAGACTGGAGCAAAGAAGATGCACAAACCTAAAAAGAAACACACTGGCGGAAGCATTTCAAAGGCTCCCAGGATGATTGCGTTCCAGTAGATTTTCTTCTTTTTATCTTTTTATATTCTTTAAAAAGGGTAGCATTCAAATAATGAATTAACTTGGGCCCGTGGCGCAACCTGGATAGCGCGGCTGGCTTCGGATGCATTCTCCTGATTGCGGGAGAAACCAGCAGGTTGCGGGTTCGAATCCCGTCGGGCCCGATATGGAAATTACAGAAAAGGAATTGCAGGATACATTCTCAAAAATGAAAATTCCAAAAGACATACGGCTGTTTATGATTACCAAAAATATGTATGTGCGGATATACCAGGGGAAGGTTACATGGAGGCTGCTTTCCGAAGAGTTTGAATTTGTAAAAAAAATGAAGTGTGAACGGGGAGAAATTTTAGATTTATTCTCTAAGATGGAATTTATGATTAATGAACTAATTCAATTAAATCTGCTGGGCGCAAACGAAGAGGGGGCAGAAAAGCTGGATGATTTACTGGCTCAAGCGGACTTCTTTAGCCGGCTGAAACTGCTTAGGAAGTGGAAAAGTTTGAACAACAAAACCGTGGAAATGCTGAATCAGGCAAAGCAGGTAAGAAACGGGTTTGCACATGCATGGGGAATTGAAGAGGTTTTGTATAAAGAAAAACCCATAGAGGAAAATTTTGAAACTTTCAAAAAAGATATGGAAGAGATATGGAGAGCCTTGGTGGAAGTTTATTCAGTTGAACAGAAGAAATATGATATAGATGAAATTTTTGAGAAGATAAGAAGACAAAACAAAAAGAAATGAAATTTTCAATTAAGGAAGAGAATAAAAAAATAAGAAAGAAGAATTACTTCTTCTTCGGACTAGGTGTTTTGGCAGGCTCTTTATCTCCTTTTTTCCTTGTCAGGAAATAGATTATAAGTGCAATAATTATTATTGCTAAAAGGATTAGGAGTATCAGGGTCATATCAAACTCGGGTGCTTCGGGCTCCAGAACTTCCACTGGGGTGTCCATTGTGTTAACTAGGAATTCCTCCCTCCCACCGAATTCAGTCACTGCTTTCATTTCCAGGGAAGAGAGCTCTTCTGGACTAATGAGCAAGCCCCCGATTCTTACTACTGTGGTCTGATCCGGCTCCAACATTCTGACTTCCGGGTCGTCAACAGTTGAAGACGAGATGTCGCTGCTATATTCTATGCTCGTTCTTAGGTAAACATTCTCATTTCCTGTATTTGAATACTTAATGGAGACCGCATCTGCATCCGGAGAATATGTGGATTCTAGTACTTCCAAAGTGGATGCATCAATAAAATCAACTACTCCCAGGTCCACGTATGCACTAAGGGCCCGCTCATACGCATACTTGGATGAACTGAAATATGTGGTAAGGTTGGCGGCTAATTTTCCGGGGTTTTCTACTATCAGAGGGTAAGAAAAGCCTTTGGTTTCCCCTTTCTTAATCTGCTGAGGCCCCTCATCACCCACGGTTCCAATAATTTCTCCATCAGAGTAGACAAACATGGATGAGGTTACGTAAGTGGCAATTGTTCCCTTGTTTTCAAGAATAAGCTCTATCTCCTCTTTGGCTGTGTTGTACTGGAGATTTACGAGCCCAACATCCAGGATAATGCTTGGGAGGGGATAAATAATGAGGCCTTGAACCTCTTCTTGTCCAGAGCTTGTCTGCCCCATTTTTACAAATACGGAAAACTTCTTTTCATCAAACTCGGAATTCAGGTTTTTCATTAAGTTATATACGGCTGCGGTATACTCATCACTAATCAGGACCCCTATCCTCAATTCTCCGCTTACAATATAATTGTGGAGCATATCATAGGTTTCTGAAGGGATTGTGTTGGATACTAGGACTACCGGGAAAACCCCATCTGTAATGGATGGTTCAAAAAAGGTTCCATCAGCAAAAGTAACTTGTTTTTGGGCATCATATTTGGAGAAATAATCTTCGACTAGCTCCACATTATCCAGATATTTGTCCCCATTCTCTATTTGGCTGAACTGGATACTTTGGGCTTCCAGGGCATCCATGACTTCATCATCAACTGTCCCATAGACTAGCGTGGGGGTGGAAGCATGGGAACCGAGAAAAGAGGCTACTTGTCCTGCATTCTCCTGGGTTGCATAGAGCACATACGAACCCGAGGCTTTTGCATATGGGAACAAAACTACTAGATTATAGGAATAATCTGGGTCAACAAGTATGAATGAGTGGGCTCCAGAGCGTTCTGCTAATTCCATATTAAATTCCCGAGAATTCGACGAAATAAGTGTGTTTTTAACCGTTGCGCCATTGGCCTCCAGGGCATTTTTGTATCCTGCATGAACTGGGGTTGAATCAGATTCTATGAGGGTTATGTCTTGGGCTGGCCCCACAGTCAATACTGCAGTTTGAAGGTTAGTGCTGGGAAAAATATAGTAATTGCCTTCTCCAACCACATTTGCATAGAAAACACCTGATGCCACATCCTCATAGTCCAGAGAATTAATCACTACTTCTGCGTAAGAAAATGCACACAAGAAAACCAATAAACCTAATATTAGAGTATACCTCCCCATGCATAGATTTCAAGGCAAAGGAATATAAATAGTTACTGAAGTGCAGATGACACAGAATTTTAAAGGGTTCGAAGGTAAAAGATGAGCATGGAAGAAGAAACAGGAGAAGCCAGCATCGAGGAGTTTGAAGAAGCTGGAAAAATTGGCTCAAAAATACGTGAAGAGAGCCGGCAACTCGTAAATATTGGAGAGGGGCTCCTGGACATTGCCGAGACAATAGAAGGGATGATTGAAGAAGAGGGGGCCAAACCTGCATTCCCGGTAAACGTATCAGTCAATAATATTGCTGCCCATTACACTCCTGAATTCAAAGATAAAGAAGTAATCGGGGAAAACGATGTTGTAAAAATAGATTTGGGAGCAGAACTTAATGGGGCCCTTTCCGATACTGCTTATACTGTTGATTTGAGTGGGAAGCATGAGAAATTAATTGAAGCGTCTCAGGAAGGGCTTAAAAAAGCAATAGAAATGATGAAACCTGGAGTAACTGTTGGGGAAATTGGGGCCACCGTAGAAGAAGTAATCCGGGGTTATGGGTATAAGCCAATTGCAAACCTTACCGGGCATAGGATAAGTACTGGGATTCTCCATACTGGCATTGATATCCCCTCAATCAAGACTGAAGATCCCTACCAATTGCAGGTTGGGGAGATTTATGCTGTTGAACCGTTTGCTACAGATGGGAAGGGATTTGTATCGGATACTGACCAGGTTGAGATATTCAGCTTACATATGCCTGGGAGGCTCAGGATGAGGGAATCCCGGAAACTATTGAATTTTATTATTTCCAATTATGGGATGCTTCCTTTTGCTGAAAGATGGCTCCATAAGGAATTTAAGTCAAAATTGCTGCTCAAAAATGCACTCAAGGAAATGCTTAGGATGCAGGTAATCAAGGGGTATCCCGTACTTAAAGAGGCTGGGGACGGGCTTGTTTCCCAAACTGAACACACTATGCTTATAGAAGAAGGGGGAGTCAGGGTTCTTACTAAATAAGCACCTTATTTTGATAAAGAATTTTTTCCTTTTCTCCTATCTCTTTCTTGTTTTAGTTTCCAGAGAATAATTCCGATGAATTGCAGAGCAGCTACATTCATCATAAAGCAGGGATTGAAGATTGAGATGTTTGGCAGGGAAAGAAGAATCGGGGCAAGTGAAAAGAGAATTAGTTTGGCCTGCAGGATTACTTCTCTTGAGCGCCTTTCTCTGTCGGTGAGGGCTTTTTCTGCCCGTTTTAATTCTTCGGACTTTCTGTTCCACTGGAGGATTGCTAAATTGATGAGGAATATTATGGCTAAGAAGGTCCATGGAAGAACCATGTCCCTGAATGAGAAAGTGTTGAAAAGGATTGGGAACCTGCAGACTGCTGGAGGCACTTCTAAACCAATTACCAGTTCAACTTCTCCTGCTCCTCCTAATACTCCGCCCCCAAGACTCCTTCCGTTTTCATAGATTTGCACTGGGATTGAATATGTGCCAGGCTCAACTTCGTAGGGAACAGACACGAAGAGAATCGCTTCTTTGGATTCTCCAGGATGCAGAATTGAAGGTGTGTTTATTACCGCAAACATGCCAGATTCTGGGCCTTCCAGCTGCAAGGTAAGAGAATATGCATATGCTGTTCCATTTCCTATATTTGTGAGGTTAACAGTGAAGAATTGCTGTTCTCCGGGAAGCATTCCAAGAATTTCGTCTTCCATTACAATCCAAGGCTTATTTATTTCCAGATATAAGTTAGCAGCAGTTGAAAGCATTAGGGTTGGGCCATATTGGTTTTTCCCAACACATTGGATTACCCCTTGGTAATCCCCATCATAATCCAATATCTCTGTTGGGGGCATATCCACTATTATTGTTCCTGAAATCGTGGAATTGGGTTCTATGTTGGTGGATTCGAGCTCTACTCTGGTGTACTCTCCAAAATCAGCATTAATAAAGCAGGCAACGTCTTCCAATGGAGTTACGGAATAAAGGGTAAAATCGGCTTCTCCTTCAAGGGGATAATTGATTAATATGTGAATATCTTCAGGGTTAATGCTAAAGAGCTCATATGCTGGTGGGATAAGGGGAGGAATTTCTTCTGGGGGAATAGGTTGGGGGATATGTGCAGCGCCCCCTCCTCCTCCGGGTGTTGGGGGAGTTGGCTGAGTTTCTACTCGGAAGTTTACTGAATCCGAGCCAATCTGGCCCACCACATCTTCGGCATAAAGGGATAGAGTATGGGAGCCTTCTCCCACATTAAGGATATATGGGGTGCTGCAGTCAGGCATATTAACTACGTTCCCATCCAAGACATACCAGCAGGATGCCAAGTCATAATACGAAACAATCGAATATGTGAAAGGGATACTGTTGGTATTGTAAGTTATTGGCTCTGGAGTGATAATTGTTACTTCAGGAAAAATTGAACCTGGGCCTATTCCATTTACATGAATATTGTAAGAACCGGTGTATGCTCCTAAAGAGAGATTGACCGGGTCATTGATAGAGGTAATTGCGGTGTCAGTGGTTTCCAGGGTGCCTTCTTGCACAAGCCCGATTACAAGAAAATCAACATCTGGAACAATTGGGTTTCCATTATCATCCAGGGCGCTGGTTACTGTAACAGTTACAATGTTTCCAGTCTCAGTAGATGCAACAGTGTAATTTCCCACTAGCCAGCCCCGGGGAATAATCATCTTGTGTCGCTCTGCAGCGGAAAGGCTTGGAGAATCTGAGATGAAAACAAAGGGAATTGAGGGATACCAGGCCTTGAAGCTGGAGATATCCAAAGGGACATAAACACAGTTTATTGGTGGAACGGTTGTTATCTGGAATGGGTGGGTTGTTATTTCAAGGTAATCCCCTGGGTTTACTCCATCTGCATAAACCATGGAAATCCATTTGTCTTGTAATTCTGCTGCTGTATCCGCACATACTCGTAATTCAGCATTAGGGTTTTCCAGGCTATTATCTGCATAAGAGAATGAACCATTTAGGGGCCCGGGAGGTGAAGGGAGCGCAACATAATCGTCATAAACAAGATTAAGTATTGTGTGGTCATTGGCATTTACCAGATATAAATAATAGTGAGAAAATGAAAGGGAAAAAACCAGAAGAAGAACCAGGAAAAGGCGCTTCATCTAGGGCACCACCAGCTTTTTGGTGATTGAATAAACTTCGTAGATCCAGTCATAAATGTCTAAGACATAGGTGTCTTTGTTTATGAGTTCTTTGTTGTTTACCCAGCTAGGGTCAGCACAGGTTTTGTTCGCAACCAGAAGGGGATAATTGGTTACTGTTGAGCCATTGTATGCAAATGAATGGGAAGGGGACGAGCGCACATATATTTCATAGTCTCCTACATATGTGTCCACTCCAAGGTACGAATAATCTGTATAAAGTTTGTTGCAGGTTGGGATTATTATAAGGCGTGCATAGCCGGTTCCGTTGCCTCTTGCCGTTGCTACTGAAGAAGTTGTTACCCCCAATGGGACTACGGAATCTGTATCGTTCCATATTTGGGTTGGAACAAATGCATTTAGGCCATTCATTTCTGTGATTAGGTATTGTGCATTGGGTTCCACATCTCCATTGGAGTTGTTGATGAAAATAGTTACGTTGTATGGGCGCCCCCATTCTGGAAAAGTATTGTTGTATACTCCATCTATCCAGATGTGCATATACCAGACTGGGTTAATTACCAGGGTGGCAGTAGCTAGGTTATCTGATTTGTCGCATTCGGCTATTTGGTTGGTGGAATCTGCAAATGCCCGGAGATTTACATTGCCTGCAAGGCCAGTAGCATTAAAAGTATAGTTTCTGGTGGTGGAGCCCCCTCCGGCCGCCAGGTCCTCTGTGATTGCATAATTAATGCTATCAGAGTAGCCGGAGCCGGAAACATTAAACTGGAGGACAAAATCTGTGGTAACAGCTACGTTTCCTTCATTCAATACAGTAATTGTTATGTTGGTGCTTTCTCCATAGCTAATTGGGTTTGTATGGATAAAAATTGTTGGGCGCAGATCTGTACCAATGCAAATTGCATCCCCAAGCCCATCTACGACTACATATCGGTTGTGGACATTCTGGTCATCTATTGTGCCTACTACTGAAAGACCTACTGGAAGGTCAGAAGAATCATTTACTATTACTGCATCATCACATTCATTTCCAATATCATCATCACAGAGAGCAACTAGCATGCTTCTGCCAGTAGAGGAATTGAGCCCCCATTCAGAGTCGCTTGGGCTTCTGGTAATCGCGCCCAACTCGGTTTGGAACGTGATGCTGTTGACATTGGCAGTTACTAGCCCCGTGCCCTGATTAAATGAGCGGCTTGTCGAATATGAGCCATCGAGCCAGCCATCGGCATAATCCAGGGGAACAAGGTCCGGAGAACCGCTTCCATCTGGGTTATTTGCATAAAGCATGTGGATTCTTCCTGGGAAAGCAGAAACATATACTGGGGGAGTACGGGTAAAGTCCCTAAACTGGGAAAATGCAAAAGAATCAACCGGAGTATAATAACAGGTTCCAGTGGGGCCAATGGAAGTATATACCAACGTGCTTGTGGATCCAGCTGTGAGGTTCTTGCTTATTGGAACCAGTACAAATGTTCCGCTTACATTAGCTGAATAGGTTGCGGCAACATATTTTTGCCCAACGTTGCATAGTTCCAGTGCAAAATCTGGATTGTTTCCAAAGGTATCCACATATACCTTAAATGCAGCAGAGGACTCTACATTGCTTGTGGCATGGCCGGCATCCACAATGCTTCCGGTGGCTGCAAAGAAGACCGGAAGGCAGAGCAGGAATATTGCTAATTTTTTCATTATTACACCGTTGAGATTGATTTCCCAATATTGGTCAGCACCTGGTTGATATTCTGTAGCGCAGAAGCTATTAAAGCATTTGTAGTAGGGTCCATGTTTGCTTCTGCAGCGGTGGGGGGCTCCAGGAGGCTGTCTACGCTGAAGCTAAGGTTTGCTATGTTGGTCCCCCCATAATCCACAAAAATTGTTAGGTTGGCATTATTGTTATAGCGGGTTGGGATAAGGGTAAATGTTTCATTGCTCAGGAAAGTCCCTGAATCATTGTAAAGGAGCTTGTCAGGTTGAAGTGGAACAAACATTATCAGACCATCTGTCTCTTGCACTGTGAGGTTGGCCAACACTGGAACTCCTCCATTGGTAACTGTAATATTGAATATGTTTGGGGCTCCTGCTTTGAGAGTTGGAAGAGGAGTCACTACTCCTGCAGTTGTCACGCCTACTGTGGCATTGCGGAACTTTCCTGCATAAATCCAGCTGCTGGCCGTTGTGGCAAGCTGGTTCATATTCTGCACTGAGGATTTTACCTGGCTCTCATATGCAGGGCTTACCAAGGAAGTGCGGTAAGTTGGAGTAAGTGAATCATAGACAGTAATCGTGAAGTTGGCCCTGCAATAGGCCGGGCTCATTACTTCTACATAAGCAGAATAATTGTAAGAATCAGGAATATTATACCTTGTTGGGGAAAGTGCATAGACTGTGGTTCCGGTTACATCTGTTTCTGAGAGGGCGCGCCCTGAAAAAAGCTTGTTGGAATAAAGGACTGGAGAAAGAAGGCTGCGCCCGTTTTCTTCCACTACATAAACGCTGGCGTGGTTTATTGGAATGGCCGAATCTTCATACACTACCATAATTTCGACGTCATAGGGCACTGCTGTGGAAGGGAATGCATTAGTTTGCACGCCATCTATCCAGATTGTAATGTTGCACTCATCTGGATATACATAGAAAAAATATTCTTCATCCCTTGGCACCATATACTGGAAATCAAAATAAGTTCCGTTGTAACCAAGGGTGCTTGAGATATTAGTTACAAACACTGGTTCCTCATGGGTTCCATTGTCATATTTGAGTACACCCAAAAAAGAGTGGTTTTCAAGATATACATATGCACATGAGTATGTGTGGGAACCTATTGTGCAGGGAAGGCTCACAAAGGGGTCTGCAAATGTTCTGAGGGGGCTGTCGGAGAACACACTAAAATTTAATCCTGTGAATGCTGTGAAATTATTGAAGATTCCGCTTGTGTTAAAATCTTCTGCGGTTGGCGAATAAATATCATTAAGGTCCGGCCTCTCTGCTATTCGGTCTCTGATTACTATCATTGACTCCTCATAATAAGTTCCATTTGGATAATTTAAGTAAAAATCTACCGGGCCCACTGTTTGATTGGAAATTGGAAAATGAGGGTTAGTCGGGGAAAAGGGGTCCATCCAACCAATGATTCCTGCCCAATATAGGGTTATTTCTGTCGCATTTAAGTCCACATAAGAAACATTGCCTCCTTCTGTATCAATAGAGCCTGCGAAGCACAGGGAGGATACTAGGAGGAACGCCAGGACTGGAACCCTCATGCCTCTAATAACAATAGTATAATTTATAAATAAGTTATGTTCCGAAGTAAGTACAAGGGATGTTTATGGGTAAGGTTAAGGCTAAAAAAGCAGAAAAGGCAGCAGAAGGCGTTGTGACCATGGACCAGATGAATGCATTTCTTTCAGGTGCAGGGCAACCATCTGCCAAAATTAGATTGCCACCTCTGGCAGAAGTAACCAAGACGTATAACCGGGAGATGAACAATGCGATGGAAGTGTATCTAGAGAAACTTGGAGGAAAACTGGAAAGCAGTGATGGAGTAACTTCATCGGATGACCTGATTTCTGCTGCGAAGGGAATGGGTTTGTATAAAGAGGTGGAGGAAATAAAAGATGAAGATGGTACGGTAACGGGGGTAATGCCAGGGCATATTACAAATGTGGCACAGTTCATGGCTAATGTAAAGGAAATCCTAAACGAAGCAAAAGTGGCCATGCGGAAGCAGTTTATGGCCCTTAGGAAAGCAGTTAAGCGCGGGGACCTTACTCGGGAAGCAGATGTGCACCTAAAGGGATTTGCACCGGGGCAGATTATGGGTGTCATGAACAATTTTGCACTTTTCTACAACAGGTTGAATGAAGGAAGGGACGGAAAAAAGGTTCTCCTTGGGTTTGGAAGGGAATTCAGCAGAGGAATAGAAACCCTCACCAAATTGGGGGACAGAGGACATGCCAGTGTAGTGTTGCGGTGGAGAGGAGAAAAACAAACCGCACAAAATTTGGGAATAGCCACGTTGGTTCCGGTTAAAAAAGAAAACGAATTCCAGAAGAAGCGTGCATAGTGCAGATGAAGAAAACAATTTCGGGATATTCCTGGAGTGCTTTCCTGAACTACAAATGGTCAAAAGAAAAGTGATTCTTTTTGTTCTTTTTAGAATATTTAGAAATCTATCATATCCCCATTTGCCGGAGCAACCGCATCGAATCCCAGTTCTTTTAGCTCTTGTGCAAAAGCAACCGTATCATCCCCATGGTTTAGGATTATTTTTTCTGGATTTGTTTTCTTTACAAAATCTATTAATCCGCTGCGCCCAACATGCGCACTAAAATCCAGGTATTCTGCCGGAACCGAAACATCCAGCTCATATCCATCTATGGTGAGTTTGTTCTCATCAAGGATTCTGCGGCCATTGGTTCCTGGAACATTATAGCCTGTAAAAATAAGGCGGGAAGCCGGATTCAGGTGTTGGAGGTAGCTTAAGGCGGGGCCCCCTTCCATCATGCCTGCGGTAGATACAATTACGCTGGGTTCGCTTGTTGCATCTCTGCGGTCGGAGGGGCTCTCAACAAAAATTGCTTCCTTGGTTGCATGCTCAAAGGCTTTTGGGTCCCGGATATAATCGTCATTGTCCTGGTAAATGCGGGTGACTGCCTTTCCCATTCCATCAACAAAAATCGGAATTCCGCGCAGGTGTGCATTCAGAACTGCAAGAAGCTCCTGGGTTCTTCCTACTGCAAATGCAGGAAGGAGGACTGTGCCCCCAAGGTCCAGGGTTTCCTCTATTTTGTGAATTAATGTGTCTTCCAGCTCTGTGCGGTTTGGGTGTTCCCGGTTGCTGTATGTGCTCTCCAGGATAAGGCAGTCTACTTCTTCTGGGGGAATTGCACCTTTGTGCATGCGGGTATCCCCCATCTTGAAATCACCAGAGTAGAGAAGATGCTTTCCCTTGTGAGTTGCACGGACCATGGCCGAGCCTAGGATATGGCCTGCATTGTGAAAACTGTAATCAGTATCCCCAAGGGAGAGGGTTTGTTCATAGAAAAGAGGTGTGAAATTATTTTCTGCATAATTAATGTGCCGCTCCAGATAAGGGGCATCCTCACCCATTATCTTAAGGGAATCTGCCCAGAGCATAGAGGCAATGTTCAGGGTTGGGGGGGTAGCGAACCAATGGACTGGGGGGCGTGTGTAGAGTTCTGGAATATATCCACTGTGGTCTAAGTGGGCATGGGAGAGGAACATAGCATCTATATTTCCCTGATAGGGAATTGGGACCATATTGTTCTTTTTTTTCCCTTCTTTTGAAAAAATTTTAAGTCCGTAGTCAAAAAGGGCCCGCTGGTCTGTTTCAATTAGGAAGCAGCTTCTGCCCACTTCCTGGCCTGCGCCTAAGCAATGTATCTTCATGGAAGAGATATCCACAGAAATAGTTAATATATGTAAGGCAGTGGAGAAATTGTGTAACCATGGTTACATAACCTTTTCCAAAGGTCATGCCCCATGCCACCATGATGGAAAGCAGACACCAGTGAGTTTAAAATGATTGGGTGAAAAAATCGCAGTATGGTGAAGAGAGCCGCCCTTCCTGAATTCAGGATGCTCCAAAAATATGGCATCCACCCACTCCCCCATGGGATTGCAAAAACTCCAAAGCAGGCCCTGAAAATTGCCCAAGAGATAGGGTACCCTGTTGCGTTGAAAGTGGTTTCTCCGGAAATTTCCCACAAAACAGATTTTGGGGGAGTAAAAATTGGCATAACTGATGGGAATAGGCTGGTCCATGCCTATGAGGATATTATGGAAGGCGCAAAAAAGCATACGGTAACCGGGGTCCTTGTGCAGAAGATGGCCAGGAAAGGAATTGAACTCATTATTGGGGGGAAAAAAGACCCGCAGTTTGGGCACATGATTGTCCTGGGGATGGGAGGGGTTTATGTTGAGGTATTCAAGGATGTTACCGCGCGCATCTGCCCAATAACCAGGCAGGATGTTATTGAAATGGTTGATGAGTTACAGACGCACCCGCTCTTAACCGGGGTTAGGGGAATGGGGCCAATTAACCTTAACCAGCTCTATTCCCTGATGGTAAAAACATCCAAGATGATAGTAAAAGAAGACATGAAAGAGCTGGACCTGAACCCTGTGATATTTGATGAAAAGGGCTATGATATTGTTGATGTGAGGTTTCGGAAATGAGGAAGGATATTGCAAATCTCAAGTATGTTTTCAATCCAAAATCAATTGCAATCATTGGGGCCTCGGATAATCCAGAAAAGCTGGGAAACGTAATACTCAAGAATCTTGTTGATGGGGGATATGAAGGGAAGATTTACCCGGTTAATCCAAAATATGATGAATTGGTTGGATTGAAATGCTACCCAAGCATCAAAAAAATAAATAGAAATGTGGACATGGCAATTTTTGCAATACCTGCCCAGATAATACCCAAGATTGCAGACGATTGCGGAAAGAAAGGCATAAAGGGAATTGTTGTGCTCTCAGCTGGTTTTGGGGAAATTGGAAATGTTAAATTGGAGGGGGAATTGAAGAAAGTTGTTTTGAAGCACGGGATGGCAATGATTGGGCCAAACTGCCTTGGGGTGATGAACCCTGAGAAAAGAGTAGACAGTATTTTCTTCCCATTTTACAAATTCGGGAGGCCAAAGGCGGGAGAGATCTCGCTTGTAACCCAAAGCGGGGCTGTTGGCTCCTGCATTGCGGACCTGGCTGCATATTATGGAGTTGGGTTTGCGAAATTCGCTTCCTATGGAAATGGAACTACGATAAATGATGCAGACTTAATTGAGTATTTTGGGGCAGACCCAAAAACAAAGCAAATCCTGCTGTATATTGAGGGAACCAAAGATGGGGAAAAGCTGCTGGAAATGCTTGAAAAGGTAAATAAGAAAAAGCCAATTGTTGTGCTGAAGGCCGGGAAGAGCAAAGCGGCGGGGGAAGCTGCAATGTCGCATACTGGAAACCTTGCAGGGAATTACATGGCATATAAAGCTGCATTCAGGCAGAGCAAGGCAATTGAAGTGGATTCTGTCGTGGACCTGTTCTATGTTGCAAATATATTCAGCCAGGTACGGCCCAAAGGAAAAAGGGTTGCAGTGCTTACTGATGGGGGCGGGCTAGGGGTGCTTACTGCTGATGCTTTGGATGAGGAAGGTCTTGAGGTTGTAAATTTCAGTAAGGAAACCAAAAGTAAATTGAAGAAAGTGCTTCCGGAATATGTAAATGTTGTGAATCCCCTGGATATTGTTGCGGATTCCGGGACAGACACCTACCAAAAAGCGCTGAGGATCCTTATGGAGGATAAGGAAATTGATTCTATTATTGTAATTATTTTGTTCCAGGCTCCTGCTGTGGATTCGAGAATAATAGATATATTAGTGAAAGAATCCGACAGGAAGAAAAAGCCGATAATTGTTGTGGCTGTTGGGGGAGAATACACAAAAGAGAACAGGAGGGTGCTGGATAGTTATGGGATACCTACTTATGGGTCTCCTGCTTCTGCTGTACGGACGCTGAAGAGGTTTAGTGATTATTCACTTTTTCTTAAGAACAAGAAA
>JGI10211J34971_10000569_pt1 | contig 30202 bp, 26 predicted proteins | sample Etolagsediment_FD_34971 | JGI IMG/M metagenome (IMG submission 34971)
TCGGATTAACATTCCAGGTATCACCCGACAGGTACAATACCTCGCTGACATCGGCATCGCAGGGTGCATGAAAACGATGGTACATGGAAGATTTCAGACGCAGTGTCACATAGACGCCATCCTTCAGCTGCTGGCATAGCGCGGCATCACTGATCAACTCGTCGATATGGTAAGGAAAGCCCTTGATCTGATGCACCACACCGTCATCGATAACGCCGTGTGCGCCCACCACGGCATCACAGGGGCTGACGATAATGTCTTCACGCTTGTCGATCGTTCGCGCGCCGGGTCGAAGCTCACGGGTAAAACAGGCATGAATGCTGGAAAACGAATCTTGCGTGGACTCGGAGAAATCCAGATCGGGTGCAAAGCGCTTCCAGACAGCGATACTCAGGCGTGTCAACCAGGGGATTTCAAGACGGCTGTACCAGCCCATGAAGCGGGTCAAGGCCCGTCTTGGAATGCGATTGGTCAACACAAAGTTCAGTTGCTCAAAAGCGCTCAGTTTTTCGATGAATGCAGGCATGGCAATGGCGCTATCAGGCAACCGAGCGTTGCGCTGTGTCGAATTCACTAATGGATTTAGCCGTTGCCTCGACCGGGTCCGCCAGCCCCAGATCCTGCATAAAGCGGCTCATGATCGCGCTGGCGCTGTAGTCTTCGCTACGTTTCAGCGCACGGCCACGCATCAGCTCATGTGTTTCAGGCGACTCCAGGTAGCGAATGGCATGGTCTTTGATGTCCTGAATATTGTCAGCAAGAAAGCCGTTGACACCGTGTTGAATAATGCTCCTGGGGCCCAGGCAATCATACGAGATCACCGGCATGCCATAGGTCATGGCCTCGATGATCACGTTACCAAAGGTGTCAAAGCGGGTCGGAAAGATCATCAGATCAAGTCCGGCATACAACTGCGCCAGACGCGGCTTGTCCAGCCATCCGGTGTACAGGGCTTCGGGAAATATCGATTTAAGCTGTTCCAGCGCTGGCCCGGTACCCGCAATGATCATGCGCGCATCGGGAATGACCCGACGCACTGAATGAAATATCTCGGGCAATTCGAAAACGCCTTTTTCCTTGCTGATGCGGCCGGCATACAACATGACTGGCGCCGCGGGCGATATCTCGGGAAACAGGTCATGGCCACGTACCGCTTGCACCGATGGATCGGCCGGTTGGGCATGGTGCGCGGTGAGCATGACCTTGTCTTCATCCAACTGCATTTCATAGCCGGTGAGCCAGTCGCGGTGATCCTCGTTGAGCACGAAAACACCGGCAAACATACGATAGAAGAATCGCAGCACGCGACGCACGCGATCACGTTCATGTTTATTCAGGTCGGTGGTGTTCTTGATGAACTCCAGCCAGTCGGTGTGCATGAAAAAATACGCCGGCACGTTAAACATGTGCTTGATCAGCAGCGCCACAATGGCCATGGGGCCCTCGGTGGAGCACACCACCCGGTCGTAACCGCCAGCATAGAAGATACGCGTAATCTCCATCAGGTCGGGCACGCGTATGATCTGTTCACCGTAATCCGGCAGCGAAAATTCGGTAAGCGGCCGCACTACATGCAGGTGAGACCCCGGTTCCGCATCCGGATGACAGATCAGGAAATCGACAGGCAGGTCCTGTTGCTGAATGTAGGCCAGCTTGCCGCTCAGCGAACTCGATACACCATTGCGATCGAGCAAGGTATCGGTCAGGTACAGTGCACGTTTGGGATGATGGCTTGCCCCCAGATAATCGGCGAACTCATTTAGAAAACTCCTGTTCTGGTACAACAGGCGCGTACTCGCCAGGGATGTACCCAGTAAAATAATACTGACCAGCGATGGGAACGACAGGTTATCCAGCAGGTTGGACACACTGCAGTGGCTCATGCCAGGCATGGATTTGCCATTGCCGAGAAACAACGCGCTCAACTGGCTGGGTATCTCGAAATGACGCGTCAACTCGGCCGTCGACAAGGACTTCATCTTCTTGCCACGCGCGGCCTTGAATGACGGTTCAAGACGTTTGATCATCAACAGATTGAGCGAGTGGAATAACTCAGGCACGACACGGTTGACGGTATCGATCAGCGCTTGCGGTGACTCTCGGCGCGCATCGGCGATCGCCTCCAGATGTTCAATGCAAAACACATAATCCTTCTTGATTTTCCATTTCACCAGCTTGTTGGGTTTCTTGCCCTGCAACGCGTCATGTATGAAATTGAAAAACTTTTTGGTGTTGCCATGTTTCTGCATTTCCAGCATCAGATTGGCAATCGTGAGACAGGCCAGTTTGTCGGAGGTCTCGCCACGATGAAACATGATGCGCAATAGCCCCGGGTCCTTGATGTTGACGGCCACCTGCGAGAAATAATCAAGCAATGTGATATTCAGCTTCTGGTTTTCTGCAAGACTGCCATAGGGCGCTATCCGACCCTCGCGCAATGCCTCCAGAACCAGGTCCGATTTTTTCTCGTTTTTCAGCCTGTTTTGCAGGTCCGGAACATGGACATAACTGCCGGACTGCCCGGCGAAAATGCCCATATGATCATCCGAACCACCGGTCATGACCTTGGGCCGGTCCGGGTCAACACCATACTCATGCGGGTCAAGCTCATGTTTTTCGGCGTAGGCGCGAATCTTGTCGCCGGTCAGGCTATCGAGCCATGCCAGCGTCAGCGCGCTTTGCCACTGATCGCGCTGACCGTTTAGCACCTCAAAGTTCTGAAACAGCACGGCCATCTTTTCGAACAGCGCAAGATCGATCAGGTCATTTCGGGTATAGAAATACAGCGGGTGCGGAAGAATCACGGGTATATTCTTTTTATGCGCATAGCGCAGGAACCTGTAGATATCCTGACGCAGCCGGTTCAGCGTCTTTTCCTGCTTCTTATTGAAACCATACGCCAGTACATGAACAAAGATGGAATACTCGGGGAAATAACAGGTAAACTCGGCCGCAACGAGTACATCGACCCCTTTATCCAGTAGTTTCCAGCAGGACTTGGCATTATTGTGGTTGGTTATCGTCAGCGCATCGCAACCCGACTCATGCAGGCACTGAACGAGTTTGTCTGTTTTCAGCCAGGTTTCAGGCAGGCCCAGTATTCGACCCCACAGCTCATCGGGATTGTCGCTGTTTTTATCATGACAATGCAGATCGATTTTCAGGCATTCATTCAATGGATATTTATTCGCGGCCTCGTTCAGGAAATCACCGATTAGCGTATTGAGATTCTGTCTGAATATACTGATATTTGCGGATTCCTGACTGATCATGACTGATGCTTAACCTTGTTGATGAGTTTGGCTGGCTTTTGCCCGGAGGGATGTTTGAACAGGCCCGTCAGCGGGGCCAGTCTGGCGGCGATCATTTCACCCAGAAATTGCTTGCTAATGGTTCCATTGTCCATTTCCGGTGAACTCCACATCCATCCATCATCACGCATTTTACTGGCCGCACGAACAAAGATATCGACCAGTTCATCGAAGTCTTCGGCAGTGTAGTTATGACTCAGGATCAATCGTCCGGTACCCGTCCAGCCCAGATGCAGGCCTTCAGCCTGCAGGTAGAACTGCAACATCCAGTTGTACCGGTTGGGCTCCAGGTAAATGACCGTCCATATCGAAACCAGGCTGACTACCCGCAACGGCAAGTTGGCCTGCTGTAACCGATCATTCAGCAGGCGAACCCGCTGCGCCCAGGTGTTTTCGAGCATTCCATAATCATGCTGCATGCTGTCTTCTTCGATACGTGTCAGGAATCGGTTCATTGCAGCCACAACATAAGGATGAGAATTGAATGTCCCCCGCGCAAATGAAAAATCCATGGGACGATCATCACGAAACCGCTTCATCAGGCGCTGAGTGCCACAGACCACGCCGACCGGTAGCCCTCCTCCCAGTGACTTGCCATAGGTGACCATATCCGCCTGCACGGCAAAGTATTCCTGCGCCCCTCGGTACGCAAGTCGGAAGCCGGTGAATACCTCGTCCATAATGAATACGATGCCGTTTTGCGTACAAACCTCGCGCAGTTGGCCCAGCCATCTGGCATAAGCCTGCTTATCCACGTGCGCCTTGCGCCCACTATTTATCAGGCCGCCATCACCCGGCGCGTTGGCATTGGGATGGAGAGCCTGCAGTGGATTGACCAACACGCAGGCAATATCCTTGCGGCTGCGCAAAACCTTTAACGTACGCTCACTCATGTCGCTGAGTGTCAAGGCATCCGGTGTATTACGTGGATTTCCGATACCGGGTTGCACACCGTCCCACCAGCCATGATAGGCGCCACAAAACCTCACGGCATACTTTCGACCGGTGTGATATCGGGCCAGTCGCACCGCCTGCATCACAGCTTCGGTCCCGGACATGTGGAAGGACACCGCATCCAGTCCTGAAATTGCCTTGAGGCGCTCAACGTTATCCTTGATCAGGGGGTGATAGGGACCCAGAACCGGGCCAAGATCCTTGACATCCTGCCATGCCTGTTCGAGACACTCTTTGTAAAAGTCGTAACCGAATACGTTAACGCCATAAGATCCACTAACGTCGAATCGCCAGTTTCCATCGAGATCACGCACCTTGACACCGCTCGATTCAACGACACCGTTGGTTAGTGGCAATTGCTCGAGTAAATAGGCTCGAAACGGGAATGGAACCCGGTAGTGACGCGTAAAATCCACATCCGGCACCTGACCCTCGAGCGAATGGCTGAATTCAATGCCAGCCGACATATTGTGGATGAACTCATTTTTTAAACGCGCCAGGGCCAAACGCCGTTTATTCACGATATCCTGCGGCGCATCATCTGCAGCAAAAAATTTTTGCTCTGAATAACTGAAATACGGAATTTTTTTTGCAAGCCACTTGGACATCTTGGAATGCCCCGCCAGCGATCGATGCTTTGCCCGTGACAGTTGGATACGGGCGACCGCTTTTGGCAATAAGAGGATTATCAGGAGCGGCCACACAAAGTGAAACAGGCTAATCGATTGCATACTCGGTCTACGACTTGGATTTCGCGGAACGCTAGCACGCCTAAATGACAGTTTTGTTTCAGAACAGTTACCAGATCAGGAAGCGACCTAAACGAGTTGTTCGATCCTCGCCACAGGCCACGCCAGATTCATGCTTCGCATCAGCACATCAGGTTTGCATTGACCTGTCATATTTCCGTAAAGAAACGCTCTTAATGTGTTTCTTTTTTTGAGTGCGACATGAACAGCATCGATCGAATACGCAAGCTGTACGAAACACACGGCGCCAGCCCCTATGGGGAAGATATCAGCCAGGTGCAGCATGCCGTGCAGGTGGCCAGGCTGGCGGAACTCAACAATGCAGACGATGCCATGATCGCGGCCGCCCTGCTGCATGACATTGGCCATTTGATGTATAGCGAAGAGCTGCTGGANTGGGAAATCAATGATCGCCACGAGGTCATAGGCGCCAGCCTGCTGAGACCCGTGTTTGGACTCGCCGTCGCAGAACCGGTGAAGCTGCACGTCATGGCCAAACGTTATCTCTGCGCGATCGATCCGTCATATTATGAAGGCCTGTCAGATGCTTCGCGCAAAAGCCTCGAACTCCAGGGTGGCGCAGCACTCGACCCGCATAAGAAAGCCTTTTTTGAGCGTAACCCCTATTTCATTCAGGCCATTGATCTGCGCCTGTGGGATGACGAGGGCAAGAACAGTGATGACCAAAACGCTGATTTCGATGCGTACGTCCCATTATTACGAAGCCTGCTCACGAACGGCCCTCGCCACTATCCTTTGGCGCCTCTGCGCACAGCAGTTCGATAACGTCAACCGGCAGGTAACGAATTTGTCATATTCGGGCGCTACTATCGCGGCCTCGAATCAAGCATCCATTAAAACCAATGAAACCTGCGATTGAACTACAGTCGATAAGTAAGACCTTTGGCGAAACCCGAGCACTTGATCAGGTTACCAGCCGAGTCGAGCAGGGACAAATGGTTGCGCTAATCGGACCGAGCGGTTCCGGTAAATCAACCTTGCTGCGCGCAATCGCAGGTCTGGAAACGGTAGACAAGACAAACGCCTCTAGCATTCTGGTGGACGGCACAATCATTCAATACGAAGGCCGCCTGGCAAGCAATGTACGCCGTATACGCCTGGGCATAGGTTTTATTTTTCAGCAGTTTCACCTCATCGGTCGACTCAGCGTCATGCGCAATGTTCTGGTAGGCGCGCTCGGTAGCATACCGTTGTGGCGCGGCAGTCTCGGTTATTTCACCTGGGATGAAAAACGCCGGGCCATGAACGCACTGAAACGCGTGGGCTTGCAGGATCTGGCTCATCAACGTGCATCCACCCTGTCCGGGGGGCAGCAACAGCGCGTTGCGATCGCTCGCAGTCTGATGCAACAGGCACAGGTCATTCTCGCTGACGAACCAATTGCCTCGCTCGATCCTAAATCCGCCAAAACAGTGATGAAACAGCTGCGTAAATTAAACAAGAAGGATGGCAAAACGGTAATCGTTACCTTGCACCAGGTTGACTATGCCAGAAAGTATTGCAAACGAATCATCGCTCTGGTCGAAGGTCGGATCGCCTTCGATGGCAAACCCGAAGAACTCAGTGACAAGGTGTTACGCGACCTGTATGGAACGACCCTGTCTGACGATGATGAACTTGATCTCGACAACGAACATGTCAACCTCATTCCCAGGCTTGCAACGTTTCAGAAAAGTGACATGTTTGCCGCTGCGTGACCTCATTCAATCCATAACCCCGGGAGAACCCCATGTTTAACAAACTGTTCAAAGCTTTGACAGCGGTAGTTATCTTATCGACGTTTCTCGCCTTTCACCCGGCCAGGGCTGACCAGGTAAATCAATTGAATTTCGGTATTATCTCGACCGAGTCCTCACAAAACCTGCGCACCATCTGGAAACCGTTTTTAAAGGACATGGGTGACAAACTCGGTGTGGAGATCAAAGCCTATTTCGCGCCGGACTACGCCGGCATCATCGAAGGTATGCGTTTCAACAAGGTTGACGTGGCCTGGTTTGGCAATAAATCAGCCATGGAAGCGGTTGACCGTGCCGGTGGTGAAATCTTTGCCCAGACAGTTGATGTCGAAGGCAATCCCGGTTACTGGTCATTGCTGGTGACCCACGCCGACAGCCCGATAAATAACGTCAAGGACATGTTGACGCAGTCAAAACAACTGGTTTTTGGCAATGGCGACCCGAATTCAACCTCCGGCTTCCTGGTGCCATCTTATTACGTGTTTGCGCGTAACAACGTCGACCCCAAAAAGGCATTCAAGCGAGTCCTCAACTCTAACCATGAAACCAACCTGCTGGCCGCAGCCAACAAGCAGGTCGATGTAGCGACCAATAATACCGAGAACCTGCGTCGACTCGAAAACACCCATCCCGACAAGGTCAAAAACATCAAGGTCATCTGGAAATCACCACTTATTCCTTCTGACCCCATCGTTTGGCGCAAAAACCTGGATGAAGATCTGAAAAACAAAATCTACGATTTCTTCATGACCTACGGCGTCGAAAACAGCCGCGAAAAACAGGTGCTTGCCGATTTACAGTGGGCGCCGTTCAGCGCTTCCAGCGATGATCAATTAATCCCCATTCGGCAGCTTGTTCTGTATAAAGAAAGGGTAAAAACGGAAGCGGACACCAGGCTCTCAGCAAGTGAAAGAGACGAAAAGCTGGCACAACTGGACCGACAGCTCAACGCCTTGAAGCGACGTTCGGCAGCGCTGCAAGCCTTTGCCGCCAAAAATTCGTAATCCCCCCAAGGGAAAGAAGGGCGCATACCCTTCACGGCCTTTCCGGGCCACCTCACTGTGGCCCGGATTTTTTCGAATGTTATCTCGATGACGCCACCGCTGGCGCTATCGACATGATATTTATGAAAACCCGAATATGAGCAATCATCAACTTTCTCTGACCGCACCCAACGATGCCCGCTCCTCCGCGCTTAACCTGGTGGGCTGGGGACTTTTTCTGTCTGTATTGGCCTGGTCGTGGCAAGGGTCTGAAATGAACCCCTGGGCGCTTATCGAATACAGCGATAACATGCTTGAGCTTGGGTCAGATTTTTTCCCGCCAGACTTCCGCGACTGGGAATATTACATTGAAGAAATGATCATAACGGTGCAAATCGCCATCTGGGGTACGCTGCTATCGATAGTCGCTGCAATACCGCTAGGCATACTTTCATCAGAAAATATTGCGCCGTGGTGGATTTACCAGCCGACCCGTCGATTAATGGATGCAGCCCGTGCCATCAATGAAATGGTATTCGCGATGCTGTTTGTCGTCGCGGTGGGGCTGGGCCCTTTTGCCGGGGTGCTGGCCCTATTCGTACACACAACGGGGGTTCTAGCCAAGCTCTTTTCCGAGGCTGTCGAGGCAATCGACCCCGGCCCTGTCGAAGGTGTGCGCGCAACCGGAGCCAATGCCGTGCAGGAAGTGATTTTTGGTGTGATACCCCAGGTGTTGCCATTATGGATTTCCTACTCCCTGTATCGCTTCGAATCTAACGTGCGCTCAGCGACCGTACTCGGTATGGTCGGCGCCGGCGGTATTGGCGTTATTCTTTGGGAAAGCATTCGCGGTTTCATGTTCCAGCAAACCTGTGCTGTCATGATCATAATCGTGGTGTCGGTTACATTGCTTGATCTGTTGTCGCAAAGGCTGCGCAAAATGGTTATCTGACATGACGCAGCAACAACGCCAGTCCCTGCTTTCCACACTTGCCAAATCCAGGCTGTCGGATATCAACCGGCATTGGCAGTATTCCATATCTGACCTTGAATTCGAATTTCTGCGCAAGCCTGAGACCGGCATGGTCATGATCAAGGGCCGTACCGATGCCTCGGGCAGCCCCTTCAACCTCGGGGAAGCAACGGTCACGCGTTGCGCTATCAATCTCGAAGGCGGTTATACCGGTATCGGTTATGTCTTGGGGCGTCAGCCAGAACATGCAACCACGGTAGCCCTGATCGACGCAATGGCCCAGCGTGATCAGAACTTCGATCACCTCGAACAAACCCTGTTAACCCCTTTACGCACACAGTTGGAAGGCAAGCAGCGTCTACAGCAAAATCGGGCGGCGTTAAGCCGGGTTGAATTTTTCACCATGATTAGAGGAGAAGACCAGTGACTGCGTCGGTAGCCAATATAATACCCGGGTTCAAAAGCCCGGTTTTCGATGCCCAGAACGTGTTCAGGAAGATACTAAAAAGCATGGCTGAACCGGGTCTTATTTCGCGTCTTGATGGCCACCAGGCTCACCCGATCGGGCTGTTCCCTGCGACCTACGCCATCGCACTGACTCTATTCGATCAGGACACGCAAATTCATCTGACATCATCGTTGCGCAACAAGGACCTTTTCGCGTCACTGCGTTTCCACAACGGAATTCGCTTTAGCGATGAATGCGACCACGCCGATTTCGTAATATGCAACGAGATCGACCGGCCCGCGCTGGAAGAATTGAAGCAGGGTAGCGAACGATATCCCGAGGACTCCTGCACGCTCATCATTCAGTGCCAGTCTTTTTACCGTGGAATTGTTTACAACACCTCAGGACCGGGCATCGACAAAAACCGCAAGGTACGTTGTAGTGGTTTCAACGGCACCTTGTTGCATCAACGCAAGAAACTGAACCAGCGATTTCCGCTTGGCATCGACCTGATTCTGGTGTCTGGCAGCGAGTTCTTTTGCATCCCGCGCACCACCGATCTTGTACTGGACGAAGATATCTGATGTACGTCGCGGTCAAAGGCGGGGAGCGAGCCATCGAGGCGGCACACGAGCAACTACGCCTCAAACGCCGCGGTGATACACGCGAACGTATTCTAAGCGTTGCACAGATTCAGCAGCAATTGCCCTATGCGGTCGACCGGGTCATGGCGGAAGGCTCGCTGTATGATCCGGAACTGGCCGCACTAGCGATCAAACAGGCGGCCGGCGACCTTATCGAGGCGATTTTTCTGTTACGCGCCTATCGCACAACACTGGAACGTTTTTTTGACAGTAACCCGGTCGACACAGGAAAAATGCGCATTGAGCGACGTCTGTCCGCCGCATTCAAGGATGTCCCGGGCGGTCAGGTGCTGGGTCCCACCTTCGACTATACCCACCGCTTACTCGATTTCTCTCTACTCGACGAGGCAGATGCGCCAGCAGAACCCGCGGCATCGATGGACTGCAAACATCCAGATCAATCACAAGCGCCTGCCATCGACTGCCCTCATGTTCTCGACATGCTGGCAAACGAAGGATTGATCGAACAACCCGCATACCAGCAAGGCGACCCAGGGGACATAACCAGGCAGGCGTTGCACCACCCGGCTAAACGTTCCACCCGGTTGCAGGCGCTGGCTCGCGGCGACGAGGGTTTTTTGCTGGCGCTTGGTTACTCGACCCAGCGTGGATACGGGCGTACCCATCCTTTCGCTGGCGAGATACGCATGGGCCAGGTCGATGTCAGCGTGTGCCCCGAGGAACTTGGCTTCGATATCGATATAGGCGAAATCGAACTCACCGAGTGCAATATGATCAACCAGTTCAAGGGCAGCCGCAGGCAAGCGGCGCAGTTTACACGAGGGTACGGACTGGCCTTCGGTCACAATGAACGGAAGGCCATGTCCATGGCGCTGGTCGATCGTGCCTTGCGCGGCAGTGAGCTTGATGAGAGCTGCAACTCACCCGCGCAGGATGAAGAATTCGTACTCGCACATGCTGACAATGTGGAAGCCGTGGGTTTCGTTTCACACCTCAAACTTCCCCACTACGTTGATTTTCAGTCAGAACTTGAACTTATTCGGCGCATTCGCGAACAAGCCGATTCGCAACCGGATGACTCTGTCGATAGCGCGGCATGAGCAGCTACAATTTCGCCTATCTCGACGAACACGGTAAGCGCATGATTCGCCGCGCGCTGCTCAAGGCTGTCGCAATTCCCGGTTACCAGGTTCCGTTTGCCGGACGCGAGATGCCCATGCCTTATGGCTGGGGTACCGGAGGAATACAGTTAACCGCCTCGCTAATCGGCCGAGGTGACGTGCTTAAGGTGATCGATCAGGGCGCCGACGATACGACCAACGCAGTCAGCATACGCAAATTTTTCAAACACGTATGTGGGATTCAGACCACCGAGCGCACGCTTGAAGCCAGCCTGATCCAGACCCGCCACCGCATTCCCGAAACCCCGCTGCGCAACGATCAGATTCTGATCTACCAGGTCCCAATACCCGAACCGTTGCGCTTTATCGAACCGCGCGAGAGTGAAACACGCACCATGCACGCGCTTGAAGAATACGGCGTAATGCATCTCAAGTTATACGAAGATATCGCACGATTCGGTCATATATCGACCGCCTACGCATATCCCGTCCGGGTCAATGGGCGCTACATCATGGACCCGTCCCCCATTCCAAAATTTGACAACCCGAAGATGCATCGGATGCCCGCCTTGCAACTCTTCGGCGCCGGTCGTGAAAAACGCGTGTATGCCATCCCACCGTGGACAGACGTCGTCAGCCTGGATTTTGAAGATCATCCTTTTCAGGTGCAGCAATGGGATGAACATTGCGCGCTCTGCGGATCGTCCAATAGTTTCCTCGATGAAATCATCATCGATAACCAGGGCAACCGCATGTTCGTCTGTTCGGATTCGGATCATTGCCAACAACACAGCGCAGTACACCACCCATGAATGCAAATGCCCGGCTTACAACTGCACAGCGCCCGTTGTTGCGCGCTACAGCACTCAACCGCTTATACGGCATCAACAAGGGTTGCCAGGACATCAACCTGCAACTTCACGCTGGCGAGGTTCTGGGGGTCGTAGGTGAGTCAGGATCTGGCAAGACCACACTACTACGCTGCCTCTCCGGCCACGAAGCTATTGATAGTGGTCAGGTGTTCTATCGCCAGACCAACGAGATTTCCCTGCATGATCTGAACGAAGCCGAAAGGCGCAGACTCGTTCGTAGCCACTGGGGCATGATCCACCAAAACCCGCGTGATGGACTTCATCTCGAACTCAGTGCCGGCGCCAACATCGCCGAGGGGCTTATGGCGCAGGGGATGCGCAATTATGCGGCCATTCGAGAACTCGCGCGCCAGTGGATGCAGCGGGTCGAACTCGATCCTGCGCGCATTGACGACAAACCCGGCACATTCTCGGGGGGTATGCAGCAACGTCTGCAGATCGCACGCAATCTGGTCACCCAACCCAGCCTGGTCTTTATGGATGAACCTACCGGGGGTCTGGATGTATCGGTGCAGGCCCGCGTGCTCGATCTGATCAGGCGCCTGGTGCGTGAACTGGGTGTGGCCGTGGTGCTGGTTACTCACGACATGGCGGTGGCGCGCCTGCTGGCTGATCGACTGATCGTCATGCGCAACAGCCGTATTGTTGAAACCGGATTAACCGACCAGATTCTCGGCGACCCACAACAACCCTACACCCAATTACTGGTCTCATCCATTCTGCAGGTGTGAACATGACACAGTGTGTGCTACAGACTTCTGGTCTGTCAAAATCGTTTACCCTGCACCAGCAGGGCGGTGTGAACTACCAGGTATTCAGCGGCCTCGATATTACAATCAATCAGGGTGAATGCGTGGTATTGATGGGCGAATCAGGCTGTGGAAAAAGCTCGCTTTTACAATGTCTGTACGCAAACTACCGCAGCGACTCTGGCTCCATTACCCTGCATCATGATGGCAATCATTTCCACATCGATTCTTTAAGTGACCGCGAGTTACTTGGGGTTCGCCGTCAGTACATAGCCTATGTCAGTCAATTTCTGCGCATCATTCCGCGCATTTCAACGCTTGATATCGTTATGCAACCAATGCTAGAAAGCGGTGTCGAGCGACCCAGGGCAGAGTCTACGGCCTGCGAATTATTGAGCCGTTTGCATATTCCCGAGCATCTGTGGTCATTGTCACCCACCACCTTTTCCGGGGGCGAAAAACAAAGGGTCAATATCGCGCGTGAATTCGCGCTGCCGCGCCCGCTCATGTTACTGGATGAACCCACCGCATCACTTGACAAAAAAAACCGCGACACGGTGATAGAAATGATTCAGCAAGCAAAACTGAATCGCTGTGCAATTCTTGGAATCTTTCATGACGCCGACACCCGTAACCGGGTAGGCGATCGTTTTTTTGACATGAGAACACAACAATGGGTCAACTGACCATCAGCCGGGTAAATATCGTGCTGGCAAATGAAATTGTCACCGGCAGCCTGGCAATAGAAAACAACCATATTGTCGATATCGACCTAAGCCCCAGCCATCGCCCTGGTGCGCTTGACTGGGAGCATGATTTCCTTATTCCGGGGCTTGTTGAACTGCATACCGACAACATGGAAAAATACTTTGCGCCACGACCGGGTGTCATGTGGCCTAGCCTGCCTGCGATGCTGGCCCATGACACCCAGATGGCCGCATCCGGTGTAACAACCGTATTCGATGCAGTGGCAGTGGGCTACGATATTCATCACAGCAACCGCACAGAGATTCTCGATAATATCATCACGTCCATCGACTACATCAAGTCACANGAGTTGTGCCGGGCCGACCACTACCTGCATCTGCGCTGCGAGTTGAGCTGCGACAGTACCTCTGCAGAATTCGACCAGTATGTAGANAACCCTCATCTCAGACTGGTGTCGCTGATGGATCATGCGCCCGGCCAACGGCAGTTTGCCCGACTGGAAAAATATCGTGAGTACTACCAGAAGAAATACGCCTATAGCGATAACGAAATGGAAGCATTTATCGAACGTCACAAGACTTCTTCAGACACCTGGTCTCATCTCCATCGCCGACATATAGCCAGAACCTGTAGCGAGTTGGGCATTCCAATGGCCAGTCATGACGACGCGACCCTTGAGCATGTGCGCGAATCGCTTGACAATGAGGTCAGCATCGCCGAGTTCCCAACGACTTTAGAGGCGGCAAGGCTATCGCATGACAACGATCTGAAGGTGCTGATGGGCGCCCCAAACCTGGTACGCGGATTCTCACATTCAGGCAATGTCGCCGCCAGCCTGCTCGCGCAGGAAGGCTGTCTGGATATCCTTTCATCGGATTACTATCCATCAAGCCTGTTGCACAGCGCATTTGTGCTTGCGGAACTCGACATGGGTTACGATCTACCGCAAGCTCTATGCTGCGTTTCAAAAAATCCAGCGAACGCGGTAGGCTTGCATGATCGAGGCAGCATTGAGATTGGCAACAAGGCCGATATACTGCGCGTCGGAATGCATCATAATTATCCAGTCATCAGGGAAGTCTGGAAAAATGGCTTGAGGACCATTTAATGGCGTACACACAAAAACTGTATTTTCTCGTCGGGCCTTCCGGAGTCGGAAAGGATTCTGTTTTACGGCGGCTCAAAACCCACTATTACAGTGACACCCAACCCCTCGTTGCCCACCGCTACATCACTCGCCCGGTCAGGCATCAGGACGAAAACCATGTTGAACTGACCGATTTTGACTTTCAACGTCGCAGTGAAAGCGGGTTGTTTCTGTTCGAGTGGACATCGCATGGCTACCACTACGGCATAGGTCGAGAGATTAAAAAGTGGCTAAAGTCCGGAAACAGCGTAATCGTCAATGGCTCTCGCCAGTACCTTCCACAGGCGCGTGAACGTTACAAGGATCTGGTGCCGGTGTGGATGCATGTCGCCGAAGATATTTTGCGCCAACGCCTGTTAGAGCGCGGCCGGGAAGGCGAAGAAGAGATTGAAACCCGTCTGCAGCGCAACCGCGAGCTGGCCTATCTTAAACCCAAGGACGGCGTTTACATCGATAATAACCAGACAATCGAAGATACCATCGGTCAGCTGCTATCGCTGATGGAACTATCGAATATTTAGGCCAGGGCTTTGGCAATGCAGGACCGGTACGCCATTTATTTCGTTCCGTCGGCTGACGAAGAATACTACCAACGTATCTCGCAGTGGCTGGGTTACTCCATCCACACGGGGCGGCCGGTCTCACAAACCGAGCTGTCGCCCACCCTGCAGCCGTTCACCGGGTTTACCCGGCACGCGCGCATGTATGGCTGTCACGCAACACTCAAACCGCCCTTCCGCCTCAAGCCGAACCTCAAGGAAAAACAGCTGGTCAAAATTTTCAAACATTTTTCCCGTCTCTTCCCGCCTATTCAATGCTCAGGATTACAAATCGAAAACATCGGCAGGTTTGTGGCCCTGACTTTGACGGACGAATGCCCCAGGCTGCACGAACTGGCAACCGATTGCGTGCAGACCTTCGATCTTTTCCGTGACGATCTGACCCCGGCAGAATTCAATAAGCGCCAACCTGAAAGGCTATCGCCCAACCAGTTGCTCATGCTCAAACAATGGGGCTATCCGTTTGTCATTGATGAATTCCGTTTTCATATCACCCTCAGCGACCCTTTGCCCGAATCCTCCTTGGCAGCCTGCAAAAAAGCCCTGATCGACGATCTGTCACCCATACCGAGTCGGCCGTTTATCCTCGATTCCATAAGCCTTTGCTACCAACCCGCCCCCTCTAAACCTTTCATAACGCTTGAGACCCATCCATTACAAGGATGAGCCGCAATAAAGGCGCGACCAGGCACCATCGTCGCGCTTGACCCGACCGAGCGCGCTCAGCCGCGCTCCATGTGTGGGCAAGTTCACAGCTCTGTTACAGTTTTGTTGCAAACTGCCGATTTTTCCTTATAACTATTTATTAATTGCAAATAGATGGATTTTATCAATGCAGAAGATCGTGCTGTTCATCCTGGCCAGTTTACTTAACACCGCCGTGTTCGCGTATGGGATCGCGCTGACACCCGTGCATAGCTTTGCAGAACAGGTCGATAAACCCTACGGGAAAAACATATCGCTGCAGGGTAACCCGCAGCAGGTCGCAAACCTGCGCAAGTGGATCGCCCAGATTGCCAGTGTACCCAAAGGGCTGAACACCCTCATCGATATTCAGGCCAGCGGTCATAAACTATTCATTAGCCACTCCGACTATTCCCTCGTGTCATCCGGGCGCACAGCCGCCCCGGCGACCAGCAACCTGATCAACGGGAAAGGCGAGTCCGTCGATATCAGTTTTAACGCGAATATCCCCGACCAGGGCAGCCATCTTGTGCTGTCGGGGGACAAGCGGCTTATCGAATACACCGCGGCACAGAATCTTTACCATGAACTCGCCCATGCCCTGCACATGATGAATGGCAGCTGGCGTTACTTCGCCTCCGAACGTCAGGCTATTGAGGAAGAAAACGAATTCCGCCGCCAGTTGGCTGAAATACAAAAACGCCCCTTCGCCGAACGCGTGTATGTTAGCGGTGTACCCATCTGTCCGCAGTCCAGCGAGATTCCAGATGAAACCTGGAATCAACAGTTGATTTGCGATTCAACCGAATAATAGTCGCCAGCACATTACTCAGAACCTGCGCCGGGGCGGAATCAACCGAATATTCTGCGCCATTCCAGCCTTTCCCGGGTTCGAGACTTTGAGCAGCCTCGAAACTGCCGGTATACACCCCAGGCTCGTCATTTAGTCGCGATCTCAAATCAACAAATCAGACCAGATACCGCATAATTAAGGTCTGTCAAACCTCGATACATCCTCTCGCATGAGTTCAAAACAGCAACACCATTCACAACGCATTCTGGCGGCAGTCAAACAAGCGCTGGACAAAGGCCGTCTGGTCGAAAACCTGGCTCGGCAACAAAACGAGGGGCCGCATCGAACAGTGGTTGAAAATCTGGTCCACCGCCAACAGTTGGCTCATCTCGATAAAATCCTGAAACAATTACACCCTGCCGACACGGCCTGGGTTATCGAAAATCTTTCGCCAGAGGATCGTCAACTGGTATGGCGGCTGCAAGCGGCACAGCGCGGCGGCGATATCCTGCTTGAGCTGTCCGATTCAGTTGCAGCGCAACTCATCGGTGCAAGCGATGAACAGCTATTGATGAACGCGATTACCCAACTGGATCCTGACGATCTTGCCTATCTGGCCGAATGGCTACCCCCGCATCTGCTGCAATCACGGCAAGCCGAGTTAACCCACGACGAACAGGCCTGGATGCGACAATCAATGCAATTTTCGCACGACAGCGTTGGGGGGCTAATGGTCAAGGAGATGGTCGTCATCGATGAGCAATCTACCCTGCAACAGGTTCTCGATGAGTTGCGCCTGCGCCAGAACCTGCCGACGCAAAGCGATAAACTTCCGGTTATAAACCGCCGAGGCATACTGGTTGGCGTCCTGCCCTGGCAAGCACTGGTATTGAGTGATCCGACACAACAGGTGCGGGAAGTCATGGCGCGCGAGGTGGTAAGCTTTTCGCCTGATGAACCTGCGACCCAGGCCGCTCGCGCTTTCGAACGTTATAATTTGATCTCTGCCCCGGTGGTTAACAGTCGAGGCCGTCCTATAGGCCGCCTGACAGTCGACACCATTATGGACTTTGTGCGCGACGACATCAGCGAAGACGCGTTAAATGCCGCTGGCATGACCGGTGAAGAAGATCTATTCGGACCGGTATGGAACTCGGCCAGGAACCGCTGGTTGTGGCTTTCTCTGAGTCTGCTGACGGCGTTCGCGGCATCACGCGTGATCGGCTTGTTCGAGCAGACCATTGCACAATTCGTGGCATTGGCGGCACTTATGCCGATCGTTGCAGCCATTGGCGGCAACACGGGTAACCAGACGACCACGCTGGTCGTTCGCGGTCTGGCACTGGCGCACATTAATGACACCAATCGCAACCAGCTGATTCGCAAAGAAATGACGCTGAGCCTGCTCAACGGCGTGGTGTGGGGCGGTATCGTTGGCCTGTTCGCGTTGCTGTTCTACCACAACTGGGCGCTCGCCGGTATCATTGCCCTGTCCATGCAACTCACTCTTTTTCTAGCGGCCGCGCTGGGTCTGGCGGTACCTTTGACCCTGCAATCCCTGGATCGTGACCCCGCGCTGGGAGCAGGCGTTCTGGTGACCGCGATAACCGATAGTCTGGGGTTTTTTATCTTTCTCGGTCTGGCCAGCTGGCTGCTGGTGAATTGACGGCAACAAGCGTCTTTACCCACCTCGCAACAAACATTCCAGCCCCTACCAAAGCTCACCAGGCGCTGCCAAATTTAATCTGTTTGTCATAAATCGGTGGTCATATCTCGCTATGCCATTGCGTTACTTCATCATGCTGATTTCACTCGCTCTTCCTAATCTGGCGACCGCCACGACGACCTGCCAGCAACAGGGAATAGCGCTGCCAACGGATACCTGGGTGCATGAAACACATCATCTGCGTCTAAACGGCTTTGGCACCCGAACCGAGTTCATCTGGGATGTATACATCGGCGCCCTTTACCTGCCTCGACCCAGTCAGTCTGTCGCCGAAATCATGGCTATGCCCGGCGCCAAGCGCATTCTTATCCACTACCTGCGCGACCTCGACGCACCGACCTTGATGAATGCATGGCGCGAAGGCTTCGAACAGAACAACACACCCGCCGAACTGGCGGGTTTGCGTGATCGACTGAATACATCACTAGCGCTGTTTCGCGATGTAAAAAAAGGAGAGACCTTCACCCTCGATTATTTACCTGGCCGGGGCACCCAACTGACCTACAATGGCACACCAGGACCGATCATTGAGGGCGAGGATTTTTACATCGCGATACTTAGAATATGGCTGGGTGACAACCCCGCCCAACACCAGCTTAAACGATGCATGCTCCAGGGGGCGCCGCTAAGCTGATACCAATACTCAGCTTTCCTTGTGCATCGGACTGCGCGACTCGCGCTGTAAATCTGCGGGTGTTTCGGCAGCAGGCAACCAACGCTCGAGCGCGTCCGCCAGCGTTTGCATTTTGAAGGGTTTGGTGACGACATCATTCATCCCCGAGGCCAGACATTTCTGTTGATCCTCGCTGCTGGCATTTGCCGTGAGTGCAATGATTGGAATGCCGGTCGCTGTTAACTCTTTTGATCGTATAATTCGGCTGGCACTGTAACCATCCAGCACCGGCATCTGACAATCCATCAATATCAGATCATAGATGCCCTGCTCCCACATGGCGACAGCCTGCTCCCCGTTTTCCGCCAGCTCCGCCTGTATGCCGAGATGCTTGAGCATCTTTAGCGCGACCTTCTGGTTTACCGGCACATCCTCGACCAGAAGAATGCGCCTTGTGGGCAGATGAAGAGCATGTTGAGAAGCGGTCGCTCGAGCTTCAATCACCGATTTTTTCGCTTGTCCGGGCGAGCTTTCCGCTGTGATCCCTGGATTAAGCACAAGCAGAAACTGTGTCGGGGTCATCGGCTTGTCCAGCCACAGGTAGTCAATACCTGCCTTAACCAGTGGCTCGCACTGAAGCTTGCGCCCATTGAGTTGATTGACATGCAGGATGACGCGGGTTTGTTGCAACACATCAGCGTGCGCGGCAATTATTTCGAGGTGATCTCGAATGGCATCGAGACGACTGAAATCAAGTACCAGATAGTCATCGCAGGCCCCTTCACGCCTGGCGCGCGACATCCGCGTTTTAAGCTCATCCACATCTGTCAATAGCGCGAACTCGAACTGCAGGTATTCGGCATACCCCTCGAACACCCGACGAGAACGCTGGTCGTCACCCAGATAACACAGCTTAAGCCCGGCGACATCTTGTCTGGCGATGCCTGCGTCGCAGGAAAGCATGGGCAGAGGCAGGGTGACCCGAAATCTAGACCCCCCGCCATACAACGATTCAACGTCAATCTCTCCCCCCATCAGGCGCACCAGTTGACTACTGATACTGAGCCCCAGGCCGGTACCACCGTAACGGCGCGTGGTTGAGTTATCCCCCTGATTGAATCCGAGAAACAGGCTCGGAATGCGATGCGCCTCGATGCCTATACCGCTATCTTCCACAGTCAAAACCATGTGCGAGGCATTCTTGACGTTTTGTTCAGCCCTTATGCTCAGGCAAATGTAGCCTTTTTCAGTAAATTTAATCGCATTGCCAACCAGGTTAAAGATGATCTGGCGAATTCGCAGCGGGTCGCCATCGAAGCGAATCGGCACATCCATGGGGTAATCAAGGATCAAATGCAACTGCTTGGCGAGACAGGCAGGTTTCAACAGAACCAGTACATCACGCGCCAGGGTTTCCAGATCGAAAGGTATCTTCTCGATTTTCACCTTGCCGGCCTGCAGCTTGGAAAAATCCAGCACATCATTGATGACTGACAGCAGCAACTCGCTGGAACTGATGATTGTGCGAACATGTTCTTTCTGCTCTGCATCCAGCTCTGAATGTGATAGCAGTTCAGCCGTTCCAATAACCCCATTCATGGGGGTTCGCAGTTCATGGCTCATGGTGGCGAGGAACCGGCTCTTGGCTTCGCTCGCCTCTTCGGCTTTCTGCTTGGCCAGCATGAGATTGTTCTGACTGCCGGTCAACTCATGGATTGAATCATTCAGCGATGCAATTGCCCTGCGTATACGCAGTTCCATCGGGCGAAAGATCAACAGAAGTTCGAGTATCAACATCATCAGTGTGACCACCCAGATGATCAGTTCCTGGCGTTGAAGTTTTGCAATCGCCGCGTCACTGGTGCGCTCGTATTCGTCAACGGCCTCGTTGAAAAGCGGCTCGAGTTTGTGAGGCCCATAGGTCACCAGATAGATGTATTCGATTGCACTGGCATCGGCCTGCTCCTTTTCGACCAGAATATTGGCATATTCGATAAAACGGCTCAGCGCCCGATCAAGATTGAGCATGTCCCCGCGATAGATGGCATCGAGATTATCATTGGTTATCAGTGGCAATCCGGCTGCATTATCGCCTTGCGACAGGATTCGATGATTGTCAGCGATACTGCGAAGAGATCGCTTGACCTGCGATCGGGCCATAACAACCTCGTTTTCATCGCTGGACGACACCATCAGGCTGGCAAAATACGCGATACGATTTGCCAGCCCCGCCTGATGACTGGCCAGGTTTATGATTCGAGCGTATTTAGCCTGCTCCTCGATTGATTGCTGCAAGGTGAGATAACTGGCCGTGGCCAGTACGGCGATAATTCCGAGCCCTAGCAGATAGCGAACGCGAATCGCCAATCCCGTATCGGCTTGACCTTTCGACTTGTGCATATGACCGACAACTCTCCCGGCTTTGACCCGACCACAACAGATATTGCAGATGACAGGAACTCAACCTAAACATTGAAAGCGTACTCACCCGCCGGCTTCGACGCGGCGTGCGTTTCACTGCCGTGCAAGGCGGCGGGCGCTTTAGCAGGGCCAAAATCCGGCAGTGCTGACACTAATTTTTAGCACAGGCATAACAAAACTAATGACAAAACGAGGCAACAATGCCCACTGGATGATGAAAACCGGATCACCGCGACCGGCGCGGCTATAACCGGTCAGCCACCATTTCAACTATATCCATCAGCCGATTGACGTAGCCCCATTCGTTGTCATACCAGGCGTACAGTTTGACCTGGGTATCGTCGATGACCAGGGTCGACAGTGCATCGATGATCGACGATCGCGGATCATTGACATAATCCACCGACACCAGCGGGCGCTCTTCATAACCCAGAATACCCCTGAGTTCGCCGTCGGCGGCGTCACGCAGAAAGCCGTTGACCTCGTCGGCGCTAACCGGGCGTGCGGCCTCGAATACGAAGTCGGTCAGCGAGGCATTCAACAAGGGTACCCGCACCGCGTGCCCGTTCAGCTTGCCTTCGAGCTCAGGAAAGATCTTGGTGATGGCGCGCGCGGAACCGGTGGTGGTGGGAATCAGCGATGATCCGCAGGCGCGCGCCCGTCTCAGGTCCTTGTGCCCCTTATCGACAATCGTCTGGGTATTGGTGATGTCGTGTATCGTGGTCATACACCCATGCACGATGCCAATCCGCTCGTGTATAACCTTGACCACCGGTGCCAGGCAATTGGTGGTGCATGAGGCAGCGGTCAGCAGGTGATGCTCATCCGCGCGGTATAAGTCATGGTTGATCCCATACACGATATTGAGTGCGCCCTCGGTCGGCGCCGCCACGATCACCTTGCGGACGCCCTGCCTGAAATAGGCCTCGAGCAGCTCAGGCTTTTTGTGGTGTTTGCCCGTCGCTTCGATAACGATGTCACAGTCGCTCCAGTCACCGTCAAGAATGGTATTGTCGGAGCGAAAGGTCAGCGCCTTGCCATCGATGGTGAAGCCGTCCGGGGTCAAAGCGATCTGCTGCGGCCAACGGCCATGCACCGAATCGAATTCGAGTAGATGCGCATGCACCCGAGCATCGCCCGCAATATCGTTGGCGCGCACAAAGCATAGACCGGGCCGCTGCCAGCCCGCGCGCATAGCCAGACGGCCCATGCGGCCAAAACCATTGATCCCGATTCTTATAGCGTTGTTATTAGTCATGATTTTTTACAATGTGATTACAAAATGACTGAAATGTAGCGATATCTTGTTACGGTTCTATGACACCGGCTGAAAATCACCCGTTTACCACGGCAGCAGAAATCACTCATCCCGACTTCATCCGATACTCTGTGTGGGTTGAGTTTTAGCCTAATACTGTATAAATTACCAGACCACACCCTCCTGATGTAAATAAAACATATTCATGCAGGATTTTTCACAATCTTTCAGCCTTGCCTTCAGCCTGGTGTTATCGCTCGACGCCGATCTCATGGAGATCGTCGCGCTGTCGCTCAAAGTCAGTCTGACGGCAGTGCTGTGTTCCGCACTCATCGGTTTTCCACTCGGCGCGGCGCTGGCGACCTCACGTTTTCCCGGTCGCAATCTGTTGATCATTATCGTCAATGCGCTGATGGGCCTGCCGCCCGTCGTCGTTGGTCTGCTGGTATACCTGGCGCTGTCCAACGCCGGGCCGTTCGGCTGGCTCAGACTGCTGTACAGCCCGGGCGCCATGATCATCGCCCAGAGCATACTGATCACGCCCATCATCACCGCTCTGACGCGCGAGATCATCGAACAACTCAACGGCGAATACGACGAGTATTTCAAATCATTATGCCTGACCAGATGGCAGCGCCTGCGCGCCCTGCTGTGGGATGCGCGTTATGGCCTGCTGACGGTCGGTCTTGCAGGCTTTGGCCGCGCCATCGCCGAGGTTGGTGCGGTCATCATCGTCGGCGGTAACATTGACCACCTGACCCGGGTCATGACCACGGCCATCGCGCTGGAAACATCCAAGGGTGATCTGGCGCTGGCGCTGGCGCTCGGCCTGATTCTGATGTGCATTGCACTGGGCGTGAATGCGGCGGTGATGATGATGAAAAACACCGCCACCCGCACGGCCTACGCCTGATCACGACGGTAGCGAGGAAATCACTGAATATGCTGCCACTCAAGCTCGACCAACTGTGTTTTGCCAGCGCCAAATTGAAGCTGATCAGGGATATATCGGTCAGCATAAACAGCACTGGAGTCAGCGTACTGATGGGGCCCAATGGCGCGGGCAAAAGCCTGCTGCTGCGCCTGATGCACGGCCTGCTCGAACCGGGCGCAGGCACTGTAAGCTGGAACGGGCAACCTCAAAGCCATGCCCTGCGCGCTCGCCAGGCCATGGTTTTTCAGCGCCCGGTGCTGTTGCGGCGCTCGGTGCAGGCCAACCTTGAATTTGTGCTGCGCCAGCGTCACCTGCCAGTTGACCCTGAAACATGTGCCACCCTTCTGGCTCGCGTGGGTCTCAACGGCATGCAGGAACGCCCGGCACGTTTGCTGTCGGGCGGCGAGCAACAACGCCTGGCCCTGGCCCGCGCGCTGGCGCTCAGGCCCGAGGTGTTATTCATGGATGAACCGACAGCCAGCCTCGACCCATCATCCACCGTGATGATCGAAGACATCGTGCACGAGCTGGCGCGTAGCTCAACCAAGATTTTTTATGTCACGCATGATGTCGCCCAGGCGCGACGACTGGCCGATGATGTCATGTTCATGCATCGAGGGCAGTTGATTGAATACGCGCCGGCCAATCAGTTTTTCGAGCAACCCAACAGCGAAGAAGCGCGCCACTATCTGGCGGGACAGATTATCTTATAAACACCAACCAAAGAGGAAATCACATGTCTTTAAAGCAACCCAAACTTCACTCTCGAATGATTGGCGCCGCCGCGCTGCTTGGCCTGCTGTTCACGGGTCCAGCTCTGGCCGAATCTTTCATACTCCAATCGACGACATCCACGGCCAACTCCGGCCTGTACGATGACCTGTTGCCCAAATTCAAGGCCAAAACCGGCATCACCGTCAACGTGGTCGCGGTCGGCACCGGCCAGGCCATCAAGAATGCCATGAACGGTGACGGTGATGTGCTGCTGGTGCACGCCAAGTCGGCTGAAGAGAAATTCGTCAACGATGGCTACGGTGTCGAGCGCTTTGACGTAATGTACAACGATTTCATCTTTGTCGGGCCGCCAGCGGACCCGGCCGGGGTCAAGAAAACCAGCACGGCGACTGACGCACTGAAAAAAATCGCCGCCAGCAAGGCATTGTTCGCATCGCGTGGTGACAACTCCGGCACCCATAAAAAAGAGGTCAAGCTGTGGAAGGCCAGTGGCATCGACCCGCAAACCGGCAGCGGCAAGTGGTATCGTGAAACCGGCTCGGGCATGGGCGCGACCCTGAACGCCGCCGTCGGCATGGGCGCCTATGCCATGACAGACCGCGGCACCTGGATCAGCTTCAAGAACAAGGGTGATTACGAAATCGTGCTCGAAGGCGACAAGGGGCTGTTCAACCAGTATGGCGTCATCCTGGTCAATCCCAACAAACATCCCCACATTAAAGCCAAAGCGGGCCAGCAATTCATCGACTGGATACTGGGTTCCGAGGGCCAGGACGCAATCGCATCGTATAAACTCGGCGGCGAACAGCTGTTTTTTCCAAACGCCCGCTAGAACCGCCTGACTATAGCACCCCAAAAAAAAGGCCGCCTTGTGAACAAACAAGGCGGCCTTTTTCACTATGGCAAGTGCAATCAGTTCAGAATCGCACCCAGATTAATCAAGCGGGTTTCGCCGCTGTTGTCATCGACACCATCATTATCGTTGATGATGTAAACATCGCCATTGGCCATGACCGCAGAGCCTTCAATCTTTTCAGGCGTCAACCCCCCGTCAGCGGCCAGGTCAGGCATCAGATCCCTGACCATGGTTTTGCTGATGGCGCTGCCATCGGTCAGACCGGCCAGGCTGAACTTGTACAACCGCTTGATGCGCGCATCCGGTCCGCCCTGGTTGTCGCGCTCGACCACCAGCATCTCCCCGTTGCCCAGCGATGTGATATCGGACAGCCCGGTCCAGCCCCCGTTCGGTGAGGTCGGGGTATCCAGCGTGTACTGGTAGAATTCCCAGCTCTGCGCAGTCAGGTCGTAAGCGCCGATGCGCACAAAGCTCTCGCTACCCCATTCGCGCTGGAACGCGACATAGAGCTTGCCGTTGTATTCGGCAACGCCCTCGAAGCCGAAGCGGACCTGTATATCGTTTACCGCGCCCGGCAGGGTGATGACTTCTTCGATGACACCGGCGGTGCTGACCTTGAAGATGAAATTAAGGCTGTTGATCGGTCGGTTGGCGCTATCACTTTTGGTTCCAGCACCTTCCGAGGCAACCCAGAAACCCAGGCCGTCGAGGCGCGTGGCAATGCCTTCCGGATCAATGTTGACGGTCTTGTCGGCATTGATCATCGCCGCCAGATCAGCCGCGTCGAACTGGTCGGCATCGGGTCCGGCGCCAACCGTGACCACGCCTGCAAATACATCGTTGCTGTCGACGATCCGAAGTTCGGTCGTCAACTCGGCAGGCGTCTTGCTGACATCGATGGTGAAAATACGGTTGCTGGCATAGAAGCTGTCCTCAACCGCGTACAACAGATTGGCGTTGTTCGGATCGGACGCCAGGCCAGACATCGCACTCCACGGAATTGGTGAACCATTGGCACGATCGACCGAGGTGATCGTCGGATAGGTAGCCGCACCTTCGCTGTATTCATAGATATTGAGTCCACCACGGAAAGGACCACCACGATCGTCTTCCTCGCTGGCGGTGATCAGCAGGTTACGCGACGCGATGGCCAGGGCGCCTTCAGGCCCCAGCGCTGTGGGCAACACCTGCTTGAACACCGGGTTGGCCGGGTCATTCACGTCATAGACGAACACGACGCTGGCGCGCTCGGAGTTGACGAACATAAAGCGGTCATCGCCAAAGGTGCCAACCTCGATATTTTCCGATTCGTTACCCTTGTTGCCGGAACGCCCATCCGGATAGTGCCCGATGCGGGCGACCTGGTGGTCGAGAAAATTGCCTGAACTGAAAACCACGTTGCCGCTGGTATCGAAGATGGTGAAGGTGCGGCTTCCGCCCAGCATGTCACCCTCGTCGGCCGTGGCAAAATGTGTGGTACCGATCCATGACACGCCGTCCGGTTCACGCGGTACAGCGGTCAGACTTTCGGACTGATCGATGACCGCCGGGTCTTCCTCGGTCGCATCGACCAACGTCAAATCGACACTGCCGGCAGAAAAATGACCGCTTACGTTTCCTGTCGCCAGATCGATCAGCACGATGTGATTGTTTTCCTGCAGGGTCACAACCGCCACATTGTCGCTGTTGATATCGACGTATTCCGGCTCGGGGTCTGACGGTGCAACAGCGGCCAGGCTGGTCACATCGACATTCCTTGCGGTCCAGTTAAGCGGGTTGCTGTCACGGGTATCGACCACCACAACCTTGCCAGCAGGCAGTTGCGCGTTAACGCTGATATCATCACCCAGCGCGGCATGATCCTCGTTACGTTCGTTTTCGATGGCAACCACCGCGTAGCCGCCATCCGGGCTGACGGCCACCGAATCGGGCTGACCCTGCAAATCGATATCGGCCCCGGCGACCACCAGGCCAGTGGCGATTTCGACCACGCGAATGAAACCCGAGGCATTCAGGTCACCTTCACCGTCGCCCGGTACCGCACCATCGCCAAAGCTCGAGGTATTGACACCCACCAGCACATAGTCGCCTTTAACGGCCACCGATGTCGGCTCGCCACCCACGATCGTGCTACCCAGGCCAACCGGAGCGGAAGGCGTGGTGATATCGACAAAACCAATCTGATTACCCGGGCTATCCGTATAGATAAGCGTGTTGCCGTCCGCACTGGCGGCAACAATCTCGGCAACAGTAACTGTATCGGTATTACAGTTTCGCTCGATTTGTTTGCACACCGGAAAGGTGGCGATACGTTTGAAGGATTTGTCCACCGCGACCGGCGTGGGCGCTGGATCGTTATCGCTGCAGGCAGCAAGCGTCATCACTGCCGCGCCGACCAGAAAGATCTTTTTGAGGGTCATGTTGATCTGCTATGTAGTTGAAGAAATCGGGGATTCTAATCAGCCAACACAGCGGATAGATGACAGTTCAGTTAAAAATAGACGACTTTGTGGGTTGCTTTCACACAGAGCTGCTATACAGACTCGGGCAATGTAATTGAGAGATGTAACAGGCTGCTTTAATGAAAGTTCAGGTTGGACTCGTTGGACTCGTTGACGATTTGCGTTGTGCTATTTCACGCTTGATGAGTTTCAGAATCCAGTTTGACAGGCTTCGTCCATCATTTTCCGCCATTTTCTTAGCCTGCTTTTTCAACTCGGCTTCGACGCGAATATTTATGATTTTTTCTTTCGCCACCGGCATTTACGACTATTATCTGAGAAATCGCTCACATTGTAATACATTTGCCTTGATTCCGAAATACAATATGCTACATTGTATACACATCATGAATACACCAAAGGTGTGAGGTACGAACAATGACGTTGCAAGATGCAAAATGTGAAATTATGAGCCGAAGGCCGCCGCGAGTTTCGATCCAGATGATCCTCGCAGAAATGGCGATCATCCTTGCGGTTGCGGGCATACTGTTCCAGTTGTCCTGACCTTTCGGTATCATCCGCTAGCGGGTTGAATGCGCATCATCACGATGCGCATGCCGATCATCCCTCGCTTAAATCAATCATACACTTCAAGCCGTCGGCATGGCGTGCCCAACTTGGCCCACATAAGCATTGCATATTTTGCACTTGCCTGGGCCGATGCTTGGCCCTTTGCGCGCAACCCATCACTCGCGGCTACCCTCCCTGTCGGGAAAACCGCTTTAACAGCCCGGCGAGTTTAATCGCGTTGATAGGCTTGGAAACAAAATCATCCATACCGGCTGCCCGGCACTCATGCACATCATCATTGGTGGCATTCGCGGTCATGGCCACAATTGGAATTGAACGCCTGTCATCCTGCATGGCGCGAATCTCACGGGTCGCGGTCAGCCCATCCATCTCCGGCATTCGCACATCCATAAACACCAGATCGTAGTGCTGATGCCGAATCGCCTTCAGCGCCTCCAGACCATTAGCGGCCACATCGACACTGTGACCATACTTGCCGATCAGCTTGCGCGCTACCAATTGATTGACCATGTTGTCTTCAACCACCAGCACCTTGAGTTGCACATCACGGTCTTCATTCTGATTTTCCTCGATCGCTTGAATCTCCGCGGTGATTTCATAGGTATCCGAATCGGGTACCCGTTTGAGCGGAATATCGAACCAGAATCGACTGCCTATTCCAAGCTGGCTTTCAACGCCGATAGCGCCGCCCATGCCCTTCACCAGTCGCTTACAGATTGCAAGTCCCAGGCCGGTTCCACCGTAGCGGCTGGTAATTGCGGCATTCGCCTGGACGAAGTTTTCAAATAGCCCATCGAGTTTATCGGCAGCGATCCCTATGCCGGTATCGACTACCGAGAAGTGCACGAACTCGGCCTGCGCGGCGGTCTTTCGGATATCCACCTCCAGCCTGACCTCACCCTCGTCGGTAAACTTGATGGCATTGCCTACCAGGTTGAGAATGATCTGGCGTATGCGCCCGGCATCGCCGAGGTAATAATGCTGCGCCGGTGTACGGTCATCCAATGTCATGACAAGCCTGTCGGCATTGACGCGTGGCCTCAGAATATCAATGACGCCGTTGAGCAACTGTTTAAGGTCGAATACATTATCCTCGAATTGCATCTGCTCGGCTTCCAGCTTGGAAATATCGAGGATGTCATTGATGATCGTCAGCAGCGCGTCGCCCGATTCGCGAATCGTCTCGACATAACTGCGCTGCTCCGGGTTGAGCGGCGTATCGAGCAATACGCTGGTCATGCCGATAACGCCATTCATGGGCGTGCGAATCTCGTGGCTCATGGTGGCGAGAAACTCCGACTTGGCGCGGCTCGCCATCTCCGCTTCCTGTTTGGCCGATTGCAATGCGGCCTCCGATTCCTTGCGTTGCGTAATATCGGAAAAACTGCCGACCATGCGTACCGGTTTTCCCTGTGCGTCCCACTCTGCGATGCGTCCGCGGTCCTGAACCCAGATAACGGAGCCATCGGCTTTTAACATGCGATGCTCGGAAAAATAGATCGCTATGCGCCCTTCGAGCAGGTCATTAACGCGCTGCATGACATCGTCACGATCATCCGGGTGGATCACATTGACGAATGCCATGAGTTCATTTTGCAAGCCACCACTTTGCATGCCAAGCAGTTCAAACCACTGCCCATTGTGGACCAGCTTGCCGCTTGGAATATGCCAGTCCCACACGCCTTCCTTGATAACATCGAGCACGTTCTGCAGACGCGACTCGCTTTCGGCCACGCGCTTCTGCGCATGAATGAGATCGGTAATGTCCTGGGCCGTGACAATGATCTGATTGCGCCCGTCCGGGTCCTTGATCGGTGTCTTGATGGAGCGAAAGTGTCGTAGCTCCCCGGTTCTGGCGTCAACGCTGTCTTCGTAAACCGTTTCAGCCTCGCCGCGGGCCATGATATCCAGCACGTTCTGGCGGAAGAAATCGGCCATATCCTGCGGCACACCGAAGTCGCCATCATGTTTGCCGACCATGGCCTCGGGCGTGGTGTTGTACAACCGGGCAACGGTTTGATTACACAGCAGGAAATTGCCGTGTTCATCTTTAAGCACAAATACATCCGGCATCTGGTCAATCACCGCACGCAACAGTGCATCACTTTTCGCGCTGGTCAGATCGATGCTGCCCCTTGATTCATCACTGCCGGGCTTGGCCGCCATATTCAGCCTCGTCGCTGGATTACCTCTGTGTTTGAGTGTAGCAGACG
>JGI10211J34971_10000572_pt1 | contig 30092 bp, 22 predicted proteins | sample Etolagsediment_FD_34971 | JGI IMG/M metagenome (IMG submission 34971)
ATTGTTTTGGTATTCAATACTCTTTTCAATACTTTTTTCAGTAAATAGCAATGCGTTTTTATCGTCTCCCAATTCTTTATAATAATCGCTATAAGAATCATAAATCTCTGCTTCCAAATCAAAGTTTTTGACTTTGATAGAAATATCCAAAGCCATTTCGAGATAGTAAGGTACGCTATCATATATATTACCCGCCATTAGTAAATAACAATAATTATTATATAATACGCATAAGTGCTCTTGGAAACTGTTCTGCTTGCAAATTGCAATAGCTTCCATATATTGTAACTTACTCTGAATTTTTCACCAATTGCTTTGTTAAATATTGCAAAATTGGTTAACAGCACTGCTCTTTCATATTGCATGTCGTCAGCGTGTCTGATGATAGTTTCAGCCAATGTTAAATATTTTTGTATTGAATCTATTTCTTTAAACGAATTAGATAACATAATATACGATTTAAAAATGCTATTCTGATCCTTCAGTTCTTTCAATATCGAAACACTCATCTTAGCAAAATGAATGCTTTTTTCTGTTTCACCTAAATCTCTGAATATTGAACTGAGGTAATAATCAATTTCGCCGATTGAACTTAGATACTCGTTTTCTTCGGCAATTTGTTTCGCTTGTAAAATATATTCTAACCCCTTTCGGGTTAAGCCCATATTTTGATACACTATACCTGTGTACATTATGGCATCAATATGTTTATCTGTGTTATTTATATCGACTGCAATACTATCCGCAAAACGACAATGAATTAATGCGTTAGTATAATCTGTCGATCTAATTTCCGCAACAATTAATGAAATAAGGACATCCAATTGATTCAGTGATGATTGTTTTTCAATAGCGATTTCTAAGGCCAAATTCCCGTAAAACAAAGTTGAATCATTATCAATATTTTCGAAGTAGACCATTTTAGCATATGCAGTTTCAAAATCCATTTTTATTATTGCAAGTGGGGTGCCCTCTACCAAAAGATGTATTAGCACGAAGAAAATTAAAAAGGTGATTCTCATAGCCAAAATTAACTCTGCAATAGCCTGTTATCAGAATTAGTATAATTGGCAAATATAACCTTTCAATTGTTTCCAATTGAAAAAAATATCAAAGTTTTTGCCTCATTTGTCTACATGTCTCATTCAAACCAAACAGACAATTTAACGTCAGACGAAGCATTTATTACTCTAACTCCCCATAAGCGCATATCGACTGTTGTTTTATTTACTTCCCCTTCTAATATGGTAATTGGCCCAATAGTTGTAATGCCATCGAGTGAATAAACAATATAGGTAGCCCACTCAATGTCCTTACTTGATTTCTTATCGGCTTTTACANAAACTGTCCTCTCATCCACATTGANGGGTCGTTTAACTGCTTCTGTAAAATTCTTTGTTAGAGTAAGACATGGTGCAGATGACATAATCAACTCCTCAAAAACTGTTGGATCCGCGATCACAGGTACATTAAAAGAAGGAATCGGGTTTTGCGCCGATAATTTATTAAAAAGGATAGCAGAAAATAGAATAATTGAAGTGATAATAATTTTTTTCATTTTTTTTTCTGTAAAGATGCTAAAGAGTATATCAGGTGTCAAGGGAGGAAAACAGTAGGGTTGTAACTAAACTTTACCCTAGTTATTTCATGCAATTATTGTATTATATAATTCATTTTAAGATAGTTTACGACATTTCAATAGTCCGATTTTGCAAATCTGTTTTTCGCAAANCGTTCCTGTTGATTCTTACATCTCATTCTCATTTGAGCGAACTGGCAAAAAAGCAAATTTCGCACCNCGTCAATATGTTTTTCAAAAACCCTTACACAACTTNGCTCACGCCTTGCTTCGACTAAAACAACCTGCTGCANGAAGCTACCNGAGATATCAGTGTGTTGAATGTCTGACATTCAAAAACCGGTGTTCAGTACTCAAATATTGTAAATCAAAGGAATAATGCATATCGATTTGCAATCTTTCTGCCTTACAAAATGATGATTTTTTATCCCTTCCCGCCGGGTCGGGAAAAAGACAGGACTTCGATTTCGACCCGACGGGTTATGCTCAACCCGGCGGGTCTGGAGTTGGGCAAGCAGGTGTTCAAAAGAGTTTTGGAATTTTATTTATTGGCGTGTTTCTTCAAGCAGGAAAACCAATCCCGAAAGCCCTGGTCATAGGGGGGCAATAGCTTAAAAAACAGGTGGGTGGTGATTAATTAGGAATGAATTTGCTGCCGACAAACACATCACCCCTCTGCTAATTTTTTACCCATGTTTTTAAAAATAAATCCATGGAAAGGTAAAACAGCATACCAGTACATTCGTCCCCACAATCCCAATGGCCTGAAAGTTGCTGTTTGAATTAGTTGGTTGTCGGTTATCTTAAATTCGAGCCAGGCCTCGCCGGGCAATTTCATTTCGGCGTAGAGCAGCAGCCTTTTCTCTTCTCTGTTGGCATCGATTACCCGCCAGAAGTCAAGTGCTTCGCCAGCGTGTAGTTGGGTGGCGTTCTTCCTCCCTCGACGTAATCCAACACCCCCGGCCATTTTGTCGAGCATTCCGCGAATATGCCAGAGCCAATCTGCGTAATACCATCCATTCTGGCCACCGATGCTCCAAATGCGGTGCAAAGTTTCTTCCGGATTTTTCACCGGGTTTACCCTCTCGTCCTTATAGCACCCAAAAGTTGGTACTTCCATCAACTTGCTGATGCCCTCGTCGAGTGCGTGACTCGAAAGGGCGTCTGTCCAGCTTGCACCTACACTATCTGTGGCTATTTTGCTGAACGCCAGCTGAATGGATTTTTCGTACGTCAGTGGAAGGATGTTGAGTTTTTCAGCCAAATCATTATCCCTACAAATGACTTCCACACGCATACTTTTTACCAAATGGGTGGCGAGCGTGTAGGAGGTTGAGGTGACAAAATACAACCAGTAGGAAGATAGCTTGGGGGTCATCACCGGTACTGTAATAATCAACCGTTTCAATCCCCTGACACGTGCGTAGATAAGAAGTAAGTCCTTGTAGGTAAGTATCTCAGGTCCACCAATGTCAAAACTTTTTTTAAAAGTATAGCTGTTGTTTAGTACTCCTGTTAAGAACTGCACCACATTTCGAATGGCAATAGGTTGCGACTTTGTTTTTAGCCAACGCGGCGCAATCATTATGGGGAGCTTTTCGACCAGATCACGAATAATCTCGAAAGAAGCACTGCCCGAACCTACAATAATTCCGGCCCTTAATGTAGTTAAAACGAAACTGCTCTGTGCTAGTATATCCTCAACTCCTTTTCTGGATTGCAGGTGTTTCGACAAGTTATTTTCGTTCACTATTCCGCTCAGGTAAATAACCTGCCTGACTTTAGTTTTTTCGATGTATTCTTTGAAATTCATCGCCGACTCCTTTTCGAGTTGCTCAAAATCTTCATCGGCTGCCGACATGGAGTGAATAAGGTAATAGGCGAATTCAATGTCTTTAGGAATGGCCGACAACGTGGAAGGCTTTAGAAAATTTACCTCGATAACCTCAATTCCGCCCCCAGGATACTTCGTGGTGTCGAATCTGTTCACATCTCTTACACAACATATAACCATATGTCCCTGAGCCAGTAGCGCAGGAAGTAAATTTTGGCCAATGTATCCGGTAACTCCGGTTAACAGGATTTTCATGTCTGATCTTTTATAAAGGGGCTAATTTAGATTTTTTATAAATAAGTATATCACTTTCACCAAAATATACTTATTTTTACCGCCAGAATTTCTTGGTAATACGCAAAATAATTGATGAGTACAGCGACATCGGCGCAGATTGGCGAATGATTTTATGATAAATAATGACTTATAATATGAAAGATCCATTGGTTCTTGAAATTGACGGAAGGTATTTGTATTACGCATTTTTATCGGGAGGAGCGCGGATACTCAAGTACCAGGCAGAGATAAACAGGATTAATGTTTTTCCTGTAAGTGACAAAGATACAGGTACAAATCTGGCTTCTACGGTTCGGTCGGTTATCGACAATATTAAGCCCAGCCGCTCATACAAGCATACGGTAAGCCAGATAGCCGAAGCGGCACTCATGGGTGCCCGGGGCAACAGTGGAGTTATTTTTGCCCAGTTTCTGCATGGACTAAGTCGTGAAACAAATGATAAACAACTCATTACAATTCCTGAGTTCATTGAAAGTGTAAAAAAATCTATACCTTATATTTACGAAGCTATTGCCAACCCTGTAGAAGGAACGATGCTCACTGTTATTCGTGATTGGTCTGACTTTCTGAGCAACAAAAAAAACAGTTTCACCGACCTGAAGAAGTTGGTGATTGATTCGATAGAAGTGCTGGAAACCTCACTCAAAGAAACCACCGGTAAATTAAAAATCCTGAACCAGTATCACTTTGTGGATGCCGGTGCGAAAGGTTTTGTGCTTTTTATTGAAGGGGTCATCGATTTCATTAAAAACCGAAATATCCGAAACCTGATGATTCAGTCTGCCGACCAAATCACCCTGGTGCACACCGATGAGATGGTGGATGAAGAAATTGTACACCGATACTGCACGGAGGCTATTTTGAAGAATCTGAATATAAGCAAGGTGGAGCTGCAGGAAACACTTAGTAATGCAGGTGATTCGGTGGTTGTAGCCGGCTCTGAACAAGTATGCCGGATTCATGTGCACACCAATTTTCCGGCAGATTTGTTTTATAAACTAAAAGATGTGGGCACGGTTACTTTTCAAAAAGTGGATGACATGGTGCGACAGCACGAGGCCGTAAACAACAGAAAGTGGAAAATTGCACTGGTTTCTGACTCTACGTGTGATCTTTCTCAGGACTTGCTCGATTATTACCAAATCCACTTGTTGCCTATAAATCTTCATTTTGGTGAGAACCATTTCCTCGACAAGGTGACGATGAAGCCGGAGCAGTTTTACGATATGCTTGAAACACGTCCGGAATTTCCTACCACTTCGCAGGTAAACGAGCAGGCTTTCGTAAACCTGTATTCTCATTTGGCTTCACATTACGATGCCGTTATTGCTGTTCATTTAACCAGCCAGTTTAGCGGAACTTATGCCAATAGTGTAAAAGCCGCTAAGCGCATTCAACATGAGTTTGGAAAACCGGTTTATGTGGTCGACTCAAAAAATCTCTCCGGAGCACTTGGTCTATTGGTGCTTAAAGCTGCCCAAGCCATTGAGAGCGGACAAGAAGCCTCCGGGATAGTTAGGCAGCTGGAACAATGGGTTCAGGAAGCTAAGATATTTGTGAGTGTACGCGATTTGAAGTATATGATTAAAGGAGGTCGTGTGACAAAAAACAAGGGAATGGTGGCCAAACTTCTTGGACTAAATCCCATTGTTTCTATTGATAAAGACGGTAAGTCGTTGCTGTTTGGACAGACATTCAGCCAGCAGGCCAGCATACGCAAAGTGTTGAGACATATTGCGAAAATCAGCCGGGGCAAACGTATTTGGAATTATGTTATCCTCCATGCCCATAACCAGGAAGAAGCCGATCGCGTGTCGGCGCAAATGGAGGTCATTACCGGAAAGAAGCCGGTTTCCGTAGTCAATATTTCACCCGTTATAGGCATGCATGCAGGCATAGGCTCTACCGCCATTTCATTACTTTACGATAACTGATAAATAGTATGATAACAATTTTTCTTCAGGCTTTAGTACTCATCATGGCGATGATGACTGTGCTGTGGCTGGTGAGCATATTCCTTAAGAATGTGAGCATTGTCGATTTGTTTTGGGGTATGGGATTTGTGCTGGCTAATGGGTGGTACTTTTGGTCTACAGTCGATCTTCATTTGCGCCCGATAGTGGTTTTTTTTCTGGTGTCCATTTGGGGATTTAGGTTATCTGGCTATTTGGCCTGGCGCAACGCTGGAAAAGGAGAGGATTACAGGTACCAAGAATTCAGGAAAACTTATGGTGAACAACGGTACTGGTGGGTTAGTTTTTTCCAGACTTTTTTGCTCCAGGGTATACTCATGTGGGTGATTTCGCTTCCCTTGCTGGGCGTTAATTATTACACACAAAGCAATCAAATTACCTGGCTTGATATCCTGGCTTTGGCAACCTGGTTGGTTGGTTTTGTTTTTGAGGCCGGCGGTGATTTACAGCTTGCTGCCTTTAAAAACACTCCGCAAAATAAAGACAAAGTACTCAATACCGGCTTGTGGCGATATACACGTCATCCGAACTATTTTGGCGATGCGGCGATATGGTGGGCCTACGCTTTGTTTTGTATGGCGGCCGGCAATTATTGGATGATAGTGGGGTCGGTTGTTATGACCTTACTGTTGATTAAAGTTTCGGGTGTGGCTTTGCTTGAAAAAAGTCTAAAGGAAAAAAAACCGGACTACCAGGAATATGTGCGCAAAACCAGTGCTTTTTTGCCTTGGTTTCCTAAGAAGTAATGTTGGAAGTTGAGTGACTAATGGTCTCAGCGAATCACACTAAAAACCACGAAGATGAATAAAAAAATCACAGTCGGAAGTTCAATCCCCATGTTTACCCTTCCTGATCAGCATGGGAATAATTTCGATATGCATTCGGTACTTGGAAAGAAAAATCTGGTCATTTATTTTTATCCCAAAGACGATACCCCCGGATGTACCAAGGAGGCCTGCTCGTTTCGCGATCAGTTTGAAGGTTTTGCTGAAATGGACGCTCTGGTGATTGGAATCAGTGGCCAGTCTGTTGAGAGTCATCTGGCTTTTGCAAATAAACACCGCCTCAACTACACCCTGCTAAGTGATGAAAACAACAAGATAAGAAAGATGTTTGGTGTACCCACCAACCTCTTTGGTCTGCTGCCCGGTCGTGTGACTTATGTGGTGGACAAAAAGGGTGTGGTAGTTTTTATGTTTAATTCACAATTTCAGGCTGAAAAACATGTAGACGAAGCCATTGCTGTACTAAAAAACCTGAAATGATTTCTCTGGAAATAGTTCTTGTCGTCATCGCCTATGTGTCTGGTTCAATACCTTTTGGGTATTTGTTTACAAAGAAATTTGCCGGATTGAACCTTTTCGAATTGGGCAGTGGCAACATCGGGTCTACCAATGTTAAGCGCGTTGCAGGGAAAAAAGTGGCACTGCTCACCCAGTTGTGCGATATGACAAAAGGTCTGTTGCCAGTGTTGTTGGTAGTGCTCTTAAATCGGTTTTACCCGGAATTGTTATCGCCGCTGATCCTTTACCTGGTGGCTTTATCATCCATTTTTGGGCATAACTTCAGCATATTTTTAAAGTTTCGGGGTGGCAAAGGAGTTAACACAACGCTTGGAGCCTCTGTGCTCATCGCGCCCTATTCTGTGTTTATTTCGGTGGCAGTTTACTACCTTGTAAAATGGCGTTTTCGTTATGTGTCGGCAGGATCGCTAGCTCTCGCTGTCGCCTTGCCTTTGTCGTATGTACTGCTTTTCCCGATTTCGTTCACAACCTACTATTTGTTGCTCGTCGCTGTCCTGATTATATGGCGACACGTTGGGAATATCCAGCGGCTTTTTCAGGGGACGGAGAATAAATAGTCACCATTGCTTTAAACTGACAGAACAAACAAACCGATCATTTACTCATAAACTGCGATCACTTATTCATTGGAGTGCCGCATTTACTCATCGTATGGCTTGCTGGCAGGATTCGGCGGTTATTTTTGTCCGAAATATTAAAACCAATCGATATGAGATTTAGACAGATTTTATTCTTTTTTACCCTGGTGTTGGGTATGTTCGTTCTGATGAGCGGTAGTTGTAACAAAAACGAAACAGAGGATCCAAGTGGAAGCTGTACGGGTTATGTTACGGCCACGGCTACCGGAGCATTCACCTCCAACCTGTGTTTCGATGTACTGGTAAGCTATAGCTATGTGCCAGGAGAGTCGCTTAATTTTGTTACCCGTCAGGATGGAGAACCTACTTACAGCTGCACCATTCAGCTAAATTCCGGTAATGGTTCCTTCAACGGACCAGGAACTTACGCCTGTGGATTTGATGAGGTGGCCTACGTGGAACTGGATATACACGGAACTGACAACGAATATTACAAAGCCAAATCAGGCACAATCACCATTACTCAAATCGACGAAGCACATTTAAACGCTACTTTTAATGTGGTTACTGAAGGCTATTACAATGCCAAGTCATTGAATTTTAGCGGAACTGTAAAGAAGTAAGGAGTTAAACAGATTTACTGTGTATTTGGTCCATTGAATATTATTTCACCGCCCAAATCACCTCCTTCCGGGCCGAGCCCGATGATCCAGTCGGAGGACTGAATGATGTCGTTGTTGTGTTCAATGACAAGCACCGTGTGGCCTTTGTTAATTAGATCGTGAAACACGTTGATCAGGATTTGGACATCTTTCATGTGCAGACCTGTAGAGGGTTCGTCAAAAATGTAGAGCGTGTTATTGTTCTCGCCGACTGCAAGTGCACCAGCAAGTTTCAGGCGCTGTATTTCGCCACCTGAAAGTGTAGAGGTAGATTGTCCCAGTTTTAGGTAACCTAACCCTATGTCGCTGATTGCCTGTGTTTTCGTTGCAATGGACGGAACATCGCTGAACAGCTGGCCTGCTGACAGGATTTCCATTTGCAGCACTTGGCTTATGTTTTTCCCGCGATAGCTGACCTGAAGCACGTGTTCTTTAAATCTTTGCCCGTGACAGCTCTCGCATGGAATCCAGATGTCGGATAAAAAGTCCATGCTCACCTTTGTCTGCCCCATGCCTTTGCACTGCTCACACCTGCCATCAGGTGAGTTATAGGAGAAATGACTTTTCTTCAAACCAAGTTTTTTTGCTTCGGGCAAGGAGGCCATCACCTCTCGAATCAGGTCCATAAGTCCGGTATAAGTAGCGGGAGTGCTTAATGCATTCGTGCCGATGGGATCTTGGTTTATTACCTCAAGATGATTGAAGGCTGGAAACGAAATGGTTTCGCAATTCACAGGCCTTGCTGCTTTAAACGAAGGGGTGATAACGTGCGAAACGAGCGAGGTCTTTCCACTTCCGGAAACCCCTGTTATGGCTATTAGTCCTCCGGCCGGAATGTGCAGGTCGATGTTTTTTAAATTGTTGGCCTGTGCTTTTTTGATAAAGAGTCCGTCGCGTAGTTTTCGATTTATCGGGCTTTTTTGTGCTCTGGTTTTTAATAAAAAAGCTCCTGTTACCGAGTCGGGATTTGATTTGATCTCAGCAGGTGTTCCACTGGCAATTACCTCACCTCCATAGTTTCCTGCTCCTTTTCCCAGATCGATTACATGGTCGGCCATTGCAATAACGTCAGGGTCATGTTCCACCAAAACCACCGTGTTTCCATTGAGTTTAAGCTTGTTTATTAATCCCATTAACCGGCTTGTGTCGTGCGAATGCAAGCCAACCGTCGGTTCATCGAAGATATAAGTCAGCCCGCATAAGTCAGTATCCAGCTGATGAGCAATTCTTAAACGTTGCGCTTCACCACCTGATAGGGTAGAGGTAGCCCGGTTTGCCGACAGGTAGCCTAACCCGAGATCGTGTAACATGTTGAATTTGTGCTGTAACCAGTCTAAAACAGGAGACAGAGACTCTTGTGTTTGTTTATCTTCCTGCGTCAGGAAGTTTTTAAGGAAGAGGCCGGCCTCATGCATCGACATTTCAGATAGCTCACTGATGTTTTTGCCCCCTACTTTAATGTTGAGCACATTGTCGGAAAGCCGATTTCCCAGACATGTTTCGCACAGCACTTCTGACAGTAAGGCTTCATAGGGTTCGGCTCTTTTTCCTTGTTTTTTTAATTCATACTCCTCCAGCAGGTAATTGGCCATGCCTTTCCAGATGGTCGACAGGCTGTGTACACCACTTCTGTTTCCGCGTTTAAATTTCCATTCAACCTTAAAAACCCGGTCTCCCGTGCCATAGAGCGCTATTGTTCTGGCTTCGTCGTCGAGCGACATGGCGGGTAGGTTAAAGTCCAGGTTTAACTCCTTACCTACTTGCAACAAGGTGTTCACATACTGCCCATAGCCATCGCCAAAAAAACGACCCGGCGCAGTTCCGTCCATAGCCCCATTGGTAAGCGGTTTTTCCGGGTGGGTAATAAACTTTTTGGGATCGGCTACTGTTTTTATTCCCAGGCCTTTGCATGTTGTACAAGCACCGGCGGGGTTGTTGAATGAAAACATGGAGGCAGGGTAGTGTGGTTTACCTCCCTCGTCCGTTTTTCCAAATCGTGAAAACAGCAGCCTGTAATAGTCATATATTTCTGTGACAGTCCCCACCGTAGATCGGGGATTCTTTGCGTATTTGTTTTGTCTGATGGCAATAGCCGGTGTTAATCCGGTACATTCTTCCAAATCCGGTTTCTTTACCTTACTCATCATCCTGCGTGCGTAGGTCGACATGCTTTCCGAAAAACGGTTTCTGCTCTCTGAAAAAAGTGTGTCGAAGGCCAGTGATGATTTACCGCTGCCTGAAACCCCGGTAATTACAGTTGTTCTGTTGAGCGGGATTCGTACATTGATGTTTTTGAGGTTGTTTGTGTTTACCCCTTTAAAGCGGATGTCCTGAGATTGCTTTTTATTTGAAATAGAGGGAGTTATCGTTTTTAGGTGTTTGGTGTCGTTTTTCAAACACTGTCCTGTAAACGAATCCTGGCATAACATCAGATTCTCGGGTGTTCCCTGAAAAATCAACTGTCCGCCACGGTCGCCCCCCTCAGGTCCGAGATCTATAACATGATCAGCTTGTTGGATTACTTTTAAGTCGTGCTCGATGACCACCACGGTATTTCCCTGATCAACGATTTCGTTTAAAGCCAAAAGCAACATCTCGATGTCGGCGTCGTGCAAACCCACTGTAGGTTCGTCGAGCAGGTATAAGACATGACCCGCCGAGGTTTTATACAGCTCAGAAGCCAGTTTTACCCGTTGCGCCTCACCTCCCGACAAGGTCGTGGCAGGCTGCCCGAGTTTTAAATATCCCACATCCAGTTTGATCAGTTGATCCAGAATTCGGGTAATTTTTGGATGACCTTTAAAGAAAAGACGGGCTTCGTCCACAGACAACTCCAACACCTGATAGATGTTCAGACCGTTCAACGTAATCTGTAATGTTTCCTCGTTGAACCGCTTGCCGTCACACGATTCACATTTGGTTTCAATATCGCCTAAAAAATGCATCCCCAGGTTTATTGTTCCCGACCCCTGACAGGTTTCGCAACGCCCTCCGGTGTTGTTAAATGAAAACCGCCCTTTTGGATAGCCACGCTTTTTCGATTCGGGGAGTGCAGCGAACAAATCCCTTATGTGATCAAACAGGTTGGTGTAGGTGGCCGGATTGCTTCGGGAGGTGCGTCCAATTGGAGATTGATCGATGGCGATTATTCTGGCGACGGGGTCATTCAGGCTAACCGAGAACCCTTGTTTCTGCACTTCTGCTGGATCAAGAATCCGGCCAAGAATTTCATGCATCAGGGTTGATTTTCCTGCACCTGAAACTCCTGTTATCACATTAAATGCTCCCATTTTAAAGTCGGCACAAATGTGGTTCAGGTTGTTTACAGCCGCATTTTTTATTGTTATCGATCCCAACGGGTTTCTGGGTGTTGTAAACAAGCGGTCTTTGTCCTGCTGCGAAAGCATTTTTGCTGTAACGCTGTTTGGCCAGTCTTCAGGATGATCAATTAACCCGGAAGCTATTCCCTGATAGATTAACTCACCGCCATGCAGGCCGGCTTTTGGGCCAATATCTATTAAATAGTCCGCGGCACGGATGGTTTGTTCGTCATGCTCAACCACCAAAACCGTATTGCCATTGTTGCGAAGCATGCTCAAAACAGACAATAACCTGCTGTTGTCGCGTGCATGCAAACCGACGGAGGGTTCATCCATCACGTAAAGCACGCCCTGAAGCCGACTTTCGACCTGAGCGGCTAGTTTTATGCGCTGCGTTTCGCCTCCTGACAGGGTAGTCGATTCGCGGTTCAGGGTGAGGTAATCTAATCCAAGGAGTCGCATCAATTTCAGGCGATTCAGAATTCCGGATAAAATTTGGGCCGTGACTTCATCGTGTGTACTTTTTGAATCAGTTTCTTGCAACCTATTCTCTAGTTTGTGCAGAGGCATAGTGGTCAGTTGATCGATGGACATCCCATCAACAAAAACCGAAAGGGCTTCCTTTCGTAAACGGTTTCCATTGCACGATGGACAACGAAATGAGCTTGCAAACCGGAGGATATTGTCGTTGCGGTCGCGTTTGAGTATCTCCTCCATGATAGGAATCATTCCTTTGTAATAGGCTTCTTCGCGTGGTTTGGCCGTTATGCCTTTCCATTTCAGGCGCGATTCCAGACCATGTTTACCGAACAAGATCTTAATCCTGTCGCTGCCGAACATGATAACCCGCTGTTGTTCAGCTGTCAACTGATACCAGGGGACATCAACCGAAAAGCCATGAGCCCGGCAAACTTTATCCAGCTCATCCACCCGAACCTGAGAGTAAACGATATAGCCGTTTGGCGTAGTCGGAACCAAAGCGCCTTGTCGCAAGGAGAGTGCCGGATCGGCAACAAGTTTTTCTATGTCAATTTGTTCTGTTACGCCTAACCCGTTACAGTGATCACATGCCCCGTGTTTGGAGTTAAAGGAAAACAGCGCCGATTGCATTTTGGGTTGCTCGTGTCTGCAGTGAGGGCACAAATTAGCGGTGCTGTCTGACAATGCCATACCACATGCGGAACAAATGCGCTTACCCGTGCGGGCATAAAGCAGGCGTAGGTAGTCATAAACACCTGACATCGTGCCAACTGTCGACCGTGGACTTGCGCCGCCACCATGTTGTTGAACGGCCAGTGCGGCCCGTGATCCGGAAATCTTTTTTACCGCCGGTTTCTCCATTTTCCCCAGAAATAGCCGACTATAGCTCGAGAAAGACTCCATAAAACGCCGTTGGCTTTCCTTAAAAATTACGTCGTAAGCCAGTGTGGATTTACCTGAGCCCGAAACTCCCGTTATCACTGTGATGGCCTGGTGGGGGATGCGGACATTCAGATCCTTCAGGTTATTTTCGTTCGCGCCTTCCACTACCAAAAAGCTTGTGTTTGCTTCGTTTTTAGAGGTTATTTCAGTTTTGGTTTTCATTTCTTCTGGTCAGGTGTTTACTGTAAAGCCTTTCTGGCTTTCAGGATAAATTTGGCTCTGTCGAGGGGATTTACTCCTCTGTAAGGTGTTGTTTCACCTTCTCCGGCCGGACATTCCTTGTATCCGGAGAAAGTCAATTTCAGCTTTGCTTTTCCTCCGGTAAGTGAGCTTAAATTAGCTGAATAATCAAGTGAAGTGGCCACAGGAATTGTGCCGGAGAGGATAAATGAATCGCCATCGAAATCGGGTGTGTCGATCACAGCCCTCAGTTGTGTTAATCCTGAAGCCACTTTTCCGAGGAGGTTTTCAGGGGCTTTAATCCTGAAATCCAGTATGGGTTCAAGCAATTTAGTATCGCCTGTTTGTAGTCCTTTCATGATAGCCATTGAGGTAGCAACGGCAAAATCACCGGCTCTGCTGTGCACATTGTGGTGTTCGCCATCGACCAGTGTGATGTTGATGCCTGTCACCTCCCAGCCTTTGATTCCCTGTTTAAGAGCTACAGGAATTGTCCGTTCAATTTCTTTTTGGTATCGGGCAGCGATTTTATTTACGCCTACCATTGATTTATAACCGATTCCGCTACTGGGAAGGCCGGGTTCGATGGCGAACCTCACCACGGCCCAGCATGGTTTCGGCATGGTGTATTCTTCGTAAGCCTCGGCGCTGCCCGCTGGTGTTTCCTTGTAAATAACAGTAGGCTTGCCAAAATTGACTTTGAGCTGGAAACGTTCGAGCAAAACACTTTCAAGGATTTCGAGTTGAATTAGCCCGATAATTTTTATGTGAAGCTCCCGTTCGTCTTTAAGCCATAACAGGTCTAAGGTAGGGTCTTCATCAGCAAGTAGTTGAATTGCAGTTACTAAAGGCTGGAGCTCGTTATCCTGATCGGCCATTATCCTAACAGTAAACAGGGGAGTAGCTATGCTCACCTTTCCGGGAATTCCCTCCATTGAACCCAGTATATCTCCGGCCCTGACCCGTGAGAGTCCGCAGACAGCGGCAGTGTCTCCCGCCTCCAGCTCCCCAATATCAGTGTTTTTTTGTCCTTGTAGTTTCCTTATCTGACTAACCTTTTCCTCAATCTGTTGGGTGGCGTTAAAAACGACATCACGGTTTTTCAGTGTTCCGTTGAAAATCCTGACACTGGCCATGCGACCAATGGTTTTGTCGTGTTCTACTTTATACACAATGGCCGAAAGGGGAAGGGATTTGTCACCCCGGGCTATGGGCATTGCCACATCAATAAAATCCAGTAATTCATCAATCCCCTGGTCTAATTTCGCCGATCCAATCAGGATGGGAAATATCAGGCCATGTTCAATTTGATGGGCAAGCTTTTGCTTAAGTGCGAAAAACGGAATTGTTTCTCCAGAAAGGTATCTTGTTAAAAGCTCGTCATCATGGTTCGACAGGGCTTCTATGATCACCTCACTCTGGCTGACACGTATGTCATTAGTAAAATGGTGGATGATTTTCACCGCCGGACTTCCACAATTTTCAACTGTTTGAATTGGGATTATTTGTGGTGACAATTCGTTTTTTATTTCTTGTATGACGGAGATGATGTCGGCTCCCGCTCGATCAGCTTTGTTGATAAAAATTAGGGTAGGAACTGCCAATTTGCGTAGTGCGTTCCAAAGCGTTTCTGTGTGAGCCTGAACTCCTTCAACTGCGGATACAACCAAAATGGCGCAGTCCAACACCCTGAGCGATCGCTCTACTTCGGCGGAGAAGTCTACGTGGCCCGGTGTGTCGATGATGTTGATGTGCTTGTTTTTCCATTCGATTGAAACAGAGGCACTTCTTACCGATATACCCCTTTCTTTTTCAACCTGAAGCCAATCTGTTTGTGAAGTGCCCTGGTCTACACTTCCTAAATTCCTTATAGCCCCGCCTTTGTGCAGTAATAGCTCGGTGATTGATGTCTTTCCTGCATCCACGTGGGCAACAATCCCTAAATTGATGTACTTTCTGGTATCCGTCATTTATTGTTATGCAATTGAGCAACAAAAATAGAAACTAATCAGAGGTGTGCTGCAAAGGCGTTATCTGTTTTTATCTGACGTTGTCAGACTCGTGATTGGAATAAGCCTGTTGTGACCGTCTGATGCGTGTTACCGATTTAATATCCAATGAAAACGTCATCATTTAATAATTTATCAAGGGTTTGCTTTTCTAAACAAATTCGTCTATTTTCGTAAACAAATTTGTTTTGATATTAGTAGTGGTAAAAAAAAACGCGTATATGAACACGAAAACACTTCTTATCCGTCAGGTTATCAACCTTGAACAACAGCTTGCTGAGTTGTCAGAAAAAGAGTACAATCCCACCCTGGCCATTGTTTTTTCCTCACCTGTTCTCCCACTCACTGAATTGGTCAAGATCCTTGTGGATAGGCAGATAGCGGTTGTTGGAGCAAGCAGCTGTGGCGAAATTTTTGCTGATGTGGAGCATGTCCAGATTACAGATAGTGCAGCTGTAATCATGTTACTTGATATCGATCCGTCATCATTTAAAGTTTATTTTAAGGAGGGAACGAATGGGGATTGTTTTTCGCTGGGATCGGAAACCGCCCAATTAACATTAGATGGTTTTGAAAAGCAATCGCTCATTGTTTTGGCCAGCGGTATGAAAACCGATGGACAGGCCTTGGTTGAAGGGATGGTTGAGGTGCTTGGGAGTCAAATTCCCATTTTTGGAGGCTTGGCTGGGGATGACGCTGTTTTTAAGGAAACCTGGGTTTTTTGTAATGATCATTTTTCAAATCAGGGAGTGGTTGTTTTGAGTCTTGATCAGAGTAAGATTGAAGTTACCGGCATGGCTACTTCCGGCTGGATTAGTCTGGGAGCCGATTTAAAAGTAACCTCATCCGTGGGCAATGTCGTTTACCATATTGATGGACAACCGGCGCTTGATATGTACATGAAATACCTCAGTGTGTTGGAGGATGATTTGCCGGGAGTGGGAGTTGAATATCCATTAATGATAAAGCGTAGTGACGGTGAAACAGCCCAAAGAGCAGTGATGGCCGTTGATAAGGAAGCCCGATCACTGGTATTTGCCGGCAGTGTGCCCGAAAATAGCATTGTTAACTTCAGTAGCTCTCCGGGTTTCGAGGTGATTGAATTCACGCGAAAAAACATTGAAGCCTTTGATCAGGGAAATCTCAGGCCCGACTGTTGCCTTTTATTTAGTTGCATGGCACGTCATCTGGCGTTAGGCCCATTGATCTCAGATGAAGTACATATTGCCTTAAAAAAATGGCAGGCTCCTTTGGCCGGATTTTTTACCTATGGTGAAATAGGTACAAACCCAAACCACCAGTGCGATTTTTATAATCAGACTTTTACCATTGCTCTGCTTAAACAAAGGGACTAATTTACTGAAGGAAAAGATGCAAAAAATATTAGATGAGCTAGAGCAAAAGATACTGAATGCACAGAATTTAACAGACTTTCAGCAATGGAAGGAGTCGATACTGGTTGATATCAGGCTGTTGCGTAAAAGCAATGAAGTATCTGCATTCAAATCTAATCGACTGATCAGGGATAAAAATGTATTGCATTCGTTGCTGGCACGCACATCCGATGATTTAAAATCAGCATTGAATGAACTAAGTAAGCGCGCCGAAGAGCTCAATACCTTGTTGTTTGCCATACCCGCCATGGTTTATTTTAAAGACATTGATCTCAACTATGTGTTGGTGAATAAGGCTTTTGAAGATTTTAGTGGCCAGGTGTCTGAAAATATTATCGGTCGCTCCGCTGAGCAGATTTTCGTGGAGTACCATGATAATGAATATAGTAGAATTGAACGCAAGGTGATTGATACCGGCAAACCACATTACCATATTGAGGAAAGGTTGTCAGATGAAACAAAAACTACCATAATCTCAACCAACCTGGCTCCCGTAAAGAATGGCTCATCACAAACAATTGGTTTGGTGGGTGTTTCGTGGGATATTACTGAACAAGCCAATTTCCAGCAAAAGCTGGTAAGGGCGAAAGAAGCCGCAGAAGCAGGAACAAAGTCAAAGTCAGAGTTTTTGGCCAATATGAGTCATGAAATACGTACTCCTCTCAATGGCATAATAGGGATGTCGCAGATTCTGAGTAAATCGCTTGTCCAGCCTAAAGATCAAGAACATATCGATATTATCATCGCTTCAGGGCAGAGTTTACTGGCCTTGGTTAACGATATTCTGGATTTCTCAAAAATAGAAGCAGGATGGCTTTCTTTTGAATCTGCAGATTTCGACTTTGACAAAATGGGTCGTGAGGTGCTGCATGTAATGAATGTAAAAGCCCAGGAAAAAGGGCTGACTTTTGAAGTGAATTATGCTGGAAATATTCCTCAATATTTGAATGGCGATGCCTACCGACTTAAACAAGTATGGCTTAATTTGGCCAACAATGCCGTGAAATTCACTGATAGGGGAGGCGTCACCATCGAAAATGAATTAATAGAATCGGGCGATGATTTTCTGGTTATCAAAACAAAGGTCATTGATACCGGAATCGGGATAAGAAGTGATCAGATAACAAAATTATTTAACAGCTTTGAGCAGTTGGATGCCTCCAATACCAGAAAATATGGAGGAACAGGTCTTGGNCTTGCGATATCAAAAAAACTGGTTGAGATGATGAATGGAAGTATNGGAGTTGAAAGTGAACCAGGCCTTGGCTCGGTATTCTGGTTTACCGTAAAACTTAAAAAGGCTTCTCAGCAGTCGCTTCCGGGTAAGGAGACAGCTCCTGTATTCAACTCTCGTGTGAGTAAGAAAATTCATGTGCTTTTAGCCGAGGACAATCTGATTAACCAGAAAGTAGCTACTTATAGCCTTCAACAGATGGGATTTACTGTTGAAATTGCGAATAATGGCCTTGAGGCTGTCGAGAAATTTGTTCAAAGCAAGTATGATTTGATATTAATGGATGTTCAAATGCCCGAACTCAGTGGTTTTGATGCAACACGAAGAATACGATCACTTGAAAATAGCTCGGGTCACGGAGCCCGAATCCCAATTATTGCCCTTACTGCCAATGCGATGAAAGGAGATATGGAACGTTGTATCGCTGCCGGCATGGATGCTTACCTTAGCAAACCCTTTCAGCAAATCGATCTGATGGAGCTAATTGCTCATTACTTTAACGACTGAGTTTGACACGCTTGCTGTATCATGTTTTTCTTAAACCCGACCTGTTATTTGGAATAAATACAAATAAGAAAATCTGCTGGCTTATTTTCGTTTTTTGACTCAAGAAATGGAATTGATTATTAATAATATACAGTGTTAGTGCACTATGTTTCCTGCGCACAACCTTGGTTGACAAGGATTATTGCCGGTTGGAATTGGTGTGATAAACATCATGTTATTAGAATAAGATGTATATTTCAGTCGTTTTTCTTCTACTTTTGAATAATTAACCCGTTTTTAAAATGAGTACAACCGTTCATCGGATTTATATCGCCATTATGTCATTGATTGTATTGGCTACACTTCTTGGGATTGGATATTATGGTTTTTCCTATTACCGCTTACCGGTTGAAGAACGTTTCTTTAGTGATCAACACCAATGGCTTAAGCCCAGTGGAGTGCTGGGACATGGATTTGGTATAGCCGGTACTTTATTCATGACCATTGGCGTGTTCTTTTACATGGCGCGAAAACGCTTGCGCTCTTTGTTACGTATGGGCACACTGAAATATTGGCTTGAATTTCACATCTTTTTGTGTACATTAGGGCCTATTTTGGTATTGTATCATACATCCATGAAATTTGGCGGATTGGTTTCGATAAGTTTCTGGAGCATGGTGGCGGTTTTCCTGAGTGGTATAATTGGTCGGTTTATTTACATTCAAATACCCAGAACCATTGAAGGCCGGGAGTTGACTTTAAATGAGGTCCAAAACCAAAGACAAGACATTGTTCTCTTGCTCAAGAGTGAATACAATTTAGATGAAGAAAGCTATAGGTTAATCAGTAAAACACTTATAAATAACCCTACTGAGGAAGGGTCAAGCAAACCAAAGGGGATGCTCGGAAATTATTTCGCCGACAGAAGGTTTGTTAAGCAACTAAAAAGATCGTTAAAAGTCAATCAATTAAGCAAATCGCAAAAGCGGGAAGTGTTAAATTTAGTGAAAGGTGAAATTAGCCTTAACGGAAAAATCGAACGGCTTACCACCATGCAAAACCTGTTTAAATACTGGCATGTAGCCCACCTGCCCTTTGCATTTGTGATGTTGATTATTATGATTATTCATGTGGTAGTAACAATAGTTTTCGGATATCGTTGGATTTTTTAATATGGAAGTACTTATTGAGCAATTGCTGGTTTATGGCGTAGTTATCTTATTCTGTTTGTTTGTAGTCATATGGTATCTGCGTTCACAGCGTCGCAAATCGAAGCTTGTGGAGCAAAAAATTGCACAAGCCAAGATCGACGGGCTTTATGAACCTGTTTCGTTGCATCCTGTTGTGGATATTGGGAGCTGCATTCAAAGCGGGGCATGTATTCAGGCCTGTCCTGAGAAAGATATTTTGGGCATACGCAACGGAAAAGCGACCACCATTAATGCTTCCCGATGCATCGGTCATGGAGCTTGCTTTCATGCCTGCCCGACGCAAGCCATAACGCTTTGCATTGGAACGGAGAAGCGGGGCGTTGAGTTGCCCCATGTAAGCCAGGAGTTTGAAACTAACGTATCCGGCATGTACATTGCTGGCGAACTTGGTGGGATGGGACTGATTAAAAACGCCGTTGAGCAAGGGCGACAAGCTGTTGAAAACATTTATAAATCAATGAAATCGGACAAGAAAAGCCACACTTCTGATTTCGACCTGATCGTGGTTGGTGCTGGCCCGGCAGGGATCTCCGCCACTTTAACGGCCAAAAAGTTGGGGTTAAAATGCCTGACTGTTGAACAGGATACCTTAGGAGGCACTGTTTTCAGCTTTCCGAGATCAAAAATTGTGATGACTTCACCAATGGATTTGCCATTGCACGGGAAAGTAAAACTGTTTGAAACCAATAAATTGGAATTAATTGACCTCTGGAAGACCGTGTTAAGTAAAAACGAAATTGAAATTAGGGAAAATACCAAAATTGAATCTATCGAAAACGTCAATGGCGTTTTTAATCTGCATACCAAATCGGGGTCAACTTTAACTTCAAGATTCGTACTCCTGGCCATTGGTCGTCGGGGTACCCCACGAAAATTAAATGTTCCAGGCGAAGATTTGCCAAAAGTGGCTTATCGACTGCTAGAGCCTGAAGATATTAGTGATAAGCATATCGTTGTTGTTGGCGGCGGTGATTCAGCGGTTGAATCGGCCTTGCTGCTTGCCGATAAAAACAAAGTGATTCTTTCGTACCGGGGAGAGGCTTTTCAGCGAATTAAACCTAAGAACGCCGAACGGGTTTCAAAAGCCGCTCAAGAGGGCTTAATTGATTTGCGTTTCAATACCAATTTGGTTTCAATTGGGACAGACGATGTACTTATATCCGGCAACGGAAACGCGAACCCGGTGAGTGAAAAAAATGATCTGGTCTATATTTTCGCTGGTGGCGAATTACCCTCTCAGTTTTTGCAGAAAGCCGGCATTCAGATAACGAAAAAGTTTGGAGAGGCCATTTTAAAACATTAGAAATCAGTATTAACTGTAAGCAGTATGTCGAAAAGGAAGTATATTTATTTGGTAGTCACCTTGATGTTTACTCAGGCTTTTTTACTTGCCCAGATTTCTCCGGGCGACTTGGCTGAGGTACACACACATCTTGAAGGTATATCGAAATGTACCCTATGTCACGAACTCGGAAATAACGTAACAAACGAAAAATGCCTCGACTGTCATACTGAAATAAAAACCCGTGTAAGCCAAAATACGGGATACCATGCCTCATCAGAAATAAAGGGTAAAGCCTGTGCCTCATGCCATAATGACCATCACGGACGAAACTTTCAGATTATCCGGTTCAACACGGAGCAATTCGATCATCAGCTTACAGGATATGAGCTGCTTGGGGCACATAAAACAGCCAAATGCGAGGCGTGTCATCAAAAAAAATATATAGCAGATCCGCAACTCAAGGAAAAACAAAAAACGTTCCTGGGTCTTGGAACAAGCTGTTTAAATTGTCATGAAGACTTTCATCAAAAAACACTTTCTGAGCAGTGTGCCGACTGTCATGATTTTAATAAATTCAGACCTGCGCCAAAGTTTGATCATAACAAATCGGCTTTCGTGTTGCGGGGAAAACACAACGAAGTCGACTGTATAAAGTGTCATCCCATGGTTGCTCAGGGAGGTCGTGAATTGCAACAGTTTAAAGGGGTCGAATTTAACAACTGTACCAATTGTCATAAGGATGTTCACAACAATAAGTTTGGACAGGATTGCAAAAGCTGTCACAACGAAGAATCTTTTTTCGTTATCAAGAGCATGGAACAGTTCGATCACAGTAAAACCAATTTTAAACTCACCGGGAGTCACCAACGTCTGGATTGCAAAAAATGCCATAAAACAAAATATACCGATCCCATTAAACACGAACGCTGTGATGATTGTCACACAGATTATCACGAAAAGCAATTTGTTAAAAACGGAAAAACACCTGATTGCAAGGACTGCCACACGGTTTTTGAATTCCGGGGTTCAACGTATACCATCGATCAACATAATGCTGGTGTATTTCCTTTGGAAGGAGCCCACATGGCCACACCTTGTTTTGTGTGTCATTTAAAAGACGATAAGTGGAAGTTCAAACAAATTGGTAAAACTTGCGTCGATTGCCACAAAGACATTCATCTTAACTATATCAGCCCGGAATATTATCCGGAATCTTCCTGCAATTCATGCCATTCGGTTGAATCATGGCGCTATATTCAATTCGATCACTCCAAAACCAAATACAACTTGCTGGGAGCGCATCAAAAGCAAAGTTGCAGGGCCTGCCATTATAAAGGGGTGGAGAATGGCGATAACAATCAGAAATTTAAAGGGTTGTCTACCGATTGTGTTTCTTGTCATCAGGATGTGCATGAAGGGCAATTTGCAATAAATGATAACACCGATTGCAGCCGATGTCATATAAACGACCATTGGAAGCCCGAAAAATTTGATCACAACAATACCCGATTTCCGCTGGATGGTCGTCATGCCAATGTGGCTTGTTTTAAATGCCATAAGCAGCTGGTTATTAACGAAAGAAAAGTTACTCAATATAAACTGGAGGAATTCAAATGCGAAAACTGTCACTAATTGTTGCCCTCTTATGCTGTGTGGTCGGTGTGTGGGCACAGTCGCCTCACGGAGATAACCTAACAATCAGTTGCGATGATTGCCATCAGACAACGGGTTGGACTATGAAACCCGGAACTTACACTTTCGACCACAACGTGGCTACTCAATTTACGCTGGTGGGTCAACACAGCGCGTTAGACTGCAAATCATGTCATAGTACACTGGTCTTTGATCAGGCTAAACCTGAATGCGTATCCTGTCACACGGATATGCACAATCAAACCGTTGGCATGGATTGCGCTCTGTGCCATACTTCACAATCGTGGCTTGTGCCAAATATTACCGAGATACACCAAATGAGCAGGTTTCCACTTATGGGGGCACATTTAACAGCCGACTGCAACGACTGCCATCCTTCGGCTTCGCTGCTCAGCTTTGAGCCTTTGGGCATTGAATGCATCGATTGCCATCAAACAGACTATAACCAGACACAGAATCCAAATCATGTAACAGCCGGCTATTCAACAAATTGCACCGAATGTCATTATATGAATATGTTTACTTGGTCAGGTGCTGGTATTGACCATAGCTTTTTTCCACTGACACAGGGACATGCCATTGGCGATTGCTTTCAATGTCATACCCAAGGTACAGATTATTCAAACATTTCATCTGATTGTTTTTCCTGTCATGAGCAGGATTACCAGACCACCTCAAACCCCAATCATTCCGCAATTGGACTTTCGTTAACTTGCAACGAATGTCACACCACCATTCCCGGATGGAAGCCCGCCGACTTTAATCAGCATGATGCCCAATTTTTCCCAATATATTCAGGTGAGCACAATGGAGAGTGGGTCAGCTGCACCGACTGCCATCAAAACCCCGCAAACTATGCCCAGTTTACCTGCATCGATTGTCATGAGCACAACAAACCGGATATGGATGACGAACACAGCGATGTTGGAGGGTATCTCTACGAAAGTCAGGCCTGCTTCGATTGTCACCCCACAGGCAGTGGCGAAGGAGGGTTTAATCACAACTTATCGGCTTTCCCTTTAACTGGTGCGCATACCAGTGTTGAATGTTCAGATTGTCATGTTAATGGGTATTCAGGAACTTCTACCGTTTGTTACGATTGCCATGAAGTAGCCTTTACCCAAACCTCAAACCCACCACATAACGCCATCGGTATCAATACTGATTGTGACTTGTGCCATACCACCTTGCCCGAATGGAAACCGGCCACTTTTCCCATCCATGATAATTATTACACGCTCACGGGAGCTCATGGACGCATATCCACCGATTGTTTTGCCTGCCATGAAGGCAGCTATGTGAACACGCCAAATCTATGTTTTAGCTGCCACAGTAACGATTACAATCAAACCACCGATCCCCCACATCAAGCCGCTCAGTTTTCAACCGAATGCGAAACCTGCCACGCTACCGAAGCCTGGCAACCTGCCACTTTTGATCATGATGAACAATATTTCCCCATTTATTCTGGAGAGCATCAGGGTGAATGGAATAGCTGTACCGAATGTCATACTAACCCAGCCAGTTATGCCATATTTAGCTGCATCGATTGCCATGAGCACAACCAGACCGACATGAACGATGAACACGGAGGGATACCGGGATATGAGTATGCAAGCGAAGCCTTGTTTTGCCTGTCACCCTACCGGCAGCGCTGAAGGCGGGTTTAATCACAATGCCACCAATTTTCCTCTAACAGGAGCTCACAATACAACGGAATGCTCAGCCTGTCATCAAAACGGATACGCAGGAACTACCATGATTTGTGGCGATTGTCATCAGACAGATTACGGCCAGACTTCCAATCCAAATCACAATGCCTTAGGAATCACTAACGAATGTGAGGATTGCCATACCACCAATCCCGGATGGATTCCGGCCACCTTCTCTATTCATGATCAGTATTATTTGTTGGCTGGTGCTCACATTGGAATTGCCAATAACTGTGCAGAATGTCACAGCGGAGACTACAACAGTACGCCCAATACCTGTTATGGCTGTCATCAAAACGATTACAACCAAACCAATGACCCTCCCCATGCGTCAGCACAGTTCCCTACCGATTGTGAGTCGTGTCATACACAAAGCGTGTGGGAACCGTCAACATTTAACCATGATGGGCAGTATTTCCCCATATACAGCGGTGACCACCGAAATGAATGGACCAGTTGCGCCGATTGCCATACCAACCCATCGAATTATGCCTCGTTTAGCTGCATCGATTGCCATGAGCATAACCAGACCGATATGAACGATGAACATCAGGGTGTTTCCGGTTATCAGTACAACAGCGATGCTTGTTTTAATTGCCATCCAAATGGCAGCTCGGCACGTATTTTTCCAAAACGGTATAACGATTAATCCCTAAGCTATGAAGTATCTGTTGCCTTTACTATTCGTTATCATGGGGTTGTATACCAATGCCCAAACCAATACTGCTGTTCCAGAGGGGGCTGTTTCGTATGTCACCTCCAAAATGTGTATGTCCGTTATGCTTCAACCGAACACCTAAAGCCAGGCGATACTTTATTTGTCGATCAGGATGGAAAAATGATGCCTGTACTTACCATCTCCAGCCTTTCGTCCATCTCCGCTGTTTGCAAACCCCTTGGCGAATATACTGGTGTTGTGGGCGATAAACTGATTAGCAGGTCTGTGCAGTCCGCAGAAACGGTTGCAGAGGAAAGCCAGGTGAAGGATAAACAACCCGGGCAGGAAATTCCGTTGGTTGAAGAAAATAAAAAAACGGAAACCCAAGCTCCGGCTATCAAACAAAAAATATCTGGTCGGGTAGGGGTTAGCTCCTATTTAAATTTCTCTGATTCGCCGGGAGGGAATTCGCAACGCATGCGCTATACTTTTTCGCTGAATGCCAGAAATATAAATGATTCAAAACTCTCATTAGAAAGTTATTTTTCTTTTGTCCACCGCAGTGGCGAATGGGATGAAATAAAGGATGATATTTTCAATGGATTGAAAATATATAGCTTAGCACTCAATTATCAGTTCTCAGAAAATTACAGGCTCTGGTTAGGTCGGAAAATTAACCCAAGGCTTTCGAGTGTTGGAGCGATAGACGGCTTACAGTACGAAATGGGCTGGGGTGCGTTCACCATTGGATTAGTAGCCGGGAGCAGACCTGATAATCTGAATTACAGCTTTAACCTGAATTTATTGCAGTTTGGAGGATATCTGGGGCATGAATTCCGGAAAGAAAAAGGGATGGCCCAAACCACCCTGGCCATCATGGAGCAGGAAAACGCAGGGGCAACTGACAGGAGATTTGCCTATATCCAGCATGTGAACACCCTCATATCCAACCTGTATTTCTTTGGGAGTGCCGAGTTCGACCTCTATAAAAAGGTGAACGAGAAAAAGAGCAATACGTTTAACCTGTCGAATTTGTATCTGTCGTTACGCTATCGGATTATAAAACCCCTCTCGGTCACCGTTTCGTACAGTAACCGGGAAAATGTAGTCTATTATGCAACCTACGACAGGGATTTTATCGAGCGTCTGCTGGATACGGATGGCACTCAGGGATATCTGCTTCAGGTAAACTATCGTGCAGGAAGAAATGTTTTTACAGGTGTAAAAACCGGCTACCGTTTCCGCTTACAAGATCCTCTGCCAACGAAAAATCTTTATGCCTTTGTTACCCTGAGTCGTTTGCCGGTGATTAACTCCTCTGTTTCCCTTTCTGCTACTTTTCTCGAAACAGCTTACCTGTCAGGAAAAATCTTTAGTATTGGGATGAATAAGGAATTGATTCCTGCTCGCCTGGATGGCGGAATAGGATACAGGTATGTGCAATATGATTTTAGTCACTCCGAATCGGCTCTAAATCAAAATATGGCCGAACTCATCCTTACCTGGCGTATCATGCAGAAACTCTTCGGCTCTCTGAATTTTGAAGGCACTTTTGATGATGACTATAGCTACCAGCGCGTTTATATAAATCTTACGCAAAGGTTTTAAGCTGATTACCAACTAACGCGAAATTCGAAGGGTTGTTTGTGAACTTGGGTGCTGAACTTGCCAATAACTTCAGTCCTATAAAAGAAATCTTTTTTGAAATGCCCATAAATCAGGCTTTTCTTCCTGTACGTGCCAGATACTTCTCTTTAGCCTCAATAGGGTCAGCATCAATTGCAATGTAAATCTTAGTTCGGTAGTCGATTACTACTACCTGGAGTTTAGATAAATTTGGTGAAGGAAAGGTGACTTGTTTTTTATCGTACATGATCTTTTTTTTTGTACTGCGCTATACAGTGAATATCAGGCTTAGTATATGCCCCTAAATTTTCGGTTAAAGTAGTTCTTTTTTTGCTCACTGTGATAAAAAAATAAATATATTTCAAAAAATGACAATTTTTTGAAATCATTTTAAAATAAATTTTAAGAATATTGACATGTTTTTATAGACATTTGACTTAAAATGCTGATTTAAAACGTGAAAACCCATCAGTAAAAAAATTAATTTTGACCCCTAGTAACTCATAAAGTGCATAAATACAGATTAATAGATGTGCTTAAGTAAAAATATTTCAACAATATTAAAAAAAAGGCCATTTCTTCAGAAAAACATTGTACTTTTGCATAACATTTAAATATCACATAATGAATAAAGGAACAGTAAAATTTTTTAATGACACCAAAGGTTTCGGCTTTATCAAAGACGCCGATTCATCTAAGGAGTATTTTGTACATTCAAACGGTTTAAAGGACATGATCAGCGAAAATGATGAAGTTACTTTTGACCTTGAAGAAGGAAGAAAAGGATTAAATGCAGTTAATGTAAGACTGGCTTAGTTTATATTATACCCTACATTTAAGGTTTAAGTCCCGCAATTGCGGGACTTTTTTTTTGCCATGTTATGATAATCCCAAAGCAATCCTCCCCGAATCTTCTGTTTTTCGGTGCAGCGGTTGATAACTTGGTGTTTGTCAGTTAATAACTTTTATTGCTAATAATACAGTTTTTATAACTGAAAGTAAAATCAATTGACTAATTTTGTCGAGCCTGTATTTTAAATAGTTGAAAATCTGCATGGTATAATTTATAGCTTTTCATGTTTTTTCAGCTGGTTTTCCCATGTCCACAAAAACTACAGGTCTTGTATTTATGCTTAAAAGGAAGCTTGGATTGAAAATTATATGATATGAAAAACCTTCATTTTGAAATCACTGAAGAGCTTAAGAGAAAGTTAGAAATAGCCGGAATTGATATTGCTGGGATAACGTCCGTCTTTTCAACGGAAATTGCTGATTTAAAGCAACGAATACAACAGCAGGAACAAAAAGAATCCTTGTGCCATCAGCTCATTGAACGTATGCCGGATGGGTTGTACAGAAGTACACGTGATGGCCGCTTTGTTGAGGTAAATCAAGCCATGGTTGATATGCTGGGCTATGCAACTCGTGAGGAACTCATGGCCATTGATATTAAAAACGATCTTTATTTTCATCCTGAGGAACGCGAAAGTGTGCTTCTACTTGACCAAATGAAAGAGCTTGGGATATACCGACTCAGAAAAAAGGACGGCTCCGAGCTATGGGTCGAAGACCACGGTTGGTACCTTACCGATGATGAAGGCGAAATACAATTTCATGAGGGCATTCTTCGTGATTTCACCGAACGAAAGCAGATAACTGATGCACTGGCCAAAAGCGAAGAAAAATACAGGCTGATGTTCGGGAACAGTCCTCAGCCTATGCTAATCTACGACATCGACGCCAACAGCATTACAGAGGTCAATGAGGCCATGGTGAAGCTTTATGGCTATTCAGAGGAGGAGATTTTGAACCTGCCAATTGGTAGTTTGATTTATCATCCTCAAACTTCAGATGTGAGTTCAAATACGTTTTTACCCGAAAAACCGGGATTTTCAAACGGAGAATGGCAACATGTGAAAAAAAATGGTGAAATCATCGATGTCAGGATTACCGCTCATACTGTATTGGCACACAACAAAAAAAGCCGTTACGTGCTTATCCAGGATATAACTGCCCGTAAAAGGGCAGAATATGAACTGCGGTTGAAAAATCTTGAGCTTAAGAGTCTTAATGCCCAAAAAGACAAGTTTTTCTCCATTATTGCGCACGACCTGAAAACACCTTTTAATTCTATTATGGGTTTCAGTGATTTGCTTGTTGAGCAAATGAAAGACAAAGACCTAAGCAGAATAGAGAAATTTGCGGAAATTATTCAGGAGTCCTCGAGACGGGCGATGGACTTGTTAATGAATCTGATGGAGTGGTCTCGATCACAAACAGGTCGCATGGAGTTTTTTCCCGAATGGTTCAACATGTCTGATTTAATTCATGAAGTAATTCCTTTACTAAATGATGCCGCTAATTCAAAGCAAATTCAAATCGAAATGCAATTGCTGCCTCAAGTGCTTGTTTTGGCTGATAAATCAATGATCAGCACAGTGCTTAGAAATATGATTTCCAATGCGATTAAGTTCACGCATCCCAGTGGTACAATAATCGTATCAGTTGTGCAAAACCCTGAGGAAGTGGTGGTAGCGGTTAAAGACACCGGCATTGGCATGTCGGACGTCACCCTCAGGAATCTGTTTAGGATTGATAGCAGCATCTCCACCCCCGGCACTGCAAACGAAAAAGGAACAGGACTGGGATTGATTCTGTGTAAGGAGTTTATAGAAAAACACAACGGAAAAATTTGGGCTTCCAGTCGACTTGGCTCTGGGAGTTCGTTTTATTTTTCATTACCACATCAGGTCTGATAAGCACTTTTCATGTCACTTGAAAAAAAATAACACAAGAGTATTTCCGGTTTAGAAAAAATGTCTAATTTTAGGCAGCTCATTTAATGGAATATTCAACGTGCTATGAAAAAAAATTCAGAGAAAAAAACGGGGAATAAAAGTTCTGATAGTCCTACCCCTGAAAAGCCACTCTATTACGTTGCTATTGGCGCCTCTGCCGGAGGACTTGAGGCCATCGAAAGCTTTTTTACCAACATACCGACCAATACCGGATTGGCTTTCGTCGTCATACAACATCTCTCTCCCGACTACAAAAGCCTGATGGTGGAGTTGCTGTCGAAGAAAACAGCCATGCCTGTGCAACGGGCCGAAGATGGATTAAAGATTCTGCCAGATCATGTTTACCTTATCCCGCCAAAAAAAAATCTGACCATTTTTCACGGGAAACTTTTTCTGTCAGAGCAGGATCATTCTCTTGGTGTGAATTTACCAATTGACGTGTTTTTCAAATCGTTGGCCGAGGATCAGGCTGAAAAATCCATTGGTATCATCTTATCCGGAACAGGAAGCGATGGGACAAGGGGTTTGCGTGCTATAAAGGAGCATGGTGGCATGGCTATGGTGCAGAAAGGAGATACCGCCAAATTCGATGGGATGCCCAAGGCGGCTATCTCCACCGGGTTAATTGACTATATTCTTTCACCTGAAGAAATGCCTGCTCAGCTAATTTCTTTTGCAAAACATCCATACGCATCGAAAAATCTGAGGTCAGAAACTGTTTTATCCGGTGATGATGATGGCCTGACCAGAATATTTTCGATACTCAGGGAAAAATGCAAAGTCGATTTTACCTATTACAAACCCAGCACCATTAACCGCCGGATCGAGCGTCGTATGGCTGTGGTACAGACAGAAGACATCAATACGTATGTAAATT
>JGI10211J34971_10000573_pt1 | contig 30078 bp, 21 predicted proteins | sample Etolagsediment_FD_34971 | JGI IMG/M metagenome (IMG submission 34971)
CCGCCGTAGCGGTCGAACTGGGGATCGAAAAATCCAGTCTTCAGCAAAGCGGAGCGACGGATGCTGACATTTCCTCCCTGAAAATATTTTGCTGAGAGGCTCTTGCTGTCATCCTTAAAACGGACGGGTCCCCGCTGTTCTGAATAAATGCCCCAGCGGTTGCGGTAGGGGGGAGGTGTTCTGTACTGGCCGACGGTGGCGATACAGTCATGATATCCGCTATAGATCTGAAGATGGGCAGTGAAATAGCCGGGTGGGATGACCTGATCATCATCCAGCAGGAAGATGTACTCACCGTCGGCTTTTGCCAGGCCTGTATTTCGTGTGGCAGCCCGGCCTTTATTCTCTTCGTGCCTGATGCAGCGTATGGTCTGAATGCCGCGGCAGAAGCCGAAGGTACCGTCATCGGAGGCATCATCCACGACGATGATCTGCATATTCTCCATGGGGTAGCCGCTGTTCTGAATAGAGCGCAGAGTCCAGTCCAGGAGATTTTTCCGGTTAAAGGTAGGAATGACCACTGAGATCAGGGGAAGGGTCTGGCTGTGATCGCTGTGTGTCATATCCGGATCTTGTTTATGGAGTCAGACTTGAATGCCTAGCCGGCGGTAATATTCATAGAGTTTAGCCCCCGTGGCCTGAATATCATGGGTTTTTACGACCCAGTTGCGTCCTTGTATGCCCTTCTCGAGAATGAATTTTGGATCAGAGGCCAGATCTCTCAGCGTCTGTTCCAGGGTGTCAGGGGAGCTATTCACAAAGGGGTGGTCGGGAATGAAGGCCTCATAACGGGGATTCAGGTAGGCCAGGGTGCAGATGCCCATGCTCAGGCTTTCCACACTGTTCATCCCGTAACCCCAGCCGCCGAGGTCGGTGAGCTGGTCGATGTTGATATGGCAGCTCTGTTTGATCTTCAATGCTTCGGAGTGGGGCCTGTTTTCGATGAGGATAAACTCAATGAGATGTTCCTGTTCAAGCTTCTGGCAAATGGAGATAATATGTTCACTGCCCTTGAAGTAGCGGTCTGTGGTAGCATGGCAGACCCGGGGTTTAGGGCTAAGGGCCCGGTCGGTGAAAGGTGTTCTGTCCACGGGATTGAATCTGTCGGTTTCAAAGGGCAGAAAGAGGTATTCAAGTTTAGGATGAATGGATAGCAGATCCAGTTCGGAACTGAGGCGCAGGTCGGCCATCTCATCCAGGTCCTTCATCACACCGCGGTTGCGCATATCCTGGCCGTGATAGGTGAGGATGATGGGTTTATCAAGTGCCTTCACACGGCGGGCAAAACCGAGATGCCGGTAAAAATCCAGACCCCATTCGAAATGGTAGATATCAAAATTAAGGAGATCCAGATCTTTAACGGCTTTTTCGACTTTGAGGGACCAGATGCGGTCCCGGACAGCGAACCAGAGTTTTTCAGNNNNTCCTGAGGNCNTCCAGACAGGGGGATTCCCCTGCAGGTGGGATTTGGGATCCCGGCCGTAGTTCAGGCTCTGAAGCTGATGCCGTGTNCGGCGATAGAAATTTCCGGTATTGATGAGGGGCAGGTCCAGGCAGATATCCTCTGGGAACCCGGCGGCAGACCTGTAAAAGGTGATGTACCGGCAGTGATTTCCTCTGGACTCATGGTACTTTTTCCAGATATTGAGGGTGCCGACGGTGTTTTCAGGGGAAATGTAGAGAATCTTCTTCATGGATCATTATCATGCTTTAAGAAGCAATCGAAAGGATGAGATGACGTCAGTTGAGGCGGAGTTTAAGGAATTTGCGTTTTCCGACCTTCAGGACATCTCCGTCCTTGAAGCTGTATTCGAGGGAGCCGGGTGTGAGCTTATCGCCGTTGACGGAGATACCGCCCTGTTTGAGGAGGCGTTTGGCTTCGCCGCCGCTGTCTGCCAGACCGCTGTCCACCAGGAGTTTGTTCAGCATCTGATTGCTTTCGCTGAGGGTGTATTCGGGAATGTCGTCTGGAATACCCTTATTGACAAAGACCTGTTCAAAGTGGGCCCGGGCCTCGTCTGCGGCATTTTCGTCGTGGTAGCGACGGGCGATGTGCCAGGCAAGTTCGTGCTTGATATCCCGGGGATTTTCACCGGCGTTCAGGCGTTGGCTGTAGTTTTCCAGTTCGGCGGGTTTCAGGTCGGTGGCGAGGGTCATGTAACGCATGATGAGCTTGTCACCGATGCTGAGGGTTTTGCCGTACATATCAATGGCGGATTCGGTGATNCCGATGTAGTTGTCCATGGATTTGCTCATTTTCTCCACGCCGTCGAGTCCTTCGAGGATGGGCATGGTGAGGATGACCTGGGCTTCCTGACCGTACTCGCGCTGAATGTCGCGGCCGACGAGGAGGTTGAATTTCTGATCTGTTCCGCCCAGTTCCACATCGGAGCGGATGGCTACGGAGTCGTAGGCCTGGGCCAGGGGGTAGAGGAGTTCATGGACGGAGATGGGCAGGCCTCCTTTATAGCGTTTGCTGAAGTCATCGCGTTCCAGCATACGGGCCACCGTATATTTGGCACTGAGGCTGATTACATCGTTGAAAGAGAGTTTGTCGAGCCATTCGCTGTTGTAGCGGATCTCGAGCCTGTCCTTGAGGAGAATAATGCCGGTCTGATCGAAGTAGCTGCGGGCATTTTCCTTTGTTTCCTCGAGGGTGAGGGAGGGGCGGGTCTTGTTTCGGCCTGTGGGGTCACCGATCATGGCGGTGAAGTCACCGATGATGAGTACAGCGGTATGTCCCAGCTCCTGAAATTCACGGAGTTTATTGAGCACGACGGCATGGCCGATATGGAGATCGGGCCGGCTGGGATCGGCACCGAGTTTGATGCGCAGCGGCTGATTTTTTTTCAGGCTGCGGCGGATCTTTTTCTCCAGTTCCTCTTCGGGTGTGATCTCTTCCGCGCCTTTGCGGATCATATCCATCTGTTCATTCAGGGGGGGGAAGTGCATGCTCTTACCTTCTTCGTTTCAAGTGCTGTTCCATGTGGCGTTTGGCATCTTTTTCCGCCATATCATGCCGTTTGTCATGGAGTTTTTTACCTTTGCAGAGGGCGATCTCGATTTTGATATGGTTGTCTTTCCAGTACATTTTCAGGGGAATGAGAGTGAGTCCGGTGCTGTCCAGTTTTTTTTTAAGTTTGACGATCTCCCGGCGGTGCATGAGGAGTTTGCGGTCGGCGAGGGGTTCGTGGGGCGTGTATCCGGTGTGGCTGTAGACAGAGATATGGGCCTGCAGGAGGAAGAGCTCATTGTCCCGGATGCGGCAGTAGGCATCGGTGAGATTGACCTTTCCCTCCCGGATTGCCTTCACTTCACTGCCGATCAGGACGATGCCGGCTTCGAAACTTTCTTCCACGGAATATTCGTGGAAGGCCTTGCGGTTTTTGACAATGATCTTTTCCATCCGGTAAATTTAGGCTAACTGCTTACGAATATAAATCTTTTTGAGGAATTTGTTCAGTACTGCCATTGAGGATGAGGGCGAGGAGGCCGTAGCAGGTGAGGAGGAAGGAGCCTCCGTAGGAGATAAAAGGAAGGGGTTTGCCTGTGACGGGCATGATACCGATGGTCATGCCGACGTTGATGAAGACATGAAAAAGGAGGGCCGTGGAGGCGCCGATAATGAGGAGACTTCCGAAATGATCGCGGACGGAGAAGGCGGAGCGCTGCCATTTGATGAAAAGTAGAAGGAAGAGAAAGAAGATAAGGGCGATGAGAATAAATCCGAATTCTTCGGCAATGACGGAGAATATGAAATCCGTATGCTGTTCGGGAAGGAAGCGGAGGTGGGTCTGGGTACCATTCATGAAGCCTTTGCCTTTCAGGCCGCCGCTGCCGATGGCGATCTGGCTCTGCAGCACCTGATAGCCTGCACCCTGAGGGTCAAGGTTGGTGTTGAAGAGGGTCAGGATGCGCTGTTTCTGATAGGCTTTAAGGGAGTTCCAGACCAGGGGTGTGATGAGTCCGACGGCGATATTGCTTATGAAGACAGTTACGGTTTTCATGATATTGTCAGTATTGAAGAGGACGACGAGACCGATGACGATGCCCCAGATAAAAAAGGAGGTGATGCTGAATGCGGCCAGGATGGTGATCACAGGGGCGGCGAGCAGAAAAATGTGGTATAGCCGTGTGCCGCTCGCAAAGAGGATGCCCATAAAGATGGCGATGTAAACCAGGCTAGTGCCCAGATCGGGCTGTGAGAAAACCACTGCTGTGGGGACCAGGGTCAATATCAGAGGATAAAGGGAGTAGCGGATACTGTAGCGGTGGATGGTAGTTGTGGAAAAGAATCGGGCCAGCATGATGATGAGGAAGAATTTCATGAATTCCGAGGGTTGAAAACGGAAAAAGCCCAGATCCAGCCAGCGGTTGGTATTGGTGCTGTCTACACCGCTGAAGAAGGGTCCGAGGATCAGGAGGATGCCGAGGATGTAGAAAAGGGGCGCGAATTTTTTCAGGAAGGATTTTCTGACTGAGAACAGCATCAGAAAGAAAACGGCACTGATGATGACGGTCAGAAGCTGTTTGATGAAGGGACTGGACAGGGTAATACCGCTTCCGATGTACTGGGTTGCCGAAAAGATGGCCACCAGGCCTATCCCGTTCAGGATCAGGACGATGAAGAGAGAGAACCAGTCAAGGTCCTTCAGTTTGTTCATGAAGAGGGCATTATTCACTGACTGCCCCTCCTTTCGCTGCGATCAGGCGGCCGACATCCAGATGTCTGCTGTACCAGTCATAGATCTTACGGGCGATGGGAGCTGCCGCGCCGCTGCCGCTGCCGCCGAATTCAACGAAAAGCACCTGTGCGATAGGAAATTCTTCGGTTCCGGAAAAGCTGATGAACCAGGCGTGGTCCTCTCCGTGGGGGTTCTGTGCTGTCCCGGTCTTACCATGGATATTCAGACCGGGAATATTCACAGACTTTGCAGTGCCGCCTTTGCTCTGCACCACATCTCTCATTCCATTATGGACAATGTCCCAACTTGCATCAGAGATGCTCTGCAGTGATTCCGTCTCCACATCCATACGTGTGATGGCGAGGTTCTGGGGATCCTGGTAGGCGTTTAGGAGATGGAGGGCCGGTGCATAGCCACGGTTCGCCAGGAGGTTGATATAGCGGGCCAGCTGCAGGGGGGTGACAAGGATCTCGCCCTGCCCGATGGCAAGATTCAGCAGATTTCCGGTGCCCCATCCCGAGCGCCCGTAGCGGCTGGTCATAAATTCTCTGTCCGGCAGCAGACCGGGCTTTTCTTCGGGTATATCCAGGCCGCTGGGTTGACCGAAACCGAAAAGGCCTGCGTAATCATACCATTTTTCGAGTCCGATCTTCTGTATCACATTGTAGAAATAGATGTTACAGCTTCCTGCGATGGCCTGAGTCACGTTCACATCTCCATGACCCCCGGGCTTCCAGCAGCGGAAGGGGCGTTTCCCGAGCTGATACACTCCACTGCAGTGATAGGTCTGCTTCGTGTCTATCAGACCTTCCTCCATGCCGGCAATGACTGTGACCATCTTGAATACGGAGCCAGGAGGATACTGGGCCTGAGTCAGCCGGTTGAAGAGCGGCTTCAGTGTATCTGAGGTGATCAGTGCCCAGTCCTCGGCACTGAGGATCCCGCTGAACATCTCAGTATTGTAATCGGGTTTGCTGACAAAGGAAAGGATCTCTCCGCTGTGGTAATTCAAAGTGATAGAACAGCCGCTGAGACCAGTGAAGAGTTTTTCCACGTAATTCTGAAGCTCCCAGTCCACCGTCAGGAAAAGATCATGCCCGCGACGCGGTTCCCGACTCTTGCTGAAATCTTCCCCGAAGTCCATCCCAAGAGCATTGACTCGGACAAATTTCTTCCCCTTCTGACCCCGAAGCAGATCCTCGTATTCCTTTTCGATCCCCTTGATGCCGATGATATCACCGCTACGGTAGCCGAGGTCCTCGAGCTGTGAGATCATCTCTCTGTTGATCTCGTTCGTGTATCCCAGCAGATGAGCCGCCTGTGCTTCACCGTTCACATGCCGCACCGGTTTGGAATACAGCACCAGTCCGGGAATATCTATCAGGTGCTCCTGAATCCGGCTGAGAGTGCTGAAGTCAATGGAACTCATGACCCGCACCGGTTGATAATGGCTTATCATATTCGAGCGGAAACGGTCCTGCAGGGTGGAGACCGGTACCTCGGTGATCTGCGAAAGACGATGCCAGCGATCCTCGCGATCGATGATCTCATAGGGATAGATCGCCAGATCATAATTGATGGTATTGTAAACGATGGGTCTGTGATATCGGTCGTAGACGATGCCGCGTGGGGCCTGAACCTCATATTCACGGTACATATTGCGCACTGCTTCACTGCTCAGATCGCTGAAACGCTGTATCTGCAGGGTATAGACACGGCCAGTCAGCACCGCAAAAATAAGCAGATCAACCAATATGAACACGGCCAGTCTGAAATGGCTGAACTGAGTCTGCTGAGCTACCATATCAGTGCCTGTTCACCAGAGGATAAAAATAATGAGCGACCGCAAAGAGGACAAAAGTATAGAGGAAGCGAGGCATGGAGTATTCTGTAAAATACCTGAGACCTTCCTGAGCCAGTCCGAAAAAGTAAAGGACATCGTAGAGATTGATAAAGACAGCGATCAGGATGCTGACCAGAGAGAAGTAGATGATCTCGTTCAGGGATCTTTCGTATTCTGAGAGTTTGATCAGCAGCCAGGCGAAGAGGATCTTAGTAACAGCGGACAGGCCGATCAGGGCGGTGTTGAATGCCAGATCCTGCAGCATTCCCAGGGCAAAAGCGATCCAGATCAGCCAGAAGGGACGGACCCTCAGGCTTAGATAGGCCAGAAAGATCAGAAAAATATCCGGAAAAATCCCCAGGATATTGAGGACGGAACTGAACAGAAACTGCAGAAGAAACAGTGCAATGATAGTGATAAGAATCTGAACTGTCTTCATCGTTCAGCTCCCCTGGCACCGCTGATTTCGGGAATGTCGTCTGCCCGTAGAACGATAAAAACCTCTTCCAGTCTGTTGAAATCGACAATGAGTCTGCCGTATACCGTGGTTGTGAATCCGTCCGGCGCTGCCTGAGTATCCTCAACGACACCCACAGGAAGGTCAGGCGGATAAATGTCGCTGAATCCGCTGCTGACGACCAGATTTTTTTTCTCAACCGCCATTGTACTTGGAATCCCCTTGATAATAAAGCGGTTGCCGCCGTACCACTGAAGAATCCCGCGGGCATTGGAAGGACGGACAGCGACGGAGATCCGGGCATTCGGTTCTGCGATGATCTGACCGATGGAACTGTGAATCCCGACTTCGTGAATCTTACCGACGACGCCGTCAACATTCACGATGGGGTCATTGATCTGCACACTGTCTGCGGAACCCCGATTGATCAGGATGCCGTTCAGATTATGCTGCAGGCCGCTGCTGATGACCAGCCCTGGAATCATGGTGAAGGGACTGCGCTCCCGGAAGTCCAGCATGGCGCGTAGCCGTCTGTTCTCCTCAAGAAGCAGAGAAAAGCGGCTGTACTCTGTACTCATTTCAATAATGCGCCGGGTGAGATCCTTATTCTCCTCGGATGCCTGCACCTGACGGCTGAACCAGATGGCCGGTTCCTTCAGCGGAAGCAGCAGATCGGCCATATCCGTCTGCAGTTTCCGGACACTGGGGTGATCATTCTGAAGAAAAATGAAAAGTGAAAGGAAGAGCAGCAGTGTGGCTGAGATCTGTACACTCTTCTGAATCAGCAGATCATAGACAGCTTTAATCATCTCACGTCAACACATCAGCATATTTTTCCAGATTGTCGAGAGCTTTACCGGTTCCTCTGATCACAGACAGGAGGGGTTCTTCGGCGACATTGACGGGGAGTTCGGTTTCGGCGATAATGCGCTGATCGAGACCTTTCAGCATTCCCCCGCCTCCGGTGAGGATGATACCGCGGTCAAGAATGTCACTGCTCAGTTCAGGCGGTGTGCTTTCCAGGGTTCTTTTGATACCGTCCACGATGATATCCACGGTTTCATGGAGACACTCACGGATCTCTGAGCTGTTGATCTCTATCGTCCGGGGAATACCGGCTACGAGATTTCGGCCTTTGACCTGAATATCCTGATCGTCACCGGGGAAGGCAGATCCGACAGTCATTTTGATGGTTTCCGCAGTCCGTTCACCGATGAGCAGATTATGTTCTCTGCGGAAATACTGAATGATGGCATCGTCCATCTTGTCACCGGCCACCCGAATACTTTCCTTGGTGACCACCCCGTTGAGGGCTATGACTGCGATCTCTGTTGTTCCTCCGCCGATATCCACGATCATTGAGCCGATGGGTTTGCTGATGTCGATGTCTATGCCGATGGCGGCGGCAACGGGTTCCTCGATGAGGTGGACCTCCCGGGCATTGGCCCGCTCAGCGCTGTCTTTGACGGCGCGTTTTTCAACTTCCGTGATACCGGAGGGAACGCAGACTGCCATTCTGGGGCGGGCGAAACGGCTGATATTGATTTTACGGATAAAACCCTGAATCATGCCGTCTGTCATCTCAAAGTTGGCGATCACACCGTCTTTCAGGGGGCGGATAATCTGAATGTCAGGATGGGTTTTACCCAGCATCTCCTTGGCTTCCGATCCCACAGCGATCACTTTGCGCATGCTTGTACTGAAGGCCACGATGGAAGGTTCGTTGATCACGATGCCCTTGCCCTTTAAGTAAATCAGTGTATTGGCTGTACCCAGGTCTATGGCTATGTCGCCGCTCAGTCTGCTGAAAAATGGGATCTTCATAATGTTCCTCTGGTATTAATGTCTGAAATGTCTTTTTCCGGTAAATAGCATGAAAAGGCCTTCTCTGTCACAGGCTTCAATGACTTCCTCATCCCGGATGCTTCCACCGGGCTGAATGATGCCGCGGATATTCAGGTCCTTCACCTGATCCACTACATCCGCAAAAGGGAAGAAGGCATCGCTTGCAAGAATACTTCCCTGCAGATCAAGGCCAGCCTCCCGGCTTTTTCTAATGGCGATCTTCACAGAATCCACCCGGCTCATCTGCCCTGCGCCGACTCCCAGCAGACGGTCTGCGGATGCGAAGACCACTGCGTTGCTTTTAACATGTTTAACAAGGTTCCAGCCCAGTTCCAGAGCATTCATATCCTCTTCTCCGGGCTTCTGTTTTGTAACACAGGTCCATTCGGACCGGTCCTGATGAAGCGTATCCCGCTCCTGTACGAGAACGCCTACGTCCAGAACCTTCAGTTCCAGATCCTCCCGAATGATGCTGTCACTGTAGCAGAGGAGCCGGAGATTACTTTTCTTATTCAGGATTTCCAGGGCCTTTGGGCTGAACTCCGGTGCAATGATGCATTCAAGAAAACTTTTCTTCAGAACTTCAGCCGTTTCTCCTGTTACCTGGCTGTTAAAGCCGACAATCCCGCCGAAATAGGACACGGGGTCGGTGCTGACCGCTGCGAGATAGGCCTCTGTCTGTGTCTTCCCGAGGCCGAATCCGCAGGGATTGCTGTGCTTGATGATCACGGAGGCCGGTCTCTGGTATGAGAGAACGATCTCACGGGCGCTCTGCAGATCTGCATAATTGTTATAACTCAGTTCCTTGCCCTGCAGCTGAGTCCAGATCACATCATCTCCGCGGCTGTATAGGGCGGCTTTCTGAAAGGGATTTTCTCCATAGCGCATATCAGCGGTCTTGCGGAGACTCAGATGAATCGAACTCGGCAGTGTGTCTGTACTGTCGGTGCCTGCCCTGAAGAAAGTGGCGATCATTGCTTCGTATTCTGCCGTATAGGCAAAGGCTTCTGCACTGTAGCGGATGCGTTTTTCCAGCGGGATCTCACGCAGACTGCCGGCTTCGTCAAGATCTTTCAGAAGTGTCGGGTATGCGGCAGGATCAAAAAGGGGCAGGCAGCTGCGGTGATTTTTTGCCGCTGCTCTAAGCATGCTGGGTCCGCCGATATCGATCTTTTCGATCATTTTCTGGAGCTCATGTCCGTCCTTTTTCATTGCAGCGCGGAAATCGTAGAAGTTGCAGACCACGAGGGAAAAGGCGTGAATACTGTAACGATCCATTTCCTCGAGGTGTGAGGGTTTGTGAATATCGCCCAGCACGCCACCGAATATGAGAGGATGCAGTGTTTTGACACGTCCGTCCAGGATGCCGGGAAAGCCGGTGATAGATTCCACCCGTGTCACCGCGACCCCGGAGGCCTCAATGGCATCTGCGGTGCCGCCGCTGGCGACAATTCCGATACCGCGGCTGTGCAGACCGGCTGCAAGTTCTTCTATACCGCGCTTGTCGGTTACGGAGATCAGCACTTTTTCATTCATGGACAATGACTTTCCCTTCCAATCTTTGAATTTTTCCACTGCAGAGCTTTTCCACACACCAGGGATACCAGTGATGCTCCAGATACTGCACCTTTTCAGCGAGGGTTTCAACCGTGTCCTCCGGCTGGACCTCAACCGTCTTCTGCAGAACGATGCTTCCCTTATCATATTCGCTGTTGACGAAATGCACGGTGATCCCGCTGACTTTCACACCAGCATCGAGGACCGCCTCGTGGACATGAATGCCGAAAAAACCCTTTCCGCCGAAACTCGGCAGGAGGGCTGGGTGAATATTGAGGACGGCGTTGGGAAAATGGCGGATGATCAGTGAGGGCAGCTTGATCATGTAGCCTGCCAGCACGATCACTTCGATCTTTGCGGACAGAAGCTGGGCAAGAATCGCTTCGGCATATTCCTCATAACTGACAAACTGACGCCTGCGGATGATGCGGCTCGGGATGCCCAGAGCCTTGGCCCGCGTGAGACAGCCGGCATCAGGATTATTGCTGATCAGCAGCTGTACGCGACAGTCCGAGCCCCCTTCTTCAAGGGTCTCATGGATCTTAACAAAATTGGTGCCGGAACCTGAGGCGAAGACAGCGATATTCTTTTTCATATCCCCGTTGTTTTTCACGGGGAATTTACGCTTTGTGCTATGGAAGTGCATTAAAAAAAGGGTCTTCCAATATATTTAAGGGATAAAAAAAAGACCTGATCAAACAGGTCCGGACAAACAGAGGAGCGTAAGACGATTCTAACGGAACATAGCCTTGATACTGCCCCAGGTCATCTGAACAGAGCTGATGGTCATCATCACGGTAACCGGCTGGCTGTATGCCACACTTCCGTCGGTGTATACGATCCTCAGTCTGTACTGATATTCCAGATCGGATTTTCCACCCAGAATGTTCTCGTCCATAAACATGTAGGAGGCGCTGAAACCGTAAGGGCTGACGCGTCCCAGATCAAACCAGCTTTCGCCCCGGTTCATACTCCGCTGCACAGTATAGGCATTCACACTCTGTTCGTTGTCGGTGGTCCATTCAATAACGACCTTGCCGTTCTGCTGGTAGGCCTGAATGCTTTTGATCACGGTAACGGCATAGAGAGAGACAGCCAGAAAAAGGATCGATGCAGCGGTAAATATCTTTTTCATGCTCTAATATACTGATTTATTAAGGCTGAGGGCAAATAATTATTTCAAATCGGTCCCTGTGTGACCGGGGTCATAGGGTCTGACCGTTTTCAGGTCACCGAGGTCACAGCTGCCGCCTCTCTGATCTGCGCAGACCTGTTTAAGTTCACAGGCGCCGCATTTGCCGGAGCGGGAAGCGCGAATTTCCTTCAGAATATGCCGGCCCATATAGAGGGCAGACGCTGCCACAGCCAGAACGGTCAGTAAAAGGTCAGATGTCATTTGATCACGCTCCCAGTCCCAGGAGGAGTCCCCCCCGGTAAATGATGAAACTCAGAACCCAGGCAAGACCCAGGCTGTAAAATATCGAGAAAAAGGTCCACTTCCAGCTGTTTGTTTCCTGTTTGATGGCGGCGACAGTGGCCAGGCAGGGGGTGTAAATGAGGGTAAACACCATCAGAACAAAGGCCGTGAGTGGGCTCATGGCGGACTGTCTCAGTCTGGAGACAAGTCCCTGACTGCCGGCCTCCTCCTCACTTCCGAAACCGTAGAGGATTCCGTAGGTGCTGACGACAAACTCCTTTGCGATGAAGCCTACGATGAGAGCCACTGAACCCTGCCAGTCAATGCCGATGGGCTTCAGGGCCGGTTCAATAAACTTGCCGATACGACCCAGATAGCGCTGAGATGTGATCTCCGCAAGTTCCGCATTTTCAATGCTGCTAAGTTCGTCCCTGTAGCGGGATTCGAGCAGCATCTGCTTTTTCAGGAACTCGGCTTTCAGGCTGCGGCTCTCTTCGAACTGCGTCGTTTCATCACCTGTGTCATATATTTGAGAATGCCGGCTGTTGAAATCCGTTTCGAGCTCCTGAGCCCGCTGCTGAAACAACTGCTCTGCTTCCATTCGCATTCCGTTGAAATCCTTTCGGCTGTCGATATCCCGGGGGAATGCGCTGAAAGACCAGATCAGGATGGAACCGAAGAGGATGATGGACCCCATTTTTCGGATAAACATGGAGCCTCGTTCCCAGGTATGGAGGAAGAGGGAGCGCAGACTGGGTTTGAGATAGGGGGGAAGTTCCATTACGAAAGGAAGGCTGTCGCCTTTGAAGAGGGTTTTACTGAAGATTTTCCCGGTCAGGATGGCCAGTAAGATACCCATTGTGTAAATGCTGAGGATCACTGCAGCGCCGTGTTCGGGGAAGAAGGCACCGGTGAGCAGGATATAGACGGGCAGCCGGGCGGAACAGGACATGAGGGGATTGATCAGAATAGACAGCAGTCTGTCCCGTTCTGACTCCAGGATCCGTGTGCCGACGATGGCCGGGACATTGCAGCCGAAACCCATGATCATGGGGATGAAGGCTTTGCCGTGTAAACCGATACTGTGCATGACACGATCCATGATAAAGGCGGCCCTGGCCATATAGCCGCTGTCCTCCATGAGGCTGATCAGGAAGAAGAGGATGAAGATGTTGGGCAGAAAGACGGCGATACCGCCCACTCCGGCCAGAACACCGTCCACGATAAGTTCCCGGAAGAGACCGTCGGACATGATGCCGTTTAAGTAGCCTGCCAGAGAGGCCACACCGCTGTCGATGAGATCCATGGGAATCTGACCCAGATCAAAGGTCAGCTTGAAAGTCATGAAGAGAAAGCCCAGAAAAATGGGAATGCCGAGATATTTGTTGGTCAGGAGCAGGTCGATCTTGCGGCTTGTGCTGAGGATATCCTCTTCGCTGTGCCTCTGAACCGTTTCCTTTAACAGCCCGTTGATAAAACCATAGCGCCACTGTGTGAAAAGCCCGCGAATCTCCGTCCGGAACCTCTGTTCAAGGCTTGCCGCTGACTGTTCAGCTGTTTCCAGAAGTGTTTCGCTGCCGGGGAAGGCAGTGAAGAGCTCCCGGACAGTCGGGTCTCTCTCCAGAAGTTTCATAGCAAGCCACCTGCTGTCATGCTCCCTGACCGGTCCCTGCGGAAACATCATTTCTTCAAGGATTCGGATACTTTCCTCGCCGTCGCGATGATAGGCGATATGAATATGACGCCGATAGTCCTCAGGGCTCTGAATCATGCTGAAAATCCTGTCGGTCAGTTCTGGGATGCCCCTGCCGCTGCGGGCCACCGTCGGCACCGCGGGACAGCCGATCAATGTGGACAGGGCCGGCAGATCGATCTTCAGATCCTTGCTTTCCGCCAGATCCATCATGTTCAGAACCAGCAGGACCGGAATATGACTCTCGATGAGCTGTACCGTCAGATAGAGGGATCTTTCGAGATTGGACGCATCGAGGACATTGACCACCAATTCAGGCTTTTCTGTGATGATATGTTCATAGGCAATTCGCTCCTCAATGCTGTGGGGGAGAAGACTGTAGATTCCGGGCAGGTCTACCATGTTTATCTGAACATCCTGCCTTTTCAGCAGACCTTCCTTCTTTTCCACCGTGACACCGGGCCAGTTCCCGATTTTCTGCCTGGACCCGGTCAGGGCATTGAATACCGAGGTTTTACCGGAATTGGGGTTGCCTACAATGGCTACGCTGCGTATACTGGGCATATATCAATTGTTCCTGTCGTCAGATTGCTTTAGGTCGTATCAATGTAAAACGCTAATCAATGTCATTGCCAACCCAGTCGCCGCCGGAGCCGTCTTTGCCTCGGAAGGAGTTCAACCTCGATCAGTTCAGCATCCTTGCGCCTGAGTGCGAGATGATAGCCCTTGATGATGATCTCCATAGGGTCCCGCAGGGGGGCATATTTTTCAATGAGGAGTTCAGTGCCCTGGAGAAAGCCCATTTCCATGAGCCTCTGCCTGAATTCTGAATGACCCAGAATCGCAGTGATCCTGGCCCTGTCTCCCTCCTGTAATTCTTTTAGTGTCATATATGCCCTTTCATATCCCGAAATTAGATAGATTGAGACAATGTCGCAATATAAAAAGGAGTTTTTTATAATTTATTTTGCTTGTGTTTACAGCTTAAGTCTTTATTATTAATGATAATTAATATTATTAACCTTATTTAGTTAGTTCGGTGAACAAATATTTTTCGGTCTTTGACTATTTTTTCTTGGACATTTCCTGCAAAATACCGCAAATTGTTGGGTACAATGACACAGAAGGACCCTGAAAAAATGAAAAAACAGAATCAGAAAAGAGTTTCCAGGCTCAGCAGCAGGATTGAAGAATTCTTCCTGACGAAGAGCGGGAAGGAGTTAATTTACGCGCCGACCGAAAAAATTCCGGTGATTCAGGTCAGCAACTTCCCTGAACTGGGGAAAATGACGGCATTGCGGTTCATCGAGTGGGTTCAGCAGAATCCCGGCGGTGTGATCAGTCTGCCTACGGGCAAGACCCCTGAGCATTTCATTTCCTGGGTCAGTCATTATCTGAAGAACTGGGAGGATCAGAACACTCGCAAGGAGCTGGAGAGTTTCGGTCTGGATCCGGCCCTGCGTCCGGACATGCGATCCCTCCACTTTGTTCAGATCGATGAATTCTATCCTATCGATCCTTATCAGCACAACAGTTTTTACTACTACATAAAGAAATATTATTTTAAGAATCTGGATCTGGATCCGGACAGGGCGCTTCTGATCAACACCCATGACATAGGCACGGCTGAGAATCTGCCGCTTGATGAGATCTTTCCTGAGAAGAAGGTGGATCTGGGATTGAGGGTTCGCTGGGCCGGCAGCAGGATGGAGCGGCTGCAGAAGCGAACCATCGAGATGGTGGATGAATGGTGCACAGAATATGAGAAAAAGATCAGGGATCTAGGGGGGGGGGGGGGGTATCGGTCCTGACGGGCATATCGGATTCAATGTCAAGGGCAGTGATCATTACAGCACAACCCGTTTGATCGAGACCAATTATGAGACACAGGCAGCGGCGGCCTCGGATCTGGGCGGCATTGAGGTGGCGCGCAACCGGCTGGTGATCACCATCGGCCTGGATACCATCGCCTACAATACAGAAGTGACAGCGCTGATCATTGCGGCAGGTGAGGCCAAGAGTCTGATTGTCCGCGATTCGGTTCAGGAGGAGGCCTCCAATCTCTATCCGGCATCGGTGCTTCACAAGCTGCCTAACGCCCGCTTTTACCTGACAGACGGTGCGGCCATGCGTCTTATGGAAAGACGCTATGTGAACATGGAGAAGGAAGAGGAGCTGAGCACTGTATCAGCCCATCGGGCGATCATCAACCGGGTTGTGTCGCTGGAAAAACCGCTTCTGGAGCTGACAGAGAAGGATTACCGGGCTGACAAAGGCACGGCGATTGTGCTGAAACGCAGTGGTAAATCGGTGACGGAGCTGAACCGGGAAGTCCATGACCATATCATGGAAAAATTCATGAAGGGCATCAAAGCGGTTGAGAATCAGGTCTTTTTTCACACCGCGCCCCATCACGATGACATCATGCTCGGCTATCTGCCCTATATCACCCATCTGGTGCGCAGCCGGACAAACAAGCATCATTTCACCTATATGACCAGTGGTTTCACGGCGGTGACGAACCAGTATATGCTGGATCTGTTCACCGATCTGAAGGAGGACATGCGGGGCAGGCATTTCCAGAGCATGTTCGGCACCCAGTATTTTTCTCCGGACTTCCGGGACGGGCGGGACGAGGATGTACACCTCTATCTGGACGGTGTGGCGGAACAGAGCCGCACCAAACGCAGAGAGGCCACCAGCCGCAGGCTGCTGAGGAACATGGTGGAGGTCTATGAAGAGGACAATGTCATCTATCTGAAGGACAGAGTCGATGAGCTGATCAATTATTTCACGACTCAGTATCCCGGCAAGAAGGACATCCCCCATGTTCAGAAGCTGAAGGGTATGACGCGGGAATGGGAGGCGGATGTTCTATGGGCCTTCTGGGGTTTTTCCACCCGGGATGTGACCCACATGCGCCTGGGCTTCTACAAGGGGAACATTTTCACCGAGGAGCCGACCATCGAGAGGGATGTTCTGCCCATTTACAGGATGATCAAAAAGCTGAAGCCGACGGTGATCACCCTGGCCCTTGATCCGGAGGGCAGCGGACCGGACACGCACTACAAGGTGCTGCAGGCCATTACCGAAGCGCTGCGAATGTATGAGAAGGAAGCGGATGTGAGCAATCTGAAGATCTGGGGATACCGCAATGTCTGGTTCAGGTTCCACCCGGCTGAGGCGAATATCTACGTCCCCATGAGCATCAGTTCCATGAGCACGCTTGAAAACGCCTTTCTCAACAGTTTCGGCAGTCAGAAGGCGGCCTCCTTCCCGTCCTTTGAGTACGACGGTCCCTTCAACCGCCTGGCGCAGAAGATACAGGTGGACCAGTATCAGAAGATCCGTCTGGCCCTGGGAAAGAATTATTTCCTGGAGAACCCGGATCTGAGGATACGGGCGGCTCACGGCATGGTTTTTCTGAAGGAGCTCACAGTGAGCGAATTTTACAAACACAGTATGGAACTGCGGAAGAGTCAGGAAAACTTCTGAGTCTTCCCTTCATCTCTCCTCGAAAGCGCCTCCGGAAACGGGGGCGTTTTTTTTATTGATCGCGAATACTGCTGGTGATATAGACCGTTCGGTTGGAACCGGCGAAGACTTCGGGGACCTGGCCGGTCAGGTTCAATCTGCCCCGGTCGATGAAATTATAGAGGTAGTAATTTGTCCACAGGGCGCCTTCGAGGTAGGCAGAAGTGCTGGTCAGGCGGGCGGTATGTCCGGTGAAGAGACCGCCGTAGAGCATGCTTGCCAGGTTGCCGTTTCCATTGTAGGCGACAAGATTGCAGTAGAGGGTGGAGCCGCTGTTGATGTTGATATCCCCATTGGTGCTCCAGAACATATTGACAATATTGGGATTGGGCGGCAGAAAGTTGGAGCCTGCCGTGGTATTGCTGAGAGTGATGTTCCCGGTAGCGATGACCACTACATTGTCCCCGAAATGGCTGAAATTGGCGTTGACATAGCCTGCGGTGACAATGAATCCCGGTTCTGACTTGGGCATATCCAGGACATTCACACTGTTGAAGAGAATATAGTTCTTCACAAAGACGGTATTGTTTTCATAGAGGCTGAGATCCAGAGTGGGGGAGGGGCTCCAGCTCAGGAATTTGTTGCCTGAATAATTGGTGATGGCGTTGGCCGTAGAGTCCAGAGAGTTGACAATATTTGTCATTTCAGGAAAATAGATTTTCGGACGCATGCTGATAGATGTTTTTGCCGTGTCGGCATAGCGGAAGACATGGGCGGTATCCGGCACGATCAGGGTTGTGGACAGCCCGGGGGCCTGGCCGAGGCGGGTACTGTCGATGACGTAGATATCCATGCCGGCAAAGAGATCACCGTTGATCTGGGGTTCTTCACCGATGAGGAGATAATTGCCGGTCCGCCGGTAGATCACATAGAGTTTAGGCGGAATGGGGCGGCTGAATCGGCTGAAAGTCCTCACTGTGGGGTTGATGTCTCTGAGCAGCCAGCCGTAATAGGGATCCCCCTGTTGTACGGCATTGCGTACGGTGGATGTCACATTCCAGTACTGGGGGCCTCCGCTGGTCATGATCGTGGTATCCAGGCCGGTGGCATTGTAGGCTCCGCCGGCAGTCCAGGGCACGCCGTTGTAGGCATTGGTCCAGGTGACCTGGGCTCTTTTCCAGAAGGACGTGATCTCGTGGACAGCGACCTGATGAACCCGCTGTTCATGGCTGGGCATTTTATGGACGATAAGAATGGCTGTGTCGATAGAGGCACCGGCCGGTATGACATCAAGGTCGAACTGTACAAGCGTTCTGGATTCACCGGAACCGGCATTCTGATATCCCACATGAAAGTAGGGTCTGTTACCCAGACTGCCGGACTGATTCTGCTCGATGTAGGTTGCGGCCACATAGGGATCCTGAATGATCAGGGTATCCGGCGGTACTTCCCGGGTATCGGGCAGAGCGATCAGGCTGGTGTCAGGGAAAAAACGGTTGCTGCGGACCTTGACATCCAGATTCAGGACCTTTTCGTAGTCACCGACCTTTCCGCGGCTGTAGAGGGTAAAGGCTGTATCGGCAGTGGATGTGCTTGTCAGCTCAATATTTCCCTCGGCGAAACTGAAGATGGTATCCTGGGGATTATAGGTCATGAGCTGTTCGATGGACCATTCAAGGCCGCTCTGGGCCAGATAATGGGCCCGGAGGTGATTCAGGCTGCCTGCACTGGCCTCGCTGTCCCGCACAGTCAGTCCGGAAAGGTAGAAGCCGATGCTGCCTGCAGTCAGGATCAGTATGACGGCCCCCACGACCAGGGCGTAGCCGCGGCTGTTTGACAGGGGTGCGAGAAGAATCCCGCGAAGTTTTTTCAGATCTGCCTTTTTCATATTCAATATATATTAGTAAAGAGATTCAGTAAACACAAGTGCTTGTTTCTGCTTGAGTACAGAACCCCGTCCCATGGGTCCCCAGCTGTGCGGCACATCACATATCCCCGTATTAAATCATGGCTTTAAGCATCGAAATCATATATCTTATTGATTGAATGATACAGGATGTGCCACAATGACCGCTCATGTTAAAAAAGTCTTTCAGCCCAAATATCTGGCGGCAGCTGTCTCCATTCTGATTTTCATGAATATCCTCGGAGCTCAGATCTTCGGCAGGAAACAGAGGGTGGTGTATCCTCAACTCCCTGGCATAGAGGTTCTTCCCACCAACAATCTGCTGGGCGACTACCGATTCGATGAGTGTGACTGGACCGGCGCTGCGCTGGAGGTTGCGAACGCTAAATATACGAGCTCGGTTGAAAAATACAGCTACGGTCGTGCCAGGGGTGTCAGTACTTCACCGCGGAGCGGTGAGGGAAGGGTCTGCAAGGGCGGAGACTTCCGTGACGGCAATGATGATGCCTTTTATGTGGAAGTTCTGGAACCCATTTTCGGCAATGCGGTGGAGTTTAGCGTCGCATTCTGGTTCAAGGGTACGGATGTCGGGGTGCTTAATGAGATTCTGGCGATTGGAGAGAGCTCGGAATCGGTGGATCACAAGATATGGTTCAATCAGGGAAAATTCTACACAGAGCTGGGTCCGAATCAGAGCAGTCCCAGCGAGTACACTGTGCCGGGCGGCATCGTAGCCAACACCTGGCATCATGTGGTCTGGGTCCGCAGCGCACAGCAGCAGACCCTCTATTATAACAGTAATGCACTGACGGGCACTTCCAATAGCGTGCTGGCGAACAACACAGCCACCTCCTTCACGCGCCTGATCATGGGTTCGGGTGTCCCGGCGACACTCATCACTGATAATACGGCAGCGGATTTCGAGGGCTGGCTGGATGAATTCAAGTTTTTCAATGTGGCCCTGTCGCCTGCGGAGGTGAATGAGCTTTACACCAACGAAAGCGAACCGCCGCTGACCAATCCGGACGGAACAGCCAGAAACTGTGCCAACTGCAATCTTTACGGTGACTGGTATTTTGACAACTGTTACTATGAGGAAGGTGTGGACCTCCTGTCCGATTTCAGCGGAAGCGGCAGCAGCGGACAGATCGTGAAGGCACCCATTGCCTCGACGGGTCAGCTCTGTCGCGGTGCCATGCTGAATCAGGGGGCCTTTTTCCGGGTGAAGAACACAGCTCTGAACAATATTGTTGACGGTGTGACCATCACAACATGGATTTATCCCTATGCCGCCGGAAGCAGAACGATTATTGACAAGGGGGATCAGACGCTGGGCAAGGGTTTCAGACTGGGACTGAATGCCTCAAATAATGTCACATGGACTATCAACGGCACGGAGATCAGCAGTACACAGGCGCTGCCGATACAGGAATGGAGCCATGTCACGGCCAGCTTCGATGATATCAGTGATGCCATGAATATCTACCTGAACGGTCAGCTGATCAAAACAGACACCATAGCCATCAGCGGTATAGACCAGGACAATTTCTACCTGTATATCGGTGCTGACAGCTCGACTTCCTCCATTCCGGCGAATTTCTTCTTCGGGCGCATTGATGAGACACGGCTCTACAACGAGGCGCTGAATGCTGACCTTATTGAGACCATCTATGACTATCAGNATGGCGGGCTGGATGCAAACGGGAANAGCCGGGCCTGTTTTGACTGTGTGCCCGATGCTCTCGCNGATCTGCATTTTGATGACTGCGGAACCTATGCCGGCGGCCGGGATGTGGAGGACCAGTCACCCAACGGGCTGAACGGCGTGGCCGGCGGAGCCCCTTTCAATGCGGAGGGCAATCTCTGTCAGGCATCAGTTCTGGTGGATTCCAGTTATTTCGTTTTTCCTGATACTATTGATGTCAGCGGCAAACTGAATCTCAACGGGCCTGTATCCATCATGGCCTGGGTCTATCTGGACGCCGTGACAGGGACCCGTGTGAATACCCTTTATTCGTCCTATGACAATGCGCTGTCTGACGGATACAAGGTACAGATCAGTCAGGCTGTTTCAGATAACAGCTACGGGAAGCTTATATGGACTCTGGATGCCGACCAGAGCGTTTCAGACGCACTTATTCCTCCGGACACCTGGACCTTTGTTGCTGTCAGCTATGACGGCTACTATAAGCGGATCTTTGTGAATGATACACTGCGAACGCTGCAGGCCTATTCCGGCAGTATGACACAGCAGAATGTGGATCCGACAATCGGTACAGAGATGCTGGGGGGGACCTATACAAATTATTTCAGCGGTAAGATCGATGAATTTGCCCTCTTCGACCGGAGTCTCAGTGAAGATCAGATCAGCCGCATCTACGATTATCAGTCAAATGACCGGAATTACAATGGTTCACCGAGGATCTGCGTCGCTTGCCCTCCCCTGGCCGAATGGCGTTTTGATGAGTTGTATGAATATGGAAACAACGTCGGTGACGTTATTGATTCCGGCCCCAATAACTTTATAGGAACGCTTGAAAACGGAACCACTGTAGAAACGGTGGATGATGGAATGATGTGCCGTTCAGTGGACTTTCCTGAAAGTCCGAAAAACGGAAGTATCACTATCCGCTATGATGAGAGATTCAACATGGTGTATAATCAGATCGCCATTTCAATGTGGATCAAACCGGAGGAATTCTGGAGTAATAAAAAGTCAAAAACCATAATTCTTTCATTGGGCAGCACTATGGATGAGTGCAGCCCTGATTATCTTTCGCAGGTGGCCTATGCGCTCGGTATGGTCAAGACATCCAATACCACTGCGGACCTTATATGGCTGACCACAAACGATGAATGGAGTCCGGAACAGCTATATGGAGCCTGTTCGCCGGCCACTCAGGCAACGTATACCATGAATCTTTATGAATGGTACCATCTTGTGGTGGTATCGGATGCCATCAATAAACGTATTTATGTCAATGGAGTATTAGTCAGTGAAAGACCATTCACTTCCAAGATTTATCAGGTTCCTCTGGGCACAGAAGTGACCATAGGCCGATCGGATATCCAAGGTTTATCGGGCAGCACTGAACTGTTTGCAGGTCAGTTGGATGAACTTGCGATCTGGAACTTTCCATTAACGGATGAATTCATATATGAATTGTACACAAACAGCTTTGCCGGTCTGAACTATGACGGGACGCCCAGGGAATGTGTGGATCAGAGTCTGGTCAGCGAATGGCGCTTTGACGTCTGCGGCTGGGACAACCGGCCCAAGGAGGCAAAGAATCAGGTGACGATGTTCACATCGGAGAACTATTATGCCCAGGGCTTCGGCACCGTGCAGCTGGACACGACCGGCAGCAATGCGGTGGTGGGCCGGGCCCTCGAACTGACATCCGGTGACTACATATCGGTTTCCCCCTATGATACACTGAACGGAACGGCGGACTGGACGGTTTCTCTATGGTTCAAACCTGATGCAGGCACTTTGAACAACACGGCTCTTTTCTCAGGGTACAACAGCAGCGGTACAGAAGTTGTTGCTCTGGTTGCCGTGGATGCCGGTAATGTAAAAGTGACGACACCGGGGGGCAGTACGACCTTTTCTGTTTCGCCTTCCATAAATATAGGTTCCTGGAATCATATTGTCTGGCGAAAGGACGGCAGGGATCACTATATCTCGCTGAACGGTTCTCATACAGGAAAAAGATCGACATCTGACTATACTGCCGCACTGCAGAGTATTGCCTTTGGAAAAGGGGAGGGGGGATCTCCGGTACAGAATTATTTTGTCGGCGATATGGATGAGATCACGATTTTCAATACGAATCTGGGTATTGCCAGCCTTGACAGCATGTATGCGAAGTATTCTCTGGGCAGAAACTACAGCGGGACACAGCGGGTGGTTGATGACTGTGAACCTATCGCGGATTGGCGCATGGATGAGTGTCAGTGGTATGCGCCGCCGGAAATGCAGGTGGTGAACGAAGCAAACCTCATTCTCAGCGGGACGGCAGTGAACGACATGCAGACACAGCCGGCGCAGGTTTGTTTCGGAGCGAAATTCGATGGAAATGACGACTGGATATATACCATTCCCACGAATGTTCTGTCGGATCTGAGAGGGATGACCGTCAGTTTCTATGTACGTTTTGACAGTCTCGGAAGCAGCGGATACCAGACACTGATGTACATGGGGGATTCTACAGATACTGTCAATCCCACCTTTCAGGTCGATTATTATGAGGCCATCTCCTCTCTGCGCTTTTTTGTTTTCAGTGATGACAACAATTATTACTGGTCGGAATTCAAGTGGACGCCCAACCCGGGTGAATGGTATCATGTGACCTACACCTTTTACAAGGACCGGCCGGAGCAGATCCATGTTTATCTAGACGGACAGAAGAAAGTGGCGCCCACGAAGAGTACCGGGACTTTCACCACAATCCGTTCCAAGAGCAGCCGTATCATTATGGGGCGCTTCCGGCCCAGTCAGCCGCGCTGGTTCAAGGGCGGTCTCGATGAAGTGAAGATCCTGAATTATGCTGCGAATAATGCTCAGGTCTCTCAGTTCGCCGTCGAGACACATCCCTGTGATTACAACTGCGGACAGCTGCTGCTTCTGTTGAGTTACACAATGGATGAATGCGCCTATTATCATGAGCCGGGGGAGGTGAAAGACAAGGCAAATCAGCTTAATCTTCACGCCAGTGTCTCTGACCGCGGTGATCCTTACAGTGAGACCGGGAAAGTCTGCCGGGGAATGAAACTCGACGGATCCTATGATTTTGTATTTACACCGGCGACCAAAGCCGTTCTACTCGCGAAAGAGCTGACGGTAAGCTCCTGGCTGCAGTTCGGAGACAGCTCCTCGGCAATTTATCAGCCCATAGTGACACAGGTGAATGAAAACGGNTCTGATAATCCTGTCTTTGACTTTTATTACGGGGAAGGGGAGCTGGTTTTCAAAGTCTATTATGCCAACGGTCAGGACAGCACGGTGAAGACAGTGGGCTGGAATCCAGAACCTAATAAATGGTATCACCTTGCGGCGACAGTCGATAAGAAGGATGATGATATCCTGACCCTTTTCATTAACGGGCAGAGACAGACCGGAGCGGCTGTGGATTACAGTTCCTCAAGCGCCACAAGTGCGGGATATTTTATCGGGAATGACGGAAATACGGTGACTGAACCGATTATNATNGGAAAAAAATTCATTGCGGTCGGCGATACATCTTATTTTTCGGGCATTCTGGACGAAGTGAAAATTTTCAGTAATGCATTGACAGATAATCAGATTCTGGATCAGTACAATGCTGTGAATGTAGAGTGTTCTACCTGCGGAGAGTCGACCTTTCCCGCTATGGCCGGATTCTGGAAGTTCAACGAATGTGACTGGACAGGGAAGGCATACGAGATCAAGGATGCTACGCTGAACTACCTACATGCGCATGCTGAAGGAGGAATGCAGAGTCAGGCGATCATCAANAAATTCTGCTACAGTCCGGAATTTGACGGCCTGGATGACCGTATCGTTGCGGGGCATGACCCCGTTCTGAATGCTCAGCGATCGCTCTCAGTGGCGGCCTGGATATACAGGCCCTCCGGTGCGGCCGGCGGTGGTACAATTGTCAGTAAACAGGATCTCTCAGGTGTGTCTCCGAGCGGGTTTAAGCTGCATCTCAGCGGTGACTCGCTCTACTGGGATACTAATGATCACAGCTGGAATACGGGTTATGCCGTACCCTTTGATCAGTGGGTGCACGTGATTGTCAGCTTCAGTCTGGATCCGGCGAGAAAAATCCTCTATGTGAACGGTGCTTCAAGCAATGCTCTATCAAGCTTCACAACCGGAGTTCTGGACAGCAACACAGTGGATCTGCTCATCGGCGCATCCATCAACTCTTCCGGAGACACGACGGCGCATTTTGACGGATACATGGACAATGTCAGGATCTTTCTGGCCGCACTGAGCATTGATCAGGCAGCGGATATTTACGGTGAGTCAGCAGGATACTGCGGTGCCTGTGAGGGAGACATCATCGGCAGCAGCACGAACCTGCCGGTGGACGAATGGCGACTGCTGGGTGTGCCGGCGAGACCGGGCAACACCAACGTGTTGGCTGTGATCGGCGACGATCTGGACGGGAAGGTTCCTGCGGACACGAACTATACCTGGAATGCAGTGGCATATAATCCGGTGGACAGTGCCTACAGCTGGTTCAGTACGGATACGGCAGCCTTTCCGGATATGGTACCCGGCCGGGGTTTCCTTGTCAGTCAGAGTTTGTCCACAGACAAGAGGATCAGCATGACGGGTGAGACTGAGATCAGCCCCTTCTCATGGACTCTGGCCAATCCGGCTTTAGGTCATACGGTCAGTTACAATCTACTGGCCAATCCATTTGAGGACATGGTCCGATGGAGTAATGTGAAGGTGAGTCAGGGACTGGACACGGTGTCTGTCAGTACAGCAGCAGACAGAGGCTGGATCAACAGTTATGCCTATATCTGGGATTACAGGAATCATGTCTACTATCCCATTGACCCGGAGATCGACAGCTGGTATGACAGAGATACGATCTCTGTCTGGGAAGGCTACTGGATGCTTGTGTATACAGGAAGCGCAACCGATCTCATCTATGAGAGGGAACTCTTCGGCAAGCGGATTGCGGACAAACCTAAATTTATCAGTCCCAGCGGGGATATTGTCAGGGATTTCGGGCGTACGGAGGCTCTGTCTACCTACAACGAGTGGCTGGCTGTGATGAATGTGAGCAGCACAGACGGTGTCTTCCGCAGCATCAACAATCGATTTGGAGTTGACCGTAAAACGACGAACGGCAGCGATGCCAGAGATGCTGTTTATTTCCAGCCGGCAGCGGATCAGTTTGTATCGGTTTTCTTCCACGGTGATAAAGGGCATGACCTGGTCTATGACCTCAGGGCACCGGGTTGGACTGAGCAGGTCTGGCCCTTCAGTATCCTGAATTACAATATTGATTCGAGGGATTTCAGTCTGAGTATACCTAATCTCAATTCCGTTCCCGGGCATATCCGATTGACGCTTCTGAATGAAAGCGGTGAGCTGCTGCATACCTTTTCACCTTCAAGTCCGGCATATCCTGTGACTGTCAGAAAAAATTCCATATCCAGCTACTCAATGAAGGCNGAGGTTATTCCGGACAGTGAGCTTCTGCAGCCGAGGGCCGCTCTGATGCCTGTTCTTCTGAATGATGATAAGATGGATTTGTATCTGTTCCCGGGTGAACAGCTGTCTTCACTGCGCCTGAAGCACGGGGACAGAATATTTGACCTGACACCGGGTGACAGGCTCTACAATATGTACAGGGTCAGGATCGACGTCCCTGAAAATGGCGGCAATGTGAATTTTGTTCTGAGCGGACAGGACATGAAGGGCAACAGTTCTTCCTTTGATTACGAGATGATACTGACGGATCTGCGGAAGAATGTTTCCGGGCAGATCGCATTTCCTGAAGGGGATGCTGTACTGAGCATTGACCGGAGCAGCAGAGATCAGCGTCTTGTCACCGCGGTCATACCGGATGAAGAATACGGGCTTATGTATGCGGTACAGCCCTATGGAAAAGCACTGAGCGGTGACGTTTATCTGCAGTGGCAGGCGGATCTGGGAAATACAGGTTTTCAGGATCTTGAACGGATGACCGTCATGAGGGAGAGAGACAGCGGATTTGAGGCGGTACAGACAGGTCTGGACCTGAACAGCGGAATTATATCAGCCCGCCTGAATGAAAGTGGAAACTATGTTCTGGGTAAATCAGTCGGCGACATTGGACTGCTTCCCAGCGAAACAAGACTGTACAGCAATTTTCCGAATCCTTTCAATCAGAGCACAAGGATACAGTATGCCCTGTCCAGTGACGGGCCTCATTCAGTCACGGTCTATGATCTGCGCGGCGCCCGGGTGAAAAGCTGGAAGCTGAATAAGCAGGCAGGACTGTATACACTGTCCTGGAATGGAAGAAATGAGCAGGGTGCAGAGGTCAGTACCGGTATCTACTTTGTTGCACTGCGTGCTGAGGGGCGGCAGATGGTGAGAAAAATGCTGATGGTCAAATAGATGGGCCATTTTTTGCGTCGATTGTTTCTTATGCCCTTCCTTTTTCTGCTGTTTTCCTGCGGCAGTGATCCGGAGCTCAGGATCCTGGGTGATCCCTGGGTGGAGTATTCTGCCGACAGTTCAGAGATCACGATTCACTGGGAGACGAACCTGGCTTCGGACAGCCGTGTTTCCTACGGTCTGACTGCGGACATGCTGGACAGGGACACGCTGCTGACAGAGGAAAGAGAACAGCACAGTGTGCCCATGTTATTTCTGCAGGCGGATACCCTGTTTTTCTTTCGTGCTGCTTCCCGCTCCGAATATTTTGATGGCAGACCGAAAAGTGACATATTCGCATTCAGGACAAACCGCTGGTATCAGAAGTTGAGCCCGGAGCTCTATGTCAGGGCCGGCTGGAAGGCCTGGCTGCTGGAAAATTATCAGATCGCTCTTAATGACTTCTCCTCGGCACTGGCTCTGTCCCCCAACTATATCGAAGCCTTCACAGGCATCGGCTGGGCGAGCCTCTACCTCCCNGATCAGGAGGAAAGGGCCTATGAGGCCTTCAATGATGCGATCTACAGGAACAACAGTGCCTACGATGCCTATTGCGGCCGGGCCCTGCTCTATCTCGAGAGGGAACAGTTCAGAAAGNCCGCGGAGGATCTGGAACATGTACTGAGCGCTGAACCGTCCTACCGTTCCGAGTACATTCCCGATCATCTGTTCGTGGAGGCACTTCGCTGTATCCTGGCATCTGCCTATTACAGCATTGGTCAGTTTGATAAAGTGCAGTCACAGCTGGATCTTCTGGACCCTGACAACGGCCTGACAGAAAACAATCCCTCCACCTGGACCGTATCCGGGGGCAGCTACGGCTCTTACATTGAAGCACAGCTGGCTCTGCTAATGGAACTCTCTGATCTTTATGTCGTACTTTAAAGACTGAATATGATAAAAGGAGACCCCATGTTCACACTGCGAAAATACCTGTTCCTGCCCCTCCTGCTAAGCCTCAGCGTCTCTCTGTTCGCTGTGGAAAACTATGAAAAACCCATACCGGCAGACATCAAGAATGCTGTTCTTCCGGGTTTTTCACTCAGAGATATCAACGAAAATTCGAAAAGCTACGGGCAACTGATCAACCTGGAGGATTATCGGGGCAGAACCGTCCTGGTCTATTTCGGTTCCGTGGGTTGAGGCAAATGTGTGCTCCGGTTCGGAGCACTCCACGAAGTGAAGAAACTGCTGGAAAAGGATCCGAAACTAAAGGATGTTGAGATTCTGGAGATCGAGGTCCGTCCCCATAAGGACGACTCCATCAGAAAGCGGGATTATCACCTGCCGATCCTGAATCCGACACAGACGGACAATCCCCGTTTTGCATGGAAAGCGCAGCAGCGTGATCTGTATATTGTGACAGCGGATGGACATCTTCACACCGTCATGAACCTGGACCGTTTTGATCCGCATCCCGGAGTGAACAGCAGTATCGGCAATCATTACCTGTATCTTAAGCGCATCATAGAGGCAGCGGAAAAGACTCAGCGCTAAGGCTTTTCCGTCTGCGGCGGACGGGTGAACATTTAAAGAGCGGAGAGAAGCATGAAAAAACTTTTGTTTGCACTGTCTTTCGTACTGGCTATGCCCCTTCTTCTGATCGGTCAGCAGGATTTTGAGGAATTTCTTAAGCAGGATCAGGCGGATCAGGATGCATTTACCGAAGAGTTTCTGAATGCATACAACGCCTATGTTGAGGCGGACAGGGCTGCATACGAGAACTTCCGCAGGGACGTTGAAAGGCAGTGGGGCGATTTTACAGAAAGCAGTCAGAAGGACTGGGTGGAATACAGTGAGGATTTGACCTGGCGGACGAAAGTGGATTTCGAGACGGGGACTGCAGAGGTGGAAGTGCTGGTGGATCCGGTCGAGGCTCAGGATCCTGTCAAACTGGAGCGGAAGCTGGAGGCGGCTGTAGAGGAGCTGGTGACCACGCAGGGGAGAACCAAGGATTATGCGATGGCGGATGAAAAGCCGCTTCCCCTGAAAGCGCAGCCGGTTCTGAAGGATCAGGTCCGCACTAAAGAGAACAAAGCGGTGACGCCGTCCAATGCCCGGCAGTTTGCGAAGGAGATCGTGAAAGAAAAACCGATTGAGAAAAAGCAGGTCAGGACAAAAGAGGGGAACAAGGTTCGGGTCAGCGTGAACCTTTCTCTGGTGCCGAACCATGCGAAAGTGAGGGCGGAGGAGTATAAGAAATCGGTTGGCGAATATTCTAAAAAATACAAAGTGGATCCTGCTCTTGTGTATGCGGTCATACATACAGAAAGCAGCTTCAACCCCAAGGCAAAATCCCATATTCCCGCCTTCGGCCTGATGCAGATCGTTCCGAAATACGCAGGCAGGGATGCCTACAAACTCGTGTATAAGCAGGATAAACTGCTGAATGCCAATTATTTATTTGATGCCGGCAACAATATTGAGCTGGGAGTGGCCTATCTGCATATCCTCCAGACCCGTTATTTCAGCGACATATCAAACGAGGCCAGCCGCACATACTGTACGATAGCGGCTTATAACACCGGTGCCGGCAATGTGGCGCGGGCCTTCAACGGCACGACAAATATCCGCAAGGCCGTTCCGAATATCGATAAGATGAGTCCGGAACAGGTGTACAGGACCATGAAGCGTAATCTGCCTTACGACGAAACCAAGAACTATCTGGATAAGGTCAGTCAGCGGATGGAGGATTACAGGAAAGGCTGATTCCTATTCTGTGCCGGAAACCCAGGTTTTTCTATTTTCCGATTTCGTGAATATTCTGCAGGGGAAGTTTCTCCCGGTGGGGAATGATGCGCAGTCCTCTCTCATAAAGGGGCTTGGAGCCGAAATAAGTAAACAGTGAAAATGACAGTGCGCTGTAGATTCGCATATCCGCCGGCTCTGTATCACTCAGGAACCAGAATGCTGCGGCGGCGGCAGCGCTGAGACCCACCCGGATATTGCGTTCAGCAGCAGAGTTCGGACGGCGTTCGGTGAGCAGATAGCAGTCCCGGATCTGAGAGTATTCAAACTCGTGTTTAAACAGTCCCGTTCGGAGAATGAGCAT
>JGI10211J34971_10000576_pt1 | contig 29981 bp, 26 predicted proteins | sample Etolagsediment_FD_34971 | JGI IMG/M metagenome (IMG submission 34971)
TCTGTCACACCAAAGGCTTGAGTGATGGCTGTTTCGGGCTTTTTATCATCAAGGATAAATTGGCCAGCATGAGATCCACCGACAACTGTCAATTGTTGTCGAATGGCTTCAGCGGACCGAACTCCTAGTGGGGAGTCGGAATGAAAAACCACCACTCGGGCCTGATCCACCTCCCGAGCAATTTGGTTGATGGTCGATTCGGCGTCATCTTCAACCGCCAGACTCAGGCTGTATGTTGGGGACTTCAGGGGTAAGGCGTTGGTTTGGATGCGATTTAGCAGTAACACCGGCATGCGCGGTTGGGACTCAAGCAAGATGGCGATCTTGTCTTTTTGTAAGGGTCCAATCACGAATTCCGTATCGGTCGACTGTCCCGTCGCAATCAATTGCTCAGGCGTTAAAGATTCCGAATCGATGACCGTCAGAGCCACCCCAACAGTGGTTTGTCGCTGTTGATATTCGAACAAAATACCGTCACGAATCGCTCGCCCGGCATTGGCCCAGTCACCTGATAGTGGAAGCAACACTGTCACCTTAAAATCATCAGGCAGAGCCGCTTCGGTCAAAAATTCATAATCTGTCAAGCGAGCCTTTAACAGAGGGTGCGCTCGGTATTTGCGTAACCACTGGGAAATTGCGTCCTCATCGGTGGTCGACGTTGTTTTGAGTTGTAGCGCGTGAGCGAGGCCCGCCAAAAGATCGGTTCCAATACTAAGATCAAGAAGAATCCGGTCGGGCAATTGTTCTAGTTCACCTAGAATGCGTCGAGTTTCTGCATTTAACTGGTCGGCTTCCAGATATCTCAATCGTTCTGCATCAAAGCGCAAAGCAGCGATGGTCATCCCGAGCTGGCGGTAGGCAGACGCTTTGATACGCAAGACGTCAGCTCGCTGGGTTTCAGACAGTGATCTCGGATCGATGGCATTCAGCGTGATGATGGCTGACTCAGGAAGATTTTGTGATAACTGAATCGCTGCAGATTCAATGGGATTTTCAGGGATCACCGGCACCGTTGCCATTTCCGGTGTTTCATCAATCGGCCGGACAATCATCGGCGTTTGTAAGGCGATGCCTTCAGTTGGTTCTGACCCTGACACAAATGGTGCGGCCGGATCGAGTTCGGTCGACCGCCCGCTCTCTGAAGAGGTTGGCGGCAGTTCGCGAAGAATGGGCGACAACTCAGTCCGAGCGATTTCTCGAGAGCGACGGTTCCAGTCGATTTGCTCAGGCAACTCCGGATCGGTATTGATCGCACTGGTCGGAGTCTCCGTTGGGGCCTCAACCACAGTTTCAGCAGCCTGGGGCATCGTTTCTGCCCGAGGAATTTCGGTCACAGGTGGCTTGATTTGCTGCTGACAGCCGACAATTAACACCAGGCTCATTAAAGCGCTTGTTCTCATCATCGTTTTTCGTGCAGGCTTTGCGCGTAACAACAAATTGGTGCTCACAGTGTCACAAGATCAATCATCCAACACTCTACCATCTGCGCTTTACGTTGTCGCAATGCCGATTGGTCAGTGGACAGATCTTTCAACGCGCGCAATTGATGTCTTGGGGCGTGTTGACGTGATCTTAGCGGAAGATACTCGGGTCAGCGGTCAGATTCTGAAAGCTGTTGGCGTCTCGACTCGAATGGTTTCATTCAATGCGCACTCGGAAGTGGGAAAGTCGGGGAAAGTGCTTGAGTCGTTAGAGGCTGGGCAGTCGCTGGCGCTGATTTCTGATGCTGGAACCCCTGGAATCAGCGATCCAGGTCGTTTGTTGATTGAGCGTGTGGCGAGCGAGGGATATCGAGTGATCCCTGTACCGGGTGCCTCTGCGTTGATTGCCGCGTTGTCTGTCAGTGGGTTCTCGGCTGCGCCATCGCATTTTTTTGGATTCCTCTCCACCAAGTCCAGTGCGCGAGACAAAGAGTTGGAGCAAGCACTCGGTCACGCTGGCACCTTGATCTTTTATGAAGCTCCGCACCGCATCGTTGACTTAGCAAGGCGACTCGATCAGCAAGCGAACGGTCGACAGGTTGTGTTTGCGCGCGAGCTGACAAAAACCCATGAACAATTGATTCGTGTCGTGGCGGGGGAGTGTGAGGCTTGGTTTGAGGCGAACCCGGATCGAATTCGCGGTGAATTTGTCGTCTTGGTGGGAGGTGTGAGCACTGAACGTGCGACGTCGAGCGTGGATGCAGACCACATCCTTCGCGTCCTCGCGCGTGAGTTACCGCCGTCAAAAGCAGCAGCATTAACCGCAGAACTCACAGGGGTTCCGAAGCGAGAGCTGTATCGTCAATTGACGAATGACCCCGAAGCGTAGACACTGCGCGCGAGTTAGCCAGGCAATCGCTGCTGTTTCACAGGAGAGGAAAGTCCGGGCTCCTCGAGGCAAGGTGCCAGGTAACCCCTGGGGGGCGTGAGCCTACGGAAAGTGCAGCAGAGAGCAGACCGCCGGCAATGTCGGTAAGGGTGAAAGGGTGCGGTAAGAGCGCACCGCGTCAGTGGTAACACGAGACGGCAAGGTAAACCCCACCTGGAGCAAGACCAAATAGGAATCCGTTCGGCGTGCCTCGCGTTGGATTCGGGTAGGTCGCTTGAGCATAACGGTGACGTTATGCCTAGATGAATGATTGTCCACGACAGAACCCGGCTTATCGGCTGACTCAATTTTTTCGATGTTTCCCCACTTTCGCCCACACCACTTTTTCTTGACACCCTGGTGGCTTTTTCAGGCGTTGATCAAATTAGTTTTATTCATTATTTCAATTAGTTAGTCGTTAGTTTGAAGAATCGATTTCAGAGTCGAAGGGATCTGGCTAGATTGTCATTTGACTGTCTCTCGGTGGGTAAATAGAGTTCCCATGTGGGAGAAAGTGGTGAGTTGTGGGTGAAACGGTCGTTTTTCTCCAGGCTCAACCGAGGAGATGACAGTGTTTCGCGGGATTAACCCGATCAACTTAGATGCCAAAGGGCGTGTCGCATTACCGGCGAAATACCGGGATCGCGTGACCGACCGTTGTGATGGCCATATGGTCCTCACGGTGCATCCGTTCGACCGCTGTTTGCTTCTCTATCCGTTGACTGACTGGGAAGTCATCGAAGCCCAGGTCAATGCGCTCCCTAACTCAACGAGTCGCCAGGCTCGTCGCCTTCAGCACCTCATGGTGGGTTATGCCACTGAGCTTGATCTTGATGCAGCAAATCGTCTCCTCCTCCCTGCGATGCATCGCGATCATGCAGAACTGGATAAGCGTTTGATTCTTGTGGGTCAGGGGCAAAAGTTTGAGGTCTGGAATGAGGCGCGCTGGACATCGATGACCGAGGCCTATCTCAACGAGCCGGTTGACGCAGATGCCTCTGTTGAATTGACCAATTTGTCACTGTAGAGGGAGGGTACGATGAGTCACATACCAGTGCTACTTCCTGAAGCGCTGACAGCCCTCTGTATCCAGGGCGATGGGATCTATTTGGATTGTACTTTTGGTCGTGGCGGTCACTCCAAAGCGATGTTGGCAGANCTTGGTCAGTCTGGTCGCGTGATTGGGCTGGACCGTGANCCCTCGGCAGTCGTTGTTGGTNAGGAGTTGGGTGCTGCTGATCCTCGCTTCCAAATCGTGCACACCGCTTTCTCCGCGCTCGAATCTGCGTTGGATCAATTAGGCATCGGGCAGGTTCATGGGATTTTGATGGATTTGGGTGTGTCTTCTCCGCAGTTGGATGACGCTGAGCGTGGCTTTAGTTTTCAGGCTGACGGCCCGTTGGATATGCGGATGGATCCGACGCATGGTGAATCTGCGGCCGCTTGGATCGCACGTGCAGAAGCTGAAGAGATTGCTAACGTGTTATGGGTTTTTGGAGAAGAGCGGTTTTCTCGGCGGATTGCGCGAGCCATCGTCGACGCGCGCCTTTTGGAACCGATTGTGACCACCTCTCAACTGAGTCGCATCATTGCGAATGCACAGCCGAAAAGAGATCCAAATAAGCATCCTGCCACTCGGGCATTTCAGGCGATTCGTTTATTTATCAATGGTGAATTGTCTGAGGTTGAGCAGGGTCTGAGCGCCGCGATCAATCGTTTGGAAGTCGGCGGTCGTTTGGCGGTGATCTCCTTCCATTCACTGGAAGATCGATTAGTGAAACGGGCGTTACGTGATGCATCTCGACCACCTCAGGGTGATCCGAGGATGCCATTGCCTGAGACCGTTGCTCGACCAAAATTAAAGCTGATCGGTAAAGCCATCAAGGCAGGCTCGGATGAGCTGTCGAAAAATCCAAGAGCGCGAAGCGCCGTGCTTCGGATTGCTGAGCGAACGGAGGCAGCTTGATGCAGTGGTTTCATCGATCTGATCTGTGGCTCTCGATTCTTCTCGCTGGCGGAATTTTAGTCACGTCAATCACTGTGATTGAAACTGCGTACCAGACACGACAGCTGTATTCAGCACTCCAAGATCTGCGCGCTGAACGCGATCGGTTGACGATTGAATGGGGTCGGTTGATGCTCGAGCGCGGTGCAGTGTCTGCTGATATGCGGATTGACGCCATGGCGCGGTCGAGTCTGTCGTTGAGTGCACCTCCGATGGATGACGTCATGCTTCTGGAGCGGCCGCAATGAGCGCGCAGAAACGTCAGGCATCAAGCCGCTGGAGGCTTTGGNTCGTCGGATCAGTCCTAGGAATGCTAGTGATCACGGTCTGCGGTCGCTTGGTGTGGCTACATGTCTTCGAGACGCAGCATCTGAAAGATATTGGCGATGAGATCACGATTCGCTATCAAAAAATTCCTGCTTACCGCGGTATGATTACCGATCGTTTTGCGCAACCCTTGGCGATTTCGACACCCGTGGCAGCAATTGCTGTGCGTCCAAAAAAGCTATCTGATTCATCTTGGCCGGAAAAGCTCGCGCCACTGATGGATTCAAATGCTGATAAATTGAGAGACCGAGTCGCGCGCAGTCCGTCACCGTTTCTGTACCTGTCGCGCTATGTGACCCCTGAGCGTGCTAATCAAATCGAAGCGTTAAATTTGCAAGGCGTGGAAGTTGTTCGGCAATTTCGGCGGTTTTATCCAGCTGGAGAAGTTGCCGCTCACTTAGTCGGGTTCACTAACATTGAAGACGCAGGCCAAGAAGGCCTTGAGCTATCCTATGATGATTGGTTGTCGGGCCAAGATGGATTGCGTCACGTCTTGCGAAATCGTCGAGCCAATGTGGTTCGATATGTCAGTGCTGGCCAAGAAGTGCAGCAAGGTCGGGACCTTCGCTTATCGATTGATTTAAGACTGCAATATCTGACCTATCGCGCGCTGAAAGAAGCAGTGGCTCGAGCTCGAGCCGCTGGTGGTAGCGCGGTCTTNGTCGATGCGTGGACAGGTGAGGTCTTGGCGCTTGCAGCGCAGCCGGCATTTAATCCCAATGACATGTCTTCTCGGACCCCTGAACGTGTGCGGAATCGCCCAGTCACCGACTTGATGGAACCGGGGTCACCCATCAAGCCGTTCACCATCGCCACAGCGATTGATCTCGGATTGGTTGAGCCGAATACCCTGATCGAGACCTCGCCCGGTCGGATGCGAGTTCAGGGGCATGTGATTAGCGATGTCAGTAACTATGGGGAAATTGATGTCTCTACAGTGATCGCAAAGTCATCGAATGTCGGCACCACGAAAATTGCGATGATGATGGAGCCGTCTGCGCTTCGTGATCGGTTGGCTCTTTTGGGTCTTGGTCAGCCGACAGCCACCGGATTCCCGGGCGAAGAAGAGGGCTTTTTGCCAAGCTATGCCACCTGGCGGGATCTTGATCGGGCTGCACTGTCGTATGGCTATAACCTCAACATTACGACCATTCAATTAGCTCAAGCATATAGCGTGTTTGCAAATCAGGGCGTGTTACAGCCACTGACCTTACTCGCCGAGGGTGTGACGCCGAAGCCAGTCCAGATTTTCTCTGAAAACACGGTTCGTCAGGTATTGCCGATGTTGCAAGCGGTGACGGAAGAGGGTGGCACTGCGCGTCGTGCGCAAATTCCGATGTATCACGTGGGCGGTAAAACCGGGACCACGATGAAATACGCAGACGGTCTTATGCCAGTCGGCAGTATATATCCAGTTTTGTGGGCCTTGCTCCGATGGCGAATCCGCGGTTTGTCATGGCGATTTCGGTGGACGATCCGCGTTCACAACAATATTACGGTGGGCAGGTTGCGGCACCAGTATTTGCGGATGTCATGGATGATGTCATGCGAATCTATGACATCCCTCCAGACAAACTTGACAGTTCGATGCTGGCTGGGAGGGCGAATTGATGCGCTTGGATCAGCTGCTTTCGCAAATCGGATTGTATTTTGATCGTGCCTCGGGTGTCGATATTCGCGACCTGACACTCGACTCAAGGCAAGTCACCGAAGGCTCATTGTTTATCGCGATTCAGGGATCGGAGACACATGGCATGACCTTTGTCGATCAAGCGATTGCCAATGGTGCTGCTGCTATTCTTTATGACGCGTGGGGTGGAGATGTTCCAAGGCACGTGCCTGCCCTACACGTCACTGGTCTTCAGGCGCAGATCGGGCCATTGGCGCATGCGTTTTACGGCCATCCATGCCAAGCGATGCGAGTGATTGGCGTCACAGGAACCAATGGCAAAACCACAACGGTTCATCTGATTGCGCAATTGGCTGACACCTTGGGATTGAAAGCGGCTCGGATTGGGACGCTTGGCATCTCGATCGGGCCGGAAAAGTTGGTAGATTCCGATCGCACCACGCCAGACGCGATCACCTTGGCGAAGATTTTTGCCGAATTACGGGATCGTGAAGTCGACTTAGTCGCCATGGAAGTCTCGTCCCATGCGTTGGATCAGCATCGTGTCGATGGAATTCCGTTTGATGTTGCTGTCATGACCAATCTATCCAGAGATCATCTGGATTATCACGAGGACATGGAATCCTACGGTCAGGCCAAGGCCAGATTGTTTGAAGATTTTGATCTTAAAGCGGCGGTCCTCAACGCAGATGATGCGTTTTGTCAGGGCTTGATGAAACGACTAGTCAGCTCACATCTTGTCACTTACGGAACATCATCTTCGGCTGATTTCAGTATCACGGCGGTTGAGGCGACCAGCGACGGATCATTGATCGATGTGTCAATTCACGGTGCGTTGCGTCAACTGAAGCTCCCATTGCTCGGTGACTTCAATGTTGAGAATGCCCTCGCGGCTGTGGCGGTAATGACCGCGATCGAGCCCGAGAAGGCTGAGCAAGTGTTGTCCGCGATGTCTCGCCTTCAGACGGCACCGGGACGCATGGAATGTTTTCAATCTCCGGGATCAGCGACTGTGGTTGTTGATTATGCGCACACACCAGATGCCCTGGAGCGGGCATTGGTCACTTGTCGCAAGCATTGCCAGGGTCAGCTTTGGTCAGTTTTCGGCTGCGGTGGCGATCGGGACACAGGAAAGCGCCCATTGATGGGTCGCATTGCTTCTGAGCTCTCTGACTGTGTTGTGCTCACTTCAGACAACCCTCGGTCAGAGGCGCCTCAAGCAATTCTCAACGAGATTCGCGCAGGCATGACGAAGCCACCAGTGCGTGAGGAAATCGATCGCTCAATGGCGATTCGATTCGCCGTCGATAACGCCTCGTCAAATGATTACATCTTGATTGCGGGCAAAGGGCATGAAAGTACACAAGTCATTGGTCAAACAATACGGCCGTTCTCTGACCGCGTGGAAGTCGCACGATTATTTGGGCTGATGGATCAGGAGGTGCAACATGCTTCCTAGATCTCTGGCGGACATGGCCGTTGATCTCAACGCCAAGGTCGTGGGCGATGCACTTATCTCAGGACTCGCCATTGATAGTCGTCAAGCGAAAGACGGTGATCTATTCGTGGCGTTAATCGCAGAACGTGATGGTCACACCTTTATCGATGATGCGGCTCGAAGTGGTGCATCTGCGGCGCTGGTGTCACATCCGACTTCCGTTCTTCCGTCGATCTGCGTCAGTGATACGCAAGTGGCGATGACCGCTTTGGCTCGTTCAATTCGCGCATCCTATGCAGGTACTGTGCTGGCGCTCACTGGAAGTCAGGGGAAAACAAGCACGCGGGGCTTTTTGGCATCGATTCTTCTGTCAATGGCGCGACGGATGAATCACAACGAGATCCTGGTCACCCAAGGAAATTTGAATAACCACTTAGGTGTTCCTTTAACCATCGCCAGGCTACGTCCGCATCATCCGTTCGCATTATTTGAACTCGGCGCATCGGCAGTTGGCGAAATTGCGGACTTGGCGTCGATTGCTCAGCCACACATTTCGGCTCTGTTGAATGCGCGCGCAGCTCATCTCGAGGGCTTTGGCTCGATCGCTGGAGTGATTCAAGGTAAGGGAGAAATCATTGATCACACCGATCCGGATGGCACGGTCATTCTCAACGCTGATGAGCCTGCGTTGGAACAGTGGAGTGCGCGCGCCGGTCACCGGCATGTGATGACCTTTGGTCGTCAGACAGCAGATGTCCGTTGGACGCCAATGTCGCAACAGGACGTTCGTCTCGACGTCCAGGATCTTGCGATGACTGTACGTCTGCCGACACTTGGCCAGCACTTCATGGAAAACGCAGCCGCAGCGGCGGCTATGGCATTGGCTGCTGGAGCCACCGACGAGGACATCCGCGGTGGTCTTGAGTCCGCAGTGATTGAGCCTGGGCGGATGACACCAATTCAACTAGAGCGTTGCNTACTGGTTGACGACACCTATAACGCAAGCCCTCNGGCTGTCCGAGCAGCGATCGATTGGCTNGCTCATCAGTCTGGCCATCGAATCTTGGTGATGGGTGGCTTGAGTGAACTCGGTGATGCCGCATCTTCAGAAATGAAAGCACTGGGCGCCTACGCCAAGTCTCAGGGGATTGATCAGCTCGTCGCGACCGGAACAGCTGCCCCGATTGCTGAAGGATTTGGGGTGGGAAGTTTTTATGCCGAGACGATCGAGGAGACGGTATCTCACCTCTCACAGATGGTCGCTCGCACCGATGCCATGTTGATTAAGGGATCTCGATCAGCACACATGAATCGTGTGGTTGATGCGCTTCAATGCCAACAGGGAGGGCAATAGCTGTGTTGCTATGGCTGGCAAATTATCTCAGTACTTTTGAACCCGGATTTTCCGTCTTCCAGTACTTAACACTTCGATCCATTCTGGGTGTACTGACTGCTTTGATTACCGCCTTGTTTGTGGGCCCATGGGTGATTCGATCGCTTGAAACGCGTCAAATCGGACAGTCAGTCCGCCGTGATGGGCCTGAATCCCATTTTTCCAAGCAGGGTACGCCGACCATGGGCGGGGTGCTTATTTTGGTCTGTATTACCGCATCGACGGTGTTGTGGGCGGATCTTCACAATGTCTACGTCTGGATCGCGCTCCTGGTGATGTTGGGCTTTGGCGTCATCGGCTGGATTGATGATTGGAAAAAAGTGGTGCTGAAAAACTCAAAAGGGTTGTCAGCCAAGGCCAAATATCTCGGACAGTCGATGGTCGGTTTGGTGGCCGCTTTGGTGTTGTATCAGATTGCAAAAACGCCGGCTGAAACGACACTGTTGGTGCCGTTCTTTAAAGATTTGCTGATTCCCCTTGGCTTTGGCTATGTGATCTTGACCTACTTCGTGATTGTTGGGACATCCAATGCTGTGAATCTCACCGATGGTCTCGATGGACTGGCAATCCTGCCCACCGTGTTGGTTGCTGGAGCACTGGGTGCGTTTGCTTATCTCACCGGCAACGCCATTTTCTCTCAATATCTGTTCATTCCATATATCCCAGGCACCGGTGAATTGGTGGTGTTTTTAGGGGCCATGGTTGGAGCCGGCCTTGGCTTTTTGTGGTTCAACACCTATCCAGCGCAGGTTTTCATGGGTGATGTCGGTGCGCTATCGCTTGGTGCGGCACTGGGCGTTGTCGCGGTGATGGTGCGACAGGAATTGGTGCTCTTCATCATGGGCGGCATTTTCGTATTGGAAACCGTCTCTGTGATGCTGCAGGTTGCCAGTTTTCGATTGACCGGCAAACGTCTCTTCCGAATGGCTCCGATTCACCATCACTTTGAACTGAAGGGCTGGCCTGAGCCGCGTGTCATTGTCCGTTTTTGGATCATTTCAGTGATGTTGGTTTTGGTGGGTCTTGCGACCTTGAAGTTGAGGTAATTGATGTCTCTGATTGCAAGCAGCAAACGCCTGATTGTGGGTGCCGGTCCGACCGGACAAGCTGTTGCGCGTCANTTTCAAGATCTGGGGATTCAGTTTGAAGTGGCTGATACCCGTCAATCTGACTTGATTAAAACGGCCTTCGAGAACGCTTTTCCCGNGGTGGCCACCTATTTTGGTCCGCTGAAAGTCGACTATCTGGATCGGTTTGAAGAAATTGTCGTCAGTCCAGGGATTGCACCGACGACCGAAGGGTTAAACGCAACAACCTCACCGCTGATTAGTGATATTCAGGTCTTTCGACGCGCGTGGCCTGATCATCAGCGATTGGTCGCGATTACCGGATCCAATGCTAAATCCACGGTGACTTCGCTGGTCGCCGAGATCTTAAAAGCCGATGGCCAAGACGTGTTAGTTGGTGGAAATCTTGGTCCGCAGGCGCTTGATCTATTGCCGGATCGAACTGACAAATCGATTGCAGTACTTGAGCTATCGAGTTTTCAGTTAGAGCGAACTCGACAGTTGAAGGCGACGGTTGCGACCTGTCTGAATATGAGTCCAGATCATTTGGATTGGCATGGTTCAATGATCGCTTACCATCAGGCCAAACACCGGATCTTTGAGGGTGTGGGTGCGATCGTCGTCAATGGCGAAGATCCACTATCGCAACCCTTGGTGCCTGATCAAACTCCGACCATCAAATTCGCCCTCCAGCATCCAGATTTCCATCGGTTTGGGATCATGGTTGTTGAGGGTGTGGACTGGATTTGTCTGGGTTCTGAGCCTTGGATGCCAGTCGCTGATCTGCCCATGGCGGGACGCCACATGATCCAAAATGCCATGGCCGCATTTGGACTCTGTCATCTGTTGGGTGTCGAGAAATCGATCATGATCGCGGCAGCCAAATCCTTTCAAGGATTGCCTCATCGGATGGTGGAACTCCCGCCTGTCCGCGGTATTCGCTGCATCAATGACTCCAAAGGGACCAACGTCGGCGCTTCTGAGACCGCGGTCCGGAGTGTGGTGACGGCAGGTCGTTTGGTATTACTTGCTGGCGGAGAAAGCAAGGGCGCAGATCTCACCCAATGGGCGCAAACGGTCAAACAACATTGTGATCAAGTGTATGTCTATGGACGCGATCGCGATCGTTTTCAGGTCGCTCTTGGCGATCAGGCGACTGTGGTGGATACCCTAGATGATGCGTTTGACCAAGCCTTGGGCGGGGCATCAGCTGGAGACGTGATTTTATTCAGTCCCGCCTGTGCCAGTTTCGATCAATTTGATAACTATCAAAAGCGCGGTGATCATTTTATCCAACTTGTGGAGGCGCATCGTGAAGTTTGAGATTCGCCGCACGGACTTTATCCCGCTCGGCTTGCCTGATATTCACTTTGTCTTAGCGGCCTGCGCGTTAGCTTGTCTTGGCTTTCTGCTGGTGGCATCAAGCTCGATTGAGGTGGCCTCCGATCGATTCGGCCAACCACTCAGCTTCGCTGTCAAACATGCGGTTTTCCTACTGATTGCCTGGATTGCAGGAGTTGTCGCTTATTTGATTCCAACGCGTTGGTGGTACAACTACGCCACCTATTTCCTGTTTGCATCGATTGTCTTACTCGGGATCATTCTGATTCCAGGGATCGGTTTAACGGTCAAAGGTGCGACACGCTGGCTGAGCCTTGGGTTTTTCAATCTTCAACCGTCTGAAATCGCGAAATTTACAATGATGCTGTTTTTGGCGTCCTATCTCGTTCGTCGATTGGAGGAAGTCCGGCAAAAGTTCAGTGGATTTGTCAAACCGATGGCTGTGGTTGGTTTGATCGCCGTGCTGCTNTTGATGGAGCCTGATTACGGCACCCTGNTGGTATTGAGTTGTGCGGTGATGGGTGTCTTGTTACTCGCTGGCGCCCCTTTCACGCAATACATCGTTTTTGGCTCAGCCTTGGTTTCCGGTCTTATTGTGCTTGCGGTCATTGAGCCATACCGATTCGAGCGAATTGAAACCATTTTTAACCCTTGGGCTGACCGTTATGGCGCAGGGTATCAGATCACCCAAGCGTTACTTGCTTTTGGCCGGGGGGGCTTGTTCGGGATGGGTCTTGGCAATTCCGTTCAAAAACTGTTTTACCTGCCGGAAGCCCACACCGATTTTGTGTTTGCCATTCTNGCCGAAGAGCTTGGCTTGATTGGCGCGCTATTCACAGTGTCGGTGATGACCTACATGGTCTGGCGAGGCTTGTTGATCGGGCGACGCGCTGAGCTCGGGGGACGGCCGTTTGCGGCTTACCTGACCTATGGTCTGGTACTTTTGATCGCTTTACAGATCCTCATCAATCTCGCCGTCAATATCGGACTTGCGCCCACCACAGGTTTAACCCTGCCGCTTTTAAGTTATGGCGGCAGTTCATTGGTCATGACCGCCGTCAGTCTTGGCGTCATTGCACGAATCAGCGCCGACAATCTCCCGGGAGGCCGATCATGAAACAGCCAATTTGCATTATGGCCGGCGGCACGGGTGGACATATTTTCCCTGGGCTTGCTGTTGCTGAAGAGTTGATTAAGCGAGGCGAAGTTGTGCACTGGATAGGTTCGAAACACGGGCTTGAAGGTCGACTCGTCCCTGAACAAGGCATTCCTCTGCATTATTTGGCTGTCCGTGGTCTTCGCGGTAAGCATGGCCTTCAGCGAATCACTGGACCGATTCGGTTAGGCATCTCGGTCATTCAAGCGCTGTTGTTGATGATGCGTTTAAAACCTTCTGTGTGTGTTGGCTTTGGTGGCTATCCTGCCGGACCCGGTGGCATCGCCGCTCGTTTCATGAAAATCCCTGTTGTGGTTCATGAGCAGAATGCGGTTGCCGGAATGACCAATCGTTATTTGGCAAAATTTGCGAAACGTGTGTTGACCGCATTCCCCGATGTCATTGAGGGTGCTGAATGCGTCGGAAATCCCATTCGTCCAGACATTGATTTGGTGGGCCGACATCGGATTGCCGAAGGTCATCAGCTTTCAGGAACCACCCGTGTGCTGGTCATCGGTGGCTCTCAAGGTGCGAGAGCATTTAATGAGCAGTTGCCTGAGAAACTCAAAGAGGTGGCCTCTCACTACGGGATTGAAGTGACTCACCAGACCGGTGTCTCAGGTCGCGATCAGGTTGAAGACCGTTATCAGGCGTTAGATCTCGACGCGACGGTTGTGGCCTTTGTCAGTCGCATGGCTGAGGCCTATCGCGAGGCTGACATCGTTGTCTGTCGCGCCGGAGCATTGACAGTCTCGGAGCTGGCGAGTGCAGCCATGCCGTCGGTGTTGATTCCGTTCCCGGCGGCGGTGGATGATCATCAGACCAAGAATGGACAGCAGCTGCAAAATGTCGGAGCAGCGGTGATTGTTCAGGAAAAAGATTTGGATATCTTTGTCGCGAAACTATCCGACATTTTAAGAGCCCCAGAAAATCTCACGCAAATGGCTCGAGCTGCCCGATCTGTGGCTAGACCAGAAGCCACCATCACCGTTGCTGACCGTGTGCTGGAGGTTGCTCATGGTTAATCGGATGGGTCAAATCCAGCGCATGCACTTCGTCGGGATCGGTGGTGTTGGAATGAGTGGGATTGCAGAAGTCCTACTAAACCAGGGATATTCGATATCGGGCTCTGATTTAAGAGAGAGTCTCGCCACAGATCGACTGACGCGCCTTGGTGCAAGTATTTTCATTGGCCATCAAGCGTCCAATATTGAAGGGGCTGAGGTCGTCGTGGTCTCCAGTGCGATCGATCGCACCAATCCTGAGGTCTCCGCGGCCTTGGATGCCCGCATTCCTGTGATTCCAAGGGCGCAAATGCTTGCTGAGCTGATGCGCTTTAAGCACGGTATTGCGGTCTCAGGGACCCATGGGAAGACGACGACCACGTCGTTAGCGGCATCTGTGTTGGCTGAAGGGGGCCTTGATCCGACATACATCATTGGCGGTAAGCTGAACCAAGCCGACACCAACGCCAGTCTCGGTGCCAGTCAGTATATGGTTGCTGAGGCCGACGAAAGCGATGCGTCTTTCTTGGTTCTCAAACCGATGATTGCAATCGTCACAAATATCGATGCTGATCACATGTCGACTTACGGTGGTGACTTTGAACGGCTGAAGCAAACCTTTGTGCAGTTCCTTCAAAACCTGCCGTTCTACGGGCTGGTGATCGCGAATGCCGACGATCCCGTCGTCACTGAATTACTGCCAACGGTCGGTCGGAAATTTCTGACGTTTGGGATTGACTCTGAAGCGGATTATCGAGCGGTCAATCTGGTCACGGACGGTCTTCAAACCCACTTTGAGGTGATCTTCCCAAACAGTACAGATCTACGTGTCACGCTGTCGATGCCTGGTCGACATAACGTATTCAACGCGCTGGCAGTCATCGCTCTTGCCGATCATCTTGGGGTAGAACCCCGTGCGCTGACGAAGGCTTTGAGAGAATTCCAGGGCGTTGGTCGACGATTCCAACTGGCCGGTCACATTCAGAAACAAGGGGCCGAGATTCCTGTGATTGATGATTATGGCCATCACCCGAAGGAGCTTGAAGTGACCTTTGAGGCAGTCCGCGGTGCCTTTCCAGGGCGCCGTCTTGTGAGCGTCTTTCAGCCCCATCGGTATTCGCGAACCCAAGATTTATTTGACGATTTTGTGTCGGTTTTAAATCGGGCTGATGAATTGGTGCTGATGCCTGTTTATCCGGCGGGTGAAACGCCAATTGTTGGCGCTGAGTCTAAAGATTTGGCTGCGAGTATTCGACGGCTAGGCCATTGCCGACCCTATGTTGAGGGTGAATTTGATCAGGTGATTGAGCGGGTCAGTGCCCTTGTTGAGCCCAATGATGTGGTGCTGATTCAGGGTGCAGGCTCTATTGGTCGGTTGCCATCACAACTGGTTGCAACCCTTGGAGGTGCGCAATGAACTGGGCTGATGAGCGTGTTGCGTTATTGTTCGGTGGCTTGGGGTCTGAAGCAGACGTCTCGCGGGATGGTAAACAAAACGTTGCGCAAGCCATGCGTGAGATTGGCATCGAACCCATTGAGATCGATATCAAAGACGGCTTGCTGGAACCTTTGATGGCTGCTAACCCCACTCGAGTCTTTAACTTAGTACATGGACGTCCAGGTGAAGATGGCGTGCTGCAGGGGCTTTTATGCGCATTAGGCATCCCATTTACAGGCTCTGGGGTTGGCGCATCCGCGCTCGCTCTCGATAAGCCGCGTACCAAACAAGTCTGGGAGTCCTTGGGATTACCCACTGCACCGATGGTCGTGGTGAACGATCTCGAGCAAGCGGATATTTGTGTGAAGCGACTCGGGCCTGAATTATTTGTCAAACCTGCGCATGAAGGATCATCAGTTGGTGCGCATGCCGTTCATGGTGCTGATCAACTGAAGGTTGCGATTGAAGATGCCTTGAAACACGACACTCGAGTGTTGGTTGAGCCCTTACTCCCTGGACCTGAATTTACCGTTGGCGTCGTCCGCGGTCTGGCCTTGCCCGTCATTGGAATTCGACCCAGTTCTGAATTTTATGACTACAAAGCGAAGTACCAATCCAATGAGACCGAATATCACATTCCATCGGGCCTCAGCTCAGAACTTGAAGCAGAAGCTCAGCAATTGGCACTGGAAGCCTTCGAAGCACTTGGCTGCAGAACCTGGGGTCGAGTTGATTTTATGATGGATGAGACCGGCCATTTATTGTTGGTTGAATGCAATACGGTGCCTGGGATGGGTAGCCATTCTTTGGTACCCAAAGCGGCTCGTGCGTCTGGGATGGATCTTCCGATGTTAATTGAACAAATTCTCCTGGATGCGGAGGTGTCGCCATGACCATGAAACAAATCGCGAACCGCACACTGACTCATTGGAAAATTGTACTGCTCTTGGTTGGCTTAGGTGTCACCGGCTCAATCGCAGCGAGTGGACTGAGTCATCTGTTAAAAGATGTGCAAATTCGGCAAGTGCAATTACAGGGTGAACTCCGTTATCTTGACGCTGACCAGTTAATGCGTGATTTAAGTCTCCGATTTAATGGCAATTATCTGGACACAACGCTCGGTCAGGTGATTTCTGAGGTGGAATCTCATCCTTGGATTGCAGCGGCATCGGCTCGCCGTGTTTGGCCGGATACATTACTGGTGGAAATCACAGAGCAACGCCCGGTGGCCATCTATAACGACACTCAATATTTGGGGCTCTCTGGCGATTTATTTGAGCCCCCTGCGCCTGTGAGTGAGCCGTTACCTAAGCTCTATGGTGCATTGTCAGAAACCATGCAGGTCTACAGTCATTATGGCGTTTTTTCCGATCGCCTTGCTGACTTCTCTCAGGTTGTTTCCGTCTCAAGAGGTCATGACCTTGGCTGGCAGATTCAGCTTGAAAACGGGATTCGATTGCAATTGGGTCGGACCGATATTTTGGGACGGCTGGCGCGTGCGCGTGATGTGTTGACGCACCTCGACCTTGAACGCCTTGCGGCACTCGAGGAAGTTGATGCGCGCTATGACAATGGCGTTGCTCTCGCCTGGAGGGCGCAACCATGAGTCATCTGCTGGTCATCGATATTGGCTCAAGTCAGATTACAGCGGCTGTCGCTGAGCTGTCTGACAATCGCCGAATCGTTGTCCGCGGTCTTGGGCGAGCGCGGTCCGGAGGCTTGAAACAAGGTGTCGTGATTCAGATCGACTCGGTCGTCGAAGCNCTGGTGCGTGCGGTGGCCGAAGCGAACCAAATGGCAGGTACCAAACTCTCCGATCCGTTGGTCTCGATCGGTGGCTCACATTTGCTTGGACAGGACATTTCAGGAACCGTGATGTTGAACCATCGCGAAGTGACTGATGTGCTACTGACTCAGGCGATGGAACAAGTTCAGGCGCAAGCCCAAGTTCCTGAGCGGGAAATTCTCAGTGTGATTCCTCGCTCCTTTACGCTCGATAGTCAGCATGGAATTCGCTCACCGCAGGGCATGACAGGGAATCGGTTGGAGGCCCATGTTCATGTCATCACCGGTGCCACGCATGTCGTCAATAATCTGAAAAAATGTTTGCGCTTAGCCGGACTCGATGCGGCGGTTCTTGTNCCCTCGTCATTGGCAGTGAGCCAACTGGTCTTGCCGGATGAGCGAGAGCTCGGGGTTTGTGTCGCTGATATCGGCGTGGGAACCATCGACCTGATGGTGATCTCTGAGGGAGCGCCGGCATGGATGCAAGTCATGCCAATGGGAGGAGAGCTTCTGACGCATGATTTGGCAGTGGCCTTAAAGACCCCCCTGGGTGACGCAGAACACTTAAAAATTCAGTACGGCTATGCCCATACGAGCTTTGCTCCACCAACCGATACAGTGCAGGTCAAAAAGCTCGCTGATCGGCCAGCAGAGACGATCAGCCTGCAGCAACTCACTGCGTTTTTGCAGCCCCGTGTGGAGGAGATTGCCGAGATTTTAGGTGAACGGCTCAGGCAATCCGGTCGCTTTGAAGAAGCGTCGACTGGCATCGTCTTGTGCGGCGGAACGGCAGCGTTGCCGGGTATCGCCCAAGTATTCGAGAGTCTTTTGCAGTGCCCATGCCGGGTGCTGAAACAGGCCCATCAAGAAGGACTTGATGGGTTATTACAAGATCCAGCCAACGCGGTATTAGCTGGCCTTCTGGCGTATGGACGCGACCAGGAAGTTCGGCCGAAACCGAGATGGCTTGGTGCGCAGGGAAGCATGTTGAATCGGGTCCGACAGTGGATCCAGGGAAATTTTTAACTGAGAGGGTATAACAATGTTCGAGATCGTTGATCAAATCGAATCAAGCGCGGTCATTAAAGTGATCGGCGTGGGTGGAGGCGGCGGAAACGCAGTCAATCACATGTTGAAGCATGCCGTTGAGGGCGTTGAGTTTGTTGTTGCTAACACCGACGCTCAGGCGATGCGTGCGATTCCAGCAGATCGGACGCTGCAGTTAGGTGGTGACATCACCAAGGGCCTGGGTGCGGGTGCGAATCCTGATGTGGGTCGTAATGCAGCATTGGAAGATCGTGCAGCCATTGCTGAAGTGTTGACGGGGACTGATATGGTGTTCATTACCGCCGGTATGGGTGGTGGGACAGGAACAGGTGCAGCACCTGTGGTCGCTGAAATCGCGCGTGAAATGGGGATTCTTACTGTGGCCATCGTGACTCGGCCATTTGGGTTTGAAGGTCGTCGTCGGACTCATGTTGCCGATCAAGGGATTGCCGCTTTAGAAAAGCATGTGGACTCATTGATTGTTGTGCCAAATGAAAAACTGCTTCCAGTGCTTGGCAAAAATGCCTCTTTGATGGCCGCCTTCGCGGAAGCGAATAACGTCTTGCATGGCGCGGTTCGCGGGATTGCCGATTTGATTATTCGCCCAGGTATGATCAACGTCGATTTTGCTGACGTCCGCACGGTCATGAGTGAAATGGGGAAAGCGATGATGGGCACAGGTACGGCTTCTGGCGAAGAACGTGCAGCGAAAGCCGCGGAAATGGCCATTCGCTCTCCGCTGTTGGAGGATGTCGATTTATCTGGTGCGCGGGGCATTTTGGTCAATATTACGTCAGGCCCTGATTTTACCCTGGGTGAATTTGATCAGGTCGGTCATGTGGTTGAGCAGATCAGTGATGACAACGCCAATGTCGTGGTGGGAACTGTGATTGACCCAGAGATGAGCGATCAGATCTGTGTGACGGTCGTTGCAACCGGTCTTGGTGGCGGCCAGGCGCCAAAGACAGTCGTTGATAATGGTCCACTCGAGCGCGCGCCCNGAGAAGCTTATCATCCGACCAGNTCGGCAGCGCCNCAGGTGCTCAGAACCCAGGCGGTGGGCAACACGGCCTTAGCTCAGGAAGTGGTTGATGAGGCAAATTCTGGTCAGGAGATGGAGCGGATTCTGAACATCCCTGCATTCCTTCGTCGCCAGGCTGATTAATGGAGCAAACTCCACGCTTCGGCTCCGATTTGCAGGATGCAGCGGAGAAAAGCCTGTTAAACTAGCGGGCTTAACGGAGGAATGTTGAATTGATTGCACAGCGAACGCTGAAAAATGTCGTGCGAGCCACAGGAGTGGGATTGCACTCAGGTGATACGGTCTACCTGACATTGAGGCCTGCGCCTGAAAATCATGGCATTCAATTCAAACGCGTGGATTTGGATCCGCCTGTACTGATTCGGGCGAATGCAGACAGTGTCTCTCAGACAACCCTCTCAACCTGTTTGTCTTCGCCCGATGGTGTGCAAGTCTCGACCGTCGAGCATTTATTATCTGCCTTGTCCGGAATGGGAATTGATAACGCGCTAGTCGAGTGCAATGCCCCTGAACTTCCGATCATGGACGGCAGTGCATCACCTTTTGTGTTCTTAATTCAATCAGCGGGTGTGCGCGAGCAAACTGCACCGCGCGAATACATTCGAATCACGCATATTGTCGAAGTAGAGCATGAAGGGAAGGTGGCGCGTTTGGAGCCATTCAATGGGTTCCGCATTTCGTTTGCAATCGATTTTGATCATCCCGTGGTGGATCAGGGCGAGTGTAAAACCGTCGTCGATATTGATGAGGCATCCTTTGTCCGTGAGGTGAGCCGCGCGCGAACCTTTGGTTTTATGCGTGACCTCGATTATCTGAAAGCGAACAATTTAGCCCGTGGCGGTTCCATGGCCAATGCCATTGTGGTGGGCGAGGATCGCATCTTAAATGACGATGGTCTGCGCCAAAACGACGAATTTGTGAAACATAAAGTCTTGGATGCACTGGGCGATCTGTATCTCGCTGGTCGTCCAATCATCGGCCACTATTCGGGTAATCGTAGCGGCCACGCACTGAATAATAAGTTGTTGAGACAACTATTTCTTGATCCCACCAACTATGAAGTCGTTACCTTCGATCGGGTGGAGGATTGCCCGATACCCGTGCAGCCAATTGCTGAAACTGACGTTTAAGCTCCTCATCGTTCAATGTCTCTGAGTATTGCTGAATCGTTTCAGCCGCTTTCGGGTTTGATCGGGTGGGTTTAACTGAGGAGGGTGGTGGCTCAGCTTTTCGTGGTCTGACACGGCATTGAATCCGGCGGATGCCACGAAACAATGGATCACTCTGTAATGCGTCAATCAGGCTATACTCCTCAAAGCGAAGTCGCGCTGCGAGCGCGGCCTGAGGAACATATAACGTGAGAAGCCCTGAATTGAGATCTCCGGTTGCGACCTCATGTTGAAGATCAGTCGGTAACAGCGATTGGATGATTTGGGCGCGTTGTGCCTGAATCGAGGCTTCCAGTTGTAATGTTTCGAGATGACTTCCTGATCGGTTGATCAAAGTTCTCAGGCTTTTTAGCTGTCCGGGGTCACGCAATTCGCTACAATGCCGTTTTTATCAATACAGACACCATAGGATACGCATGTTAGGGACATTTGTCCGGAAGATCTTCGGCTCCAAAAACGACCGGGAAGTCAAACGGATGCTGAAGGCAGTCGATGCCATCAATCGGCAAGAATCCAGTCTTGAATCATTAAGCGACGAGGCTCTAGCGGCCAAGCGCGATGAGTTCCGCGAGCGCATTGCCTCTGGTGAGACTCTGAATCAAGTGCTTCCCGATGCGTTTGCGGTCTGCCGCGAAGTCAGTAAACGGACGCTCGGATTGCGCCATTTCGATGTTCAGATGGTCGGCGGGATGACCCTCCATGAAGGTCGAATTTCTGAGATGCGAACCGGTGAAGGGAAAACATTGGTCGCCACTTTACCGGCCTATTTGAACGCGATCGAAGGCAAAGGCGTTCATGTGGTCACGGTGAACGAATATTTGGCCAGTCGTGATGCGAACTGGATGCGCCCCCTGTATGAAGGTCTGGGGTTAACTGTCGGGGTGATTGCCTCCGGACAGAGCCCGGAAGATAAACGCGCAGCCTATGCAGCTGATATCACCTACGGAACCAATAACGAGTTTGGCTTCGATTACTTAAGAGACAACATGGCATTCTCCCCTGAGGGTCGAGTGCAACGTGCCTTGTCATTCGCCATTGTGGATGAGGTGGACTCGATTCTGATCGATGAAGCACGGACACCCTTGATCATTTCAGGTCCGGCAGATGACCATTCTGAGCGCTATAAAGCGATTAACGGCATTATCCCGAAATTAACTGAAGCCAAGATGGCTGAAGACGGCGAATCCTTTGAGGTCGAGGGGCATTATCTTCTTGATGAAAAAAATCGTTCCGTCGAACTCACAGAGCTCGGCCATGAATTCATCGAAGCTGAATTGGCTGATATGGAGTTATTGGACGTTGGGGATAGCTTGTATAACCCAGCCAACCTTGCGCTTTTCCACCACGTGAACGCCGGGCTTCGCGCCTACACGCTATTCCAGCGGAATGTGCATTACATCATTCAAGATGGGCAAATCGTCATTGTTGATGAGCATACCGGACGCACCATGCCTGGTCGTCGTTGGTCAGAAGGATTACATCAAGCGGTTGAGGCGAAAGAAGGCCTTGAGATCCAACCGGAAAGTCAGACTCTGGCATCGACTACCTTCCAGAACTACTTCCGATTGTACGATCGCCTGTCGGGTATGACTGGCACCGCCGATACCGAGGCTTACGAATTCCGGCAAATTTACGGGTTGGATGTGGTGGTGATCCCAACCAATGTGCCTGTGAAGCGAATCGATCATAACGATTTGGTTTACATGACGATGGAAGAGAAATTCGAGGCGATTGTGGCTGATGTCATCGCCGAGCGTGATCGTGGTCGTCCAGTGTTGGTCGGTACAGCCTCAGTGGAGGCGTCTGAAGTCCTCTCTCAATTCCTCGAAAAGGAAGGGATTCAACATAACGTCTTAAACGCGAAACAGCATGAACGGGAAGCCCCCATCATTGCTGAAGCTGGCCGTCCTGGTGCAATCACCATCGCCACGAATATGGCAGGCCGAGGCACGGACATTATGCTCGGTGGTAACTGGCAAGCTGAAGTCGCTGAACTTGACGCACCGACAGACACACAAATCGAATCGATTAAAACGGATTGGCAAGCGCGTCATGATGCTGTGTTAGAAGCCGGTGGACTGCACATCATCGGTTCTGAGCGTCACGAATCTCGGCGCATTGATAACCAGTTGCGCGGACGATCTGGCCGTCAGGGCGATCCTGGTTCGTCGCGATTTTTCTTGTCACTGGAAGACGATTTGATGCGGATTTTCGCTTCACCTCGGATGCGCTCCATCATGCAGGGACTCGGTATGCAACGCGGTGAAGCCATTGAACACAAGATGGTCACCAACGCGATTGAGAAAGCGCAGAAAAAAGTCGAAGGCAGAAACTTCGACATGCGGAAGCAGCTGCTTGATTACGATGACGTCGCAAACGACCAGCGAACGCAGGTCTATGCACAGCGGAACGAACTGATGGATGCCGAGGATCTCTCTGATCTCGTGGATGCCGTTCGTCGTGATGTTTTCACATCGGTGGTGGCGAGTTATATCCCTCCGCAGAGCTTGATTGAGCAGTGGGATATTCCTGGATTGACCGAGGAATTCGCGGCCCAATTTGGTCTAGAGATGCCGATTCAAGCCTGGCTTGACGAGGACGAATCGCTGTACGAAGAGACGCTGTTAGAAAAGATCATTGCAGAAGCCACGCGCCGCCATGATGAAAAAGTCGGTGTCGTCGGTGAAGAGACGATGCGCCGCTTTGAGAAGCAGGTCTTATTGCAGGTGCTCGATCATCAATGGAAAGAACACTTGGCTGCGATGGATTATTTGCGCCAAGGGATTCATTTACGTGGCTATGCACAAAAGAATCCGAAGCAGGAATACAAGCGTGAAGCATTTGAGCTCTTTACCAGTATGCTTGATCAAATCAAACGGGAGTCTGTTCGTGTGTTGACCGCAGTGCAAGTGCCGTCAAAAGAAGAGATCGAAGCGCAGGAAGAAGCGCGCCGTCAGCAGGCTGTTGAGCAACTGGCGAAAGCACAAGCGACTCATGATGAGACCACCGCAGTCGCTGATTCTTCGGATCAGGAAATGTCAGACCGTCCGATGCCGGCTGTCAGCCACAAAGTCGGCCGTAACGAGCCCTGTCCTTGTGGAAGTGGCAAAAAATACAAGCAATGTCATGGCCGTATTGGTTAATGCACCAGCATTGGTGGTTTAGTGCGATGAGAACCTCATGAAATCATCAGTTGGCGGTTTACCAATCCAAGGTGTTCGGCTCGGCGCAGTCAAGGCCCCTGTGTATCGGAATAAAGACCGTGATGATTTGTTGCTGATGGCCTTCGATGAGGGATCTGTCGGTGCGGCTGTGACAACCACCAACCAGTTTTGTGCGGCTCCAGTGCATGTGCTCAGAGCCCATCTCGCTTCAACCCCTCACGTTCGTTTTTGGTTATTAAATGCCGGTAATGCCAACGCCGGAACCGGTGAGGCCGGAATGGAGGCGTGTGATCAGACAGTCGCCGAATTGGCTGCGAACGCAGGGGTCGCAAAGGACTCGATTTGGCCCTTTTCAACCGGGGTCATTGGTGAGCCACTGCCTGTTGAATCAATCTGTCATGCACTACCACGAGCTATCGATGCGCTGAACGGCTCTGTGGATCACTGGGAGCGTGCTTCGCGGGCAGTGATGACCACCGACACGCATCCGAAGTTGCGACACATTCAATGTGTCATTCAGGGGAAAACGGTGACCTTGACGGGAATGGCTAAAGGCTCGGGCATGATCCATCCTAATATGGCGACCATGTTCGGCCTGATCGCTTCGGATGTGGTGATGAGTGCTGACTGCCTACAATCGATATTGGCCGGGTCAGTGCGTCATAGTTTCAATTGCGTCACTGTGGACGGTGACACCTCAACCAATGATGCGTGCGCTTTGGTTGCAACTCAAACAGCAGGCCACCGCCTGATTGATGATCCAAAAAGTCCTGATGCGCAACAGTTTGCCAGTGCATTGTCTGATCTGTGTGACGATCTTGCCGAAATGCTTGCTCGAGACGGCGAGGGCGCAACCAAGTTTGTTCGCGTGATCTGTGAAGAAGCAGTGAGTGACTCAGACGCCCATACGATCGCGAACACCGTCGCCTTATCGCCATTAGTGAAGACTGCTCTTGCGGCCTCTGATCCCAATTGGGGTCGGATTGTGGCTGCGGTCGGTCGTGCGCCGGTATCTGAGATTGCGATTGAACGGGTGAATGTCTGGATCAATGATGTTCAGATCGTTCAAAACGGGGGTCGTCACCCGCAATATACCGAGGAAGCAGGGCAAGCGGCCATGAATCCTCCAGAGATCGACATTCGGATTGCCATGGGTGCAGGTTCTGGATATTGCCGAGTCATGACATGCGACCTCACGAAGGAATACGTTCGGATCAATGCCGAGTATCGGACCTGAAATTCAAGTCGCCTGTGCGCTGATCTGGCGCAATGGGCAAATTGTGCTCTCCAAACGTCATGCCGCAGCACACCAAGGTGGCCTGTGGGAATTTCCTGGCGGCAAATTCGAAGCCAACGAAAACCCAATCCATTGTTTACAGAGAGAACTTGAAGAAGAGCTGGGAATCACAGTAGACACTGCCCGGTTTATGTTTCAGATCCCGTGGGATTATGGGGATCAAGCCATTCGGTTATGGGTGTATGAAATCGAAGCCTTTGTCGGTGAACCTCAAGGCCTCGAAGGTCAGCTGATCCAGTGGTTTCATCCAGATGCCTTAAAGAGTCTTGCGTTCCCCAAGGCCAATGAAGCCATTGTGAGAGCAGTTGGGTTACCTCGTGTGGGACGAATCTATGATCCTTCCCTCGTTCTGGAGCCTGCGGTCTGGGCGACTCAACCCAAGCATCAGAGCCTGTTGTATTTTCGCGGTCTGACACCCGGCCGTGAACTGGAAATCGCCATTACAGCAGGCCTCGAGCGTGGACATCGCATCATTTTAACGATCGATCAGTTGAGCTGTTACCAGCCAGGGTGTGGTGTGCACTTGAGGAAGACCGATCACTTAACAGAGGCTCTCGCGCGCCTCAACGACCTGAACGACCCTTGGCCTGTGACATCAGGAGTTCGTGATGAGTCTGACATTGAACGGCAACGATCGTGGCCAAGTGATGCTGTCTTCGTCTCTCCTGTTCGAGAGACACCCAGTCATGTGGGCATGAATCCAATCGGCTGGGCCCGTTTTTCGGAACTGGCCGCGATGCTTGCTGTGCCGGCGTATGCCCTGGGGGGACTGTGCCCCGATGATCTGACTGAAGTCAACAACCACTTCGGTTACGGAGTCGCTGGGATCCGAGGATTTCAGTGAGCCTCTGATTCTGGATCGTGATAGTCCGGAGGGATAGGTTGCCCTGGAATTCGATGCCCCTCATCAGCCCACTCCCCGAGATCAATCAACCGACAGCGCTCGGAACAGAAGGGACGATGCGGATTGTCTGAGTGATAGCGCGCTTCTTTCTTACAGGTTGGGCAAGTCACGATATGGCCTTGTTCGTTAGTCATGCGTCAGTGTCTCGTGTAGTGCATTCACTTGATTGGTGAGTGATGTTAAGTCATTCGAGTTGTCGATCACATAGGTGGCATGTTCGAGGCGAGTGAGCCTTGGCAGTTGAGAATCGATGATTTGCTGAACGCGTGCTGTGGAATCATTGTCGCGTTGAGCGCCACGAGTCAGTTGGCAAGTTTCTGGAGCGTCGACCACGATGACTCCATCGAGAGTCTGATGTTGCTCGGTTTCAATGAGAAGCGGTGAACACAAAATGCGATAAGGGGAATTGGTGTCGCTGGCGATCCAGGCAGTGACGGCCGCTCGGACTAATGGGTGAACCACCGATTCAACCTGCTGTTTGAGGCTGGCTGACTGATACATATCCTGGCGTAAAAGACGCCGATTGAGGGTGCCATCCACGAAGTATTGTGAACCAATCGCCTGCTCGAGTGCATGAGCACCGGGTGATCCAGGATCAACTACTTGTCGTGCCAATTGATCGGTATCGCGAGTCTCAATCCCCAGTTGATCAAATAATTCAAGCACCGTCGATTTGCCACTGGCAATGCCGCCGGTCAGTCCGTACACAGGTGTTCTCAAGCCGTTCTCCTTTGTTAAAGGATGACTTTTAGATACCAACAACACAAGGCAGCAATTGCCAAATGTGGACCGAAGTGGATCATCGATCGGCGTCGCCATCGCGATTCGATCAGTCCGGTCAGTGATGCAGCCCAAATGATCAGAGCAATCTCGGTACCGGATAGGCACAAACTTAATGCCGCCAGAAGCGCAATATCACCTCCTCCCAAGAGTGTCAGACGCCTCCATCTCCAACTGAGCCAATTCATCAACATCAACGCCGAACTTCCGACGACTGCGGTCAACACTGCAATCACTGTATCCTCGGGAGAAGTGCTCGAGGTGTACAAGAGGGCTCCGATGGCAATGATCAATGCGATCCGGAACGGCAAGAGTCCGGTGGTGTGATCAACCACGGCGCCGACTAAGAGCGATGCCGTGAGCACCAAGGTAAAGACTGACCAGAGTGGATGTTGCTCGACACTGAGCGTGATGGTGGCCAGCACCAGCCAAGTAGCGATGAGAACGGTTTTTAATGACGTGGAGAGTTGTTTGGCGTAGGACGGTTGGCGCTTGAAATAACGGTATTCGATGATTGCAGACAGAACGATTGCTCGTGGCAGTTGCGTGATCGAGATTAACATGAGTCCGAGCATCAGCGGAATGAGAAGCCAGAGCATCAGAGTGCATCTCCCAGTGAAAAAATCGGTTGGTAGAGCGCCAACATGACACCTCCTGTAAGAAGACCGAGGACTGCCATCAGGGTGGGTTCGAGGAAGCTTGTCAGGATTGAGAGTCGGTTGTGAAGACGCACACCTAAGACTTCTCGACCAATTCTCAGGAATTCAGTTAATCGACCTGAGCGAACACCTAAAGACCAAAGTTGACGCATTAACGGAGACAGCAGGGATTGATTCAGTGCCAGATCGGATCGTTGACCTTGTCGAATACTGCGTGACGCCTCAATCAGTGCTCGCTGATAGGACGGCGATGGAATCACGTCTGCGCTTGCTCTGAGCGCATCTGGGAGAACCACTCCAGAGTTGACTAAGAGTTCTAGATTGCTGATCAGACGGTGCGAGAACAGTTCTTGGCGCAATGGTGAGATGACGGGCAGTCGATTCATGAGCCAGTCCCAGCCGATTTGTCCGGTCGGTGTCTTCAATCCCTGATAGAAGGCGGTCAGCAACAGCACAGCACCGACAAGGGTGAGCGCACCGTGGTGTTGGACAAGCTGGGACAAGGACATTAAGAATTGTGTCGCCTCGGGCAACTCTGACCCCATGCGTGAATACAGGGATTCAAACTTGGGGACGATACCAATGATCAGGCCAGTCAGAATGAGTAAAGCCAAACTTCCGATGATTAATGGATAACGAGCGGCTTCCCAGGCCTTTGCTCGCATCGTTTGGATGGCTTTGGTGTTTTCTGAAGCAAGCCATAACATCTCACCCAAATGACCGGTTTGCTCTGCACTTTTGATTCCCTGTAGGACCGAATCTGAGATCGGTAAGGAGGAGTTTTGAATCGCTTGGAACAGGGTGAGACCTCGCCCCAGCGATACCAAGACAGCTTGAAAACCGATTTTGTCACCGGCTTGCTCAGCCCCTTCAGCCAAGAGCTGAATCGATTCAGTGACGGTGAGTCCGGATTGGATCAGTGGTGCCCAGAGACTGAGAATCTCGGTCTCGGATGAGGTGTTGGGTTGAGTGAGGGTTTGCCAATGTCGGGAGATAGCCGAGAACACGCAGGATTTCCTTTTCTTGAGTTTGTTGTTGCACGAGGTGATGAGTCACGGATTCTTGATAGTCAAATAACGGATCGGTGATCGGATCGCCTGGCCGCCAAAATTCAAAGAGTCCAGCACGGCCTCGATAGCCCTGATGGCATTCGCTGCAGCCTTGGCCTTTACAAATCGAGCAAAGTGTTCGGATCAAGCGTTGTGCGATCACCAATTGCAAACAGGCGTTGAGTAGATGTTCGTCAATGCCAAAATGCGCCAGTCGATAAGGGGCATCCTGTGCGCGTTTGGTGTGTAGTGTGGCCAACACCAAATGTCCTGTTTCGGCCGCTTGCATGGCGATCGCTGCAGTTTCTTGGTCACGGATCTCACCGATCATTAACACATCAGGGTCTTGGCGAAGAAGTGCACGCAGACTTCTTGGGAAATCCAGCTTGCGTGCGCGATTGAGTTGAACTTGGTGGACGCCCGGGAGTTCAAATTCGATCGGATCTTCAACCGAAGCCACATGTCGATCCTCACGAGCGAGATCGAGAAGCATCCGGGCAAGGGTGACGGATTTACCCGAACCTGTGGGTCCGGTGATCAGAATCAGCCCCTGGGTGGACTGCAACAGTTGGTGGATGGTGTTGGCTTGACGATCGGTCAGTCCAAGGCCTGAGATGGGAGGGATGCTTGATGCATGACCCACCAGACGCAGGACCGCTTTTTCACCATGCAGCGAGGGGAGGATCGATACTCGGAAGCGCCTGCGTTCCTGATGGCTGTCAACCACCACTAGAGAGCCGTCTTGGGCACTGTGGGACTCGGTGAGATCAAGATTTGCCATGACCTTAATTCGAGCGATGAGGCGACGTTCTAACTGCTGAGGCGCATCGGGTTGTTTGACGAGAAAACCATCAATTCGTAAAAAGATGTCATAGCCATGGTCGGTCGGTGTGACATGGATATCGGATGCACCTTGTTGAATGGCATCAATCAGAACATGCCGTGAATATCGAACCAGTGGTGCTTGCATCAATTCCTGTTCGTCGTGAACGGAATCCTCAAATTCCAACGGATCCATGTCATCACCTCGAATCGTGTAGCGATCAATATGTTCTTGATCGGACATTGCCAGCAGTTGATGTGGCATCAGTCGGTCGAGTCCGCGCGACTGGGATGTCAGGGGTAGCTTTAGGTTGTCGGTGAGGTGAACCAAAGGACCGGATTCGGTCGCCTCAATGCGTTCTGGATGCACCAGAGAGAGATCGATCCAGGGAAGGCCTCGAGGTACAGCAATATCCAAAGTGTCTTGTTCATCCATGCCGGGACTCTAGTCCCAAAAACCCGGGTGGGCAGGTGATTGGACCGAAGGCGTAAGGCAGCAAATCAAGGATTCGGTTTCGAACTAGATTCCGGTGGTCGTGAACAAACAGAGGAGACACACGATGACTAGAATCCAACGTGGATTTACATTAATTGAGTTAATGATTGTGGTGGCGATTGTTGGCATTTTGGCAGTGGTGGCGATTCCTGCATATCAGGATTATGCGACCCGCGCTAAGGTGTCTGAGGCAATCTCAATGGCGTCACAGGTGAAGGCATCTGTCAGTGAGGCTTACATTTCTAATGGCTCATTACCAATCACCAACTCTGATGCCGGATTACCACCTAAGGCCAACATTACTTCAACTTACGTGGAAAGTGCTGAAGTTAGTAATGGTCTGATCACAGTTGCTCTGCAAGGTACCGGAGTTTCCGCTGTAGATGGAGCATCGTTGCTATTTGAGCCAGCGATATCTAATCAAAGTCTTACTTGGTCATGTCAGGCATCTACATCCGCCATTAATCAATACGTCCCGGCCGATTGTCGCGTGACTCTTTAACTTGCAAAGCAGTCGATGATCCCCCACTTAAAAGAAATGAATCGACTGACTGTTCTCTACAATGATCAATGCCCGGTGTGTTCGTTTGAAATCGATCACTACCGGGCATTGTGTTCG
>JGI10211J34971_10000578_pt1 | contig 29971 bp, 33 predicted proteins | sample Etolagsediment_FD_34971 | JGI IMG/M metagenome (IMG submission 34971)
TTAAATTTATATGAAAATCGCACTATTTCCCGGAAGCTTTAAACCACCCCACAGTGGCCACCTTAAAGTCGTTGAATCCATCATGAAAAAATATAAACCCGACAAATTATACCTTATAATCTCCAACAAACCCCGTTTATTAGAACCTCCATTTAGTCGCAAATTATCAGCCTTTACCTTAGGTGAAATGGAAGCAATTGCAGCCAAATATGGGTTAGAAGCGCCGAAGTCAAGGTTAAAAAAGGTTATAGAAGATGCAGCAGAAAAAGGGACAATACCGGCGGTGAATGCGGAAACTACTTATAAGTTCTGGAAGGTTTATTTAGAATTGTTGCCTAAAAAAATGGCGGAAAAAATTAAAGTGAGCATTTCTAATCAACCTTCACCAATTTTATATTCTTTTGTTATTGTTAAAAATATTGTTAAACCAGATGATGAATTGTTGCTTATTAAAGCAAAAAAAGATGAAGGCAATAATCGGTTTAGTATGTTTGACAATTTAGATTGTAAAAAAGAGGAAATATTAATACCAACATTTCGTGATTTTAATTCTTGGCAAATGAGAGAAGCGATGGCCAGACATGATTGGAAGAAAGTTAAACAATTTCTGCCACAAAAAATGGATACGAAACAAGAAAAATATTTGTTGGAATTGTTGAAAAAATGAATTAAAAGGTAGTTGTATAACCAATATAAAAAATGGTTACATATACATTGGAACAATATGCCCAAGAGAATTTTGAAAAAAGACGGCATTTAATTAGTGTTAGTTATTTCTTTTTGGAGAATGTTAATGCAATTTATGCTGCACAAAAATGTATGACATTGGAGGAAATGCAACAAGAATATGAAAAGAAAAAGCAATATTACAAAAAAGGATTGGATGATATCTGCAGAGATTGCGGGAATGACACCAATGTTGTTATATTTTGCGATAGTAGTAGTTATGATGATGCAGAGAAATATTTGGAATATTCGCATGTGATGATTATGAAATATGAATTTCCACAATTTAAAAAAGGTGATTATCATGCTGGATTTTTTGGAACATTGATGAGATATATTCCATTGTTTGAGATGGAAGATTTTCCCGATGTTTGGGAAACAACAACTGTTTTAGATTTGGACAATCATTTTGCGCCATCCAAAAAACTTATGGATTATTGGAAGAAAAACGCTAAAACAAATCTGATATTTTGGACACGTCCAATGTATTATTTGGCGCCCAGAATGTATAATATCCCGATGAAAATCCGCAATTACAGCATTATTAGTTCATTTATGATGCAGAAGAATCGCAAAGATGCTGGAATATTTTTCCGTTTTATTAATGAATGCTTGTTAAAGGATGATGCAGAGTATATGGAATGTCTGGCAAATTATTTGCCGATTAAAGGTAAGAGGGAATTTAGTGGGAAATTGGAGTATGGAGTGGATGAGTATTTTATTAACAAATGTTTTTTGGGAGATTACTATGGAAATGGTGAACAATTTGAGGTGATAATGTACAGAGAAGTTTTTGGAGGAATGCTGGAGTGGATGAAACATATGAGATATATGAGACCCAAACCGGAGATTACAAACAATACGGCAACTACTGCATTTTTACGAGAGGCGGCGAAGATATTTTTTCCCAAGGAAATAAAGATTGCGCCAAAAAAGAAGGCGGAAACTATGATGGAGTGGGTAGCAGAGACTTATTATGGAGAAAAACTGCAATTCACGCAAAGGAAAGAGGATAGCACTGATAAAATTGCGAAACTGGTTGCCTATTTAGATGCGAATACAGATGTGGACAAACACAGGGAAATATTGGATGGATTGAAACTGAATTTGAGTATTTTCCATAATGAATATGGAGTTTTTACTGTAAATGCAAAGGGACAATGTGAGAAGATTGGTGTTATAGCAAAATAATTATTTTGTAATATAAAGATTTATAAACAAATGTATGTATGAAATTATTAACAGATTATTTTGTAGTTAAAAATAATCTACAAAATCCCGACAAACCCATTGTAAGTAATGGTAAACCGACTAAACAGCAATCTGCAGTTATAAACGCTTCATTAAGCAGCAATTTAAGCATAATTGCTTGCGCTGGTTCAGGCAAAACAACAACATTGATAAATCGCATAGAGTATCTTATAAAAAATGGTGTAAATGCTGGAAGTATAATATTGACAACATTTACAAGAGATAGTGCGAAAGATATGACAAAAAAATTGCAGAAAAAACTGGGAAATGTTAATATGTTTGTAGGAACAATGGATAGTTTAAGTTTGCATTTTTTGCGGCAATTTAATTTATTAGATGAGCAATTATTGAATGTTGGAGAATATGCTGTGCATTTTTTAGATTTTTTGCAGAATCATGATGATAGAAAAATATTTTTTAGCCAATTTAAGTATTTAATTGTTGATGAATTCCAAGACATCAATGAGTTGCAATATAATATTATAAATCAATTCTACAAAAATGGTATTTATATAATTGGTGTTGGTGATGATGGACAAAATATTTACACATTCCGTGGCTCCAATATTGAATATATTGTAAATTACAAAAAATATTTTGGTGGGAAAATATTCTATTTAACCAACAATTTCCGGTCAACTAATCAGATAATTAATGTTGCAAATTACACAATAGAAAAAGCGCAATATATTTTGCCGAAAAAGATGGTAGCCCAGAGTGGTTACAATGGGGAGAAGCCGAAAGTTAACTTTTTTTACAATCAAGAGGAACAGGCCAATTATATAATTGCGCAAATAAGAAGTTATTATAAAATGTTAAAAAAGTATGATGAAATATGTATTTTAGCGCCAATGAATGCGACATTGTACAAGTTAGAGGAACTTGCATTGCAAAATGGTTTGCCAGTTAATTTGTTGGATAATAAAGAAGATGGACTAAGTTGTGGAATAAAACGTGGAAAAATAACTTTGTGCACAATTCATAAAAGTAAAGGATTAGAGTGGGATGTTGTATTTGTAATTGGTATGAATGATGAGATGTTCCCACCAGAGAAGTCTGCTGATAAAATAGAAGAATCCCGCCGATTGTTTTATGTTGCAACTACAAGAGCCAGAAAATTTCTACATTACAGTTTTACACCAATTAATGGTTCCAAAATTGTTAGCAGATTTATCGGGGAAATACCAAAAGACTTGGTAAGTTGGACTGGATTCCAAAAAGAATTTTTAGGTGAAAGTGTGGAAACGCATATAAAAGATAAGAATGGTGTTGTTGAGAAGATACAAAGTTTACAGATACCGGACATAGAATATTTGAGGAAAAAGAAAATAATTTCGGAATTGCCAGAGATGGAAGTGATTGATTTGCATTCACCGAATAGGTTGCCAAAATGGGCGGAAGACAACAATTTGCAAAAGGATTTTGGTATATATTTGGATACAATTATTTGCAGAGAATTGGCAATTAAATGTGGAATGAAGATAACGAATTATTCATGTTTAGGTTGCATTTCCATGGTGAATGTTGATTTAAAAATGTACAAATCATACGTGGAAAATATTGGATTGATACGACAATTTTTGGTAAATGGTGATATGAATTTATTTGCAACTATTGATAATGAAGCGAGAAAGGTGGTAGAAATGATGATAAAAAATGCGAAAACGTATGGGATAAAACCGGAGAATATAGCAGTTCACCCACAGAATGGAAAGCAGATATTAAAGAGAGTTATTTGCGTTTTATTGATAAGAAGAATAATTCTGATGATATTGCAGCGGATATATGGAATGTAGCAATGTGTAATATAATTTACAATGAAGGAAGGAGGAAGATGCTGTATATAAATTTGCAGATGGATAAGATTATAGATTGGTGTGAGAAAGTTGTTACAAATTTTATTCATTTGGAGAAATATTTATCAGGACAACTGGTTATTCATGAAAAAGTGGGGATTGATGGATTGAGAGGTGAAATAGATTTTTGGCAGAATGGGAAATTGTGGGAAATAAAGATGAGCAATGAAAAGAAAATATCATTGGATTGGATGATGCAACTTATGTGTTATGATGGATTAATGGAACAAGGATGTAGTATGTATGTGGTTTATAATGGATTGCAGGGGAATATGGTGATTGTTCCGAAAGTTAGTGATAAGAAATGTGAGAAATTGGTGGAATACTTAAGTAAAAAAAATACTTAAGATAATTTATTCTAATAATTTTTTGGCAAAAATTGTGTATTTGGGTGCACATTTGCCAGTGGATACATCAGATAATACAGAGGTATAGGTGGTTAAACCGTCTTCAGTACCTTTTGTGATTTTAACTGATGATTTACCGACAAGGGATAAAGCAGATCCTTCATATCTTCCAGAGACACAAATACCGGATTTAGTTCTAACCCATTTAGATTTTGAGATAACAACGCCAGCTTCGGTTTCAGCGATAAAGGTTCCGTTAACGTAGAAATTGTCTACTTCAGTGACTTCAGTTTCACTGCCAACAGGAGTAGTTTTTCTGGTGATAATGACTTTCCAAAGTTTGTTACATTTAAGTTCTTTGGCGATAGTTTGGAGACCGGTGGCAAGTTCTAATCCTTCAATTGAGGATACAACTTCGCTGTAGTTTGCTACTTCGAAGAAGGAATCAAGGAATTTTCTGTTGCATCTGTATTCGTCGCACATAATATAACTTTATAAATATAAAAAATTTAGATTTCGGAAAAATTAATTTTAACTATTTCTAAACAATTTAAAAAAATTAATTTTAACTATTTCTAAACAATTTAAAAAAATTAATTTTAACTATTTCTAAACAATTTAAAAAAATTAAAAATCTTTAAATATTTAATGGATATAACGAAAGAATGTTCCAGAGATATTATTGATATTTTGCACACAACAGAGATGGAAAAGATAAAATATGCTGAGTTTGGTACACCATTTATATTACGTCAGGATATGTTAAATCTGCTTCCTAAATCATTTTGGAAAAATCGCCATGTAAAAGTTTTAGAGCCAACATGTGGAAAAGGCGGTTTTGTTGTTGACATTATCCAGCGTTTTATGGAAGGTTTAAAATCCCAATTTTATGATTCTGCTCATTGTTACAAGCATATTTTAGAGAACATTGTATATTTTGCGGATATAAATGGTCGCAATGTAAAAAAATTGGCGAAACTTTTAGACTCCAATTGCAATTTTAAGTTAAACTATCATATTGGTGACACTCTAAAAGATGATATTCTAAAGACCTTTAAAATAAAAGGCTTCCATTTAGTTGCAGGAAATCCCCCCTATAATCCATCTGGTGCTGTAGCAACTGGTAAAACAATTTACCAAGATTTTATAGAAATCGCATTAAATAAGTGGATACTCCCTAAAGGTTATTTATTATTTGTAACACCATCTGCATGGCGTAAGCCGGTTAATGAGAAATCAGTTAACAAAGGATTGTGGGAATTAATGACACAACAGAATTGGTTAAAATATCTGGAAATCCATGATGCAAAAGATGGCCGAAAAATGTTTAATGCTTCTACAAGATATGACTTCTATTTAATCCAGAAAGCTAAACCAAAAAAATCCACAATAGTTGACCAGAAAGGAAAGAAACAATCAGTTAATCTTGACAGTTGGCCATGGTTGCCCAATTATGACCTGAAATTTATTAAAAAACTGTTGGCAAAAAAAGGAGAAAAAACTGTAGACATCCTTTTTAATACAAACTATAGCAGCCAAAAACCACATGTTAAAAAAAGTTGGACACCATTCCACCGGTTTGTTTGCATCCATTCAACACCTAAAGCCGGTCCCATCCATAAATATAGCTCCAGCAAAAATTATGGCCACTTTAACATACCAAAAGTAATCTTTGGTGACTCTGGTCCCGCAACAGCAATCGCCAACAAAAAAGGAGAATTCTGCATGACTGAACATGCCATGGCCATCGTCGATAAAACTAAAAACCTATCCAACATACTTAAAGCTATACAATCCCAACAATTTAAAGAAATCCTGCCGGCATTATTATGGAGTCCATTTCAGATAGATTGGCGGATGTTTATGTATTTTCGGGATGATTTTTGGGAGGAGTTTTTGTAAATTAAAGGTTTTTTATTTTATAATATAAAGATGGAGATTGCGAAAATAATGTTTTTAGAGGATAAATTGGAGAAGTTAGAGAAAGAGCTTTACAAAACGAAGAGAGATTTAAATGAGACAAGAATTGTTCATTGGCAGAATGAACAGACGGAAAAGATGGATGATGAAGCTTCACCAGAGGAAATGCATATTATTTATCAATTATTGGAAGCGCACATTTTGTTTAATTCATATGATATGGGAGCAACAGTGCCGAAAAATTATTTTATAGAAAAAGTTGCTGGAATGTTAGGGCAAGATGAAGAGGATATATTGGAAACATATAATGGGTTGTTATCATTATATATGAATAAAGATGATTTTTTGGAAGAAGAAGAAATTGCCGAAAAATTAAACTTTTTCAGAGATAATCTGGAACAGATAGAACAGGATGATTTTACAAATTTTCATGTTTAACATATTTTAGTGTGATGTCGGAAACAACCCCTTTTTTGTTGGTTAAAAATCCACACAATATACGGTGAGTTCCTTGTAATGGAATACGTCCTTCCCAATATGTGCCATCATCAATAAAAGGTTTAGTTTTTTTAATGAATTCTAGCATTCCGGGGGTTTTGGTGGTAATTTCTAAATCAGCGAGTTTAATGAGAAGGTTTTTAATTTCATTGGAACGTTCTTCTTTTGTTTTGTGGGTTTCTTCGTAAGATTTTTTAACTTTGTTGGACTTAGGCATAGATTAAAGATATGATATATTTTTAAATCCATATTTTTACCATTCTTTTTCAAAAACTTCTCCTAATAGTTTTACCATTTTTTTGTATAAAACTAAGTGTGAATCATCATCTAAAGAGGTGTAAGTTTGTACACAAGTTCTGCATTTTTTGTACCAATCACGTCCCATTAATTTAATTAAACTGTTTTTGTAGTCAACAAATAGCACTAATAGGTCACGGTTTTTATCTTTAAATGTTTCAGTATTTGCCATAATATCTTTAGCTTCATCCCAGAGTGTATCTAAATTAAGTTTAGAGATAGATGGAACAAGTTGTAAATTAGATGCTTCTTGGATGGTGGGTTGGAAATTAGGGGCAACAGATGCTTCATATATAATTTCAGCTTTTTTCACGCCACAAACGTAAGTTTGTGCACTAACTTCTTTGGATTGTTTTGCTTTTAATGTTATATTTTCTTTTCTTAATTTTTCACAAAGTTTAAGGCAATCATCGTATTTGGCGAAGGTAATATCGGTTATTTTTTTTAGTTCGTCAAAGTTTTTGTCGTTTTTGTCAAGTTGTTTTTCTAATTTTTCTATGTTAATATCTTTTTCTTTGGTTAAACGTAAAAAAAGGTTGTATGTTTTTTCATGGTTCCAATCGGGACTTTCTAAAAATTTAAAAAATATTTCTTTATTAAAATCCATTTATTTTTTAGTAACATTCTAAATAAAGATTTCGGAAAAAAAAATGATTTATAATTGCTTTATCCATCTGATTAATATATATTTTTCCAAAATGCAGTCTGAAGAAGAATACATCCCTCCCGCTCCAGCTTTTTGTCAAAGAATAACACCTGAAGAAGCCGCCATACAGGTTCAAAAAAGTACTAAATTTGGCCTTGAACAACTTTATCACGATGTTGTCAACAAAATTGACAAAGACAGAGAAAACAAGGAGAAAGAAAAGGAAATTGCCAATTACGCAAAGATTTTACAACAATCCAAGTTGGTAGAAGCAGTCCAACAATTTTTTGAGTGTGATGAAGAGCGGCAGAAAGCCAAATTTATGAACATGTTGATTGATAGTAACCGCAATGGTGACAAAGTGATTAATCTGGAATCTCAAGTTAAAACATTGGAAGAAATTGTTAATGAATTGAAGGATACAGAAGAGCACACAACCGAAGTTATGAAAGGATATGAAGAAGCAGAAGCGGAATTTAAGGAAAATATTAAAAATCTTAAATTTAAGTTGGAAATTGAGAAACAAGCAAATGAGAACAAAAAAGAAACTATTAAGAAATTGGAGAAAGAACTGGAAAATCAGAAGCGTTACAGCAGATTTATTATGTTTACCATGTTTGCCGTGATGTTGGCGATGTATTATTACATGTAATCTACATCCCAAGGATTAGCTCTGAATAATCCATTATTTTGTAATTTTTGTTCATTATAATGTGCGATGAAGCCGATTGACCGAGCAACAACAAAAAGCCCGTTGAGCAAGTCACCTTCTAAGACATTGGGGATAATATCTTTATTGTAATATTTTATAATATCCATAAGTGCAGCACCAATTGCGCCGTCAACATTTAAGATTAGATTGGATTTTTTCGCCAATGTTGCTTTTTCTACTTCCAGTGCAGTTGTAAAAATATCTTTTTCTGGGAAATTAGAAACAATCTCTTTAATTACTTCCACCCTTTTATCTGGGTTGAATTTAGATTTTACTCTGTGACCTATCCCCATAATATATTGACCACTCTTCTTCTTTCTTTCCACAAATTGTTCCGCACTCTCGCCATTCTCCCAGCTTAAATAAAAATCTTTCGCCGCATCCGCCACTGCCCCTCCAAATCGTGGTCCTATTGTTAGCAATCCCGCCACCAAACTATCCACCAAATTCTTACCAGCTCTTGCCGTTATTATTGTATTTTGTGCACCACTTACTGCTGGGCCATGTTCCGCCATAATTGTTAAGGCTTTCTCCAAAAATTCCGCTGCCCAATCATCCAAATCAACATTTAACCAGAGTTTGCCTATTGTATAACCTAAACTAAAGTTTCTTGCGACAACTTTTTCAATGGGTTCTTTTCTGTATTTTAAATCAGTGCGTTCATCGGCTACTTCTGTTGTAAATTGTGGTTTAACTCTTACAATACCTTGTTTAATTGCCGTGGAAATATCTGTTGGAACTTGTCTACCATTTGTTCTGGGTACTTGCAGACTATCAACGAATGGTTTAAATATTTCTGTTATTTGTTCAAATGTTTCAGGAACTAAAAAGCCCAATTTAGCCATTAAATAATTTTTATTGTTTGCTTCTTCTTTCTCACTATTGGCAGTTGCTCCGGCATGACCAAATTCCACTGAATCGGCGAAACTTTTCTCACTTGTTCCACTGCACCAACCAATCACTGGTGTTTTTCCGTTTTTACTCCACCAATGTGCGGCATCAATTTCACCAGTCCCGCCAGTTTCACCTAAAATGACGATAAGTTTAATTTTTTCGTTTTGTTCATAATATTTAAGTAAGTCAATAAAACGTAATCCGGCATATCTGTCGCCACCAATAGATATTGCTTCACCAATATTTAAGCCCAAATTGGTTATATAATTTAACATCTCGTTTAACAATCCACCGGACTTAGTAATAACAGCAACATTTCCTTCAGTTGCAAGTTTGCATCTTTCAATGTTTTCTATTAAACCGCCAACACTTCCAATTCTGCTACCATTCTGGCCAGATTTAATGCCACCAACTGAAGAAGGACCAAGAAGGGTTTTTCCTTTATTTTCAAGGTATTGCTGCAATTTAATGGATGTGCGTTCTGGTAATCCTTCAGCAATAATATAGAATGTTTTAATATTTTCTAATTCAGCGAGTTTATGGGTAATCTGCTCGCAACTGCGGATGGAATTATAATTGTAAACAGTTGCTGTTTTTTCTCCCAATATTTTCTGGATAGTTTCTAAATTAGATGTTAATGGAATGGAAATCTGTTTAGACCCCCAGAAAAACTTTTGCAACTTATCTTTCTTGCAGAACAAATCAAAAACTCCCACCACATCTGTTTCTTTTTTACCAATATAATAATCGTAATCTATAATTCTTTGTATTATTGCCACCGCATTCCCCGCAAATATTACCTTGTCATTCCATAATCTCACCTCCCTCGTCTCCACTTCCTCCACCTCAAAATCCTTTTTCTCATTTTCTATCCCCCCTATCTTTGGTAAAGCATCAACAATAATATCCGTAATTGGCGTCTCCGTCCCTTTAACCACCACACTTATACCCAACTCATCCAATGCACGCCTCATCTCCAACAAACCAACCTCCTCATTCACTCCTCCCCTCCTCACAAAAACTTTCACCGAATTTTCTTTAAACTGTTCAGCAAATTGTTGTATAGCGAGGATGATGCCTTTAAATGTGGCTGCGACGTCGGTGAAGTTGGAGATACCTCCGCCGATGATAAGGTGGCGATTGTGAGAATTATTGTTGAACCATTCATGGAATATTAGGGAGCAATATTGGAATACTTCATCTTTGGAGGGGTTGCCACTGTACTCGCCATAATTGAATAGATGCTGAGCATATCCACGGTTGACGATGGCGTCTGTAAAAAGGACACTTGCGCCACCACCGGCGATGAGGGTGAGGATGTTTCCGGAGGGATTAAGTATTTTAAATTTAAGACTGGCACCGGATTGTTTGTCTAACTCGTTAATTTTATTTTCAGTTGGATTGGATGCGGATGATTCAAAGAGTCCTTTTTTGTAATGTTCTAAGTAAGATGATTGCCAGAAGGGTAGACTGCAGGAGTCAACTTCCATTGCAAAGTCAACGGGAAGCCATCTGCTTCCATCAAATACGAGGGGGTTTACTTCTAACATTGTAGAATATGTGGCATCAAACATGTTGTCTAATTTTTGTAAAACGGGTAACATAGTGTTGTCAATTGGAAGTTCATTAATGTTAAAACCGATAAATCCGCCATCATATGGGTTGCAGTTAATGCCGCCTTGGTTGTGGAAAATATATTTTTTTTTTCCATTTTCAAAGATGATGCAAAAATATTTCTCATCTTTAATGGAGACTTGTTTTTCTAAAATAAAGTTGGAATAATTGGGCAAACTGCTAATAAAATTGTTGACTTGTTCAACAGATGTTATGTTAGTTTTAAGCAAGCCTTTTTTGCCACGTCTTTTAACAAATTGGTCAACTTTAATGATACTTTTGTGTTCTTTTAAGAAGTTGGAACAATCATCGGAGAGGTGTAGGATTGGCCAGTTTTCATCAAATATTTTTTTGGCACAGTATTCGGATATTTTTGTAGGCATAACTTACAAAATATTATTTTTTGGATGTTCCATCGAAGAGGAAATAGATGTTTTTGTCTAATTTAGAAAATTCATTTTCAGATATTTTGTATTTATTGAATCCGGATAAAAGATTTATGTTTTTGTTTGTTGGGATTATGGGGATTTTTTTGTTAATTCCTAAATTATTTAAAACAATATTTAATCCAAGTATATCTTGTTTGCGTTTTTCTTCTAATGTTTTTTTGCTTCCAATTGGATAATCTTTAACAGATGCAAAAGGTAATTTATTTTCTATTTTATGATTTTTATATTGTAAATCACTAAATCCAAAATCAAACAGAATAATGCAAGGAATATGCCCATTAATAAGGGGGAATTTCCAGATTAATTTTCCATATTTAATGATGCAATATTTTTTGCCGAAGAAGTTGAATGTATGACAAAGGATGTTATGACTTGAGCCCATAAGGATATCACCGTGAACAAATTTGTATAGTTCAAATGAGATAAAAAGGCTCCATTGCAATAAAAATACAACTAAATCGCTGTTTTCAACAAATGATTGAGTGGAAATGCATTTTTGTAATTTAGGTTGAAGCATAATAATAAATTTTTGGTTAGGTATATCAAGAAGATGGAAGTTTTTTTGTTTATTATAAGGAATTGGTAAAATAGAAGATTCATAAATAGCAATTGTTTTTATAAAATTGAATGTTATTTGTTTTTCAACTAATTTAGATAAATATTTGTTAATAGTCGCTTCATTTTGGGCAGCATTCATACCATATTGTATTAAATTATTAGTTGTTTGTAATCCAGAGTTATTATTGGATAAATAGCTGTTATTAATAATTGTTTTCATATTTTTCCATTTTTTGTTCCAGACTGGTAAAATTTTGGTAACAATTGGGCAATCATTTTTATTTTTAAATTCATATATTAATTTTCCGTAAATAGATTTTCCATTTTTTAAATCTATTTGGTCAGGATTTGTTATAAGTGGGACATGTAATAAATCTAATGGCAAACAGTTTTTTTCAGCAAATAATTGTATGGATATTGGAAAATGGTCAGAACCTTTTATTAAATGCACTTCATAATCTACAATTGGAATAGAAAACCCCCTACGAAAAAAGAAAAAGTCAACACGTTGTTTGGACCAAACAGTTGAAGTAATTTTATCGGGATATAATGAAGCAACATCAATAAATTTTTTGGATTCAAGAAATTGTATTTCTTTGAATGGGTCTTTAGTGTATGTGCTGTAAAAATCTTTAAGAGCAGATGCTTGGGATTTATTGTAATCAGAAAGTTTAATTGCATTAAAATCGCCACCAAGAAGTATATTTTCATATTTATCTTGTTTAATTTTATCTAAGATATGTTTAATTTGTTCAAGTCTACATTTACCTGTTCTATCCCAAACGTCTAAATGAATATTGTAGATTGATATGGTGTTGCCAAAATATTCAATGACGATGTTAACCAGACATTTTTTTCTATGCTGGAAGCCGGAGAGACTGATAGTTTTAGATACAGTTTTAGTTTTGATATTTTTGTTTAGATTGTAAATAAGGATAATGTTTCCATAATAGTAATGTTCATTTTTTGTGATTTCGTATGTGTCACAGACGTGGACGCTATAATTATTTTTGCGAAAAAAGGCAATAATTGTTTCATTAAAAAGTGCTTCTTGAAGTAGGATAACATCTGATTTGCTTTTTTTACAGAAGTTGAGTAAATTATTAATTCCTTTTTTTACTGATGTTTTTGTTAAATTTTCGGGAGATTGATTAGTGGGTAAAAAATAATGGACATTATATGAACTGATTTTAAGGAAATTTATGTTATTTTTCTGGTGAACAATATTATTTGCAGATTTATTAAATTCATTAAACATATCTATTTTCATTTTTGTCCTGTCATTATGATTAAAAAATTGTAACATCTATTTTATTGGGAGAAAAAAAGTGATTTAAAAGTATTTTAACAATAATTTAAGAAAGATATGGGAATTCCACAATTTTTTGGTTGGTTATCACGAAAGTATGATACAGAATTGCTTTCAGTGGGCAGTGATGCCTTAGACCATTTTTATTTTGATTTCAATTGTTTGATATATCATTGTTATGCGACTTTAATGAGGTCTAAATATGACCAGTTAAAGGAAAAGACTGTTAGTGCAAAACAGGATGCGTTGATAGAGGAGGTGATAAAGTATACGAAGCAGATTATTAATGGTGTGAAGAAGACGAAAGATTTTAGGGTGAGTATATGCATTGATGGGGTTGTTCCCATGGCGAAGATGCACCAACAGAGGTTGCGGCGATACAAGTCTCCGATTTTGAAGGATTGGGAGAATGTAATTAAGAAGAAGTATGGAGTTTATCAGGAAGAATTGTTGGATACGAATCAGATAACTCCGGGGACAGTATTTATGGAAAAATTGTCAATAGCATTGAAGGATTCAATAGATAAAAAACAGTTAGGAAATTTTGAGGTTGTTTTGAGTGATGCGAATGAGTATGGCGAGGGAGAACACAAAGTTATGTCGATGATTCGTGGGAGTAAGTACAAGGGAAAGAATTTGTGTATTTATGGATTGGATGCGGATTTGATTATGTTATCTTTGATGATTGGGGATAATAATTTATGGTTATTGAGGGAGAATGTTCAATTTGGGAGGAATAAGTTTGATGGGATAGATTTTTTGTATGTGAATATAGAGAATTTGTCGCAATTGATTTATCAGGAGATGAGGGCAGCCTTAATGGATAAGATAGATATGAAGCAGACATTAGATAAGGCGAGATTGATACAGGATTATGTTTTTTTGGGTTTTATGTTGGGCAATGATTTTTTGCATAATATACCATCGTTAAGTATTGTGAATAATGGGGTGGATTTTGTGATAAAATTGTATGCTCAATGTTTTCGCAAATGTAAGACATATATGTTGTCACGGGTGAATTGTCGTATAAGGATAAATAATGGATTTTTGCGGGCGATGTTTGAGTCGTTAAGTGGGAGTGAAGTGAGTAATTTGAAGTTTTTGGAGACAAGACGAAGATTGCCCAGACCTCCTAATTTTGATGATTCATATTCGGAGGAGAAATGGATGTGGGATAGGATACCTTTTAATGACAAGTTCAAGGATGGTTATGGAGTGATAGATTACAAAGGTAATGGATGGCGTCGTCATTATTACAGATTGTTTTTTGATTTTGATGTGGAAGTGCAGCAAGATGGGAAATGTTTGGAGGATATATGTCGTAATTATTTTGAGGGATTGTTGTTTACAACGAGGTATTACTTTGATGGCAATGTGAGTTGGTATTGGTATAATCCTTATCCAGTGTGTCCATTTGCTTCGGATTTGTATAATTATTTGCAGAAATTGTCGGATGTGAATGTTCAGACTTTACCGGATGGAGAGCCATTTAAGCCACTAGAGCAGTTGATGATGGTGTTGCCAAAGTCAAGTAAAGATTTTTTGCCAGAGAGATTGGCGAAGGAGATGGAAGGGAGATTGGCGTTATATTATCCGGATAGATTTGATTGGATATATGAGGAGAGGATGATGTTGTATTCGATAGAGCCGAAATTGCCGGAATTGGACATAGAGAAGATAAGGGAGGTTGTGGCAGAGAATTAATTTTTAGGAAAATCGTGTAAAAATTTTATAATAGAGTATGAATGAGAAGTTTTTGAGATTAGAGCAGATTGCGAATACGCAGATAAAGGATAAGGATGTAAAAGAGTTATTTTATAGGATAGCAAGGGAGGATGTGGAGAAAAAATTGCCGTTTGATTTAGCGAAATATTGGCAATTTTATCCATATTTGAATAGTTTAGGGAAGACGCAGATGGAGTGCTGGAAGGCAGATGAAACGTTAAATAAGTTTTATGGTAGTTTAGGGGTGGTGATGGCGGCGGTTAAGTTTAAGAAGTTATTGAAAAAGAAATAATCTTTATTAAATTAATGTTAGCACAGGTATCATTAATTTTTGTTATATTTTTATTATTGTTAACAACAGTTGTTTTATCTTTATTGAAACGCAAACCTATAGAAAATTTTACAACACCAACCGCCGTCAATGTGCCAGCTGCAAACAATACAATTGGTAAACCTTTTTATGTTGGCAATCGTGAACCAGAACAGCCATATCCTAATTTAGCGCCAACAAGTGGCGAGTATATGTTTAGGAAATCGGAGTTGTTGTATGATGGAGTTTGGGGGGAAAAATGCAAAACAAACAATGGTTTTGAAAAATGTAATTGGAATCCAACTAATGCCAATTATCCCTTAAAAAAAGAAAACCTAAACTATGGTGCCAATCATTTCTTCAATTATCCAGAAATCCAGTTAAAACCGAATGAAGAAGTTGCAGAACCACCTGAATGTCCAGCAAATTCTAATATGTACGATGGAGGACCGACATATGAGGCATATAATAAGGAGAATCCGGCTATATATTTGCAGACACCGGATGTGGAGGATAATTTAGGATTTACCCCACAGAACAATAATAATTTTATTGAGTTACCAAAGCCACAAATAGGGAAATTTTAAAATGTGAATATACAATATATGATTGATTGGATTTATGTTTTTATTATAATAATTGCATTAGCAATATTTTTTATGAATTTAATGAATAGACCTGAAGGCTTCACCAATTTCCCCCCTAAATATTTAGGTGTTAATTATGGTGCACCATCTCCGCAACAATTTGCCAGCAATGGCACCATGCCAGCGGGATTTTCTAAATGGAAATCTGGTTACAGCCGTTTTGGTGCAACTCCTCCTCGCCCCAGATGTAATGTAACAGTTATGGGTGAACAGTGTAATAATTTACCGACTGATAATTTGGGAAATAACCAGACAGTTTGTCAATCATCTTACAATACTTACCCAACTGGTAATAGAGGTTTTAAATACCCATTATATGTAATGGGTAAAGCACTTGGAAGAGTTAGACAATGCAGAAATCTTTACAATCCTAACAATAAAATTGCTCAGTAACATAACTCTGCATACCATAATTATTGTAATTCAAATATCCATAATTCCTTGAATATCCATTATAACGATTAACAGACTTGAAAAAATTAACCTTCGTCTTCAATTTATCCACGTTTTTCCATAAATGCTGTGGAAAATCTTCTAACAATCCCTTATTAACTTCCTTCTGAACCACTTCTTCCTTTTTTACTGCATCCCTTATCTCTGGAATATTGTCTGTTATCTTGTCCATTATTATCAACTTTAAATCCTCCGGTATGTAACTAAAATCTATCAATTTACGATTTTCCTCAAAAACATCCTTCTTCTCATTTTCTATCAACCACTTATCTAAATTCTCCTTGTTTGTAACCAAATCATCCAACATTCTTTCTGGCATTGAACCCACAATTGAAGGTATATTATCACTATCATCTCCTCGCAATATCTTCTTCAACAATATCTCCTCTGCTGTCATCTCCACTTTTGTATTCAATAAACGATTCTGTAAAGACCATATCAATGTTTTATCATTAACTAATTGCAAATAATCATTATCATTACTTATTATTATAACCAATCTTGAGGGGTCAATTTCTCTTATCTTCTTCGCTAATACTGCAATTACATCATCCGCTTCTGCATTATCCACCTTTAATATTCTAAAACCATACTGTTTCTCCAATTTAGGATACAATGACTGATAAATATGCCTAAATACATTGCCAACATTATACTTCTTATTCTTGTAAGAACATGTGTTTTTTCTTGTTCCTTTATACTTGGGATATAAATTCATTCTCCAGATTGTTTCCCTTGGGCAATCCCTAACAATAATCATGTTCTCATTGGGAATATTATACATATTTTTGAATTTTAACAAATTCTTCATATATGTCTCGTCGAAATGCTTCATAAAAACCTCATTTTGTGTCCAATCATAATCATCCTCAATTTCTACATGGGGATAAATATTTACAAACCATATCAGTGTTGCAAAAAATCGGTGAAAGGACACATAACTACTATCTACTAAAAGATATGGTTTTTTTTCCCTGTTGTCCATTATAATATACTAAGATATTTCTTTTAAGTTATTAACTTATTAAATAATTTTTTCTTTAAATTATTTATTCACACATTTCTTTTTCTGGTTTTTTCCTATAATATTTTACTTGAATAACTATAATAATTATCAATAATGCCGCTATAATACAAGGAAATATAAAATGCTTAGATTTAAGAATTGATATTATGTCCATATTATAGTTTAAAGATATTTTTATTTAATTAAAAAGAAATGATAAGGTACTTGTTTATATTATTGTTAGCGGTATATTTTTGGGGGATTTTTTATGAAAATGTTGTTTTATTTTTTTTAAGTTCTAAAATAAGTGTGAATGATTTTCGGCAATTGAAGAACAATACAATTTCTCACATTACTTTTTATGATACAAGAGATGCATATGTTACAATGGATATAAATGATTATTCAAGATGGGGGCCCTTTAATTTTGCCCGTGCAAGTACATATCATTTAAGGACGTCATCTATTGACAGATTTTTAGGTGATATGGAAAAATATTATGGCAAATTATCTGATAATATTGTTATAGATTATCGTGAATTTTCCAAAATAGGATTTATGGATATTTTTGTGATATTTGTGGTATGGCAGTTATTGCATATTATCGGAGGATTTTTGTTGAGTAAGAAAGATGGAAGTTTTGGGGATATGATTGGAAAGATGACTGGGACAGAAAAAGAGTTTGAATTGGTTAAAGATGTTAAGCAGAAATTAGAAGATGTAGCAGGATGTACAGAAGTGAAGGAGGAAGTGTGGGAGATGGTGGATATGTTAAAGAATGCATCTAAATATTTGAATATGGGTGCAAGATTGCCTAAAGGGTGTCTTTTTACAGGACCCCCTGGAACGGGTAAAACATTAATGGCAAAAGCAGTAGCAGGAGAATGTGGTTTTAGTTTTTTAAGTGTTAGTGGTTCTGATTTTAATGAAATGTTGGTTGGATTGGGAAGTGCACGTATTCGCAAATTATTTAAAAAAGCAAGAGAAAATCGGCCATGTATCATTTTTATTGATGAAATTGATGCGGTTGCTCATAAAAGAAACGATAAACATCAACAACACGATGATAAAGATAATACATTGAATGCCTTGTTGGTGGAGATGGATGGTTTTAGTGACAATGATGGGATAATGGTGTTTGGGGCGACAAATAGGGTGGAGATGTTGGACCCAGCGATAATGAGGAGTGGACGTTTTGATAGGAAGGTGCATTTTGGATTGCCGGATAAGAATGATAGACAAAGTATATTTGAGTATTATTTTAAGGATGTGAAATGGGATGAAGTAAAATCCATGGAGGTAAGTTTGGAGCAGATAGTGCCGATAAGTTATGGGTTAACAGGGGCGGATATTAGTAATTTGGTGAATGAGGCTTGTATAAGTGCGGTTAGGGGAGGAAGGGAATTGGTAAATAGTGGGGATATAATGGGTGCATATGAGTATATAGTTTGTGGGAAGGAGAAGAAGAATTATTTTATGACGGAAAAGGAGAGGAAGGCGGTGGCGTATCATGAGAGTGGCCATGCATTGCTGGGTTGGATATTTAAGGGTTGTTCATTGCCGACTTTAGTGAGTATAATACCGACTGGGAAGAGTGCATTGGGTTATACATTAAGGGAGAATGAGGAGAGGAAGTTAAAGACGGTGGAGGAGATGTTAGGTGAGATAGGGATGATGTTAGGAGGGAGATTGGCGGAGGAGATTTTTGTGGGGGAGGTTACGACTGGAGCGAGTGATGATTTTCGTAGGGCAGTGGAACAGGCGAAGAGTATGGTGATAGATTATAATTTTTTTGTGGATTATTATGTTTTAAATGAGGGTTGTATAGGGAGTGATAGTAAGAAGAGGGTGGATGAGATAGCGACGAGGATAGTGCAGGATGTGTATAAGATAGGGAGGAAGGAGATGGAGAAGTATTCTACGAAGATAGAAGAGATGGTAAAATTATTGGAGGAACAGAAGAAGATAGATGGGGGGAAGATAGGGGAGATATTTGGGGAGGAGATAGAGGATGTAGTAAGATTGGGAGTGAAGGATTTAGGGGTGGTAGTTTTGAAGTAATTTTTCGCATATATTAATTTGTTTATTGATATTATTATTTTTAAGGATATCAAGAAATCTTTTTTTGATTTTGTTGTTGGATGATGATTTATGGAAAATGAAGTTCATGATTTCGCAAAATTTGTCGTAACCGCCGATAAATTCTCCTTGAAAGAAGACGATAGGTATTTTTTTGTAGTCATGAATGAATGGTTGCATTTTTTGTTGGAATTGGAGGAAGTCGGTTATTTTTTTGTCAGCAATAAGTTTGTCTAAATCGTAATATCTTACTTCTCTTTCAAAATTTTCTGCATAAAATAATGTTAAAAATTTCTTTAATTTTTTGCAGTAAGGGCATTGTTCTCTTCCATAAACGGTGAATGTTTTAGATTTAAGTGGGAAAGGAAATCTTGGCATATAATATATATGGACAAAATTTTACAAAAGAAAGTAGACCCACCATTTTTACCATATCCTTTAGTCCACAAATATGAGAAATTGGCAGATTTTTATGGAATAAGTAAGGGAGCAAGAGGATTGGAACAACCTAAAACATCGGATGAAGGTTTTGTAAGGGTTTATGAAAAACATAGAAAACCAAAAGAATTGGAAAAAATACCCATAAAAAAGAGTAAACCAGATGGAGCAAACTGGCTACAAACACGAAATAATCGTGTTAGGGCAAAACTGGGGCAATTGGAGAAGATGAATATTCCATTGTACACGAAAGAAGGATTACCTACTAAAATGCATACAATATTAATAATGTGGGCATATAGCCCAGATCCTAAAAAAATAGCGAAAATAGATTTAAAACATTTATGATAATTAAAAAAGAAAATGAAAATTCCTAAAATAAATCCGTTTAAATCACCACAGGATGTTAAAGCAAGTCCTTTAATAAATCCGATGTTGGATAATAGGGAAGAAGATGATGAACAGAGTAATGAGATGTTGGATAGTGCTCATTTTAATTTTAACAACAATATGTATTATTTAACGAGTTATGAGGCGAAAATGAGGGTGTATAAGATGCAGAGACAGATGTTATTTATGCTGTTGTTTGATATTGCAAATGTGATAATGTTTGGAGTATTTTATCCACCATTGTATTCTTTAGTAACTTTTATGGGAATAGGATTGTATGGTGTTTGGAAGTTTCGCCCGAATTTTGTGATATGTTATCAGTTGTATATAATGGCAAGTATATGTTTGAGGGTACATGTTGCAACATTGGAGGAAGTTGTATGGAAGAGGGTATTGTTTTGGATGATTGTTCCAAGTGAGTTTTATTATTTGTATTTATGTTGGTATTATGTTTGGGAGATAAAGTCTTTAAATTCGTATGATAGGAATGTTTTAAGGAAAGGTTGGAGAGGAGATCATTTTTCTTTGTAATTTTTCATCCATTTAGAGAAGATTTTGATGGCTTGTTTCATGTTAGATGTAATATGAGGATGATATTTGGCACGTTGTAAAAGTGTATTTATAGTTTGCATCATTCTGATTTTGGAAATTTCTCCAGAATTAACTTTTTGTTTTAAAGTTTTTATGGATTTTTTAGCAGTTGCAGCATCTTTGAAACCTAAACCGTGGATAGTTGTGTTTGGATGATTGTTAGAATAAAGTGTACCTTTGTTCATTGTTATAAAAAGTGATTTTTTTTATTTTATAAAATTAATAGAAAAAAAATGGAAAAACAGAGGAGTGTTTTAACATTAGAACAATTTTTAGGTTCATTAGAGGTTAATGATGGCAATTTATTGGAGAATATTTTAGAAAATATACCAGAGGATGTAGTACAATATTTTAAAGATTTTAATGAATCTTTAAAATTGGAAAAAACAAACATTTTTTTAATTGAATTATTGGAAAAAGTGACAGGAAATGATTATGATGAACTTAAAAATATGCAAGTCACTCCACAAATTATTATTATGATAAAAGGTATAACATTATCAAGTCACAATGTTTCTGGATTAAAACCAGAAATAAAAGATGAGCTAATAATGTTGTACCCACAAATTATAGATTGGATAAAAAATAATCAAGAAAATGAAGATATGACTGTTTTATATTCATTAGCAATGGCGTCTATATTAGTAAATGCAATAAAAAATGAAGTAGAAATTAATGCATCATTGCGAAATATTAACAATACTATTGCTAAAATAGAATTAATGAATACGAATCCGTGATTCAGATATTTCTAAATCTTTTATAAGAATTGGCGTAATTTCCCTTCGATGATCTCCAGTTACTTTTATATGCCCATTCTCATCAATGCTTCCAGAACATGAAAATGCTTTCTTTAATGTTGAAATTAAATCTTTTTTCTTATCATTTTCTACTCCTTGTATAATTGTCCAACCTTTCCGACTATTCCTATTCATAAAACGTACATCCACAAATGATAAGTGACTATCCAAAAAATCTGCATCTATTCTTGTTGGGTTAAAATCCATTTTCTTTATAATAATTAACTATTTTTTAAATCATTTTTTCCATAAAATTATTGTTCATCATGAACATGGTTATCTTCCTCTTTTCCATAATCATGATTCTCAATTTCATGATGGTCAGGGTCTCCATTGTGTTCTTCATCAATAAAATTGTGTTCATAATCATCTTCCATGCCAGTGATTGCATTAATCATCGGTTCAGTAAGGTCACCAGAATGGCAGAAATGCATGGATTCGCAAGTATCAACAAAGTTGTGTCTATCGACCAATTTTCCGACAATTTCGTGGTAATAAATAACCATTATGTTGCTGCAATGTTCTTGATGTTTCTTAGCAAGAGTTCCGCACAATTTCTCGCCATATTCAATGATATTGGTGAGAGTGTTGTTTTTGTGAAGGAAAACTTCAATACGATGAGCGATAAATTTGCAGAAATTGCATTCATCATGTTCAGTATATTCAGTTTCATTGCAAACATGCAATTGTGAGCACACTATAGGTGGGCTTTCTTTAGAAATGATAAGTTCCACAAGCTTGTCGTAGTTATCTTTTACAAATGTTTCGCATTCATCTTGTTTCTCCTTGGGGAGATGGTGACAAGCGTTAGAAAGGAAAGCAGATGCATGCTCAACTGAAGTATTTTTTGTGATAAACTCCTCTCCTTCACGAACAAGGAACTCACAAATTGGACACCACAATGTGTGTGTAATTTCCGAATCATTGGTGTTAGCGTTTTCTATGATTGTTGAATCCTCAGGGATCATAATTGGCATAGAAGGAACGGCGGCAACGAGGCCGCAAATCAGTGCAAAACAAATAATCAATCTCATTTTGATATATAGTATTATTGTAATAATTTAAAAATAAATCAATTTTTTTTGGAGAGTTAAAAACAATGTTACAATCAATTAAAAACATGAATGCCCAAAGATATTTAAAACTTCTGGCCAATTCACAGAAAAAGTTAATATGTGCAATTGGTCCAGCTGGAACAGGTAAAACAATGATTGCAACGCAACAAGCAATTCATGAATTTAAGCAGAAAAGAGTTAATAAAATTGTAATAACAAGGCCTGTTGTAGGAGCAGATGAGGATTTAGGATTTTTGCCGGGGAAGTTGGAGGATAAAATGGCGCCATGGATGAGGCCAATTTTTGATATTTTTTGGGAGCATTATAGGCCGATGCAGGTTGAGAAAATGATGAAAAATAATCAGTTAGAGATTGCTCCATTAGCATATATGAGAGGAAGGACATTTAAGAATAGTTTTATTATTGGGGATGAATTGCAAAATACAACTTATAACCAAATGAAAATGTTGTTGACAAGAATTGGAGAAGGAAGTCGTATGGTTATAACAGGTGACATTCAACAAACAGATTTAGAGGGAAAATCTGGTTTAGAATATTTTATGGAGATGTTAATGATTGCACCAGAATTAGACAATATCGGATATGTTCTTATGAATAAAGAGGACGTAAAAAGAAGTGAGATTGTTCAGAAAATATTAGATTTGTATGAAATTAGTGACCAAACTTATGTTTAAAAAATTGATACATAATTAGTTTAAATTTATGAAAAGAGAATCAGGCACCATGGATCAGTTGGCTGCTATTCGTGCTGCTCAGCGAGCCAGATACGAGCGTGAGCAGAAGGAAAAGCAGGATGCTGAAAATGCTGCTCGGTTGCGTGCCCAGAAGGAAGCCGATGCAAAAGCAAATGCAGAAAAGCTGCGCAAGTTGTTGGAAAAAGCCGAAAAGATGCGGAATCCTGTTTATGCCCGTATCTTCTGTATCCAGAGATGGATGAGGAAGTATCGTGGGCGTGTGGACAGGAAGTCGTATGTTTGGTTGGAAGGCAATTCGTATGGATTTGCGGAGGCGATGCAGATGCAGTCAGAAGGGATTGCACCATTTGGTGGGGAAGATGGAGAGAGGGCGATTGATACTCACATCATACAGACCCAACGCTTTGAGATTTCGGTGGCGGAGTCTAAAGATTATGGAGCTTCTCAGATGCCACGTATTTTGTGGTACATGTGGGTCAATACATGCCGCTTGGTGATTGAGGACAGCCATATCATTCCATGTTTGGAACATGGACTGTTGGATTTGCTGCCGGTCACTGATTTTTCGGAGCTGCTGCGTTGTCCATATTTAGGTAGGGATGATGTGCTGGAAAATCAGTTTGCCAGATGGTTCCGGATGTACATTGCAGCCCAGAATGGTGTGCCAGAATGGGTAGGTTTGCATTCGGAGGATGTTATGGCAGAGGCATACGAGCAGATGGTTGGATTGTTGGAGAAGATGAGACATCGGCAGTTAAGGAGGATGGAGGAAGATGTGGTGCCTTCTCCAGAGGATGAGGTGCAGTGCAATGGGTGCCAGTCACGTGGATTGTATGGCAATATGTATCGGAAGGAGGGTGCGAAGTGTAGCTTCTGTAGATACTGCGCAGTGCAGATTGGTTTGCCGGTACCTCCAGCTGAACTTGATTCACCGCCGGTTTCGCCTCCATCTCCACCAAATTCACCGGTGGTTGAGAGTGATGACGAAGATGTCTGAATTGGGATTGTTATAATTTGTAAGGTAGTTAGTTAAGCAATTTTTGGAACAGAAAGGACAGAATAATGCGTGTTTTTTGTAGTTAATGGGTGCCCAGATAGAATGGGAATGTTCATGTTCAAAGTTGTAGTTGGTTATAATAGTGTCAATGTGTGTGAATTGGAGGTTAGGATGGATTGTGTAAAGTTTTCTGGGCAAGTCAATTAATATTTTATTTGGACAATTTTGGTGGAAACATTTTAGATAATTCATAAAATGATTTATTTAAAAAAAGTAAAATTCTGGAAAATTATTTTTTATTGGCTTTAATAAGTTTTATAAAATTTCCACCAAGGCTTTTAATTCCATTAAACATATTGTCATAAAAACGAATAAATAAGCAATTATTTTTTATAATACCATTACCATATCCATTTTCTTGAATAAATTCAAAGCAATTTTTGTTTGTAAAAAGTCCATAGGCATAAACTTTATTTTTATAAATATTTTCTGAATAGTTAAATTCTATCAATAATGAAATATTTTTACCAATAACTTCAAAAAATGTAATACGAATTTTATCTTCTGGTTCAAAGTTTAATTTTCCTTGATTAACTCCAGAATTAATAACATTGACATGAGAATATTTTCCTACATAACTTTTACCTTCCATATTATAATATACAAAATAATTATTCTAAATATTATTTTTGTTCTGCTGGAACATACCAAACAGTTCTTCCATTTTTATCTTTAAAATGTTCAACAGGATTTCCTTTTGGACTTTTCGTTTGTTTATAAATAATGAATTTATATTTATTGCCGGATTTTTGTTTTTTATAGCTCAATCTTACTATTTTGGAAATGCATTTTCGCAATTTCTCTATTTGTTCAGGTATTAGTCGGCCAATCTCCGTTTTTGGATGCAACCCCGCACAATACATTATGTCCGCTCGCAAATAATTTCCCACACCACTCGCAAATCCCTGCTCCAGCAACAAATCACATAATTGCAAGGTTTCTTTAAATTGCCCCAATTTAGCGATAAATTGGGAGGGTGTGATAGATTGAGTGAGTGGGTCATATCCGAGTTTATTGAGTTTGTTGGTAAGAATTTGAGGGTCAATGATGTATTGGATTGTGCCGAAATTTCGGTAATCATTGAAGTAGAAGTTGGAGCAATTGGTGGAGAATTGTATGTTGTCGTGTTTGATGGGTTTATTGTGAATATTAAATTTTCCTTTCATGCCTAATGTGAAGAGAAGGAAACCTTTATTGAGGGTGAAGTATATGAATTTTCCGTGGTTTTTGATGCTTTTGATGGTTAGAGGAAATTGTAGGAGTTCCCATCCTTTAGGGGGAGAGTGGCGGAAATATCTTCCACCGAGGATGGAGATGGATTTTATTTTGCACCCGACAAGTTTTTGTAGTTTTTCGGTGAATAAACAGACTTCAACGCCTTCTGGCATATATTATAATAAGAAAAAAGTGATTATTTAAAGGTTAATTGCTTATAATAGTAGACAGAATGCCACCAAAAAAGGGTTTGACAGTAAAAGAATATAATACGAGATTGCTACAAATATTTGATGAATTGCAGAGGGAAATAGAGTATCCTATTGGAAGGACAAGGTATAAAAAGAAGATTCAGACACATTCATTGGAGGAAAATGTGGACTATAATAAGTTGCATTTGCTGATAGAAAATTTGGAAATTTTGCCGATAATATCTAATAAGCAAGTGCTGGAGAAAGTCCAACAGTTGTTGAAAAAGGATATGATAAATGGGATGGTAAATAGTGTGGTAAATGGGATGAAGATGGATTTTGAGGTTTTATTTGGATTGATAAAAGTTTTATATGGAGATATGAAAAAGGAAAATTACAATGTTTCGCATTTTTACAGAAATATTGAAAAAGTACTGGATACTAAATATGACAATTGGCAACAATTGGANGAAAAGGAGGGGCGAAATGTTGTTTTCTTTTTTTTGCAGTTGTTGACNTTAAGTGTNGAAAACTTGAAGATTGTATTGATGCCAGAACGGCAAGTATTTGGGAAGAATGTGAATGTTTTATATGAGAGGGAAATGGATATGACCCACTCTGGTATAAAAAATTTATGGCAACAGGTAAATTATCAGTTTACAGCTGTAGAAAAAACTGGCTGGTTTGAGAACAACCAGATGGAATATAAAATGTATGTTAGTGTTGTTTTATACAATGGCAAAAAGAAATTAGATGGCCAATTGGAACCAGAATGGGTAACATTATTTCATCAACCGACAATAGATTGGATGAATGTTCGCAATCACGATGTAATATTGAATAAGACTGGTTGTTTTCTTTTAACATTTGGTGCATTTTTGCAGACAAAGAATGCGGTAGATAGGTTAAAATATTTATGTGCTGGAGGATTGAGTAAGAGTGTATACAATGTGAGAGATACAGCAGATGTAGATTTTTTCGTGATGGATTATGGAGATAATGTGGAGAAATATGGTTCTTACAAGCCAAATATTGGTGTAGGAGGTATATTTGATGATTTTGGGAAAACTTATTATAGTAATGAGGCCTATTATTTCCCGATGAAGCCAGAATTGTATGAGAAACAGCAGGAATATAAGAGAACAATTGTAAAACCTTCAGGGCCGAAAAATATATTGGACAATTATCCGGTTTACAGTTGTAGTGGATTGAAAGCTGGAAGATATGTGGATATTTATGGAGCATTATGTAGGAAGATTGGCTACAGAGTGAATCATTTGGATGATGTAGTGGTTAATCCGGAACATAGGATATATGTTTTTGGGTGCCCAGTTGTTCAATTAAAGTTGGAGTTGGTGAGGGATATGATAAAGGATATAGATTTAGGGAGGATATCTAAGAAACAATTTCATGATTTGCATTATTTGTATAAAAATTATGAACATTTATTTGAACATAATGAGTTGCAAATGTTGGGGATGTTGAATATTGAAAACAGAACAACTAATGCGCCTTTACTATCATTAAAAACGAACATTTATCACAGCAATTTAGAAGATGCTGCATTTAAACCACAAATAAGGAGATATCCGATGTATATGGAAGATATAATGAAAGAATGGATAAAAGGTGGACCATTATTAGTGTCAAGCAATAATAAAATTGTTGAACAGGATATGATGCGAACATATCAGAGACCGTTATTATCATCATTGCCGGAAAACCAGATGTATTATTATGAGATATCTGCTGGAGGGGAATTGATGATATATGTGGGGGAAGAGGCATCATTTTATGAGGATATTGTAGTAAGTGGCAATATGCGAGTAGAGATGGGGAAGGATAAGAAGATAAGTTTAAATGTAGGATGTAATAAGATGAAGAAGATTTATCAACAACTGGATACGATGGATAAAAAGAAGGAGTATAGAATGTTGCTGGTGAATATGATGAAGAATTTGGTGCAGATGCATAAGATAGTGGATTGCCATACGAGAGAGAGGGTAGTTGTAGATTTGCTGAAGTAGATTAACGGCGGAATGATGTTCTTGGATTGGGAGTGATACTGTTGTATCTTATAATTGGAGTAAGAACTAAGGGTTTACGGGGGAAGTTGGTGGATATTTTATTATTAGGCGTATATTGTGGTGCTTCAATGATAGGAGGGAGTTTATTAGTTTTTTGGAGGAAATGGGGGAGAGATTTGGGTGGTTCTTGAGGGAAAAGGTTTTTGTTTATATTTACTTTTTTTTTCTCGGGGATAGTTTCCGGTTTTTTAAATTCCAGTTTAACATCTCTTTTATCAAGGAGCTTGTTGGATTCTTGGATGGAGGCATCTTTATTTTTAAGGAAATTAGCGAGAGTACCTTCATTTAATGTTTCTTCTAAATTGTTAAGGTTTTTTTCAATTGCTTCATCATCAATATTATCAAATAGGTTGTTAATTTCGTTAGCGAATTCGTTATCTTCGGCATTATTGAGTCCTAATGTTTCAATAATTTCTTTAATAGGTTCTGGTAGGTCAAACATGGAGGCTAAAAGTGAGAATTGTTGTATTTTTTCAATGAATTTGTTTCCTTCTTTAAGTTCACCTTCAATGTAGTGGAGAAGGCGAGCGAGATTGTGGAGTTTGTTAGATTTAATGCATTGTTTGCGAACATTTCTAATAAATTTAACGGTTTTTTTTACTCTTGTGGCGAGAGATATTTTAGATTGGATGGAACTGATGCTGGAGTCATAAGGGTCTAAATAGAGGTCACGGAGTTTAATCCAGACGATGGTGAATATTTTGGCGTAATCGTCGGAAGATTGTAAGAGATTTTGCAGGGTTTTAGTCATTAATTGTTTAGGATAAAAAAAAAATGGGTTAAAAAAAAATAGTTATTTTTTTATTATACATATGGAAGAAATAACAATAGAAAATGAGAAAACAACGGAGAAATTTATAACAAATATAATATTTGGACAGAAATTAATAAATGATTTATCTATAGATAAGAAGAAGACTGTGAATATAGATTATTTTTTAAATCACATAAAAAATTTCAATAAACAGAAAGATAATGAATGGTCTAAAAAAATAAATTACGAAAAATACAGTGCAATGATTATTGATAAAATGGAGGATAAATTGGTGGATGATTCAGATGTAGTTGTTAAAAATTCCTATCATATAGAGCCATATTGTAAAAAAAATGTAAAAATCATGACACCATTGGCAATATATAAGAAAACGGGTTTCCATTATAAGTTGGTTAAATTGGAGAGTGAAGAATATGATTTGTTTAGTATGATATATTATAATAACCAGATAATAGGGTATGTGGCATGTGGAAAAAAAGTTAAGAATAGTTATAAAAATTTGTATGTGGTTTTATGTAAAAAATATGACAAAATGTTTTATGATAAATCCAAAAAAAAATTGGCAATAATGAATGAGATTGTTGAAAATATTTCTTTTTATGAGAAGGAGATTTACAATCGTTATTTAAGGAGTTTCCGTTCATTTTTAAATTCAATAGTTTATGAAATTATAAGTGAGAATAAGATGATAAAGAATTTGGTGTGTATTGGTGAGGAAGAGGGTGGTAATTTATTACAATTATTTGTGCAGGATTTTATTGTAAATTTGGGAGATTATAATGTGAAAATAGAAGAGATGAATATTTATACAATGATGTATAATAGTGCGATGAGTAGTACAGAGACGTATTACAAGGATTTTTTAGGATTATATGGGAAGAATAGTGTAATAACTTGTTTTAGTGAAAAGAATAGGGCGTATGATACATGGGAAGAAGATTTGCATTCAGAGTACAATGTTATTTTATTGTAAAAAAGTGAAAATTTATTTTTTAGTTTTTTTAATTTGAAAATGTATCATTTAGAATTGATAGAAAATGATGTTTTGGAGGGTTTTGTAAATGATTATGAAAGTGTAATAAGAGATAATGAGGAAGCAAAAACATTGACAGAAATTAATGATTTTTTTAATGAGATGTTGGGTTTAAGTATTTTTCCATCAACAAAGGAATCACGAAAAATAATGAAGAAAAACTTTAATAGGTTGATGGTAATTTATAGGAAGAAAAGAAGATTGGAGAATATGGCAAATGTTATGAATTTGGATTTGCACAATTTTGTTGGAAAATATTTTAAGATTATATCGGAGGATTATTATTTGGTAAAAGTGGAGAAAATCAATACAAAAACAGTTGGATT
>JGI10211J34971_10000581_pt1 | contig 29935 bp, 23 predicted proteins | sample Etolagsediment_FD_34971 | JGI IMG/M metagenome (IMG submission 34971)
ACGGGAAGTACGATCAGAAGTAATTTTTTCATATACTTACAACTACGCTACACAAAGCGGATAAAAACTCGCTATAATGCTGTAAAACTTTCACTTACCAGTGCAACAAAACATATACACCAACTGCCCTGTCTGTAGTTATCCACTGACAGATGACAATGCCGTATGCCCCCGCTGCGGTAATGATATCCTCGAAGACATCGCCTCACTGGACGAACAGAGCAGGGAAAAGCATCTGCAGAGTATCGAAAACAAAAAAGCCGAATGGTATGCACGCTGTGTAACTGAAAGCCTCAACTGTTGCGAAATGCAACCACCCGCTGCAGACTCAACCGACAACTGCTCATGGAAAAGCATCGGAAAAACGGAACGTCTTGACGATGTTGAAATTTTCAGTGCATCCCGGGAAGAACTCACGGCAGACCCAGCTTTGCTTGCAGAATGGTGGAATGCCCTTAACGTTGAATGGAAAGAGGTTGTTCGCTCCACGATCAAGGTCACAGGGGAACCAGCCCCACAAGAACTCCAACGTTTTTTTGCTGCTACAAACGTACGTTGCGACAACCGCAGGATACACAGCCTCTCTCCACTGAGGCCCCTGGATAACCTGCAGCAGTTGCGCTGCGACGAATCTCCGGTCGAAAGCCTCGAACCGCTGAAGGGAAACCGTTCCCTGCTCCGACTCTATGCCTTCGATTGCGATCTCAGCTCCATAGAACCACTGAGGGAAATCAAGAGCCTCAGGCTCCTGTGGATTTCCAGCACCGGGGTCACAGACCTCTCCCCAATCGCCGGACTCTCTAACCTCGAGGAACTCTACTGCTCGGAAACAGGCATTAAAGACCTCTCCCCTCTCGCCCGTCTCTTCAACCTTGAAAAAATAAGCATCTACAAAACCAGCGTCTCATCCCTCGAACCACTCAGGGAACTTGACAACCTCATCGAACTCGGAATCAACCATACAGGGGTTACTGACATCAGCCCGCTCGAAGGCAAGGAAAACCTCGAATACCTCCGCCTCAGCAACACCGGTGTTCAGACCCTGGCCCCCCTTACTGACTGCATAAACCTGCGGGAACTGAGCTTGAGCAATACAGAGGTCTCTTCACTCGAACCACTCAGAGAACTCCCGGAACTCGAAGAAGTAGAGTTTGCAGGCACCCCGATCAGCTCCATAGCCCCCCTGATGAAACACCAGTACCTCGAAAAACTGGAATTCTCCGCAGGAACGATCCCCCAGCAAGAAATCGACGCCTTCCTGGACAGCCATCCCGACTGCGAAGTCATCATCCGCTGAAAAGCGGGGACGTTCTTCACAAACCCAACAAAAAAAGCCCGCAATTGCGGGCTTTTTTATGAAGTCAGCTACTCTTTTCTACAAGAACACCGAGAGCAGAATACCTGCAGCCACAGCTGAACCGATCACACCAGCAACGTTAGGTCCCATGGCGTGCATGAGCAGAAAGTTGTGCGGATCTGATTCCAGGCCGACCTTGTTGGATACCCTTGCAGCCATTGGAACTGCCGATACTCCAGCCGACCCTATAAGCGGATTGATCTTCTGCTTGAGGAAAAGGTTCATGGTCTTTGCCATGATCACACCAGACGCCGTACCGAACGAGAACGCGATCAGTCCAAGGACGATGATTCCGAGAGTCTCGAGATTGAGGAACTTCTCTGCTGAAAGCTTGCTACCTACTCCGAGGCCCAGAAAGATCGTCACGATGTTGATAAGGGCGTTCTGGGTAGTATCGCTCAGGCGCTCGACCACACCACACTCCTTCATCAGGTTACCGAACATCAGGAACCCGATAAGGGGTGCTGCGGAAGGAAGCAGCAATGCGCAGAGGATGATGACGATAACCGGAAAAAGAATCTTCTCCCGCTTCGATACGTAACGAAGCTGTGTCATCTTGATCTTGCGCTCAGCTTCGGTGGTAAAGAGCTTCATGATCGGCGGCTGGATGATCGGCACCAGCGCCATGTAGGAATAAGCCGCAACAGCTATACTCCCCAGCAAGTGAGGACTGAGGCGGGATGCGAGGAAAATCGAAGTCGGACCGTCAGCGCCACCAATAATACCGATCGAAGCCGCATCCTTCATGGTAAAACCAATCCCAGGCACATACTGCGAAAGCAGAAGAGCCCCGATCAGTGTCATGAAAATGCCAAACTGCGCAGCTGCTCCAAGAAACGCAGTTTTGGGATTGGCGATCATGGGACCGAAGTCGGTCATAGCACCAACGCCCATGAAAATGATAAGTGGGAACACACCGGTTTCTATACCTATATCGTAGACATAACGCAAAACACCGCCCTCGTCATTGATATAGGCCAGTGGAATGTTGGAAAGCACTGCGCCCATGCCAATCGGAATCAGCAGCAGCGGCTCGAACCCTTTAGCGATCCCAAGATAGATCAACAGGGCTCCTACGGTAATCATCAGCAATCGTCCAAGCCCTTCAGTCCAGGTCAGACTGTTATCCGATATGAGCGCATAGATACCAGTGCTCTGTACGAGGTTGATAAACACCTTCCCGATGGACAGCCTGTCAGCCGCCTCTACATCACCTGTGGAACTGACCAGGAGCGATTGCTCGGAAATACGAAGCAGAACAGTTCCTGCCGGAACATGGGTATACTTAGAATAGAGCGAGGGGTGGATATAGGAAATATGGCCTGTCACCCCGGATGTGATGGTGATTTTATGATGAGCCTTATCAGCAAAAAGGCCTAGAAAGTCCCCGGCATGGATATCGTCACCAATGCGGAGAGTGCGGCTGTCACGGACAGGAACCTTGACAAGTTCCATATCTTCCGGCACCGTCAGGGACACCACATCGCCATCGGTGTGGATAAATCCATCCGATGCCTGCGCAGCAGCTGAAAAACAGCAGAGCGCAAGCAGGGCGACTATGAAGGTACGTAGAGAATTCATGGTAGAATGGTTACTAAGAAATTATCCGATATACATCAGTACGTCACCTGAAGCGACAGTATCACCTGCAGCAACTTCTATGGAAATCACCTTACCTGAAGCTGTAGACTTGACAGGTGATTCCATCTTCATGGCCTCGATGATCAGCACGGTATCGCCCTCACTGACCGTATCGCCGACTTCAACCTCGACAGCAACAACCGAACCGGGCATAGCAGCCTCGATCGGCTTTCCATCACCACTGTCAACTGCAACCTGTGCCGGAACTGCGGCAGCAGGAGCCACAGACTGCACAGCCCCCGTTCCCTCAGCAACAGTGACGTTGTAGGCACGTCCATCGACCGTCACCGTATAGTTACCGCTGGAAGGCGCCCTGGAGGCGGCAGGCGCAGCTTTTTCAGCCTTCGGTGCAGCCTTTTTGGCTGCTTCAGCCTCCACATCCGCTTTATAGCGAATACCAAGCAGCCCCTCACCCTTGAGGAATGCGATCCCCTTGGCACCACATGTAGCCGCAATGAATATATTTTCCTCTGTTGTAGCGAGACCCTCTTTTTCAAGCAGGGAACGGTTATAGGCAATCCCCAGCTCAGGATTCCTGTCATTGATGTCGTGCACGTCCTCCGTTGTCGGCTCGAGTCCGAGCTGCTCGGAAGCGAGCTTCACTATTTCCGGATCAGGTTCGGCTGGTGTCTTACCAAAGTAACCGAGCACCATCTTGCCGTAACTTTCGGTAATTTTTGCCCATTTCCCCTGCACGGTATTGGCGAATGCCTGCTGGAAATAGAACTGTGACACAGGAGTGACCGATGAACCGAAACCGCCTTTCGCCACAACCTCACGCATGTTGCGGATAACTTCAGGGAACAGGTGCAGCGAGTTGTTGTCGCGCATCATCTGGGTATTGGCAGTCAGTGCGCCACCCGGCATAGGCGAGAACGGTATGACAGGATTTACCTCCTTGGCTTCCGGTGGCATGTAATACTTGTCCATATGGTCGATGAACATCGATTCGACCTCGAGGATTTTTTCCGGATCGATGTCAAGTGTATAATCCGTACCACGAAGCCTGTGCCACATGGTCAGGATATCAACTTCGGCTGTACCTCCGCTGACAGGGGCCATGGCAAGATCGATAATGTCTGCCCCTGCCTCGATAGCAGCAAAGTTGCAGGCTACGCCCATTCCAGCGGTATCATGGGTATGGAATTCAATGATCGTTCCCTCAGGGAGCATCTTGCGAGCACCTTTTATCGCTTCGTACACGATAGTCGGGGGAGTGGTACCCGATGCGTCCTTGAATGCGACACTGTCATACGGGATACCTGCATCGAGAATCTCTTTCAGCTTGTCGAGATAGAACTGCGGGGTATGACAGTACTTCTCGTTCAGGCCCGGAGGAAGACCCATAAGTGCGATGACAACCTGGTGCTTCAGGCCTGCGTTGTGTATGCACTGACCGGAATAGGCGAGATTACGGATATCCATCAGGGCATCGAAGTTGCGGATAGTGGTAATCCCGTGTTTCCTGAACATCCGGGCATGGAGGTCAATGATATCACGGGACTGGGAAACCAGGCCAACAACGTTTGCACCCCTGGCAAGGGTCTGCAGGTTGATATCAGGGCCAACGACCTGGCGAGCCCTGTCCATCATGTCAAAAGCGTCTTCCTGGCAGTAAAAATAGAGACTCTGAAAACGGGCTCCCCCACCGATCTCGAAATTATCTATCCCGGCAGCTTTTGCCGCTTCCAGCACAGGCAGGAAATCATCGGTTTTCACCCTTGCACCGTAACATGACTGGAACCCGTCACGAAACGATACATCCATAAACTTTATCTTTTTCATGGCACTAATCTTTTTAGCATTGCTTTAACTCTTGAAACCTTGAACTATGAGCGACTGAGATGCGTATGCATCGCCGCGGAAATCACTGCCGTAATGCGCCCCGCATCATCGGCGGCATGAGGAGAAGAAGATGTTTTTTTCTTCTTTTCATTCTTTTTCCTGCGCTTTTCGGCTTCAGCCTCTGCAATCTGCCGCTCTTCACGGAGAGCATGACCACTGAAGATTTTCGACATCAGTGATATCAAAACGGTAAGGAGGAAAAGAAAAAGAAAAACCACCACCATACCGACCACGAGGAGAATCAAACCGTCAGAAATCATGGTTACCTGCCTGATAAATTAATAATTGTTAATCTGCAGAAGCGAGATCAGTCTTCTGCAACTATCCTGGGTTTCACGCCCTGTTTGACCAGCAGCACAGGAATATCCACTGCGTGGAATACAGCTTCAGCAACACTTCCCATGAGTATCCTGTTCAACCCGGTCCGCCCGTGCGATCCCATAACCAGCATATCTGCTCCCCAGTTGCGAGTCTGCTCTATAATGACATCGTAGGGATTACCGCGAATGATCTGTATATCGGCATCCAGCCCTTTCTTTTTTTCCTGCATGAGGAGCGTCCGGAACTGCTCTGTAACTACGTCACTTTCCTGACGCTGGCTGACACCGTAACTATAGGCAGTCTTCTCTGCAATATTTTCCGGGCTGAGTATATGCAGGAAACGCACATAAGCGCCTGTTTTGCGAGCTAGATCGATAGCATAACGAACCGCATTGTCCGATGTCTTCGAATAATCGGTCGGACAAAGGATTTTCGACAACTGAACCATTGGAAGCGACGTTTAAACGATTGATTGTTCGGGCGAAAGGAAAATAATCCAACAAGCAACGAATTTACAACAATTTTAAGACTAAACCATAGCTCTTCAGCTCCCCGGAGAACTTCCGGGATTTTACCTACATTACAGTAATCCCCCTCAAATTTAATGCGTCGCATCATGGCAGGTACCTCACTCTTAGATCCGGCAGCCTATCTCCATAACGTGGAAACCATAGAACTCGTAGAAACCCATATTTCACGGATATACCTGACCGGTCATTACGCCTACAAGCTCAAAAAACCCGTCAACCTTGGCTTCCTGGATTTCACCACCCTCGACTCCCGGAACCACTACTGCCACGAAGAGCTCCGCCTCAACCGGCGCCTGTGCCCCAGGCTGTACATTCAGGTGCTTCCTGTCACCAGGAATGACGAGGGAATCACGATCGGCGGCAGTGGCGACATCATTGACTACGCGGTACAAATGAAACAATTCGACCGTACTGGCGAGCTTGACAGCATGCTGAGGGAACACCGGCTTGAGCCTCATCATATCGACATGGTCTACCACGAAGTCAGCGCATTCCACCAGCGTATCCCCCCTGCACCACCCGATTCACCATGGGGAAAACCTGCTACGATCCGGAAAACCCTGTTCAACAACTTTTCTGCTGAAATCATCTCCACACTGCCTGAAAGTGAACAGCCCGTGCTCAAGGAACTCAAAGCCTGGACGGGCAAGGAGCTTGACCGTCTCGAGCCCGTCCTCCTCCAACGCAGGAAGAACGGCATGATACGGGAGTGCCATGGCGATATGCATACCGGCAACATCGTCCTTTACCATGGCAACATCTGCATTTTCGATTGTATTGAATTCAACCCAAGGCTCAGCACGATCGACCTCACGAGCGACATCGCTTTTTTCATGATGGATCTCCTCCATGCAGGCCGCACCGACCTTGCATGGCGATTCATCAACGGGTACATGGCCGAAACAGGGGATTACCAGGGAATGAATGTCCTGAGGTTCTACCTTGTCTACAGGGCCATGGTCAGGGCAAAAGTCACTGCAATCCGTCGCAACCAGGAACAAACGGAAGAGGCAAAAAACANTGCCCTCGATGAACACCGTTCCTACCTTGACCTGGCACGAAGCCTGACCACTCCATCACCCAGGCGGCTCATGCTGACATGCGGTATAGCAGGCAGTGGAAAATCAACGCTGGCCGCCAGAATAGCTACCACAATAGGCGCACTTCACTGCCGCTCGGATATCGAACGCAAACGACTTGCCGGCATGAAACCGCTTGACAGGAGCAACCTGGAGGAAAAAGAAACCCTTTACGGAAAGGATATGAGCGAAAGGACCTACAGCACACTGCTCAACATAGCGCGTACGACCCTCAACGCAGGATGGCACTGCATTGTCGATGCCACATTCCTCCACAAGGCTCAACGAACCCCATTCATTGATCTGGCAAAGGAAACTGGCGCATCATTACTCATTATCATGTGCAACGCTCCATCCTGTGTTCTCGAAAAACGGCTTGAACAACGCGCAAAAAAAGGCGCCGATCCCTCAGAAGCAGGTATCGGGGTCATGAAAAAACAGCTAAGGGAAAGAGAACGACTCACAGAGGAGGAAATGGCAATCGCAACAGAGGTCAATACTGCCTCGACACAACAGACTGAACTATTACTCAGGAAACTGCAGGGATAAGGTAGCTGAAACTGCGCCCCCTACACGTCGATACCGAATGCAGCACGGACAACCAGGCCCGCCACGAAGCTCAATGAAGCCACACCAAAGCTCAGGCCAACCATCTCGAGGAAACGGCCCCGGAATGGGACATCCTGGGCAACAGAAACATAATAATTGAACAGGCCGATAATGATAACCGCGCCAAGAAAAGCTATGGCAAGGGCGACATACAGGGATGAAGCCAGGAGAAAAGGTACCACCAGCACAACAACAGTCATAAGATAGGCGAGACCGGTATAAAAAGATGCCTTGAAAGGACTCTTACCCTCACCGGGCTCAGCTTTTGTCGAAAGGTATTCAGATGCCGCCATGGAAAGAGCCGCTGCAAAACCGGTAATGATACCACTGAGAGCGACAAACCTCGAATCCTGCAGCGCAAACGTCAAACCTGCCAGCACGCCCATCAGTTCAACAAGCGCATCGTTCAGGCCCAGCACCACAGAACCGGTATACTTCAATCGCTCCTCGTCGATCATACCTATGAGCGCCGCCTCATGCTCCTCCTCATCATGCATGATCTGGTTAGCTTCATGAAACTCCCCCGATATGCTCTCGTAACCACCAACAGCCCTGTTTTCATTTCGCTCCATCAGCTTGATGCCAAAAGTAAGCCCAAGCATCCTGCACACCATAGTATAGAACCAGACACGTACGCGGGAAGGTCCGACATCCTGCTTGGTATACCCTTTCCATACATGGTAATGCCTCAGCTCATCATCTGCGATCTGTGAAAGGATACGACGGTTATGCGTTCCCTGGACTTGCTTCGCAAGTGACCTGTATATAGAGTGCTCCGTTATCTCGTTTCTCTGGAACCGAAGCACGTTGGCTGTATCAGGAGTCTGCTGTATCACTGAGGCATTACATCTTTATGGTTAAGGCAATCTAGTGGGCCAGCTCATGTTGTCCGGGTAGCAGCCTCTATGAGTTCGTTCATCCGGGACACAAAATCCACAGGGCTTTCAAGGCCACCTTCCAGGAACAGCGCACTCTCGTAGAGCTGGACGATGGAACTTCTGAGAATCGGGTCCTTATCATCAACCATGCAACGGCTGGCCAGGTTACGGATAATCGGATGGGACGGGTTGATCTCGAGAATCTTTTTCGAAACCGGTGCAGAGCCATCCTTGTTCATCATCTTCATCATCCGTTCAACCTGGCTGTCCATGGCATCCTTTCCACTGACAAGGGTCACCGGTGAAGAGACAAGACGATGCGACTCGGCGACATCCTCAACTTTATCCCCAAGAGTTTCACGGAACACATGCAGAAGCGGTGCAACCATCTCCTTGCTGACAGACTCTTTTTCCCCAGTCTCATCTTTGGAAAAGTCGATATCAGCCTTCTCTATAGACTTGAGCGGCTTCTTATCGTACTCATTGATAGATGGAATGACAAACACATCCACAGGATCTGTCAGGAGCAATACCTCGATCCCCTTCTTCCTGAAATACTCGAGGTTTGGGTGGTTCAGGAGCTCTTTGCGGCTCTCGCCGGAAAGATAATAGATCTCTTTCTGCTCGTCACCCATCCGTCCGACATAATCCTTGAGGGTTACATAGTTCTCCTCATCAGTGAGCGTACTCTCGAAACGGAGAAGGTCGATAAGCTTTTCCCTGTTGGTGAAATCCGTATTCAGACCAATCTTGATGATGGGGCCGAACGCCTTGTAGAATCGGCGGAATTTTTCAGGCTGCTCCCCTGCCATGGTTTCGAACCAGCCAAGCAGCTTGGAGGTAAGAATCTGGCGAATCTTCATCATCACCGGGCTTGACTGGACAACCTCCCGGGACACATTGAGTGACAGGTCCTCGGTATCGACAACACCGCTGATAAAACGAAGGTACTCGGGAAGAAGGTCCTTGCATTCGTTCTGGATAAGCACCTTTTTCACGTAGAGCTGAGGCCCGTGATTCTCGAGCGCCCCCTGCTGGTAGAGCATATCCATAGGAGCCTCTTGAGGGATAAAGAGTAGCGCCTTGAAGCTCACCACGCCTTCGACCGATACATGGAGATAGTCGAGCGGATCCTGGTAATCAACCGAAATGAACTTGTAGAACTCGTTGACCTCATCATCCTTCAGTTCGTTCTTCGACTTTTGCCAGAGGGCAGCCACACTGTTAGCCTTCTTGCCATCCAGGTAGACCGGGAAATCGACAAAGTTAGAATACTTCCTGATAATCCCCTCAAGACGGTATTCCTCCGCAAACTCAGCCGCATCCTCCTTCAGGGTAAAGGAAATACGTGTCCCTCTCTCCTTGCGGTCAATTTTTTCGATCGTATAGCTACCGCCACCCGATGACGTCCATCTGCAGGCATCATGGCCTTCCGAACGGGTCTCGACCACAACTTCATCGGTCACCATGAACACAGAGTAGAACCCTACCCCAAACTGACCGATCAGGTTTGCATCGATCTCTTTCTCTTTCTGCTGCTGCCTGAGCGCCTCCATAAAACCGAGTGTTCCGGATTTGGCGACAGTACCGAGATTGGCAATCAGTTCCTCTTCGCTCATACCTATACCGTTATCCTCGATCACGAAGGAACGGCTCTCCTTGTCAACGGTAATTGAAATCTTCAGTTCGCCATCCCCTTCGCTTGCCTGGCCGGTAAGCTGGCTGAAACGAGCCTTGCTCAGGGCATCCGAAGCGTTGGAAATCAATTCGCGGAGAAATATTTCCGGATGCGTATAAAGTGAATGTACAATGAGGTTCAGGAGCTGCTTCATTTCAGCTTTATACTCAAACTCCCGGATAGTACCTTGTGCTGTATCGCTCATAAGATGTCTGATCGTTAATCAGTTATAAAAAACATGGTAAAAGAAGTACACCGGCATGAATTTAAAAGAGCCTGGCTAAAATAGCAAGCCCATGGTAGGGATCAGGAATTCAGAGTGGAGCCAGGTTCCGAACCTTTCGCACACCGCATCCCGATAATCCATTCCGCAAACTCCCTGAACGCCCCGTTACCACCAGCAGCCTGGCAGACATAATCACAGACCGGCCTGACAAAAACGGTTGCATCACCAGGACAGGCCGTAATCCCCTTGCCTGCTATTTCCTCCATAATACCCAGGTCATTGACATCATCACCAATATACGCTATCTCGGAGAGCTCGAGGCCAGTTTCAAAGAGTACATCCTCCAGCTTGGAACGCTTGTCCTTCACACCAAGATAGAGGTGTTCTATATGTAACTTTTCGGCACGTTTCTTGAGGTTAGGGGAAGTTTCACCTGTCATGATCCCCGTATCGACACCCACAGACCTGAGGCGCTCCACCCCCATACCATCCCGTATCGAGTAGCGCTTCATCTCCTCGCCGCGTTCACTGTAATAAACCCCGTTATCGGTAAACACCCCGTCATTGTCCGACAGGACAAGCTTAATCTTGCCTGCTCGTTCGACAAGCATCTCTTCTGGTAATGCGTTCATCCTCATCACTCGACAACTTTTGCTTCTGGAATTGCTAAGATTGATATCCATCCCCGGCAAATATAGGCAATTTTACACTGATGCACCTCCCCGGAGGGTTACCAACAAGTTACCCACACTTTATCAACACAAAGACGCAAGCACTGTAACCACCGAAATGAAACAAGAAACATAAAAGCAAAAAGCAGCACAAAAACAGTTAAAATACATTATAATAAGGATTTATATAATATTACAGCATAAGCTCCGACGTAACTGAGTGCAGTCTGCTCCCCTTGGGTAAACCCGTGTTATCCCCATGCAGCAAACAGGGTGCTATCAGCTTTTGTCAAATTTTTGTTTATTACATCATCTACATAACGAGAACAAGAAACCCATGAAATACACCCTCCTGCCGTCAGAGATAGAAGGAATGCTGAAAGAAGACGTTCCGTACTTCGACCTTACCAGCTCACTTGTAAACCTTGGTGATATCGATGCAGAAATAACGTTCACCCCAAAACACGACCTGACCGTATGCGGCAGCGAAGAAGGTGCAGCACTGTTCAGGATGCTGGGAGCAGAACCTATACTGCATGTAGCAAGTGGTACAGATGTTCCGGAAAGGGAAACCGTTCTCTCTGCACGCGGTAATGCTGAACAACTGCACATGGGCTGGAAAGTTGCCCAGAACATCCTGGAACATTTTTCTGGGATCGCCACAAGAACCCGGGCCATGGTAGAAGGAGCCAACAGGGGAAAACAGGGTACCGAAGTGTGCGGTACACGAAAACACCTGCCCGGCGTAAAAAAGCTTTCACTCAAAGCGCTGTGTGCTGGTGGAGGTTATCCTCATCGCCTTGGGGTGTCAGACTCGGTGCTGCTTTTCTCTAACCATTATGAACTGCTTGGTGGCCTGGCAGCCGTCTGCAGGAACCTGGCGGAGATAAAACAGAAATGTCCTGAGAAAAAAGTCGCCGTCGAAGTCGAAGGGCTTGAGGATGCTATGCTGGCCGCCCGTGCAGGAGCGGACATTATCCAGGTAGACAAACTCCCGCCAGCAAGCATTGCTGCCATAGTTACTGCGGTCAGGAATGCATGTCCTTCAGCAGTCATCGCCGCTGCAGGAGGTATCAACAGCCAGAACGCCGAAGCCTATGCCGCTGCCGGTGCGGACGTACTTGTCAGCTCCTGGATGTATTTCGGTAAGCCGGCCGATTACAAGGTGGTGGTTAAAAAGATATAGCCAGTGGAAAAAAAGATTGCGCCTGAGACAGGTGGGGGTTTAACCGTCTCAGGCGCTTCTGGTGAACACCTGCTTAACTTCAGGTTAAACAGGCAACTATCATGCAATTTATAAATGGAACAAACCCAACCCCCCCTTAGTTCCGCGCTGCGATTATTTTTTCCAATTCCTTTTGAAGCATCACCTCATCGCGCACCTTTTGCAGTTTCAAGGGAAAAGGAACCAGTGACTGCATGGCGGCAATCGCCTCCCGGTCGTGCAGTGTCGTAGAGAGAGTCGATCGAAACTCCACACCGACATGCCTGGAAGCCCGGCAAAGCAGGTGAATGCTTTCAGCAACCGCCTCAAGCATCCCGCTGCTGAAACGTGCCCCTACCACTTTCCGGTAACACTCAAGTTCGAGAGGTGCCTTCACGTCCATTGCAACAGCATCGATAGCGCCGGATGCAAGAAGTGCACCAAGCATACCTGGCGATGTGCCGTTAGTATCGAGCTTCACCTTCACGCCCAGTTCATGCAGCCATGCGCAGAGTTCGGGAAGCACGGAATGGAGCGTCGGCTCCCCTCCTGTAAGAACAACTGCGTCAAGAAGTTCCCGGTTACGAACAATCCAGCGTGCAGCATCTGACGCATCAACGCGCGGCTGCACCCGTATCAGGCCCGGAAGCACCAGGCCTGGATTATGACAGTAACTGCAGCGCATGTTACACCCTATTGTGTACAACACTGCAGAAATCATGCCTGGATAATCAACAAAACTCTGTTTCAGCATCCCACCAACCGGCAGGGCGGAGAGCAGCTCCTCACCACGAACCACCAGTGCTCTCCTGCTGGATATCCCCGAATTCATGCCTCGGCCCCTTCCGGCAAACCGTACATCAGCCGGTCAGAAAATTCAGCCTGCTTGCCAGAATTCCACTGTCCTACAGGCCTCAGGTAACCGACAATACGCGAAAATACGTTACATCTTGAATTACGCCCTTCTGCCTTGCACAGCGGGCATTCAGGCCTCTCCCCCTGGAGATACCCGTGCACCGGACAAATACTGAATGTGGGGGTAATGGTCACATACGGCAGTCGAAAGTTCGACGTAACCATCCGGACCAGCTGACGCGCCGATGCGCCAGGCATCGACTGTTCCCCCAGGAAAGCGTGAAAAACCGTTCCACCAGTATAGCGTATCTGCAAATCATCCTGCAAGCGAAGCGCCTCGAAAAGATCGTCCGTATAATTGACCGGAAGCTGCGATGAATTCGTATAGTATGGCTCTCCCCCCGCATCTGCAGCCTCGTGATTGGCAACGATGATATCAGGATATCGCTCCCTGTCCAGGCGCGCAAGCCGATAGGAGGTCCCCTCGGCAGGGGTAGCTTCCAGGTTGTAGATGTGCTCCGTCTCCTCCTGGAATTTTGCAAGCTCGCCCCTCATGAAGTCAAGCACCCTCACACTGAACGCATGCCCTGTTTCGTCAGCTATGGAACAGCCCATGAAATTCAGACAGCATTCGTTCATACCTATAAGGCCTATCGTCGAAAAATGGTTGTCCCAGTACCTCCCGTTTTTCAAGTGAAGGTTCCTCAGGTAAAAACGGGAATACGGATACAACCCCTCCTCTGTCAGCCGCTCGATCACCTTCCTTTTGATTTCCAGGCTCTGCCGGGCAAGCTCCATCATCCTGGAAAGGCGCTGGAAAAACTCCTCTTCGGAACGCGACACATACCCGATACAAGGAAGGTTGACCGTGACCACGCCAATGGAACCCGTCAGGGGATTGGAGCCAAACAAACCGCCTCCCCGGGCAACGAGTTCCCTGTTGTCGAGCCGGAGTCGGCAACACATGCTCCGCACATCGTCAGGACACATGTCCGAATTGACGAAATTCGAGAAATAGGGAATCCCGTACTTGGCTGTCATCTCCCATATACCGTCATAGACCGGGTTATCCCAGTCAAACTCCCTGGTGATGTTATAGGTCGGAATCGGAAACGAAAAAACCGAGCCGTATGCATCCCCCTCCAGCAGCACATCAGCAAACGCACGGTTGAAAATATCCATCTCCTCCTGAAAATCACCATAACACTCGTCCATAAGCTCCCCGCCGATAATCACCTGGCGTTCCCTCATAAAGCCCGGGACCTGCAAATCAAGCGTAACATTGGTAAAGGGCGTCTGAAAGCCGACCCTGGTCGGCACATTCATATTGAAAAAGAACTCCTGGAGGCACTGGTGAACCTGCGCTTCGTCGAGGCCATCATAGCGGATAAAAGGGGCAAGCCAGCTGTCGAAATTCGAAAACGCCTGTGCCCCGGCAGCTTCTCCCTGCATGGTATAGAAAAAATTGACAACCTGGCCCAGGGCCGTCCTCAGGTGACGTGGAGGAGAACTGGTCGCCAGCTGGTCGACCCCCCTGAACCCACTCAACAGCAGATCTTCCAGGTCCCACCCCACGCAATACACCGATAACAGGCCAAGATCGTGAATATGCAGGGCTCCACTCCTGTGAGCCTCAGTAATTTCAGGCGGATAGATCTCGTTCAGCCAGTACTGGGAACTGACGATAGTGGAAATATGATTGTTGAGCCCCTGCAGTGAGTAACTCAGGTTGGCATTCTCACGCACTCTCCAGTCACGCAGGTGGAGGTAGTCGTCAACCAGGTCGATGTTGGAAAAAAGCTCTTTTGCCTCACGCATGTTACCATGCTGGTAACGGTAGATAATGTAGGCACGTGCTGCATCGAACTCCTGATGTTCGAACAGTGCCTTTTCGACCAGGTCCTGGATCTCCTCGACTTCCGGAGGAGTTGTTCCCGACCGGGAGCCAAGCGCATCAATAACCTCCCCGGAAAGCTCGTGCGCCCGCTTCCGGTCAGGCCGGCCTACAGCACGCAGTGCACGGTATATGGCAAACGTGATTTTTTCAGCTTCAAACGGCACCAGGGTACCGTCGCGTTTGATGATTCGCGCATCAAACTGTCCCGACATTGTTTTCATTTTCGTAAGGTTGTGCATGAACAGAAAAAATCCTGCACTACGCAACACCTCGGAATGGTTGAACGAAATCTTTACGGACGGGTACGGGGAGAAAAAGCCGCGGAAGGGTTCAGCACACGCTCTGGATCGCGAAAGCACAGGTCTGTAAATAAAAAAAAGCCCGACAGGTCTCCTGGCTGGTCCGTTCTGCGGCGCCTTCCCGTCCCGGTATTCCGGGGATCAGTGGCGCTGTGCCGCAGAAGCATGCAAGGACTTACAGTTGCGCGTCAGCTCACGATTTTCACGTGTATTCCCTATTAAACCCTTGTTACAGGGTATCTGGCTTCTTCAGAACGTGAAAGAACAAGGTGGAATATAGTAATTCGAAAGGCACTTCAAAACTACCCATCTGTCTCGAGTATCCTGCGCAGCTCCAGGAGCTCCTTCTGACGCTCCTCGCTTACCTCGGGATACGAGACATCGAGTGCGCGGAACGTATCCAGAATGATCCGGGAAACGATCAGACGGGTGTTTTTCTTGTCGTCAGCAGGAACGATGAACCAGGGAGCCCGCTTCGTACTTGTAGCAGACAGGCACTCTTCATACGCCGACATGTAGCTGTCCCAGTGGCGACGCTCCTCGATATCAGCACGAAAGATCTTCCAGTTTTTATCCGGCTTGTCTATGCGTCTGAGAAAACGACGACGTTGTTCATCCCTGGAAAGATGCAGGAAAAACTTGATGATCCTGGTGCCATTGGCATAAAGATGACGCTCGAGATCATTGATCGACCTGTAGCGCTTCTCCCATACATCTCCTCCGTTCAGCAGGTCTTCAGGGATCTTCTGGCCGGAGAGGATTGCGGGATGCACCCGTACAATAAGCACTTCCTCGTAATAAGACCGGTTGAAAATACCTATACGCCCACGCTCCGGAAGAGCACAGTTCGTCCTCCACAAAAAATCATGGTCCAGCTCAGCCATACTGGGATGCTTGAAACTGTATACCTGGCAGCCCTGCGGATTGATACCCGACATGACATGCCGGATCACGCTATCCTTGCCCGCAGCGTCCATTGCCTGAAAAATCAGAAGTACCGAGTAGCTGTTCGATGCATAAAATACCTCCTGGAGGGAACTGAGTTCCTCTACGTGTGCAGTGAGCGCCTCCTGGTAGTCATCCCGTGATTCATAGAGGGGATCGATGAGCGTAGAACGTTCATGGAGGCGAACCTTTTCACCTTCCCTGGCAAGAAACTCGCTGGAATCGATCCCCTTCATCTTCAGCTCAGTCCAGTGATCCGGTCATTTTTGACGGCACTACCCACTCATCGAACTGCTCACTTGTAAGGTAGCCGAGGTCAAGAGCTGCCTGGCGCAGTGTAGTTCCCTCTGCATGGGCTTTCTTGGCAATCTCGGCAGCCTTGTAATACCCGATATGCGGATTGAGCGCCGTAACAAGCATGAGAGAATTCTCCAGGTGCTCCCTGACCCGAGGATGATTCGGCTCGATGCCACATACACAGTTATCGCAGAACGATACACACGCATCACCCAGAAGCCTTGCTGACTGGAGAAGATTGGCAATCATCACCGGCTTGAACACGTTAAGTTCAAAATGACCGTTCGAACCGCCTACCGATACAGCGACATCATTCCCCATTACCTGGGCACACACCATGGTAACCGCCTCTACCTGGGTAGGATTGACTTTTCCAGGCATGATCGAAGATCCTGGCTCGTTTGGGGGAATGGTTATCTCACCTATGCCGCTACGGGGCCCGGAGGCGAGCATACGGATATCGTTGGCAATCTTCATCAGGCTGACAGCTGCCTGCTTGAGCGCGCCATGGGTTTCAACGATAGCATCGTGGGCAGCAAGAGCCTCGAACTTATTCTCAGCGGTAACGAACGGAAGTCCTGTAAGAGATGCGATGGTTTCGGCAACCTTGACGGCATACCCCTTAGGAGTATTCAGGCCTGTTCCGACAGCGGTTCCCCCGAGAGCAAGCTCGGCAAGATGAGGAAGGGTGTTCTCGATAGCCTTCAAGGCATGATCGAGCTGGGAAACATACCCGGAAAACTCCTGGCCAAGGGTAAGAGGAGTGGCATCCATCCAGTGGGTACGCCCTATCTTGACCACTTCGCGCAACGCTTCGGCCTGGCGCTGCAGTTCATCGCGAAGCCTCCTGATACCGGGAATAGTCACGGCAGTCAGCACTCGGTACGCCGCGATATGCATCGCAGTCGGGAAAGTATCGTTGGACGACTGGGATTTATTGACATCATCATTGGGATTGAGCAGGCGTTCACCTTCGCCAAGGCGATGACCGCCAAGCACATGAGCCCTGTTAGCAACAACCTCGTTGACATTCATGTTTGACTGGGTTCCTGAACCGGTCTGCCAGATAACAAGGGGAAATTCGTCATTGAGCTTGCCTGCAATAATCTCGTCGCAAACAGCCGCGATAGCGTCCCGTTTTTCCGATGCAAGCACACCAAGTTCGCAGTTGGTGATCGCTGCTGCTTTTTTCAGGAAAGCGAAAGCTTCAATAATTTCAATCGGCATGGAACCCGATGGTCCGATCCTGAAATTCTGTACTGAGCGCTGGGTCTGGGCACCCCAGTATTTATCAGCCGGCACCCGGACTTCGCCCATGGTGTCTTTTTCGATTCTGTAGGACATAATAGCGTCTCTTGTTCTGTATAGGTTCGAAAATCCCGNCCCCCAAACGGAGGCAAAAATTCAAGATAGCAAAAAAATACCAACACAGAACCNTTCACCAGCTCACCACCCTGCGGACAACCGCATCTTACCCATCGCCTAGTGTCACGCGCATCCCGTCCTCGAGATCGTTCGAAGGATGGCGGACAACGAGCTCTCCCTCTGCAATTCCTCCCAACAGCTCGACAGTGAATTCTCCCATTCTGCCGACATCAACCGGAACAATCACTGCCCGACCATTGCGAACGGCAAACACACTCCAGCCATCTTCTCCCCTGAACAGGCAGCTTCGGGAAACCTGGAGAACATCATCCCCCTCCCAGAGAATGACAGACACCTCAACCCTGTAACGATCTCCAAGTCCGTCAGCATGACCTTGCAGCGATGCTATCACATTGACCCGCTGCTCCTCTATCCCAAGTGCTGAAATTTTCGTAAATGCGGCCGGTTCAACCCGATCTACCACCCCCTCGAGACTCGACGGCCCACCCCATGCTTCAACCAGTACACGCATACCGATACGAACCCTGACTGCATCAGTCGACAGAAGATCGGCAACTACTTCCATCCGCCCAGGATCACCGATTTCCATGAGTGGAGTACCAGCAGCAACGACACGCTCGCTTTTTTCAGGGATGTCCAGCACAAATCCGTCCGCAGGAGCCACGACTTCGAATGCGGTACGGCTGACCGTACGATCGACTACTGCCACCCTTGCCTCATACAGGTACCTCGATACTGCCACCTGCTTTGCAGCTGCTTCATACTGTCGTTCCGCCACATCCCGCCTGTGCTTCGCCTCGTCATACCGCTCCCGGGACACGGCTCCCTGCTGCATGAGGCCACGGTACCGGGCATATGCTGTCCTGGCCTGTTCCAGCTCAACCGCCGACTTCTTCTTCAAGGCTCTCGATGCATCGAGCTCAGCTTCAGACGACTGCATGAGCGCTCTCGCCTCAGCAAACTCACGGCTGTTGAGTTCCGGAGGTGTCACCTTTGCAAGTACCTCCCCCTTCCGAACAGCATCGCCCTCCTGCAGCGGAAGCCTTTCGACCCTCCCTCCCACAGGCGCCGCAACAAGGAATCGCTGCCTGACCCTCGTAACTCCATCCCCGTCAACCGTTACCGCAAGGCTTGCCCGCTTCACAACTGCCGTCTCTACCTGCAACGGCTCTGGCTGCAGAAACAATGCAATCACTACAACCAGAACCCCTCCAGCCAACCCCCACCAACTACCCTTTCCTGAAACTCTCATATCTGTTTTTTTTGTGACGCATCACTCTTAATCACTCACTCCCGCGTCTTGAGCACCGCAATCAGATCGAGACGATCCATACTGCGTTTGACAATAACACCGGAGATAAGCGCTACAAGTACAATAACAAAGAACGCAAACACGAAATTGACCGGCATGAACACAAGCGGCATCCGGTAGAGTTCCGAACTGAGACTGAGAGCAAGCAAGTACGAAAGAAGCATGCCAAGGCCAAATCCGAACGGGATGGCCGCAATGGTAAGCACAGCCTGTTCACCCAGGAGCATCAATGCAATTTCTCGCCTGGTATAGCCAAGAACCCTAAGGCTGGAAAGCTCCCGTCGCCGTTCGGAAAGCGAAATCCTGGCCCCGTTATACACCACTGCAAACGCAAGAATACCGGCAAATACGGTCAATAGCAAGGTAGAAGTTATCGTACTTCTGGCAATAACCTCTTCGAAACTCTCCTTCATAGCCTTCAGCATGGTTACGCCCGCAACTCCGGGCAACTCCTTGAGCCGACTGAACAGCTGAGCAGAATAGGCGGCATCGAGACGCAACGATGCTGCAGATACGACCCCGGAGGCTCCCGCCGCCTTTTCCAGTTCTGCTAGGTGCATGTATGCCGACAGACCAAGCAGTTCATCTATGGTATCCTGCAGGACGACCCTTGCATGACGTCGTTCTCCCTGCAGGAACTCGACATCGAGCGTATCACCCGGGGAAGCCCCGAGCGAAGTAGCAAGCGTCGTCGTCAGGAGCAGCCCATGCCGAGGAAGCCTGTAGGGCTCATTACGGGCATCCAGAAGCCTGCGGATGCCGTCAGATCGTTCAATCCCCTGGATAACCTGTCGGCGGGAACGATGCCCGCAGACAAGTCGGGCTGGCTCCTCCCTGTACAACTCCTGCTCCACAACTCCCTCGAAAGCAGCAAGTTCATATCCAACAGCCCGTGAACGCGGCTCATTGAACATCACCGTCACATCTTCACGGTGTTTATTTGAAAACTCGGTAAACATCATATAGCTGACAGCATCATAGCCGTACCGACCGGCAACAAGTATGGCAAGTGAAAAAGCTATCATCAGGGATGATATTGCCGACTTGAACGGCCTGCGCTCGATATTGCGGAGAATCAACCGGACAGGAATTGAAAAACGAGTAGAAACCCCTGAACGATCCAGAACTCCCAAACCGCCCGAAGACGGAGCCTCGGGACGCATCCCTTCAGCTGGCGGCAGGGAAACCACAGAACGAACTGCACCATAAGCGCCACCAATTGCAGCAGCAAAGCTCAGCAGTACCGAAAGCAGCACATCACTGACTCGGAACATGAAATACAGCTCGGCAAAATTGTAGAAGTCCGAATAGACCGCAGTCAAACCTCTGCCAAGCCATAAACCCGTCAACGTCCCTGCCAGGGCCCCGACACTGACAGGCAAAAGCGCGTAACCCAGGTAATGCAGGCCTATCTCGATATTGGTATATCCCATTGCCTTCATCACAGCCACCTGCTGCCGCTGCGTCGAAACCAGCCTCCGAAGAACAATATTGAGCAGAAACGCCCCTACACACAGGAAAATCGTCGGCAGGACAGTAACCTGTATACCAACCTGCCGAATTTCATCAGCAATGAAACGATCAGAGAAATGATCCCCTCGTCCATATGCGCCCACCCCCCCATACCGCCTGAACATATGATCAAGCCTCGTCAGCACCTCTGCCTCGGATGCATCACGCGAAAGCTGCACAGAAAGATCGTTGAACGCCCCTTCCATATCAAGCGCTGATGCAAGGGCCGAGCGGCTCATCCAGAACACACCGAAACGCCGATTATCGGGAAAAAAGCCGCCAGGCTGCACCTCGTAGATATACTCTGGCGACAACGCTGTACCCACAATCCTCAAACTGCTCCACCTACCGTTGATCACCGCCCCGATTCTGTCTCCCACATCGAGGCCGTTAGCCTCCATGAACGGTCTGCTCGCTATAACCTCATCCACCTGCCCAGCCTCGAAATAACGCCCCTCCACCAGCACAAGGTCGTTCAGGACAGGGCGACGGTGGTCTGGCATCGATAGCAGCCGTCCTGTAGCAGGCTCACTGAGTCCACTAACATCGAGGGTCACATCAGCGACAATACGTCCTCTTGCAGCTGCCACCCCCTCGATAACCAATGCCTTATCTACCATGGACAGAGGCGCCCTTTTCAGACCAAGAAACACATCTGCAAAACGCTCCTCAGCATAATAGCGAAGCCGTGTAGAGGCCAGGGAATGCTCGACGCTTTTCATTGCAACAAACACCGAAATACCACAAGCAACCACAGCAGCTACTGCGAGCATCTGTCCCCTCAGATGCCATACCTCCCGAAACAGTTTTCTGCCAAGAAGAGTCATACCAGCCTCACCAGCTCAGTTCAGAGGGGTTGAGTTTCTTATCGTTTTCCGTTATTCCCGTTATCTCCCCGCTACGCATGCGAAACACCCGGTCTGCCATACCTGCAATAGCGGCATTATGCGTAATGAGCAGGGTCGTCGTTCCCAGCTCCTCATTGACAGTCCGAAGCACCTCCAGCACCAGTTTCCCGGTTTCATAATCCAGCGCACCGGTCGGCTCATCGCATAACAGCAATTCCGGACGTTTGGCAACAGCCCTGGCAATCGCCACCCGCTGCTGCTCGCCACCTGAAAGCTGCGAAGGAAAATGGTGCATCCTCTCACCAAGACCTACAAGCCCAAGTGCCTCCCCGGCTGGCATTGGATCTGAAGCGATATCGGCCACCAACCCGACATTTTCGAGAGCAGTCAGGCTCGAGATCAGGTTATAGAACTGGAACACAAACCCTACCGAACGCCTCCTGAAACTGGTCAGTTCCGCCTCATCAGCCGCTCCGATGTCCACGCCCCTGAAGCGTACCGATCCGCTTGAAGGAACATCCAGTCCACCCAGGATATTGAGCAGGGTTGACTTACCACTGCCAGAGGAACCCAGCAGCACCACCATCTCCCCCTCATAAAAGGAAGCAGAGACATTGCGAAGCGCATCAACCTCAACCTCTCCCATCAGGTAAGTTTTACTTACTCCCTGAACCTCCAGCACAGGGTTGCGCATAGCACAAACTCTTTTTTGTTTTGTTATCAGTAATTCAAGTATAAATTATACATACAAGTCTGTACAGACGTATAACCATCCCCCAGGATACAGCGTTCTATGAACAAGAACGAACAACAAAGTCCTCCGGTTCCTGGACAGCTGATGGCATTTCTTGAATCGCTGCCCGGAATGGCCTACAGATGCCGCAACACTCCGGAATGGGAAATGGAATACGTCAGCAGCACGTGCCTGGCCTTGACTGGCTACAGTCAAGAAGAGCTCACCTGGCCCGGCAGCACTCCTTTTTCCCGGCTCATCCATGATGACCGTGACATGGTATGGGAAAAAATCCAGGAAGCTGCAACTCTCCACACAAACTTCAATATCAGCTACCGCATTATCCATAAATCCGGCAGGATTGTCATAGTCAACGAAGAAGGCAACGCACTTTTTGATTCATGCGGCAACATCATTGCCATCGAAGGATTTATTGTTGACATAACACGCCTTGCCACCTATAAACAGAAACTTGACGAACAGAAACTCATAGCTGAAGAACTGTTCGAACATGCCCCTGATGCAATTTTCCTGGCAGATGTAGCCTCGGGGACCATTGTCAGGGTCAACCGGCAGGCCGAATTGCTGACAGGTTTTGAAAAACAGGAACTCGTAGGAAGGCATTTCAGCTTACTGCACCCTGCAACAACAAGAGCAAGCGCCATAGAAGGCTACCTGCTCCAGCAGAAAGAAGCTGAGGCATGCGGCAGAAGCAAGCCTGAAGAATACGCTGTTCTTCACAAGAGCGGTCATACGGTTCCTGTAGAAATCATATCGCAAATGATCACCCTCAAGAACCAGAAACTGACCTATGGCATTTTCAGGGATATCACAGAAAGAAAAAGGGCAGAAGAGGCACGTAAAAAACTGGAGACACAGCTGCTTAACTGGCAGAAGCTGGAAACTCTTGGCACGCTGTCTGGAGGCATAGCACACGATTTCAACAATATTCTCACACCGATCATAGGGTTCACAGAACTTGTCCTCGAATCACTGCCTCCCGAAACTGAAGAAACAAGACAGCTCAGTACCGTACTGAACGCAGCAAACCGTGCAAAAAGCCTGGTCATGCAAATCCTGACCTTCAGCCGCCAGGAAAAGACACCACTCGAGCCAGCCTCCCTGCAGCCCATCATTCAGGATTCGATCAACTTTGTTCGCCACTCCCTACCAACCAGCATTACCATGGATACCGATATCAACCCTTGCAACTGCACGGTGATGTGCAATCCCATGCAACTGCAGCAGGTACTGATCAACCTCTGCACCAATGCATGGCAGGCGATGGAGCATACAAAAGAAAAAATACTGACAGTGAAACTCTGGAAATCGGGGACAGATGCAGCAATCAGCGTCAGTGATACTGGACGAGGCATGGATACACAGGAACTTGAGCGGGCTTTCGATCCATTTTTCACAACGAAAAAAGTCGGCAAAGGCACCGGACTCGGCTTATCTGTAGTGTACGGTATTATCCAGGCACATGGAGGAAATATCGAAATCGACAGCAAACCAGGAAAAGGAAGTACGATAACCTTTCATCTCCCCGTGTATGAAGATCGAAACACAGCAACACCCCTGCAGGAATAAGAGGAGCGTTGCTGTAAACATAGAGCCCTCAAGGTTTTCAGAGTGACGGTACCGGCCTGACCTCTTTGGCTACACCGAAAGTTTCGTTGTAACGAGCTATCGATTCGGTGATAATCTGTTTCGCGGTAGCCGCATCCTGGAAATCCTCGACCAGAACGGTTTTGTGTTCCAGTGCCTTGTACTCTTCGAAGAAATGTTTCAGCTCCGAGTAGAAATGCTGCGAGATATCGTTCACATCTGTAATGCCAGACACACTCATATCATCGTCAGCAACCGCAATGATCTTGTCATCACCTTCGCCGTGGTCGATCATCCTCATCACGCCAACGACTCTTGCCCTGACAAGGCACATTGGAACGATGGCACACTGGGAAAGGACGACAATGTCAAGCGGATCATGGTCCTCACCGAGGGTCTTCGGAATAAAGCCATAGTTTGCCGGGTAAAAAACCGATGAGTAAAGCACGCGATCCAGCATCAGCATGCCTGACTTCTTGTCGAGCTCGTACTTGGTCTTGCTACCCTTTGAAATCTCGATGATGGAGTTGACGACATCCGGCTGTTTTTTGCCTATCTCAACGTGGTGCCACGGATTGAAATTCATGATCAACAAATTCGTTTATGTTTTGCAAAAATCCTGTGCCATTATACAAACTTTCGTCAAATATTCATGACATTTCCTTAACATACAAATCGGTTACCTGGCTCCCCACTGGATAGCCCGCTCGCTCAAGACTTGTCAAGCACGTTGTCAACAAGCGCTGTCGCCTCAGTCTGGATACAGGCCAAATGCTCCGCTCCAAGAAAGCTCTCTGCGTAAATTTTGTAGATATCCTCTGTTCCTGACGGACGCGCCGCAAACCATGCATTCGGTGTCTCGATTTTCAAGCCGCCAAAAGAGGCCTTGTTTCCTGCAGCCTCGGTCAGAACAGCTGTAATTGGTTCACCAGCCAATTCCTTCTGTCGCACATCTTCATGCGAAAGCTCCTTGAGGCGTTGTTTCTGCGCAGCAGAAGCCGGAGCATCGATGCGCGCATAGACAGGGGACCCCAGTTCCCGGGCAAGCTCATCGTAGAGCTCTCCGGGGTCCTTTCCTGTAACAGCAGTCATTTCGGCAGCAAGCAGGGCCGCGATCATACCATCCTTATCAGTCGACCACGCCCGTCCGAATCGATCGAGGAACGATGCACCGGCGCTCTCCTCCCCGGAAAATCCAAGCGAACCATCCTGCAAGCCATCGACAAACCACTTGAAACCAACAGGCACTTCAACCACCCTGCGCCCGAGCTTGCCCGCAACCCTGTCGAGCATCCTGCTGGTAACCACCGTTTTTCCTACAGCTGCACCTTGCGACCAGCCCTCCCGGTGACTGAACAGGTAATACGCAGCAACTGCAAGATAGTGGTTAGGATTGAGCAGACCAGAGGCTGACGTTACAATGCCGTGCCGATCATAATCCGTATCACAGGCAAAAGCGACATCGAACTCCCCCCTCCTGACAAGCAGGGGCTGCATGGTCCAGGAAGACGACGGATCCATGCGTATTTTTCCGTCCCGGTCAACACTCATGAAGCGGAATGTAGGATCCAGACTGCTGTTGACCACGGTGAGGTCCAGCCCGTAATGATCGGCAATCCGCCCCCAGTACCTGATCCCAGCACCACCCAGGGGATCTACACCAAGCTTCAGGCCGGCATCCCGTATCACACCAAGCTCAACCACCTCGTGCAACTTTTCCACATAGGAACCAGTGTAATCATAGCGATGAGTCGTCGGAGCGGCAAGCGCCCGGGCATACCCGATCCTCTTCACCCCAGCAAGCCGGGTCCTGAGCAGCTCGTTAGCCCGCGACTCGATCCACCCGGTATCCCTGCTACCAGCCGGCCCACCATGAGGCGGGTTGTATTTTATACCTCCGTCCTCAGGCGGGTTGTGGGACGGTGTCAGGAGGATACCATCGGCAAGCCCTGCCGATCGTCCCCGGTTATATGCAAGGATCGCATTCGACACTGCCGGTGTTGGTGTATACCCTCCCTCGGCATCGACCATCACCTCAACCCCGTTGGCTGCAAGCACCTCGAGCGTCGTAGCCATCGCAGGCTCCGAAAGCGCATGGGTATCCATGCCGAGGAACAATGGACCTGTCGTTCCCTGCATGGAACGATACTCGCAGATCGCCTGCACAACCACGAGGATATGCTGCTCATTAAATGCAGCATGCAATGAAGAACCACGATGTCCTGATGTCCCGAAAGAGACTTGTTGAGATGGCTCGTCCGGATCGGGCTCGAGACTATAATAACAGGTCACAAGGCGCTGCACGTTCACCAGGAGTTCTTCTGGAGGCAATTTACCGGCAAGGGGGCTGACATTCATCATAAGAGGAGCAGTCTTGAAAAAAGAAAAAAACACATACTGGAGATGCAGGAAGAATCTGCAATTTCCTACATGACAATGTACTCAGTTTATCGAACATGTAACCCCCCAGGTAAAAAAACACGCAGGAGTTCCCTGCAGATCTCACGGGCGGCGGTAGTAGCATGAACGAACGATTTTCGTATCTTGTCCTCCCCGGCAGCGCAACCGGCATTACAAACCACGAAACGAACGATAGACCAGGGAACAACGACAAAGATGAGCCTCGAGAAAGAAATCGCAAAACGACGCACTTTTGCCATCATAAGCCATCCGGACGCCGGAAAGACAACGTTGACGGAAAAATTCCTGCTTTTTGGCGGCGCAATTCAGACAGCCGGTGCTGTAAAGCAGAATAAAATCCGCAAAACCGCCACGAGCGATTTCATGGAAATCGAAAAACAGCGAGGCATTTCAGTCGCAACCTCGGTCATGGGATTCGAGTACAATGGGTACAGGATCAATATACTCGACACCCCAGGCCACAAAGACTTTGCTGAAGACACCTACCGGACACTTACAGCCGTTGACAGCGTCATCCTGGTGGTTGATTGCGTCAAGGGGGTCGAAGAGCAGACCGAAAAACTCATGGAAGTCTGCCGTATGCGCAACACTCCGGTCATCATCTTCATCAACAAGATGGACCGCGAAGGAAGAAACCCGTTAGAGCTCCTTGACGAACTCGAGGAAAAACTCCAGATCAACGTACGCCCGCTCACCTGGCCGATAAGCCAGGGAAAAACCTTCAAAGGAGTCTACAACCTCTACACCCAGCATCTCAACCTGTTCGAGGCCGACCAGACAAGGATAAGCGACAACTATATCGAACTTGACGATATCCGGAGCGAAGAGCTCGAACGATGGGTTCCCGGTGCCTTCTGTGACCAGCTCCGTGAAGACGTTGACCTCGTAGAGGGCGTCTATGACCCATTCCTGAAGGAAGAATATCTCGCGGGAGCGCTGGCCCCGGTCTTTTTCGGTAGCGCCGTCAACAATTTCGGCGTTCAGGAAATGCTCGAGACATTCCTCGAGATCGCGCCTCCACCACATAAACGGGAAGCGACTGAACGCATGGTGCTGGCCAGCGAACCCTCCCTCTCAGGGTTTGTCTTCAAGATACATGCCAACCTCGACCCTAACCATCGCGACAGGACGGCCTTTTTCAAAGTGTGCTCTGGCAGGTTCCAGCGTAACACCTTCTACCAGCATACCCGCCTTGGCAAAAAACTCCGCTTTGCCAACCCGACCCAGTTCATGGCAAACGAAAAAAATCTCATCGAAGACGCATGGCCGGGAGACGTGGTCGGCCTGTACGACAACGGAAACCTGAAAATCGGTGACACGCTCACCGAAGGCGAAGCACTGCAGTTCAGGGGAATCCCGAGTTTTTCACCGGAAATCTTCAAAGAGGTGATCAACCGCGACCCGTTCAAGTCAAAGCAGCTGGAAAAAGGCCTTCAGCAGCTTACCGAAGAGGGGCTTGCCCAGCTGTTCATCCAGCATGGCAACCGAAAGATTATCGGAACTGTCGGAGAACTCCAGTTCGACGTCATCCGATTCCGTCTTGAACACGAATACGGAGCAAAATGTGACTTCACCCCTCTCAGGTATATCAAGGCGCTCTGGATCACACCGGAAGACAAAAAACAGTTCGAAGAGTTCCTTCAGCGCAAGTCGCCCACGATAGCTCTCGATCGTGAAGAACACCCTGTGTTTTTTGCTGAAAGCCAGTGGATGCTCAATGTCGCCCGGGAAAATTATCCCGGCGTTATTTTCCATGAAACATCTGAATTCAAAACGGCCTNAACCTCCAGCTCCATTGAAAATTGCTGAAAAACAATACATTGTAACNGGTCGGCAATCTCGCCGAAGTTCTTTACTGTTTTTCAGCATATGTTCAAACCAAAACTCTTCGTCCTGCTCCCANCCATGCGTAAGGAGCAGCTTTCTGGCGATATCATGTCCGGCTTGCTCGTCGGCATTGTCGCCCTTCCCCTGGCAATTGCATTCGGCATAGCTTCAGGGGTCTCTCCCGAAAAAGGGTTGATCACAGCCGTAATCGGAGGACTTCTCGTCTCACTCCTCGGTGGCAGCCGGGTGCAGATAGGAGGTCCGACAGGCGCCTTCATCGTCATTGTCTACGGCATCGTCCAGCAGTATGGGCTCAACGGCCTGATGATGGCAACGATGATGGCTGGAGTCATCCTCATGATCATGGGACTTGCCCAGTTCGGCTCACTTATCAAGTTCATTCCCTATCCGGTCATCATCGGGTTCACTTCAGGTATAGCCGTCATCATATTCTCGAGCCAGGTCAACGATTTCCTCGGACTGGGCATCACAGAACTCCCTGCGGACTTCATCCCTAAATGGAGTGCATACCTGTCACACCTGGGCAACATCGACCCGCAAACGCTGGGATGCGGCATTGCCGCACTGGGTATCATCATCGTCTGGCCAAAATTCTCGAGGAAGATTCCCGGATCAGTTATTGCCATCGTGGCGACAACAGTGGCCGTCCAGCTCATGGGCATGGAGACCCCGACCATAGAAAGCCGGTTCGGTTCGATCCCCTCCACCATTCCTGCCCCCACTGTTCCCGCCTTTGACCTGGGCACCATCAGGGAACTGATCATGCCAGCCACAACAATCGCTATTCTTGCTGCGATCGAAGCACTGCTTTCAGCTGTTGTTGCCGACGGGATGATCGGCGGGCGCCATAAATCCAACATGGAACTTATGGCTATGGGTATTGCCAACATTGCCTCTCCGCTCTTTGGAGGCATTCCAGTCACAGGAGCCATCGCACGAACCGCAACCAACGTAAAAAACGGCGGAAGAACCCCGGTAGCCGGCATCGTACACGCCTTGACCCTTCTTGCCATCATGCTCCTGTTTGGAGAGTGGGCCAAATACATCCCCATGGCAACCCTCTCTGCCATCCTGATCACCGTAGCATGGAACATGAGCGAACACCATGTATTTCGCCGCCTCCTGCGTGGTCCACAAAGCGATGTCGCAGTACTTGTCACAACCTTTGCCCTCACGGTCATCTTCGACCTCACCATTGCTATTGAAATCGGGCTACTCCTGTCAGTCCTCATATTCATGCAGCGAATGAGTGCCATCGCTAACGTAGAAATCGTGACTAGGGAAATCAGGGACAGTGAAGATGATGATGACGATCCGGGGCTCATGGGCAACCGCATGCTTCCGGAAGGAGTCGAGGTGTATGAAATCAACGGTCCATTTTTCTTTGGAGCCGCATCGAAATTCAAGGATTCGATGCACATTATCGAACAGCCACCAAAAGTACGAATTCTCCGCATGCGTAATGTTCCGGTCATAGATGCAACCGGGCTCAATACGCTCAAGGAACTCGTAGCAGACTGCCAGAAACAGGGTATAAAGCTGCTCTTCTCAGGTGTCCATCCAGAAGCCTTCAAAGCAATGAACAACTATGGCATTGTTGACGAAGTAGGACGGGAAAACATCTTTAGCGATATCGACAGCGCACTGCAAAAAGCTCGCACACTTACCTCACCGTAAATGCGCTGTAGCCGCTGAGCAGGTCAAACAGTTCTTCATCTCTAAGGTTCTGGCGCATGCTTCGCATTTGCAAAACCACGTTCTTACCAGGATCTGCGCCAAACTTAAATAAGAGGCATATATTCGCAAGGAGACCAACCAGCATTTAAATACATAAGAGCTATCATATTTCCTCCTCTTTTTTATACCCACTATCACTAGTGTCCGGTTGTTGAAAAAATAAATCCCTGCAAAGCGTTATAAGAGAATAATATACGG
>JGI10211J34971_10000582_pt1 | contig 29933 bp, 26 predicted proteins | sample Etolagsediment_FD_34971 | JGI IMG/M metagenome (IMG submission 34971)
AATCTATTTGCAAAATACGATTCAGAACCTGCAGGATAAAAAATCGGTTTTACTCAACAAGGCAGAAAACTTTGCGCGTATTATCAATCAGTATGCAGGTTTTGATGCGCTGAGTCCGCAAAGCAAGCAGGAAGGCGTGAGTGGTGGCTTCGCGCAATATGATGCGACCTTTCTCGACAAGTTCACCGCCTTGATCGAGGAAAAAAGCGACAAGGCTTATTTGCAGAAAATGCTCAATGATCGGTTAATAGTTTTGCAGCAAATCGAGGAAATCAGTGGTCAGGTTGTCAAGTTTCAGCGCGCCGAAGACCAGTTGCGGGGGAAGCAGGACAATCTGACCCCGACAACTAAGGAAGAGGTCATCAAGGATATCTTCATCGCCCGGGATAATTTCGAACTGTTGTTGAAGGAATACAAGCACCTGTTGGAAATCAGGAATCAACAGGTCTTGGGTGATACGGATATGCTTTACCAACTGGCCAGCGACGATGTGCTGGTGGATAGCAGTTTGATCGGTCGGTTAAAAAAGCTGGTTTTCGTTGCGATTCTAGCGGGGCTGGTCGGACTCATGATTGCCGTGCTGGTGGCCTTGGTAAAGAAGCTGCCGGAACGTAATCGAACGGCTGCTGGAAGCGCCTGATTTGATTCAGGATGTTGTCAAGCTGTGATCGTTTGACTTGCAGCCGAACACGCATTCGGTCTCGCGTGATCTGTGTATGCTGGCTTCACCCGGTATCCGCGACCTATGCAACAGGCTGGTTGTAATCCTTTGAGATGAAAAAACCGGTGTACACCGAGCTTCAGGTGAGCGACGCCTTCGAGGGTCTGCCGGCCGAGCATGAATTCAGTCGCTGGGTCGAAGCGTCGCTGCGGCGCGACTTTCAATCGCTGGAGCAATCCATTCGCATCGTCGATGCGCCGGAAAGCCAGGCGCTAAATCGTCAGTATCGCGGTAAGGACTATCCCACCAATGTGCTTTCCTTTCCGGCCGAATACAACGAGTTTCTGCCGTATGATTATCTAGGTGATCTGGTGATCTGCGCGCCTGTTGTCGAGCGCGAGGCCAACGAGCAGGGTAAACAGTTACTCGACCACTGGGCGCACATGGTCGTGCATGGCATGTTGCACCTTCAGGGTTATGATCATGAGAGTGATGAACAGGCGGCCGAAATGGAGGCGCTCGAGATTGAAATTCTTGCCGCCCTGGGCCACACTAATCCGTATCTGAAAGACGAGAGGCAGTAAATGGCTGACGCCGACTCCGCGGGATCGAGTAAGGGCTGGATCGAACGTATTCTCGACGTTTTCTCCTCGGGCCCCGAAAACCAGCAACAACTCATCGAGTTACTTCGCCAATTCCAGCAGCAGCACATCGTAACCCCTGACGAATTGATCATGATCGAGGGGGTTTTCCAGGTCTCCAATATGCAGGTGCGTGACATTATGGTTCCGCGCGGCAAAATGACCGTTATCGATCGTACCAGCAAGCTTCCGGCAATCATTGAACAAATCACCGAGTCGGGGCATTCGCGCTTTCCGGTCATCGATGATGACAAGGATGATATCGTCGGCATATTGCTGGCCAAGGATCTGCTGCAGCTGTCGCTCAATCCCGACGATCGTTTCGAGATCAACGATTACATTCGTCCCGCGACCTTCATTCCGGAAAGCAAACGCCTTAGTGTGCTGCTGAAAGAATTTCGCATCAGCCGCAGCCACCTGGCGCTGATCGTCGATGAATACGGGGGCGTGTCGGGCCTGGTGACGATTGAAGATGTGCTGGAACAGATCGTCGGCAAGATCGACGACGAGCATGATGATGACGAGGAAGAAATCGATATTCGCCAGCACGGCTCCAACCGTTTTAGCGTACGCGCGCTGACAGCGCTGGACGACTTCAATGGATACTTCAGCAGCCAGTTCGAGAATGACGATGTTGAAACGATTGGCGGTTTTGTATTGAGCCAGATCGGGCATCTGCCGCGCCGTGGTGAGAGTTTCGAAATCGGGCGTTTTACCTTTCGTGTCCTGAGTGCGGATAGCCGACAGGTTCATCTGTTTCAGGTCGTCGTCAATGACGAGGTCGAATCCGCCTGAATACCATGCGGATCAGACTGCTGATCGCCTTGCTGTCCGGGGCGACCATGCCCCTTGCGTTTGCCCCCTTTCATCTGTGGCCGGTCGTCATTGTGTCGCCGGCGCTGCTGTTGTATCTCCACCATCGAGCGCATTCACCCCGGGAGTCGTTCTGGTTGGGCTGGCTGTTTGGTCTGGGGTACTTTGGTTTTGGCGTGTACTGGCTGTACCACAGCCTGCATGTGTACGGCCAGGCGCCGATGGTGCTGGCGGGGGCGCTGACCTTATTGATGATCGTCACGCTGGCCGTATTCATTGGCGCCGGGCTGGCGCTGCATCATCGTTTGCGCAGGCGTTACAGCGGTCGGTGGGTGATCGGGTCATTGCCTTTAATCTGGTTCAGTCTTGAATGGTTCAAGGGCTGGGTGCTGACCGGATTCCCCTGGTTGAGTATTGGCTACGCGCATGTCGATTCGCCGCTGGGTGGTTTTGCCCCGCTGCTGGGTGTATATGGCATCGGTGCGATTTCCCTGCTGATGTCACTGGGGCTGGTGCAATGGGTGGAGTCGCGCTCAGCGATAAAACTGCTGTGGCTGCTGATTCCGCTGGGTTTGGGGCTGTTATTGAAACCACTGGACTGGACGCAGACGTCCGGGAAGCCACTCGACGTCACCATCGTGCAGGGCAATATTGCGCAGGAGCGCAAATGGCGCATGGAGGAACGGTCGCGTATCATCCAGACCTACTGGCGCGCCAGCCAGGCGCATTGGGACAGCGACCTGGTGGTGTGGCCCGAGGTGGCTATTCCCGGGCGTAGCGACCAGCTTGAAATGCTGTTGTTGAAACCGATGCAGAAGGCCATCCGCGAGCACGGCAGTGACCTGTTGACCGGTATTCTGGTGACCGATGTGTCTCGCGACATCTATTACAACAGCATGATCCTGCTGGGTGAACATAGCGGGCAGTATCACAAGCGTCATCTGGTGCCTTTCGGCGAGTTCTACCCGTTTCGCAACCTGCTGTCTTTCATGCGTCATTACATACTCATACCCATGTCGGATATGCAGCCAGGGCCGCGCGAACAGGCGTTGATGAGCGTCGATGGCGTCTATCTGGGCGTGTCGATCTGTTATGAAGATGTGTTTAGCCGGGACATAAACCTGGATTTGCCGGCGGCCAATATCCTGGTCAATACGAGTAACGACGCCTGGTTTGGCGATTCGCTGGCGCCCCACCAGCATCTGCAGATCGCGCAGATGCGCGCGCTTGAAACCGGCCGCCCGATGGTGCGTTCGACCAATACCGGGCAAAGCGCCTTCATCGACTACAAGGGAGAAATCGTCTNGGCCACCGGAATCTTCGTCGNGCAGACCTTGAGCGCCACGGTTCAGGGACGCACGGGCAGTACACCGTTTCTGTTTTTTGCCAAACTGCAGCCGTGGNTGGCCTGGGCCATTCTGCTGGTTTTGCTATGGGCGATGTGGCGACCAAAGCGCGCTTTATGATGGCCCGTGAGTGGAGTATGCTTGCGCCTTTTTCAGACACCCGCCCAGATCCCGGAAGCCACCATGGACCAGCAATACGATCCGCAAGCCTGTGAAGCCGCCGCCCAGTCGCACTGGGAAGCCACCAACGCCTTCGCCGCCAAAGAACAGGAGGGGCGACCGGAATACTATTGTCTGTCGATGTTTCCCTATCCCAGCGGTCGCCTGCACATGGGGCATGTGCGCAACTATACGATTGGTGACGTAATTAGCCGCTTTCAGCGCATGCAGGGCAAGAATGTGCTGCAGCCCATGGGCTGGGATGCCTTCGGCCTGCCGGCCGAGAATGCCGCCATCAAGAACAAGGTCGCACCGGCCAAATGGACCTACGAAAACATCGCCTACATGCGCGACCAGCTCAAACGTCTGGGGTTCGCCTATGACTGGGCGCGCGAGATCGCCACCTGCCACCCCGAGTATTATCGCTGGGAACAGTGGTTCTTCACTCGTCTGTTGCAAAAGGGCATCGCCTACAAGAAGACCGCGCCGGTCAACTGGTGTCCGCACGATATGACGGTGCTGGCCAATGAGCAGGTCATCGATGGCTGTTGCTGGCGTTGTGACACACCTGTCGAGCGGCGCGAGATCGCCCAGTGGTTTCTCAAGATCACCGATTATGCTGAACAGTTGCTGGCGGATCTCGACAAGCTCGACTGGCCGGAAAAAGTTGTCACCATGCAGCGCAACTGGATCGGTCGTTCCGAAGGCATGGAAGTGGACTTCGATGTGCCCGATGCCGAGCCGCTCAGAATCTACACCACCCGCCCCGATACCCTGTACGGCGCGACCTTCATGGCCATCGCGGCGGAACATCCGCTGGCCTTGAAACAGGCGCAACACGATACCGATCTGGCGCGTTTCATCGACGACTGCCGCAAGGTCAATACGGCCGAGGCGGAGCTGGAAAAGATGGAAAAGAAAGGCTACCCATTGGGCCTGCACGCCATCAATCCGGTGAACGGTGAACACATCCCGATCTATGCCGCCAACTTCGTGCTCATGGGCTATGGCACCGGCGCCATCATGTCGGTGCCGGGGCATGACCAGCGTGACTGGGAGTTCGCGCGCAAGTATGGCATCGAGATTCGTCAGGTCGTGGCGCCAAAAGACGGGTCTGCGGTCGATCTGGAGCAGGGCGCTTTCATCGATAAGGATGGCGTTGCGGTCAATTCCGGGCCGATCGATGGCATGGATTTCGAATCCGCCTTCAACACCGTGGCCGATCATCTCGAGGCCGACGGCAAGGGCAGCCGCCAGGTCAATTTTCGCCTGCGTGACTGGGGTGTTTCGCGTCAGCGCTACTGGGGCGCGCCCATTCCGGTCATCAATTGCCCCGACTGCGGGGCGGTGCCTGTGCCCGAGCAGGATCTGCCGGTCGTGCTGCCCGAGGATGTCGAATTCGATGGCGTTGGCTCGCCGATCAAACGCATGGATTCGTTCATCAAAACGATCTGCCCGAGCTGCGGTCAACCGGCCGAGCGCGAAACCGATACCTTCGATACCTTCATGGAGTCGTCCTGGTATTACGCGCGTTATGCCTGCCGCAATCAGGATCAGGCCATGCTCGACGAGCGCGCCGATTACTGGGCGCCGGTCGACCAGTATATCGGCGGCATCGAACACGCCATTCTGCACCTGTTGTATGCGCGTTTCTTTCACAAGTTGATGCGTGATGAAGGGCTGGTGCATTCGGATGAGCCATTCAAGAGCCTGCTGACCCAGGGCATGGTGCTCAAGGATGGCAGCAAGATGTCAAAATCCAAGGGCAATACGGTCGATCCCCAGCAATTGATCGAGCAGTACGGGGCTGACACGGTGCGCCTGTTCATCATGTTCGCCTCACCACCGGAACAGTCGCTGGAATGGTCGGATGCCGGTGTTGAAGGCGCGCATCGCTTTCTCAAACGGTTGTGGAAGGCCGTCGGCGAATTCGTGGCATCGGAGAACGCGCGCCAGCCCCTCGATACCGCCAATATGACGGATGCGCAGAAAGAGCTGCGCTTCAAGTTGCACGAAACCCTGAAAAAGGTCAGCGACGATTATGGACGGCGGCTGACCTTCAATACCGCGATTGCCGGCAACATGGAGTTGCTCAATGCGCTGTCACGGTTCGATGATGATTCCGCTCAGGGCAAGGCGCTGGTGCGCGAGGTCATTGAAACCATCATCCTGATGCTGTCGCCGATTATTCCGCATCTTTGCCATTCGCTGTGGCGCGCCATGGGGCATGATAGCGAGTTGATCGACCATGCCTGGCCGGCCTATGACGAATCCGCACTGGTGCAGGACAGTATCGAGATGGTGATTCAGGTCAATGGCAAGGTGCGTGGCAAGATGCAGGTCAGCGCCGACGCCAGTCGTGAGGAATGCCAGGCGCGGGCGCTGGACGTGGACAATGTACAGAAGTTTGTCGATGGAAAGCCGTTGCGCAAGGTGATCGTGGTGCCGGGCAAACTGGTCAATATCGTGGTCTGAGCTGGTGCATCGGGCGTTTATTCATTGGCCGCTGCTCACGATCCTGTTGCTGTCGGGCGGCTGTGGCTTTCAGTTGCGCGGCAGCTCCACGCTGCCTGAACACTTCAACCCGCTGTATCTGGAAACGGAAGGGCTGTCGCCGCAGCATCTGGGCTTGCTCAGGAATGCCTTGCGCCGGGCCTCGGCACAGCTGTCGGGTAATCGCGATGCCGCCAACCGTCTGTACGTCGATATTCGTGGCGGACAATCGCAACGACTGGTGCAGTCGGCCTCGGGCGGCAATGAATTGTACCGGCTGAACCAGAGCCTGGATTACCGGCTGGTGTCTGCGACGGGCGAAGAACTATCCGCCAATCAGGCGCTCAGTCAAAGCGTCGATATCGAACTCGACTCCAGCAATGTGCTGGCGCATGAGCAACGCCTTGTCGAGGCGCGTGAGGAGCTGACCAGGGGCTTGATCCGCAATATGATTTTTCAGTTGAATCAGCAATGATGAGCGCATTCGGGAGCTTGTCGCCAGGCCCGGTGCAAGGCTTGCCAAATCGTCCATAGTCATGCAGGATACCCCGTCCGAAACAGCAGCAATTACAAGCGAAAGGTCTCATGGCGCAAGCTGAAAAACTTGATGGTCAGTCGGGCAAGAATCCCCTGATCATCGTCTCCCTGATCGTTGTCGGTCTCATCATTTTTATCTTTATCTCTACCGATCGCGGTGGGATCGAAAGCGAGCCGGTCGATCTTGCGCCGCAGGCTGTTGAAAAGGTTCAGGAACAGGATGAGGGCGTCGTCGAAGGCCAGATCAGCCGCGACGACATCATGGCGCCTCCGGGCGAACTGGCGCGCGACGAGATTCGCCAGTGGCGCGCACAGGGAGCACCCTATCCGTTCGACAGCATCATGGCCAAGGCCTCCGAGTTTGCCAGCAATGGCAGCCTGGCCGATGCCCACCTGTTGTTTTTTTTCGCCGCGCGTGAAGGCCATGTCGATGCCATGATGATGATGGCGGAGATGAGCGATCCGACGCTGTTTCGCGCCGATAATAACCTGCTCGATCGCGCCAACGCGGTGCAGGCCTACAAGTGGTACAAGCAGGCGCTCGAGCTCGGTTTCGAGCCGGCCCGTGCGCGTCTTGATAACCTTCGAGCCTGGGCCGAGGCCGAGTCCGGTTATGGTAATGCCGAAGCCAGCCACCTGCTGCTCAATTTCAACTGATTTAGGGAATTTCACATGATCCGTATGCTGTGCCGTTTGTTGCTCGTGTCGTTATCATTGATGACGGGGAGCGCCTGGTCCGCGGACAAGCCCTTGTTGATGGAAGGCAAGAGAACCCTGTTTCAGCGTGTGCTGACGGTGCCGGATGCGCGCATCCACGAACAGCCGAATGCCCAGTCAAATTCGCAGAGCGCGGTGCCCTTCAGTGTGTATTACGTGTATCAGCGCAGTAATGACTGGCTGCAGGTTGGTTTCGACAGCTTCGGCAGGATCGATGGCTGGATTCCGCAGTCCAGCACCATCGTCTGGAACCAGGCGCTGACCGTGTCTTTTCGCGACCCGCAGGAAACCCAGCGCGTTTTGATGTTCGATAACAAGGATGCCCTGCAAAAACTGGTCGAGGATTATGACCAGGAAGCCTATGCGCGCCTGTACCAGCAGGCCGTCAAGAATGAACCGGTCAAGGATACCCCGGTCATCGCCATACAACCGGAGGCCCATGTCGATATTCGCGAGAATTTCTACCTGGTGCCGATCAAACGCCATGAAGATGTGTACCTGGGCAATGAACAGGCGCGCATGTTGCAGATCGCCAGCGTGCCACTCGACTCGGGCAACGGACGGCCAGCAGGGCGTGCTGGCGCGGGTAAACCGCGCGAGGCGAAAGAGCATTCCGAGTATCGCAGCGGCATTCACTTCGTCATTGATTCAACCGTGTCCATGGGGCCCTACATCGATCGTACCCGAGAGGCCGTGCGCAAGGTTTACAACTCCATCGCGCAGCAGGGCCTGGTCAACAAGGTCAATTTCGGCCTCACCGCGTATCGCGACAATGTTGACGCCGCCCCCGGGCTGGACTACCTGACGCGAACCTTCGTCACGCTTGAGCAGGGCGCCGATCAGGAGCGCTTCTTCTCGCTGGTCAATACGCTGGAGCCGTCCGAGGTGTCCAGCCGCGATTATCGCGAGGATGCCTATGCCGGTATCAAGGCTGCCATCGAAAACACCAACTGGGCCGATTTCGACGCACGATATATCGTGCTGATCACCGATGCCGGCCCGCGCGAACACCATGATTCACTGGGGGCAACCCGGCTCAGCGGCAAGGCGCTGCGCCAGTTGGCCTATGACAAGGGCATCTCGATCTGGGTCTTGCATCTGCGTGCAGAGTCGCCGGCGGCGGATCATGACCGTGCTGAAAAGCTTTATCGCCAGCTGTCCTATTACCCCGGCATCGGCGACTTCTACTACAGCGTCGAAATGCTCGATCGAGAGCATGAGGTGTTTGGTAATGTCGGGGAAGCGGGCAATACTATCGACCTTTATCAGCGCAAGGTGAGCGGCGCCGTGAATGAATTCGGTACGGTGCTGGAGGTGCTGGCCAACCAGATCACGCAACAGGTGCTGGCCACATCCAACGGTGTTTTGCCCATTCCCATTCCCGAGCAGAATGCCCAGGTCGCGGCCGAGGAAGCGGTGCCTCAACAACTGGTGCAGTTACAGAGCAAGGTGGAGCGGCTGGGTAATGCACTGCGCATGCAATACCTGCAACGCGAGGCAGGCAAACCACTGCCCAAGGTGTTCGATGCCTGGATGATCGACCGTGATTTTTCCGACCCGGCCCGCTCTGCGGTGGATGTGCGTGTGCTGTTGACGCGCGACCAGTTGTCCGATCTCAAGACCGTCATGCAACAGGTGCTCGACCTGGCCGAGGAGGGCGTGTTGACGCCATCCGGTTTCCTTAACGATTTGAAGAGCCTGGCCGCATCGGTCAGCCGCGATCCGTCATCGGTGGCGGGCAGTATCTCGCGCGGCGGTGGTAACCTGGCGGAAATGGGCTACATGCGCGAATACATCGAGGACCTGCCTTATACCGGCGAGGTCATGAATCTGAGCCTCACCAGTTGGGAGGAGTGGTCGGCCAAGGAACAGATCGAGTTCATGCACCGGCTGGAGAGCAAGATCAACTATTATCAGGCGTTGCATGATCATACCGACCTGTGGGTCACGCCCGGCGGCGGGCCGGTCAACGGCAATTCGGTATTCCCCGTTGTGCTGAATCTGCTGCCCTGATTCATCCATTCAATGTCAATCATCTATTCCCTGCGAAATGTGGTGAAGTCGCGTCTGGTCGATGGCGCGGGTTTTCGTCTGAATGTGCCCAGCGTCGATATCAGGGCCGAAGAGAATATTGCCCTGGTCGGACATAGCGGCTGCGGCAAGAGCACGCTGCTGGATATGCTGGCCATGGTGCTGCATCCTGATTCCGCCGAGCAATTCACCATCACCCCAAGGGATGGGCAAAGCACTGATCTGGCCCTGTTGTGGCAAAAAAAGAAGCGCAACCATCTCTCCATGCTGCGCAAGCAGCACGTCGGTTACGTGTTGCAGCAGGGCGGCTTGCTGCCCTATCTCACCGTGCGCGAAAACATCGAATTGCCGCGAAAATTGATGGACATGCCGGAGGATGATTCGACGCGCTCGCTGGCCAGGGTCATGGGCATACATCGTCAGCTCGACAAGCTGCCGGGGCTGTTATCCGCCGGCGAGCGGCAACGTGTGGCGTTTACCCGCGCGCTGTCGCACCGGCCATCGATTCTGCTGGCCGATGAACCGACCGCCTCGCTGGATCCGATTACCGCGCGCAAGATCATGGCCGTGGTCATGGAACTGGTGAAAGGCCTGAAGATAACCATGATCACGGCCAGCCATGACTGGGCGCATGTTTACAAAATGGACCTGCGCAGCCTGCATCAGGAGGCTGCCGTGGTCGAAAACGGCAATGTCTACCAATCCACCTTTCGGGACTGAGCACGAAAACGCATGAGTCAGTTCAAGAATATCGTCAGCCTGAGTTTCCGTGATTACAGCCACGAATGGCGCATGTCGGGCTGTTTCGTGCTGGCGCTGGCGTCGGTACTGGCGCCGATGATGATCCTGTTCGGGCTCAAGTTCGGTATTGTCAGCTCCATGATCAACGACCTGGTGCAAAATCCGGAAAACCGCGAGATACGGGCGGTCGGCAGCGGGCGTTATCTCGACGACTGGTTTGTCGAGTATGCCAAGCGCGAGGATGTCGCCTTCATTATCCCCAAAACCCGGGCGCTGGCCGCAACGATCCAGCTCAAAAGCAAAACGGCCGGGCGCATCTTCTCGACGGAATTGCTGGCAACCGCTGACGGTGATCCCGTGCTGGAGATGGCGCCGCGCAAGCCCAGCGGATTCAATGAAGTGATTCTGAGCGAGTCGATTGCCAACAAGCTGGATGTCAGGAAAGGTGAACAGATCGATGGCAGTCTGGCCCGCCAGTTCAATGGCAAACGCGAGCGGGTGCATGTCGAACTGAATGTGATCGATGTCATGCCTGACCATGTCATCGATCGCAAAATCGCATTCGTCAGTCTCGATCTGCTGCTGGCCACCGAGAGCTTCAAGGATGGGCGCGCCGTGCCGCGTCTCGGCTGGACCGGCGATGACGCCAGGGGGCTGGATCGTGAGTACCCCTCGTTCCGCCTGTATACGCGCTCGATCTTCGATGTCGCGCCGCTGGTGGCCGAGCTCGAAGATCAGGGGGTCAACGTCAAGGCGAACCTCGCCCAGATCAATACCGTACAGTCCATCGATCGCAACCTGACGATCATCTTCTGGATCATCGCCTGTGTCGGCGCGGTGGGGTTCTCGTTCTCGCTGGGCGCCAGCCTGTGGGCCAACGTCGATCGCAAACACAAGGAGTTGAGTATTCTGCGTCTGGTCGGGTTTCAGGGCGGCAAAATCGTGCTTTTCCCGGTCATGCAGTCGTTGTACACCGGTATGCTCGGCTGGTTGCTGGCGGTGCTCATCTACCTGATGGCGGAGCAGAGCATCAATCAGTTGCTGGCGCCAAGCCTGCAGATCGAGCGTGTCATCTGTTACCTGCAACCGGCGCATTTCTTCTGGGCGCTGGCCCTGACCCTGACGGTTGCGGCAACCGCCGCTGTGCTGGGCGGGGTCAGGGCCTCGCGTATCGAGCCCTCGGACGGTTTGCGCGACATCTGAAACCATTCGCCACGCCGGTTTTACAGGCTTTGCCGGTGTCAGACTATTCCTACATTGTCTGGCGGAGAATTCTGACCCTTCTAGTCAATCAATCGGGCTGTTTGGACAGATGCATCGCCGTATACTCTACCCATGTCTCAAGGGTTGGAGGCACTGGAAGGCGCAAGGCAAGGGATTCCAATGGCGACCACAGGACAGGTTGCATCGCGTCGAGGGCAGGATGCCTTACAGGGAGTCTACATTTCTATCGTAAACAGGTATTGACCCCCGGCCACCCGGTTGGGGGTTTCCTTTTGCCCCTTCGAATCGCTGTCTGCTGTGATAGCATGTCGTTTTTTGTGCCGCCGATGCTACCCGACTCGACCCAAAAAAACCTGCAAGCCGTTTACCTGGTATCCAGCGACGAACCCCTGTTGCAGCGTGATTGGCTGGATCAATCGCGCAAGATTCTGCTCGGCCAGGGGTTTGAAGAAATCGTGAGCTACCCGGTTGAACAGGGTCTGGACTGGGACAGCCTGATGCAGGATGGGCAGAGCATGTCCTTGTTCAGTCAACGCCAATGCCTGATTGTCCGCTTCAACAGCAGCAAGCCGGGTCAACAGGGCGCGCGCTTCATACAGCATATCACCCATCAGCCAGGCGATGACGTGGTGTATATCCTGGTCATGCCGAAGCTGGATGCGGCAGTCAAAAACAGCGCCTGGTTGAAGGCGATAAAAAAGGTCGGCGAGGTTATCGAGCTCAAGCCGGTCTACCCCAACCAACGCGCTGACTGGATCTTGCAACGGGCAGCGACCAAGGGCGTCAGCCTGGATCGCCAGGCTGCCATGGTTCTCGCCGACCTGACTGAAGGTAATCTGCTGGCGACGGATCAGGAGCTGGAAAAGCTGGCGCTGACCACCCGGCCCGGTGTGATGATCGATTACGCGGAAATCAACCAGCGCATCGAACACAGCGCTCGTTATACCCAGTACCTGCTGGTCGATGCCTGCCTGGAAGGCAAGATCAAGCGCGCGGTCAAGATACTGCGGGGTTTGCGCGAGGAAGGTATGCAGCCGGTACAGTTTCTGTATTCGCTGCAGCAGGCGCTGGAGGCCCTGATGCAGTTGAAACTCGCCCAGCGTGATCACGCATTGTCAGCGGATACCTGGAAGACGTTGCGTATCTGGCCGGCCAAACAGCGACTGTATAGCCAGGCCTTGTCTCGCCTGGACCTGCCCGACGTCGAGCGTTTGCTTGTGCAATGTGCTAAATTAGACCGCTTGAATAAAGGGCAGCAGCGCGATGCTTTTGATGGCGACGACTGGCTGGCCCTGCATATCCTGGTCGCTGATCTGGCCGGGGTTCGCCAAATTGAGTATCCACAGGCCCTGATGACATGAATGCCGAAATCAACGAATTGAACCTGCAAGACTATATGCAGCAGCTGGGCGAGCAGGCCCGATCGGCTGCCGCGATTCTGGCCCTGGCTGAACCAGCCGCCAAGAACAACGCATTGGCCGCCATCGCCGAGGCGCTGATGAGCCGTCGCGAACAGATCAAACAGGCCAATGCTAAAGACCTGCAGCAAGGCCGGGATGATGGCCTTGATGATGCCATGCTCGATCGCCTGATGTTGAATGACGCACGTATCGACGCCATGATCGAGGGCCTGCGCCAGGTCACGGCTTTACCCGACCCGGTGGGTGAAATCACCGATATGGATTATCGCCCGTCAGGCATTCAGATCGGTCGCATGCGCGTCCCGCTGGGTGTGATCGGTATCATTTACGAATCGCGTCCCAACGTCACCATCGATGCGGCGGCGTTGTGCCTGAAGTCCGGCAATGCCACGATCCTGCGCGGCGGCAAGGAGGCGATTCATTCGAACCAGGCGATTACCCTGTGCGTGCAGCAGGGGCTGAAAGACGCCGGCCTGCCTGAAACGGCGGTACAGTTCATTCAAACCACCGATCGCGCGGCGGTCGGCATGCTGCTGACCATGAAGGGCCAGGTGGATGTGATTATCCCGCGTGGCGGCAAGGGCCTGATCGAACGCGTATCGCGCGAGGCAACCATCCCTGTCATCAAACATCTGGATGGTATCTGCCATGTTTATATCGATGATCAGGCGGATCTCGACAAGGCCTTCAAGGTGGCCTTCAACGCCAAGACCCGGCGATACGGCGTATGTAATGCGATGGAAACCCTGCTCATTGCCGACGGGGTAGCTGCTGAGATCCTGCCGCGACTGGCCAGCGCCTATCGTGAAAAAGGTGTGGAATTGCGCGGCTGCGAGCGCTGCCGGGTTATCGATACGGCTATTTTGCCGGCCAGCGAACAGGACTGGTCGACCGAATACCTGGCGCCCATCCTGTCGATTCGCATCGTCGATGATATGCAGCAGGCGATACAGCACATCAATCACTACGGTTCACATCATACCGACAGCATGATCAGCGAGAATTTCACCCGCGCGCGCGAGTTCCTGCGCGGCGTCGATTCCAGTTCGGTCATGATCAACGCATCCACGGCATTTGCCGATGGCTTCGAGTATGGGCTGGGCGCGGAAATCGGTATCAGCACCGACAAGATTCATGCGCGTGGTCCGGTTGGGCTGGAGGGCCTGACCTCGCAGAAATTCATCGTGTTCGGGGACGGTCACACACGCCCGTGATCAAGGTCGTGCCGGATGCGTCAGTTCAAGCATGAAAGCCCTGTTCGGCGGTACGTTCAATCCGGTTCATAACGGTCACATCGCGCTGGCGCGGGAGGTGGCCGAGCGCTTCGCTTTAGCCTGTGTAGAGTTTGTGCCCAGCCTGCAGCCGGTACATCGTGCGCAGCCCGATGCCAGCGCCGCGCAGCGTGTCGAGATGATTCGACTGGCGATTGGCGGTCACCCGGGTCTGGCTGTCAATACGATTGAACTTGAACGCAGCGGGCCTTCATTCACCGTGGATACCCTTGAGGTTCTAAAAGCCACGGCCCCCGACAGCCGTCTTTGCTGGCTGATGGGTAGCGATGCCTTCAATGATTTCGCCAGCTGGAAGCAGCCTCTGCGTATCCTTGAACTGGCCAACCTGATTGTCTGCGCCAGGCCGCAATGCGAGCTTCGACCAGGCCGGTTTGCGTCATGCCTGTTGCCCCCCGGTGAATCACTGGCGGCGTACCCGGCTGGCAGAATTGCCTATTTCGCGATGCGGGCCAACCCCTGTTCGTCTACCGCAGTGCGCCGGGATCTGCGCAATGGCCACTCGCTAAACGGGTGCCTGGCGCCCGCTGTGTTAGACTTTATCCACCAAAACCATTTATATGAGAACTGAATGAGTGACTTGAATTCGGATGATTTGCAACAGTTGGTCATCGACGCCATGGAAGACATCAAAGCCCGTGATATTCGCCACCTCAATGTTGAAGGTGTCGCCGGTTTTACCGATCGCATGTTATTCGCCAGCGGTACGTCCAATCGCCATGTTAAATCCATTGCACAGAGCGTAATCGAGCGCGTCAAACAGGCGGGTATCTCGCCACTGGGTTTAGAGGGCGAGGACGTGGGTGACTGGGTGTTGATTGACCTGGGTGACGTGGTGGTGCATGTGATGTTGCCGGATACGCGCCAGTTCTATGATATCGAACGCCTGTGGTCGGAACAGACCGGGCAGGATGCAAAGGCCACCGCGTCCTGACGATGCGATTGCAGATCATAGCGGTGGGGCAGAAAATGCCGGTCTGGGTGGATACCGCGTTCGATGATTACGCCCGGCGTTTGCCGGCGCAAAGCGCTGTCAGCCTGAGTCTGGTTGCCACGGCTAATCGCAAGCCCGGTATGGCTGTCGATAAATGCCGCCAGCAGGAGGCGCAGAAAATCGAACGCCTGATCAAACCGGGCAGTTATACCATCGCCCTCGACGAACACGGTCGGCAGTGGTCGACACTGGAGTGGGCGCAGCATTATCAGGACTGGTTGCTGCAGTATCCGCAGGTCAATTTCATCATTGGTGGGCCGGATGGGCTGGCCCCTGCGCTGTTGAAACAGGCCGATATCACGCTGGCACTGGGCCGGATGACTCTGCCGCATGGCCTCGCCCGGGTGGTGCTGGTCGAGCAGTTGTACCGGGCCTGGTCGGTTGGCGAAGGCCATCCCTACCATCGCGAATAAATTCCGAATCCATGATCTATCTTGCGTCGTCGTCACCGCGCCGGGCTGAACTGCTGCAGCAGATTGGCGTCCAATTCAAGGTATTGCCCGCGTTGATAGACGAAAGCGCAGGTGACGACGAAAGCATCGAGCAACTGGTGCTGCGCTTAAGCCAGGAAAAGGCGCTCGCGGTGCGAGCGCAGCTCGATAATATGCAGGCCGGTGATCTGGTGCTGGCCGCCGATACCCTGATCGGGCTGGACGGTGAAATCATTGGCAAGCCCTGTTCGGCCGCTGATTGTGAACAGATTCTCAGCCGTTTGTCGGGTCGTGAGCATGAGGTCGTCAGTGCCGTGGCCGTGGTTGACCATGCAGGGCAGGTAAACGAAAAATTAAGCATTAACCGGCTAAAATTCAGACCTATGCAGGCTGCGGAAATCCGCTACTATTGCCAGACAGGCGAGCCCATGGACAAGGCAGGCGCTTACGCCATTCAGGGCTTTGCAGCCGTGTTCATTGAGCACTTGTCCGGCAGTTACTCATCGGTCATGGGCCTGCCGCTGTTTGAAACAGCGCAACTGCTGGCACAGGCCGGCCAGCCGATTACATTATTAGAATAAACATGAATCACAGCGAAGAAATACTCATCAACGTGACCCCCCAGGAAACCCGTGTCGCCATCGTCGAAAACGGCTCCTTGCAGGAGGTGTCCATCGAACGGCGGCGCAACCGCGGTATCGTCGGTAATATTTACAAGGGCAAGGTCAACCGGGTGCTGCCCGGCATGGAAGCGGCATTCGTCGATATCGGCCTGGAGCGATCCGGTTTTTTGCATGTTTCGGACTTCGAGATTGTGGAGGAGAGCGGTGAATGCAAGCTGGAGACTGAGACGCATGAACACAAGCCGCTGCCTCCCATCAACCAGTTGCTGCACGAGGGACAGACCCTGTTGGTGCAGGTGGTTAAAGACCCGATCGGCACCAAGGGCGCACGTCTGACTACGAGTATTTCGGTGCCTTCGCGTTACCTCGTGTACATGCCCAATGCCTCGATGATCGGCATCTCGGTCAAGATCGAGGAGGAACAGGAGCGCGAACGTCTGCGCAGCCTGTTATCGACCGTGATGATCGAAAATCGCACCGGCGGGTGCATTGTGCGCACCGCGGCCGAAGGGGTCGAGGATGCCGAACTGAATCGCGATATCAAGTTTCTCTGTACCTTGTGGGATAGTCTGCTGGAACAGTCAAAAACGGCCAGACCCGGCACCATCCTGCATGAAGACCTGCCGCTGGCGATACGCACCTTGCGTGATATGGTGAGTAATCAAACCGACATGGTTCGGGTGGATTCGCGTGAAACCTATCAGAAGCTGGTGAAATTCGCCAACAAGTACATCCCGGATCTGCCGTGCAAGATCGAACACTATCCGGGCGACCGGCCGTTGTTCGACCTGTATAACATCGATGATGAAATCCAGCGCGCGCTGGGGCGCAAGGTCGAGCTCAAGTCGGGCGGATACCTGATCATCGATCAGACCGAGGCCATGACCACCATCGATATCAACACCGGCGCTTTTGTCGGTCACCATAATCTTGAGGAGACGATCTTCAAAACCAACATGGAAGCGGCCCAGGCCATTGCTCGTCAACTGCGCCTGCGTAACCTCGGTGGCATCATCATCATCGATTTTATCGATATGTTGCAAGAGGACCATAAACGCCAGGTTCTCAAAACCCTGGAAAAACACCTTGATCGTGATCATGCCAAAACCCAGGTGTGTGATGTCTCGCCGTTGGGGCTGGTCGAAATGACGCGCAAGCGCACGCGGGAAAGCCTCGAACATATCCTGTGCGAGCCCTGCGTGACCTGTCGCGGTCGGGGTACGCATAAAACGGTGGAGACAGTGTGTTATGAAATCTTCCGCGAATTGTTGCGCGAGGCGCGCGTTTATGACGAGGCGCAACAGTTGCTGGTCATGGCCAACCAGGCCGTGATCGATATGCTGCTGGATGAGGAAGCGGCCAGCCTGGCCGAACTGGAAGCGTTTATCAATATTCCGGTGAAACTCCAGGTCGAAAGCTTTTACTCGCAGGAGAACTATGACGTGGTGCCGGTCTAGCTGGCCGTCGCCAAGGGCGCCGCTTCGAATCGGTGCAGCTACCAGGTTGGTTAATCCGGTCATTTGAACGATGTATTCCGCTGTCGGGAAAAAACTCTATCGATTGATTGCCGGCTCGCTGCTGGGGGTGCTGGTCGTCATCGCCCTGGGTAGTCTTGGCGGCCGACTGTTTATCGCCAATATCGATTTTTTTCGTGGCCAGATCGAGCGGGCGCTCAATGATATGGGCATCCGCGGTTTTTCGGTGGATCGCGTCAGCGGGCATTGGGATGGGCTCCATCCAGTGTTGACCCTGAGTGGCGCCGCGTTGAATGTGCCCGGGCGTTCGCAGTCGTTGCATGTGGATGAGCTGGCATTGAGTGTGGATCTTCTCGATAGCCTGATGCGTCGCGATGTGAAGATCGGTGCGCTGCGCGCCACTGTGAGCAAGTTGATCCTGGTGAAGGATGAACAGGCGCGCTGGTGGCTGAATGACATGCGTCTTTTCAGCGGACAAGGCAACGGCAGTGGTTTTGATTTCTACACCATGTTCAAGCGTCTGCCGCATTATGTGTCGGTCGATGTCCAGCTCATTCAGATCAATGATCTTTCCGCCAATCAGGATTACCTCATTCAGAACAGCCTGGTGCAAAGTCACCTGGTCATGGATCAACTGGATCTGAGCTTCAGCACCAACCTGCCTTCGAGCCTGGGGGCCAGATTACAGGCGCGCTTTCTCGGTAACCAAAAGCAACAAAGGCTGTATCTGTCGGCGGCTGATCTGAACCCGGCGCAGGTTGCGGCGCTCGCCGGTTATTCACATACCCCGCTGCGTGATACCCGGCTAAGCTTTGAAAGCTGGGGAAGCCTTGAGGCATTCAGCCTGCAGGCTGTCACCACGCGCTTGCATCAGGCCTCGGTGGTGTTGCAAAACGGAGAGCGCGTATCGCAGGCTATTCGTTTTGCGGCAGACCAGAAAATCGAGCGCTCAGATCAGGGCTGGCGCGTGGATACCCATATCAAACGGGCCTTTTACCGTGATCAGGGATTGCCAGCCTTTTTTTCAACCGCCTATTTTTCGCCGGCCGAAACCGGTCCGGTGCTGGCGGTTGATGAAATCGAGCTGGGCGCATTTGTGCCGGTACTGGCCGATCTGTTAGAAAACGGGGAGCAGCGCGAGATGTTGTTGGCGACTTCGCCATCATTGCGAATACTCGATCTGGTCGCCCGTCTCGATCCTCAGGCCTTGTCCCAATCTGCGCTCGGTTTCAATTTCGAAAACCTGCGTTCGAGTGCATATGCGGATTTGCCGGGGATCGAGAGTTTATCAGGACAGTTCAGCGCGGCCGCCGGCCAGCTTAGTGTCGCGCTGCCTGAGCAGCCGCTGAGCGTGGCCTTCAAGTCGCTGTTTCGCCAGCCCCTGAATATCGATCGTTTCAGCGCCCGGTTGCATGCGACAGTCAGGGATAGCGAGACCCTTCTGTCGATCGAAGATATTCATCTGCATAATCAGGATGTGACAGCCGATGGCCGCGCCTGGGTCGAGTTTCACGGCGGGCAGGCGCCTTTCATGTCGTTGCGCCTGTCGTACCGCGATGGCAGGGTTGCAAGTACCGGCAAGTACCTGCCGGTGTCGATCATGCCGCTTGAAACCGTCAAATGGCTGGATCGCTCCATAAAAGGGGGCGCAATTACCCAAGGTGGCCTGCTGTTCCACGGTCGTTTACGCAACCTGTGGTACCTGGAAAAGGAACAGGCCGGTGTGTTCCATGCGCTGTTCGATATCCGCGATCCGGAGGTGGATTTTCTGCCGCACTGGCCGCGTGCGCATCGCGGCCAGGGCCAGGCCAGTTTCTATAACCTCGGCATGGCGTTGAATTTTACCCGGGTGCGGTTTGCCTCATCGCTGGTTGAGGATGTCGATATCTCAATTGCCGATTTTTTTAAACCGGATCTGGTGATCAGGGGCCGTAGTCGCGGCGATGCCAACAGCCTGCTCGATACCCTGGCCAGCCTGCCTGATCTGGAAGTGTTCGATGTGATCAATGCAAACCGTGAAACGGCCAAAGGGGATGTCGATGCGCGGATCGATATCGTTGTGCCGTTGCGTGATGATCCCGGGCAACGCCTGATGGTCAAGGCCACAGCGGACCTCGACAATGTCGAGTTACGCATACCAGACTGGTCGGTTGACTTTACCCAGGTGAATGGCGTTTTAAGCGTGGAAAACCAGAATGTCAGCGCACCCGCCTTGTCCGCGCTGTATGCCGGTGACCGCGTAGATTTGACGGTCAGCACAAACATCCAGGCCCAGCGCACCGACTTTTCCATGCAGGGGCAGTTGCATACGCGAAACCTGTTGCGCCTGACGCCTGCCTATATCAGTCAACCGGTCTCCGGAAAGAGCCCATGGGCGGTCAATGTTTCTGTATTCCATGCGCCCGAGCAGGCCAGCCAACGAGTGCAAATTCAGGCCAGTTCATCGCTTGAAGGTACCGCCATCGATGCGCCGGCGCCGTTGCGGGTGGCTGCTGGTGAAACGCTGGGCTGCCAGATTGAAGCCAGCCTGGGGCTGGATTACGGATTTAAGTTTAATGTGGGTCTTGCGAACAGGGCCCGGGCAAGGGGCTACCTGACTGTGGGTGACGCGGGTGATCTGACGCTGGATTATCTCGATCTGAATTTTGGCGACAAGGTATACCGGCTGAAAGATAACGGCGTTAATCTGACAGGTGATATTCAGCAGCTCGATATCGACGAATGGAGTCGTTTTCAGCAAACCTATTTGCCGAAGAGTACGTCGCCTTCCGATTTGCTGGAGCAGATCAAATCCATCGAACTCAGTGTCGCTGACCTGCACTGGCAGGGGCGTGAAGCGCACAAACTGAATTTGAATGTCAATAACCGCGGCGATCGTTTGGCAGGCGATATGAATTCAAGCATGGCCCGGGGGGTATTTGAACTGCCCTTTGAAACGGGGCAGGCAAGGCCGATCAGGGCAGACTTCGACTACATCAGGTTGCGCAAGAAACAGGGCGATTCGGATTCGGGCGCCACACCCGAGCTCAGGGATATGCCAAATCTGGCGCTAAAGGCCAAAGTTCTGGCCTACGAGGACATGGTGTTCAGTGATTTTGTGCTGAATACGGTGAACGAGGCCGACCGATTTATTATCAAGCGGCTCGATCTCAAGCGCGATGAGGTTGCTCTGCAATCATCCGGTTACTGGCAATACAGCGAAGAGATAGACAAGCATGTCACGGTTTTCAATATCCAGGTTCAGGGCAAACAGTTCGGGGCGGCAATCAGTAACCTCGGTCTGGGTGAAAGTATTCGCAATGCTGCGATTGATTTTGAGGGCCAGATCGGTTGGGCCGGGCGCTTGTTCGATATCAGCTGGCCGTCACTCATCGGTGAGGTCAGGCTGAGCCTGAAGGACGGTTACCTCAACAACGTAGAACCCGGGGCCGGAAGGTTTGTCGGTTTGCTCAGTCTCAATGCCCTGCCCAAACGCCTGTTTCTGGATTTTGGCGATGTGCTTAACGAAGGCATGCAATTCGATGAAATCAGCGGCGACTTCAAGATCAAGGGTGAACTGATGACGACCGAAAATGCTACAATGAACGGCTCTTCAGCGAGAGTCGAACTGGTCGGTGAGACTAACATTCGCCACAAGACCTATAACCAGCACATGGTCATCACGCCCAAGATCGGCGAAACCCTGCCCGTGCTGGGGTCACTTGCAGCAGGAAATGCCGTAGGCTGGGGCCTGTTGTTGTTGCAGAAAATTTTCAAAAAACCGATCGAAAAAAGCGTTCAGATCGAGTACAACATCGGCGGTAGTTGGGACGATCCCCGGCTGACCTTGATTTCAAAACCTGTACCCGAGGAAAGCGGGAGTGATTTACTGAATGAATTCTAATCGTTTGCTGGTCATTGGCCTTGTGCTGTTATCGACTTTGCTGTCGGGCAGTGCCCTGGCCAACTCCGTGCGTATTTATAATCTGAGTGCGGAAGACTGGGCGCGGCCAAGGTCTGGCAGTGTCATTCCGACCCTGGAATCGGTCAGACTGGCGGTTGCCTATTGGGAGACGGGTGCCAACACTGCGATCTTGTTGAATTACCCCGGCGATGATACCGGCGAGTTATGGGCTGCCGAGCTTAAGGACTGGCTGGTCACGCTGGGCGTGCCCTCAGACTACATCCTGATGGCGCCAGGCCTTCAGGCCGCAACCGATATCCGTATCATGGTGGGCGAGCGGGGAGAATTGTTGCAATGATTCGCGCAGCTGCAATCCAGATGGCCTCGGGTTCCAATATCAAGGCCAACATGGCGCAGGCCGAAAAACAGATCAGCCTGGCCGTGGCCGATGGCGCCGAACTGGTTGTGCTTCCCGAAAATTTTGGCATGATCGGGGCTCAGCCTGCCGATGTGGTGGCCTTCCGTGAGCAGGCAGGTCACGGTGTGTTACAGAATTTTCTGGCCGAGCAGGCGCGCAAGCATGCTGTCGTGATCGTCGGGGGCACTCTGCCTATGGGTACGCAGGACCCGAACCGATTCCGCAATACACTGCTTGTTTTCAGTGAGCAAGGCGAGCAGTTGGCGCGTTATGACAAGATACATCTGTTCGATGTCACACTGCCTGAGAATGGCAACCGGTATTGTGAATCGGATGTCATCGAGCCAGGTGATTCAGTGGTCGTGGTGGATACGGGCCGGGTTAAACTGGGGCTGACGATTTGTTATGATTTGCGCTTTCCCGAAATGTTTCGCCTGTTGCAGGAAAAAGGAGCCGAAGTCATAGTGGTGCCGGCGGCGTTTACAGCCGAGACCGGGCTTGCCCATTGGCACACCCTGCTCAAGGCGCGCGCGATAGAGAATCTTTGCTATATCGTGGCGTCGGCCCAGGGTGGTTACCATGTCAACGGCCGAGAAACCTATGGCCATAGCTTGATCGTCGATCCATGGGGCAAGGTGCTGGCCGAGCGTCCCGCCGGCGCCGGTTATGTGATCAGCGATCTCAATCTGGCTTATCTGCGTCAGATTCGCGAAAGATTCCCGGTGCTTGAGCACAGACGATATTTCACCAATCCCGATATGAGAACAAGTTGATGTCATCGCTGTTACAGACTGTCGAACAGAATATTCTCGAGCCAGCCCAGTTGTCGATCGATCAGATCGACTCGACCCTGGCCCATTTACAACATCACGAGATTGATCTGGGTGACCTTTATTTTCAGGTGTCGCAGCAGGAATCCTGGATAATGGATGATGGCATTATCCGTGAGGGTTCATTCAACATCGAAAGTGGTGTTGGCATCCGCGCGATCAGTGGTGAAAAAACCGGTTTTGCCTACAGCGATGATCTGAGCCTGAAGGCGTTGATCGAATCCGCCGACAATGCGCGCGCAATCGCGCGTCTGGGGTTGAATCAGACCGCGCCATCCGTGCGCGCAAAACAATCGGTTAATCCCTTGTACGCCAGCCAGAATCCGATTGACAGCCGCAGCGCGGCGGACAAGGTTGATCTGTTAAAAAGGCTCGACGCCTATACCCGTGGACTCGATCCGCGCATCGAGCAGGTGATTATTTCGCTCGCCGGCAGTATCGAGCACATTCTTATCGCCTGTACCGATGGTACCCTGGCGGCCGACGTGCGCCCCCTGGTGCGCCTGAACGTGACGGTTCTCATGCATGAAAAAGGCCGCCGCGAGCAGGGCACGGCAGGCGGTGGCGGGCGAGTCAATTACGACCTGTTCTTCGATACCGACAGGGCGTTTGATTTTGCCCGTGATGCCGTGCGTCAGGCCGGTGTGAACCTGAACTCGGTTCCCGCACCCGCCGGCGGTATGCCGGTTGTACTGGGCGCAGGTTGGCCCGGTGTATTGTTGCATGAGGCTGTCGGTCATGGGCTTGAGGGGGATTTCAATCGCAAGGGTACGTCGTCGTACAGCAATAGCATGGGTGAGCGAGTGGCCTCGCCACTGTGTACGGTGGTGGACGACGGCACGATTCCAGATCGGCGCGGCTCGCTGAGCGTCGACGACGAAGGCGTAGCGTCCGAGAGCACGACCTTGATTGAAAACGGTATTCTGGTCGGTTACATGCAGGACAAAATGAATGCGCGGCTGATGAACACGCGTTCGACATCGAATGGACGCAGAGAGTCGTATGCGCATCTGCCGATGCCACGCATGACCAATACCTATATGTTGGCCGGCGCATCCGATCCGGGTGAAATCATCGAGTCGGTCAGGAAGGGCGTTTATGCGGTCAATTTCGGCGGTGGACAGGTTGATATCACCTCGGGCAAGTTCGTATTCTCGCTGTCAGAGGCCTACGAGATAGAAAACGGCAAGCTTGGCCGACCCCTGAAGGGCGCCACCCTGATCGGCTCGGGCCCCGATGTCATGAACCGTATTTCGATGGTGGGCAACGATCTGGCGCTGGATAGCGGTGTCGGGGTATGTGGCAAGGAAGGCCAGTCGGTTCCGGTTGGCGTGGGCCAGCCGACCCTCAAGATTGATGAAATTACCGTGGGCGGCACTGACGGCTAAGTCATATTTCAGCCGTTCAGGCCCGGCCTGAACGGCGAAGTCTTAGTCGTTTACCTTTAGTCGTTTACCTGGTGCCGCGTCTACTGGGACGGCATTCGATGCTGCATCATTTCCTGCATCTTGCGAATCTGTTCCATCGCCTCGGGCGGCATGCCCCCCTGTTGTTGCATTTGCTGCATCATGCGTTGCATGTCGGGCATGGACTGTTGCATCTGTTGCATGACCTGCTGCTGTTGCTGGTGCATATCATTCACTTCATCCTGCATGTTCGTCACCTGGTAATTTGTCGGTGTGGCATAGAAGCTGGCGGGTTTGGTGACATTCTTGCGAATCGAAACCACCTCGCTGTCCAGGCGGCCATTGGCATCGATCATGCGCATCGGCGCGCCGGTGCGGTGATATTGCTTTGACATTTGCATGTCGGCCTGTTCACAGGTATCGCGCTGTCCGGCAAAGGCCCCCATCATGTTCTGGGTCTGTTGCTGCATCTTGTTCAATGCAGTGAAGATCTCCTCCACACCCGTGAGCTCAAGCACGGCCTTCGAGCCGTAAACCGTCGAGCAAACGCGGCCGTTGGCGGTGATTTCGTAACGGCGTGTTGAATAACCGGCGATCTTCGGTCCTGGGCCCTTGTCCTTCAATTCGGTCTGGACCATCGAAGGCGCGCCAGCGCCGGGCAGCGACATGTCGGGGGCGCCCATTTCCATGACGCTGCGGCGCCGGTCATCCACCATTTTCATGTTGCCGTTGGTGAGGTCGATCAGCACAAATCCCGGCTGGCCCCCGCCTTCCATGCGCGCGGTTTTACCATTGCTGATGAGGGTGCTGACGCCGCCCTCCGGGCTGCGCGTGGTGATTTCAATGTCGGCTAACGCGGGTAGCGCCAGCAGGCTGATAAATAACAGATGGTATCGTTTCATTTTCATCTCCGTTGAATACGATGTCGGCGTTACTGTGTACCACGTATGGCTTTAAACAGCAATCGGGCGAACCGGGTCTTGCCGTTGTCATCGCTGGCGTTGTGGTGATTGCGTAGAATCTGGCGCAGTTGCTGGCGATCAGCGCCAGGGTTTTCGCTACAGAACTCCTGGATAGCCGTGTCGCCGTGTTCAAGAATACGGTCGCGCCACTGTTCCAGATTGCGGAATTTGGCCACATCACGCGCATGCGTATTGTCGATTGCCTGCACGGCCTCGACGATGGGTTCTGCATCGATGTTACGCAACAGTTTGCCAATGAACTGAAAATGCCGTTTGAGTGCGCCGCGTTTGTTGCTGATGCGGTGCGCGAGTTCGATGGCCTGCTGCAACTGATCATTCAGCGGTATGCGGCTCAACTGCTCGCTGTTGAGCGCACACAGGCGTTTGCCCAGGTCTTGCAGGGCTTTACTGTCGCGCTTGAGTTGTGACTTGCTGACCCAATCGATGTCGTCATCGAATTCATCCTGAGAGTCGTCAAATGCAGCTTCTGTTTGTTCGGTCATGTGGGTAAAATGCAGAGCATGAATGATCATAATAGTAACACCCTCGAGCTGTCCGAAGAAGCATTGGCCGGCATCATCAGCGAAACCCTCGATCTGGCAAAAAAACACGGTGCGACCCAGGCCGAAGCGGGCCTGACCGTGGCCGAAGGCATGAGTGTTTCGGCGCGCATGCGTGAGGTCGAAACGGTCGAATACCAGAAGGATAATGGTCTTGGTATCAGCGTCTATTTCGGCCGCAGGAAGGGCTCTGCGAGTACCGCCAGCCTGGATCAGAACTCGATTCGAAAGACCGTCGAGGCCGCCTGTAATATCGCCCGATATACCTCTGAAGATCCGTGTACGGGTCTTGCCGACGCTGAATTGATGGCGACCCGTTTTGCCGATCTCGACTTGTATCATGAATGGGATCTCAGCACCGACCAGGCTATCCAGCTGGCGCTTGAATGCGAGGCCAGCGCGCTGGATTTCGACTCCGCCATCAGTAACTCGGAAGGCGCCTCAATCGATATCGGCAAGAGTCATTCAGCCTATGGTAATAGCCACGGTTTTAATCGGGTCGAACGCAAAAGCCGCCACTCGATAAGCTGTTCGGTAGTGGCCAGCAACGAACGCGGCATGCAGCGAGACTATTGGTATGACGTCAACCGTTCGCCTGCCAAACTCCTGCCGGTGGCCGAAATTGGGCGTAAGGCGGCGCAGCGAACGGTGCAAAGACTTGGCGCGGTGAAGCTAAAAACGGGGCAGAGCCCTGTGCTCTTCGCGCCGGAGTTGGCGCGCGGGTTTGTCAGTCATCTGATCTCCGCTATCGGTGGTAATGCGCAGTATCGCAAGGCCAGTTTTCTGCTGGATGCGCTGGATAGCAAAATCCTGCCCGGGTTTGTGCAGCTACAGGAGTTTCCGTTCGAGCCGGGTGCTTTGGGTTCGGCCAACTACGATGGTGAAGGGGTGGCTACCAACGACCGGCCGCTGGTTGAAAACGGCGTGTTGCAAAGCTACCTGCTCGACAGCTATTCGGCCCGCAAGCTGGGGCGGGTCAGCACCGGGCATGCGAGTGGTGTGCACAATCTGAAGGTTTCAGATACGGGCAAGACGTTTGAGCAATGCCTGCAGGCGATGGATAAAGGTTTGTTACTGACCGAGCTGATGGGGCAGGGTGTCAATACCGTTACCGGAGACTACTCTCGCGGAGCGGCAGGATTCTGGGTCGAAAATGGTGAAATCCAGTACCCGGTTGAAGAGATTACAATCGCGGGTAATCTTAAGGATCTGTATCTCAACATTGTCGAGATTGGCAATGATATGGATCGGCGGGGCACCATTCACTGCGGTTCAATTTTAATCGAGTCGATGATCATTGCCGGCCAGGGTTGATTGTGTGCGATGGCTGGCGGGCATATTGCTGGGTTTGATACTGGCGGTGAGCCGCGTTCATGGGGATGCTTCTGCGCGCTCCGTGCCCGCTGTTAACGATGCAGGATTATCACCGCAGCCTGCACCCGCGGGTTATGTGTTCGATATCACTGTACGGAATGAAAAGCAGCTCGATATTCTGCTCAGTCGCGCCGAAAGTTTGCAGGGGCAGTTCAGCCCCGATCAATTCGGGCGCATAGCGCTGGTGCTGCATGGTGATGAATTGCGTCTTTTCCAGAAATCGAACTACCCGAAATTCAAAAATCTGGTCGAACGAGCCAGATTACTGGATGCAAGCCGGCTGGTAGATATCAAGGCCTGCCAGACGGTAATGCGGCAGTTGGATATAGATCAGTCAGAACTGCCCGAGTTTATAGAGCAGGTGCCACTTGCGCCGGAAGAAATCCAGCGCCTCGAACAGGAAAAAGGCTATACGCGTCTGTAGCCGCGCACTGGTACTACAACCAGGTCTGGCTTATCCGCCAATCTCATCACAGCCTGCAGACAATAGAATAGGTGCTCAGCTGTTTTTGAACGCGGCCGAGCGTTTTTCGATGAATGCGTTCATACCTTCCTTCTGATCTTCGGTGGCGAAACACAGGCCGAATAATTCTGATTCGAGCGCACAGGCGTTGTCGAGATCGAGGTCCTGGCCGCGCTGGATGGCCTGTTTGGCCAGGCGCACGGCGACAGGACCCTGCGCGGCGATATCTCTTGCCTGTGTTAGCGCCGCATCGAGAAGATCTGCGGGTGTGTGTACGGCATTAATAAGGCCGATTTGCAGCGCCTCGTCGGCCTTGACCTGACGCCCGGTGGTGACCAGTTCCATGGCTCGCGCCTTGCCTACCAGGCGCAACAGGCGCTGGGTGCCGCCGAATCCGGGCGGAATGCCCAGTTTTACCTCGGGTTGCCCGAACACGGCATTGTCGCTGGCGATGATCCAGTCGCAGGCCATCGCCGTCTCGCAGCCGCCTCCCAGGGCAAATCCGTTGACTGCGGCGATCACAGGAAACGGCAGGCGTTCCAGCTTGCGCAAGGTTGATGCGCCCAGCTGGGCAAAACTTCTACCCTGCAGTGCGTTCTTGTTGACCATTTCCTTGATGTCTGCGCCGGCGATGAAGGCCTTGTCGCCCGCCCCGGTGATGATCAGAACCCGTGCGTCCGCATTGATGGCCAGCGAGTCGAAGGCTGATCCCATCTCGCACAAGGTCGCTTCGTTCAGCGCGTTATAGGCCTGCGGGCGGTTGATCGTGAGCAGGAATAATCCCGGTTCCTTCTCGTCGAGCAGGATATTGGTAAACGTCATGATTTGCTCTCGTGGTTTGTCAAGGCAGCAGCCCCGCTGTAAGCGGCGGCCATGTCCGCCGGTTTACTGGCGGGGCGCATTGAATGGTATGTCTGTTTTGAATGCAGTTGGTGTTGGCCAGTCACATCATGCCCGGAGTATAGAGAGCGAGACGCTGACTGACAATTCGCAGCGGGTCTTTGTAGCATTGGTTAAATCAATATCCCGACGGCGAAAGGCGCATAGCTGCATAAGCAGGGTTGGTAACGGTCATGCGCGCGCTGGCCAAAAGCTGGTAAAATTCGTAGTTACGACCAACGTCCTTAAAAAAACCAGCCCGTGTTATTCGAGTCAGATTTCAATACCTTTCGCAGTCATTTCGAAAACCGGCTGGGTGACATGCTGAGTGCCGACGAATTGGGCGCCTTTATACTGGTTCTTGCCAATAGCCTGCAGGATGAAGGCCTGTATCAGGGTTTGCATGCCAGGCTGGCGCAATCGTTTCTTTCGCTCAAACGCCGATATCAGGCTAATGCCTTGCAGGCGGCGGAAGATGATCGGGTCGTTTTTGAAGCGCTCGTGCAAACGGGTATAGATCGTTATCGGCCCTGGCAGCAGCGTCAGTTAGATGTCTGGCAGGTCGCCTTTAACCCCTTGCGAGGGTTGCGTCCGCAGCGCGCGTCGAAGGATGCGTTCGGTAGCTTGTATCGTGAATTCGATGAACAGCGATTCCATTTCGACAAGCCATTTCTCAAACCGGAAACACTCTGCGAAGAAACGTTCAACGGTCAGCAAATCCGCGTGTTGTACCACAAGTTTCCGTTTGTGCCGTTTCATTTGTTGATGTTGCTCAATCCCGGCGCTCATCTGCCACAGTACATGACCGTTGATGCTTTCCAGCGCATTTGGGCGATGTCATGCGCATTGACCAGGCAAATAAAGGGGTTTGGGCTGGCCTACAACAGCATTGGTGCGAGTGCATCGGTCAACCATCTTCACGTGCATGGATTTGTCCAAAGCGCGCATTTTTCAATTGAAGCACCCATCTGGAAGCATAACGGGGGAGAGCTCTCCTATCCCGTTGGGGTTGCTACTGCCGATTCGGTCGGTGAAGTCTGGCGGCAGGTTGAAAAGCTTCAGGATCTTAATCAGCCCTATAATTTGTTGTTGAGAGGTTCGAAATGTTACATCGTTCCACGTGTGCCGCAAGGGGCAGAGGGTCTGCCTGGCTGGCTGCCTGACGCGGGTTGGTTTGAATTGAGTGGAGGATTTAATGTGGTTGAACGAGTGTCCTTCGAGACGCGTAGCTCGCAAGAGCTTGAGCTCGCGCTGGGTTGTTTCAAATTGTGATCAGGTCAATGTTGATCGAATTCTGCTATTCCTGTCCCAGGGTCTCGAGTAGCCAATTTTTAGCTAACACTCCGCTATTACATACCTTGAGGGAAATTTGCGAGTAGCTACTCTCAAAGCCTCTTACTGAGGGACCGGCGATTTTAGATCGGGGTTACCAATCCAGCGCTCGATCAGATCTTTATCGTCTATCACTGCTGTCCCGTTAACGAGAAATGAAGCGGTCTGATTCCCCTGATATTGTTACAATGAGTTTGCGAATAACTTATTGATAACACAAGAGAACAGAC
>JGI10211J34971_10000585_pt1 | contig 29906 bp, 42 predicted proteins | sample Etolagsediment_FD_34971 | JGI IMG/M metagenome (IMG submission 34971)
CTTAAAATGCATCCTGATGTTTTAAGTGGTAAGAAAAAGTCTGACATAGACATTGAATCTGCGAAAGAAAAATGTATCATTATAAAAGAAAATGTCAATCCTATAGCACTATTAAAACACTTCTCTAAAGTCTATACCAAAACTTCTCAGATGGGGTTTGAAGCGCTTTTAGTAGGATGCGACTGCGTCTGTTTTGGTATGCCATTTTATGCAGGGTGGGGGATAACTACAGACAAATCACAATGCCAAAGACGTAAAGCTAAACGCAGTGTTGAAGAAGTGTTTGCCACAGCGTACATACTCTACACCCGCTACTACAATCCATACACAAACAAACCTAGCGATATATTTGATACTATAGAGACTATAGTGAGGATGAGGGGTTTTTAGGTTTGATTCCCGTTTTCACGGGAATGACAATGGACGTCATTCCCAACTCGATTGGGAATCTAGGTAATGAATTAGATTCCTGGTTGTGTGAAATTCTAATTTAGTTTTAGGTAGAATATGAAAATGCTAAATATGAGGTTATTAACTATGAATGAGAAAAGATTAGAAAACTATTTTGCAGAAGCATTAAGACATATACAGCTTATAGAAGAAGCAAAAGAAGTGATACATTTACCAATTGTAAACTATGACAAGCTTCCAAACCTTGAGAAGTTTGCTGTGAATGCTTTGATATTTCGATTTTCTAAGTTGCAAGATCTTATAGGTAGTAAGATATTTAGAGCTTTTTTAGAGTTTAACAAATTTGACACAGAAGAAAAGTCTTTTTTGGTGCTACTAAAAGAGATAGAAAAAGAGGGAATCGTAGATATTGACACTTGGGATGAGTTTAGAAAAATAAGAAACAATATAGCTCATGAGTATCCAGGAGAAGAGGAGGAAGCTTTGGAGGCTGTAGAGTTGTTAGTGAAAAAAAGCACAGACCTCATAAAAATAGCACAAAAAATAATGGATAGATATAATGAGGTTAGATAAAAAAGATAGAGAGATTATCGTAACTACAATAGAAGATGTTTTTGGTAAAGTTAAGGTATATCTGTTTGGAAGCAGACTAGATGATGATAAAAAAGGTGGAGATATAGATCTGTTTATAGTATCGGAAGAAAAATCAAATCTTTTTGAGAAAAAGATTAAAGTACTATCAAAGTTAGAGCGTACATTACATAAACCTATAGATATAGTTTTACATAAAGATTTCAATAGAGAGATAGAAAAAGAGATATTGAAAAAAAGTCTATTATTGCTTTAGATAGAAGGGGCAAGTCCGAGGATGACATTTCTGTCATTCCCAACTCGATTGGGGACCTGGATGACGTTTTTCTAAGAAGAGGGCGCAAGCTTAGTGTGGAGGAGATCTTTGCGGCTGCTTACATCCTCTACACCCGCTACTACAATCCATACACCAACAAACCAAGTGATATTTTTGATACTATAGAGACTATAGTGAAGATGAGAAACTAGATTTTTTTAGCAAGTTCTTCTAGTTGTACTAAGTCTAGTTTGTCTTTAGGTCTATTTGATGCTTTTTTGTTTTTTATAAGATCATTGATTTCAAGAGTATAAGCTTCTAAAGCGTCAAAATTTGCTATTTGTTTATTTTCCCAAGCATCATCAAATGTTAAACCGTCTATGTCTGTTAGGATGTCTATGCGGTTAGGTTCTATACCAATTTGCAAAACACTGTTTGGTTCTAAGAAGTTGTCCGGCTCTATTTCAAAAGGAACGCCAAATTCGGCTAAAGCATTATAAATGTTTATAGCATTTTTTTTTGTTTTATCGACCCATAAGTCTATATCGTACGTGCTTCTAGAGTATCCTACTTTTGACATCGCATAAGCTCCTGCTATCAAAAATCTTACATTATGTTTATTGAAAAGTTCTATGATGTCTTGGTAGTCTTGTGTGAGATACACAGCCTATGCCCTCTGCTCTAAACGAATAAACCTACATATAGATTTATTCACTCTTGATGGTGGCATGGTACCGGTCTTTTCGATCCAGGCTTCTTTTGAGAGTCGTGCTAAAAGTTCCCAAGAGTCTTTTACGTTTAAGCCAATATGGAAACTATGATGCTCCTCCGAGTGTAAAGTAACTTTTTGTATAGTAAGAGTCTTTCTTCTAGCAGCTGCTCTTTCTTGCATAGACGACATAAAAAAACTCCTTATTTTTATAAGTATTATACCATAAAGGGAAGTTACAGAACACCAGAACAACAGAAACAGCAGGGTCAGAGTTTTACTTTTTTAAGAGCTAAGTACAGGGATTATTATGACATCTATTTTTTAGTCAAGCAATGTATAGGCTTGAAAGAGATTTTTAAAGTAAGCGAGCATGTTGTTGAAGGTGTCACTTTTAAACTTTTTGCAGTAGCTCTAATGTATATTGATGATATAGAAGATGATGATATAAGTTATCTTCAGCCAATAGAAAAAATAAGCAAAGAAGAGATACGAGATTTTTTTCAAAAAAGATTAAAAGTATGACAATGTTTTCAACCTCCAAGCAACTCATAAAAAATACTAAAAACTTTTTAGAGATAAAGAGATATACCTTGTTAGATAGACTCCTTTTAAAAAGTGGTACTTTTTATGGTTGGGGCAGAAAAAAGTCTGGCTTTAGGGCTATGGGGTTGATAGTAGAGCATAATATCTCTAAGTATAACAATGATTCTGATGAGATTCCAAATCAAGTTTGGAATGACGGTGTTGGAGTTGAGAATGACGCTGAAAGAGTTTTGGTTATTGCTCAAACGCAGGGTGATGCCTCTTTGAAGTATGGTATGTTAGATGATTATTCTACAGATGACATGATAAACGCAGCTTTGTCTGAAAATCCAAACGCAACTGTGTATCTTAAAATGCATCCTGATGTTTTAAGTGGTAAGAAAAAGTCTCTAAAATATTTTTGTATGGCGGTATAAATTTAAAGTTTAAATTTTTGATATAATTATAACAATTTAAAATTTGGAGTTTGTAGATGAGACTTACCCAAAGTGAGATAGAAGCTGTTAAACAAGTTTTTTATGATACTTTCCAAAAAGGAAAAATCTACCTTTTTGGAAGTCGTGTAGACGACACAAAAAGGGGAGGTGATATAGACTTATATCTTTCTCCATCTTCTAAAATTGATTTAAGTTCTAAAAAAATAGATTTTTTGGTAGCATTAAAACAAAAGATAGGCGAACAAAAGATAGATGTAGTCATAGATCGAGGTCATAACAACCCCATAGATATAGCAGGAAAAAAAGGGATTGAATTATGAGTGAAATAAGCGAGATATTTAAAGCAATTGACATCATGATGGGCAACTGTAAAATAGACTATGATGAGCTTAAGTCTTTAGAGATAGATAGCAGTTTTTTTGATGATTACCAAAATACAAGAATTGTAAATAGTTTTTTATTCTCTTACTCAAAGATTCAAGATAAGATCGGTGCAAAACTTTTTAGAAAAGTACTTTATGAGTTAAAAGAGATCGACAGTGAAGATATGCTAATGAGAGATATTTTAAATCTTCTTGAAAAGCTATCTATTCTAGATAAAGCAAGTGACTGGGATAAGTTAAGAGAGATCAGAAATAGTTTAGCTTATGAGTACCCGTTTGATATTGAAGAGAGAATTGAAAATATCCGTCTTGCACTGAGAGGATTTGAGCTTTTAAAAAAAATATATGAAAATCTCAAACAAAGAGTCCAAGTCTAAGAGTCGTCATTCCCAGTTTGACTGGGAATTTAGATGAACTTGTACCCGAAGGGCATACCAATTTAGGGTCTAGTTCATAATTAAACTTCATCACCTAGCATGATAATGTCAACGCCGATATCTGTATGTTTGATTTTATTTTTCTTTAATATACGTATTAATCTATTGAAATCTTGTATATGTGTAGGAGATTCACTTTTTGAACTGTATAAAATTCTGTCAGGGTCTTTGTAAAATTTAAAGTGTAACAAGTTGTTCTCAACTAATAACTCATTTATTTCATCTTCAAGAGAAGATGTTACCGCTTCTAACCTTCTAGACTCTTCAAAAGAGACATTGGCACGATGTTTTGTACTTGTTACTTCTAGTTTGTCTTTTGGTAAGATGTCAACTAGTCCCATAAAATTATTGTAAATTGAATCATCGATGTCTATCTGTATTGTATGCATATATACTCCTAGTGGGTCAATTCTAGCCTATATTTTATATAAATCTAATTAAGTAATAGTTTTTAAATATATTAAGAGTGATATCAACTGTTAAATAGTATCCTACTGTCATTAAAATAAGAAATTTTGTTGGGGATTGGATGTATGTTTTTTAATAATAACAAACTAGAAAAAAAGATAGAAGCTAAAGATGAACAAATTAGCATACTCCAAATGGCAATTCAAGAACTTAACAGTGAAACAGATCAAAAGCTCAAGCTAAAAACAGAAGAGATTCATAAACTCAATACAAAGCTCAATCGTAAAATAAATGAACTTGAAGAGATGAAAAAAGAGTTAGATCATAAATCAAGGGAACTAGAAGAGTCACTTGAAAATTTAGAAAGAGTAACAAATACTGATATGCTTACTGGTGCCTATAATAAACGATATTTTTATGATGTAGCTGAGAGTATTATTTCTTTATCTAAAAGAGAAAAACAGCCTCTTTCTCTTGTTATGTTGGAAATAAACCAATTTGAAGAGATAAATAAAATCCATGGTTATAAAACTGGAGATCAAATACTACAAACTTTTGTTCATAAAATTAGTTTAAGAGAGAGTGATGTATTTGTTCGATTTTCAGATAAAGAATTTGTTATACTTTTTCCAAATACAAATATGCAACAAGCGATAACAATTTCGAAAAAGATAAGAGAGGATATTGAATCATTTACTTTTTTTAAGAGCATTGAACTCACTGTTAGCCTAGGAGTAACAGAATTTATGTTTTCTGAAGATAATATTGTCCTTGCCTTAAAAAGAGTAAATACAGCACTAAAAGAAGCTAAAAACAATAGTGTAAATGCTGTAGATATTAATTCAGTGTCAGCAATATAAATTTTAAGATTATAAAAAAGAGAAAAATATGAAGATTATAGTTAATGGTGATACACGAGAGTTAAAAGACAATAGTACACTTTTAGATTTACTAAAAGAGCTCTCCTTGGATGGAAAAGTTATGGCAGCAGCTGTAAATATGAATATAGTAAAACAAGATAGCTGGAATGTACACATACTCAAAGATGGAGATAAGTTAGAACTTCTAGATTTTGTTGGTGGTGGTTGAGATTAAATTTTTTCTATAGCTACAACGGCTATAGCATACTCTCCATCATGTGTTATGGAAACACTTGTCTCTTTAACGCTAAACGCAGTTGTAATTTTTTGCGATAGTTTAATTTGTGGAGCACCTTTTAAAGTTTTGAAAATCTCTATATCATGAAAATTGCATTCACTTCCAATACCAACGCCTAATGCCTTAGAGCAGGCTTCTTTTACAGCCCAAAATCCAGCAGCAGTTTTGTAGTTTTTTACAAGTTTTATCTCATTTTGAGAGAGAAATTTTTGAAGAGCCTTATCGCCAAACCGCTCCATTAAGCGGTTCATACGAGAAGATTTTATGAGGTCTATTCCAATCATTTACTGAATAACAAATTCTGAGTATTTAAGTAACATAAACTTGCTCTATTTCCCTGTGTTACATTGTTTTGAGTGTTTTTTATCTTTGTTGAAAAACGACTAAGTCCGCTAAAAGTCCGCCTAATTTTCATTTTAAATCTTCTAGTATTATTTCGATAGTTTTTATGAGTGTATTTAGTTTTGTGTCACATACAAAATAAATTTCTTCTGCGTCTAAATCAAAATAGTGATGAGATATAATATCTCTAATTCCTTTTGCACCTTTCCAGTCAACTTGTGGATATTTTTCTAACAATGTTTTGTCAGTAATCTTATCAATATTTTTTAAACTTTCTCCTATAGCTATTAGTTGCATACAAATAGCATCAAGCTTTTCTAGACCCTCTGGAGTATCCATAAAATAATCTATGCTATTAACAGTTTCAAATCTTTGTTCTACAGTTTTTGAAGCATTTAGGATTTGTGAAAGTATCTCAATAACTAGAGATTTATCATACATATATTGCTTCATGATCTATTCTACTTTTTAAATAGGGGTTCATTCTATCTCTTATTCTTACAATATCGATAGAGTTGGATAAAAGCTTTTGAAGTTCCTCTTTAATATGTACTAACGCGAACATATCAGGAGTCTTGGTTTTGATACAAATATCAATATCACTACTGGAAGAAGCTTGATTTCTCGCAACAGAACCAAATAAACCGAGTTCAACTATGTCATACTTTTTCAGATTATTCTTCTTGTAGTTTTTAAGTAGACATAGTATCTCATCACGATTTATCATAGGTTCTCCTTACATTTTAATTTTAAATTATATCATAATCAAGTATATGTTTTATAAAATATTTTTAAAATATTTAGCGACTGTCTTCTAAGTCCGCTCATTTTACTGAGAATAGGACTTTTAGCTTGAGTTTGAATATAGTGTATCATAGGATAACCCCTATGTAAAGGGGTTCTAGAGGGGGCTTGATGAAAATTGCTTAAATTAGCTTACTGAATAACAAACTCAGTAAAATAGATGCCTCGAATGGTACCATCTGAAATCATTGCGTTTAAAGTATCCATGATTTGACTAGAGATTTTTTGCTTCCCTTTTTTAGATGAAATCTCTTCAAGTGTTTTTGAAGTTAAGATTCTAATGATTCTGTCTCGTAAAACGGGTGATTTTGCATCAAGTTCCAAGCTCAGTTCTGCACCTTCAAGTTCTAAAGACATTGTAACTTTGAGGTATCTTCTGCCCGCATCACTTTTTAGGTTTACTGTAAAAGTATCAAGTGGATATAAAATTCCAATATCATTTAACTGTCTTGAGTCGTCATATTCACTACTTGCAGAACTTCTTTTTGATTTTGAAGCACTTTTTTCTTTTGCTTGTGGTTGTGAAACTTCTGTCACTTCATCATCACTCATAAGTAATATACCAACTGCTCCACCAATTAATATGATAAGTATTAATACAGCAATTATTACAATCATTAGCAGGTTACTTGATTTTTTTTCTTGCGGTTGTGATTCTTCTGTGCTTTCTTCTTCAGCCATTATTCTTCCTTGAAATTTATAATTATGTTAGTATATCGGATTATTTAAAATATTGTTAACTACATATTTTCTTGCATTAAATCTTTGAGTGGTAAAAACTCGTATGAATCAGCATTGTAGTACTCAATTCTTCCTGTTTCTATGTCGTAATACCAGCCATGTATATGCAGGTCTCCATTTTCAAAACGTTTCTTTACATTTGGATAGGTGAGGATATTTTCTATCTGTTTTATGACAGAGAGTTTTTCTGTTAAACGCAGTAATTCTTCTTTTGGAGCATTCGCGCCAAGACTTAAAATTGCTGATGTTTTGGCACTTTCACCTAGTTCCAACCATTTTTTAGTATGTATTAGTAATGGATCTTCTATTTTTTCATAGAGGTGGTTACAGGCACCACAATGTGTATGACCGCAGATGATGACTTCTTTTACTTTTAAAACACTTACAGCATACTCAATTCCTGAAGCAGTTGCATGGTAATCTTCATCTGGTTTATAGGGAGGAACAAAATTACCTACGTTTCTTATTACAAATAGATCACCGGGATTTGCTTGTACTATAAGGTCTGGAATCACTCGTGAGTCAGAACAGCCAATAAAAAGCGCTTTTGGAGATTGCCCACTCTTAACTAGTTCGAGTAAGGACTCCTTATTCTCTTTAAAGTAAGTTCTAAATAACTCATTACCTTGTGCATAATTTTCCATATTCATAGTGTTTTCCTAGTATTAGTTACACTTTTTAATTTCTAAAGCACAAATCATCTCTTCAAAAATTACTCCGGCCTCTCTGTCCATATCATCATGATATTCTATAACAAGAACTTCACGGTTATTTGAAATGGCTGTTGTATGTGTTTCTGGCTTAATTTTATACTTTGCAATAATTCTATCAATACAAGAATTTACTTTTTCTTTCTCTTTTTCGCCCTCGTACGCAAGTGCAAGTCTTGAAAATCTTTCTTCACTTCTAAATTCTGCATCAATCATTTTTTTCCCTTTATTATGTGTTTTGAAATTATACAGTTATTATACAAAAAAAAAGTTTTTTGCCTATGAAATCAATACCATTCTAGAAGTTTTGTAACTTCATCCACCACAAAGGTTTTGATAAGTGTTTTTTCTAGTGGTTTCTTCGCAACCAGCGCTTTTGAAATATTTTGCATTTTTGCCTCTTTAAGCCGACTGTCTAAAGCATACACTTCTCTGACATCACCAACTAAGGAAACTTCACCTATAAATACAGTTTCTTTTGAAATAGCGCGATCTCTAAAACTACTAATAATGGCTGCTAGTATTGCCAAGTCTGCCGCTGTTTCTGTGATTTTTATTCCACCGGTGATGTTTATATATACATCATATCCAGAGAGTGGAATTTCAAGTTTTCTCTCAAGTAGTGCTAAGAGCATATTGAGTCTGTTGTTGTCAAAACCAGTAGCTTGGCGTTTTGAATTTGGTGTATGAGACTCCGATACAAGAGCTTGAACTTCAAGAATAATTGGGCGAGAACCTTCCATGATTACTGTTAGTGCTGAACCTGGTTGTTCGGAGTTACGGTTGAAAAAACGAGAGGCTATATTTGTTGCGGATACTAATCCTTCTGCCTTCATTTCAAATACACCAATTTCACTTGTAGGTCCAAAACGGTTTTTAAAACCTCTTAGTATTCGAAGCTCTTGAGAACTGTCACCTTCAAAATAGAGTACAGTATCTACCATATGCTCTAAGACTCTAGGACCGGCAATAGAACCCTCTTTAGTAATATGACCAATAATAAATATAGCAATATCTTTCTCTTTTGCTATACGCATTAATTCAAATGTAATTTGTCTTACTTGAGTAACAGAACCAGGTGCAGAAGTGATGTTTTCAGAGTAGATTGTTTGAATTGAATCTATGATTAAAAAGTCATATTTTCTATGTTCAAGTTCTACAAGTATTTGCTCTAACCTTATTTCACTTAAAAGGTAAAGTGAATCATGATTTGATTTTAGTCTATTAGCACGAAGTTTTATTTGAGACGTGGATTCTTCACCGGTTACATAAAGGACATCTTTGCCTGTTGAAGCTATGTTGGCTCCGACTTTTAGGAGTAGGGTTGATTTTCCAACACCAGGACTTCCTCCTATTAATGTGAGAGAACCTGGAACAATCCCGCCTCCTAAAACTGTATCTAGCTCATTATCTAATGAAGTGTATCTATAAATTTCTTCTTCAACTATTTCGTTAATACTAAGTGCTTTTGAAACTTTTGATGAACTTGATTTACTCTGTTTCACTACTTCTTGTTGATGATCATTTAACTCTATAAACGAGTCCCATGCTCCACAATTTGTACACTTACCCATCCATTTTGGGGTTGTTAGTCCACAATGTTGACACTCAAAAAGTATTTTTTTCTTGGCCATAATTTTACCTTATGCTTTATGATGTGGATATTTTACAGGATTTAAAACGTGGGAATAGAATATATGGCAAAATGCCATATATTTATTATGCAACTATTAAGCTCTCTGAACAATTAGCAACGGGATGAGCGTTACCCTAAACTTGTACCCGAAGGGCATACCAATTTAGGGTCTAGTTCATAATTAATGAGAGAGTTCTACTCTTTTTCTTCTACAAAAATAGCATCTAGCAAACCATCAACAAACTCATATTTATCAAATGGAGTGAGATTTTCAGGTTGTTCACCAGTTCCTACAAAAAGAATAGGCAGTTCTAGTGCATAAGCAATACTAAAAACGCTACCACCTTTTGCTGTACCATCAAGTTTTGTGATGATGATACCATCAATTCCTATCATTTCATTAAAAGCTTTTGCTTGAGCGATTGCAGAATTACCCTGCGTTCCATCAATGATAAGAATCGTTCTATGGGGTGCACCACTATGAGCTTTGTCACAGATACGGTTTATTTTTTTAAGTTCATTAGCGAGATTTGTTTGCGTATGCAGACGTCCAGCTGTATCTATTATGACATTGTCAAAACCTTTTGACTTAGCGGAGTCTATTGTGTCGTAAGCTACAGCCGAAGAGTCGTGACCTTGTTTGGATGCAACTATGGGAATGTCTAATTTTTGAGACCATTGTGTAAGTTGTTCTATTGCCGCTGCTCTAAAAGTATCTCCGGCTCCTAGAATTACTTTTTTCCCTTCATTTTTATACCGTTGTGCTAATTTAGAAATAGTAGTAGTCTTTCCAGCACCATTTACACCGACAATAAGCTCAACAAAAGGAGGTGTAAATTCTGGCTCTTTATATGTGGTGTATGCAAGAGTAGCTAAAAGTTTTGAGCGGAGAATTTCTCTGGTGATTTTTTCTTGGTAAGTCTGTTCTAATATTATTTCAACTAAATCGTATTCAACATCAGCTTCTAATAAAATATCTTCAAGTTCACTTTTTGTGAAAAATATCTTTTTTTTAGGTGCAACCGTCTTAATTGCTTCAACGGTTTTACTGAGAGATTTTTTTATAAATCCAAACATTATAGTCCCAATGCTCTTTTGATATCACTTTCAATAAACTCTTCCTCTATCGCACCTACGTAGTGTTTTATAAGTTTTCCATCTAAATACATTGCCATTAATGGAATAGGAAATCTCTCTCCAACTTGTAAATTTTTAGCTATATCATCTACTAAACGACGATTTACTTTGGAATTTACAAGTATATATTGTGCATTATACATTTTTCGAAACTCTAAAAGTTTTTCATTTGCAATATCATTTTCTATAGTGAGACCGATGATTACAAGGTTGTCTTTGTATTTTTCTTGAAGGGCACTTAAGTGTGAAGCTGCAGCTCTACAAGGAGGACACCAAGTGGCAAATATATCAAAGATTACTACTTTCCCTTGAGTATTTTCTAAACTAAAACCATTAGCCTCTTTTTTTGCGACATATTGAGTGTTGTCAAGAGCAGTTAATACATACTCATTCGTTGCTACCATATCGTTTGCGTTTTTCGTCTGAGTTGTATTTTCACTAGAACAAGCTTGAAAGAGTAGAGTAAATGTAAGTAAAGTAGATAGAATTGAAGTTTTTAGCATGATGTTATATACCTTTGTCTTTTTTAATGTTAAAATATCCGAAATTATATCTTAAAGATTTTATATGACTCTTACGAAAACTATATTTAGACAAAAATGTCTGCAAAAAATCAAAAATACTTCAAAACATAATTGTTTGTATCGTAACTTTATATTAAATAAACGTTTATTTAGAGAGTTAAAAGAGGTAAAAAACGCAAGAATACTTTTTTATTATCCTTTGCCTATGGAGGCAAATATTCTTAAAGTTCTCACAAAAATGAGACAAAAAAATGAGATTTATATTCCATTTATGCAAGGCGAAAGTTTTAAGATGGTACCATTTAGATTACCGCTCAAGAAGAAGAAATTTGGTATTTTTGAAGCGGGAAATACACATAGAAATATAAATAATATTGATATAGCTATCGTTCCTGTAGTTGGAGTTGATGGAAATTTACAAAGAGTTGGTTTTGGAAGAGGGATGTATGATCGTTTCTTTGAAAAATTAAAGAAGAGACCATATACAATTTTTATACAACAAGAATTTTGTTACACACAAGAGTTTATTTGCGATTCATATGATGTCGTAGGGGATATACTCTTAACGCCGACTAAAGTGATAGCTAAGGTCAAAAAGAGGAAATAACAGATGTTAAACGAGATACTGCTTGGTGGTGCTATTGCCACTGTAAGTGGGGTTATTGGTTTTTTCATCTCTAAAAAATTAACTGGTGCAAATTTTGATATTTATACAGATCATGCCAAGGCGAAAGCAAAAGCTATAGAAAATGAAGCTCAAACACTTTTAGAACGTGCTCATATTAAATCTCGAGAGATTGAGTTAGAAGCAACGAAGCAGTATGAAAGTGCAAAAGAAAGAGCAAAAGCGAATCTGAATCAAAGAGAAGATGACTTAATAAGACAAGAACAGAGTTTTCAACGTTTTAAACAAAATGAAGAGCAAAGAATACATTCTGAAAGTGATTTTGTTAAGTCGCAAAAGCTAAATTTAGAGAGAAATGAAAAATCTTTAAACTCCTTAAAAAAGAAATATGAGAGTAAAATAGATGAGGCTGTGCATGCAATAGAGCACAGTGCAGGAATGACAAAAGAAGAAGCAAAAGCTGTTCTTTTGAAAAATATTGAAGAGAAGTCTCGAGGTGAAATTTCTCACATAGTACGACGTTATGAAAATGAAGCTAAAGAAGAAGGTGAGCGAAAAGCAAACTATATTTTGGCGCAGGCTACAAGTAGATTTGCCGGAGAGTTTGCATCTGAAAGATTAACAAATATAGTTCATTTAGAAAATGATGAACTTAAGGGTCGCATCATAGGAAAAGAGGGACGAAATATTAAGGCTCTTGAGACGCTAATGGGTGTTGATATTATTATTGATGATACTCCAAACGCAATACTTGTAAGTAGTTTTAATCTTTATCGTAGAGCTATAGCAACGAAAACTCTTCAACTTCTTATCGAAGATGGGAGGATTCAACCAGCTAGAATTGAAGATATATTTCAAAAAGTTTCAGATGAATTTGAAGCTTCTATCCTTTCAGAGGGTGAAGAGTTAATTGCTAATATGCAGATAGGTGTTATGCATCCTGAACTTATTAAGTTAATTGGACGTTTACGCTACAGAGCGAGTTATGGACAAAATGCTTTAGCCCATACTTTAGAAGTTGCTCATTTAGCTGGAATGATGGCGTCTGAAATGGGAGGCGATCCTATTCTTGCAAAAAGAGCTGGACTTTTACACGATATAGGAAAAGCTTTGACGCATGATCATGATGGTAATCATGTTGATTTGGGTGTGGAAATATGCAAGCGATACAATGAAAACAGTGTAGTAATAAACGCAATATATGCTCATCATGGATATGAAGAGATTGACTCTGTAGAGTGTGGAGCTGTTTGTGCTGCAGATGCCCTTTCTGCTGCTCGTCCAGGAGCTAGAAGAGAGGTACTTGAGAGTTTCTTAAAGCGTGTGACTGAGATTGAAGAAATTGCATCTGCACATACAGGTGTAAAACAGGCTTATGCTATAAACGCAGGTCGTGAAGTGAGAGTTATAGTAAATGCTACTTTGGTTAATGATGATGAGTCTATTTTAATGGCAAGAGAAATAGCTAAAGAGATAGAGGAAAAAGTTCAGTATCCTGGTGAAATTAAAGTAAATGTCATCCGTGAAAGTAGAGCTGTAGAGTTTGCCAAGTAGCCTTTGGGCTACTTGCGTTTTACTGTTACGCCTTTAGGAAGTTGTTTTTTCTAATTAATAGTTGATTTTGTAAACATATAATCAAAAAATGTAAAAAGTTTTGTAAATTATCTCTACTATTATAATAATTTAATGCAAGTTTGATTATAATCTCGTAATTTATTTTAGATAGGGAGCTCTTCTATGCCAGAATTGTTTACGTTTTTCGGTCTTATTACTCATGATAAGTCTTTTATTTATATAACTCACATGCTGTTATCAGCTGGTCTTGCAATGTTATTAGTTAGAGTTGCTATGTCAAACCTTCAGTTAGTTCCAAAAGGTACTCAAAACTTAATGGAAGCATACCTTGGTGGTGTTTTACAAATGGGAACTGATGTTATGGGGAAAGAGAACGCTCGTAAATATCTTCCTCTTGTAGCTACTATTGGTCTTTTTGTTGGTATTGCGAACCTAATCGGTGTTGTTCCAGGTTTTGAAGCACCAACTGCGTTTTTAGAAATGCCTCTTACACTTGCATTAGTTGTATTTGTTTATTATAACTATGTTGGTATCAAAGAACAGGGTGTTATTAAATACTTTAAACACTTTATGGGTCCTGTTTGGTGGTTATACTGGTTGATGTTTCCAATCGAGATTGTTTCACACTTCTCTCGTTTAGTATCTCTTTCTTTCCGTCTTTTTGGAAATGTAAAAGGTGATGACATGTTCTTGATGGTAATCTTAATGCTAGCACCTTGGTTACTACCAATGATTCCATTTGCACTTCTTACTTTCATGGCATTTTTACAAGCGTTTATCTTCATGATGCTGACAACTGTTTATATTGGTTCAGCAGTAGCTGTTGACGACCACTAGGCCGTCATAACAGTGCAAAAAGATATATTCGATAGAATTATCAGCTTTTTGCTCGGAGTATCTTGGGCAGTAGTTCTGTTCGGTGCTCTTATTACTTTTAAAGTCTTCATGGTGCTAGGTTTTAATCTGGCACTTTTTGCAACAATCCTTTACATAATATTTTCACTTATAATGATTTTAACTTTAGATGCGTTTTCAATAAATAGACAGCGACTGACAGAAAGTAAAAAACAGACTGAACTTTTAGAAAAAATATACTCTCAAAAGAGTGAATAAAATGCTCAAAGTAGTAGCTATAACACTTCTTATTGAAACTCTTTTATCTGCAAAAGTAGTCTCTCAAAATGTAGAAAATAGTATTATAATGGAAGCTATTCTTTTTGTAGTTATTTTTGGAACTATGGGATTGATTTCATATATATATTCAAGCAGACATGCTAAGGCATATAAGCCAAATAAGAAAGAAAATAAAGAAAAAGTAGCATACTCTACACAAGAAAAAAGAATTTTAGAATTAGAAGAGATGTTACAAAACAAAACTTTAACTCAAAAAGAGTTTGAAATTCTAAAAAGTCACTATTTAAAATCTACAACTTGATTTGTAGTCTAAGTTTTACTCTTATTTCTTAAAAATATTCCATCTCAATTGCCATCAAATCACTCCTTATTAAGAACATACGCAAAACAAAAATTTATTTAACCCAAAGTAGTTTATGAGACTTAAAAGCTTTAATTGGATAAAATAGAAAATCAAATTATTATATAGCTAAGGAAATTCATGTTTGAAGTAGTGATCGGTCTCGAAGTCCATGTACAACTAAACACAAAAACTAAACTTTTTTGCTCGTGTCCAACGAGTTTTAATCATAAACAAAATGTAAATACTTGTCCGACTTGTTTGGCACTTCCTGGAGCGCTTCCTGTTTTAAATGAGGAAGTTTTACATAAAGCGATTATGCTTGGTACTGCCTTAGGTGCTACAGTAAATCGTACTTCTTATTTTGATCGTAAATCATATTTTTATCCTGATAGTCCTTCAGCATATCAAATTACACAGTTTTATACACCTGTAATCCAAAATGGTACTTTGGATATCGATTTTGAAGATGGATCACATAAAACAATCCGTGTAGGATTTGCTCACATAGAAGCTGATGCCGGTAAAAATATTCATGATGGTGATATTTCCAAAGTGGATTTAAATCGTGCAGGAACTCCACTTCTTGAGATAGTTTCACAACCAGATATGAGAAGTGCTGAAGAAGCAGTTCTTTATCTTAAAAAACTCCACTCAATTATCCGTTATTTAGATATTGGTGATGCTAATATGCAAGAAGGCTCATTTCGTGTTGATGTAAATGTTTCTATTCGTCCAAAAGGTGATGAAAAACTTTACACTCGTGTTGAAGTGAAAAATATAAACTCATTTAAATTTATTCATAAAGCGATAGAAGTTGAAGTTGCTCGTCAAAGCGAAGCTTGGGAAGATGGTCTCTATGAAGAAGAAGTCTGTCAAGAAACTCGTCTTTTTGATCAAATAAAACAAGAGACTCGTTCTATGCGTGGTAAAGAAGAAGCGGCAGATTATCGTTACTTTCCGGAACCAGATCTTTTAAAAGCAGTTATTACTGATGAGATGATGGAACTTTATTCTAAAATACCAGAGCTTCCTGATGCAAAACGCAATAGATTTGTAAAAGATTATAATATGAATGAATATAATGCAGGTGTAATTACTTCATCCATAGAAATGGCACACTTTTTTGAAGAGATGATGGAGCAGGGAATTAGTGCAAAAAATGCTACTACATGGCTTACTGTTGAGCTTCAAGCTCGTTTAAAAGGGGATGTTAATATTTCAAATTCACCGGTAAGTGCACAAAAACTTGGATATTTGGTAAAACGAATAGAAGATCAAACTATCAGTGGAAAAGCAGCTAAAGAGGTGCTTGATAAACTGATGGAAGAGAACTTGGATGTTGATGGAGTAATCGATGCTCTTGGGCTTAAGCAAGTTACAGATACGGGTGCTTTAGAAGCTATGTGTGATGAGATAATAAATGCAAATCCTGAGAAAGTTGAGCAATTTAAAGGTGGTAAAGATAAACTGTTTGGCTTTTTTGTTGGGCAAGTAATGAAAGCTAGTAAAGGAAGTGCAAATCCTCAAGCTGTCAATGAAATCTTAAAAGCAAAACTGAGTTAAATTACAATGATGAAACGCTTGATATTAGATGCAGCATTTTTTTTAAATACCTCTAAAGCATATCAAGCGAATAAACGTTTTGTTTACAACGTTTTAGAAAACGATAACTATAAATATAAAAAGTATTTTGATATGTTCATGATTACACTTATTATGATAAGTGTAATAGTTTTGATTCGTGAAGTTAAATTTCATGTTAATGATTTCTTTTTATATTTTAACAACTATATAATTTCTATTATATTTCTTATTGAATATCTATTGCGTTTATGGGTTAGCAGTAGTGTTAGTCAAATTGTAATCAAACACAATGAACACGATACTATGCTTGGCAAAGAGTTTAATCTTTTTGCTTCTTTAGTGGATATTGGGAAAATTAAACTTAAATATATAACATCAATGAGAGCTATTATAGATCTCTTGGCGATAGTTCCTTTTTTCCATCAGTTAAGACTTCTTCGTATATTTATACTATTTCGCGTTTTTAAGCTCTTTAGATATGCAAGAAGTTTTCAAACATTTACCTCTGTTCTTGCTACGAAAAAATTTGAGTTTTTGACGCTTTTAATGTTCTCATCAATAGTAATATTTGTCTCTTCTGTGCTCATATATGTCATGGAGGCAAATAATCCTAACTCACCTATTGACACGCTTTATGAAGCAATTTACTGGTCTATAGTTACAATCTCTACAGTTGGGTATGGGGACATTACCCCTGCAACTGATGCTGGAAGATTAGTTGCTATGTTTGTGATTGTTGCTGGTGTTGCAGTTTTAGCTTTTACAACTTCTTTGGTTGTATCTGCGTTTACCGAAAAACTTGATGAGATTAAAGAAACAAAGACTGTAGATGATTTAAAAAAGTTAGAAAAGTTTTATATTATTTGTGGCTATGAAAAAATTGCTCAAGAAGTGGCTATTCAACTATCAAAAAACAATAATTTAATAGTTTTAGATGAAAACATTGATAGAATTAAAAAAGCTCAAAAAGATGGTTTTACAGCTCTTAATTATGATCCAGGGAGTGTAGATAGTTATAAAAAGCTGAACATAGATATTGACACACAGGTCAAAGCAATTCTTTGCTTAAGAGAGAATGATGTTGAAAATGTTTATACAGCTCTTACTGTGCGTTCATTTAACAAAGATATATATATTTTATCTTTGCTTATGAAAGAGATAAATAGAAAGAAATTAAGTTTTACTGGAATAAATGAGATACTTTATTCTAAAGAATTAGTTGGCTTAATTGCAAAAGAGTTTGTAGGTAAACCAGTTGCGTTTGAAGTAATACATGCTCTTCGTTCTGAATATACAAGTGTAGATATTCAAGAGATTATCGTTACACAAAGGATGTTAACAAGCTTTACACTTGTTGAGCAGTTACATAATGCTCAGTATAGATTAATTTTACTTGGTATTTATAAGCAAACGCATAAAAGATTCTTTTTTAATCCAATTGACTCAACTGTTCTTGAACAAGGAGATTATTTAGTCTTAATTGGAAATAGTGTGTTTATAAAAGAGTATGAAAAATATTTACATAAAAAGATAAATAGATGAAAATAAGTGCTTTAATATTTGGATATAACGATTATGCTTGGCATATTGCAAAAAATGTTATGCATAAATATAAAGATATATCCATATTTAAACTTGAGTCTGATGAGCCAAGAGCAGAACTTGATATGTTTGAAATTGAAAATTTTGATTTGAGTGATGAGTGGAGTGTTCTTAAAAATAATTATGATATAGAAAACTCTATTGCGTTTTGTATTTTAGAGGATAATGCTGAAAATATATTTTTAACTCTTTCACTAAGAGCTGCGTTTGAAAACTTAACTATAATTGCTTTATCAAAAAATAAAGAGAGTGCCAATAAATTAAGCATGGCGGGCGCAACTAAGGTAATCCCATTGGTGCAAACTACGGCTTCTATTATTACTGATATGTTAGATAAACCTATAGTTACAGAAGTTTTACACAATATTTTATACGAAAAAAGTGATTTGAAAGTTGCCCAATTAGAAATTAAAAATCATATCTGTTTTGAGGGTAAGTATCCATCAGATATAGACTGGAGCAGAAAATACGGAATTATTGTTTTATCAGTAATGCATGAAGATGGAAGCAGTGAATTCATTTTTTCAAGTCAGGCTAAACATCATGTTATACAAGATGGTGATATATTTGTTGTCGTGGGTTATGAGACTGATATCAAAGAGTTCGAAAAATTAATAGGTGGTGAATCATGAAAATTGGAGTTATAGGAGCTGGAAAATGGGGCTCGGCTTTGGCATTTGCTTTAAGTGAAAAAAATGATGTAGTAATTACATCACGAACACCAAGAGATTTAAAAAACTTTGTATCTTTGGAAGAAATTTTAGAGTTAGAGTATTTAGTGATTGCAATTCCAGCGCAACAGATTTCATTATGGCTAAAAGAGAATTTTATTTTTAAAAACCAAAAAATATTGGTTGCAGCAAAAGGGATTGAAGCAACAACAGGGAAGTTTTTGAATGATATATATAAATGTTATGTACCTGATGAAAATATTGCCTTTTTGTCGGGGCCATCTTTTGCAACAGAAGTGCAACAATCGTTACCAACTGCACTTGTTGTCAATTCTAAAAATAAAGAACTAAGTGAAACTTTTGCCTCTTTTTTCCCATCATTTATTAAAGCGTATACTTCGACCGACGTTGTGGGTGCTGAAGTTGCAGGTGCATATAAAAATGTTATAGCAATAGCTGCTGGAATATGTGAGGGTTTAGGACTTGGTAAGAATGCTGCAGCTTCATTGATTTCTCGTGGTTTGGTAGAGATGCAGAGATTTGGTCATGAGTATGGAGCAAAAGATGAAAGTTTTATAGGTCTTAGCGGTGCAGGGGATCTTTTTTTAACAGCTTCTTCTACAATGAGTAGAAATTTTAGAGTTGGTTTAGGGATAGCTGCTGGTAAAAGTTTAGAGGAGATATTAGAAGAGTTGGGTGAAGTGGCCGAGGGGATTGGAACTACATATGCCCTTAACGTAATTGCCCAAGAGAAAAATTTGTATTTACCTATAGCAAAAGAAGTATATGAACTCTTTAATGGTAAAGATCCGAGAGTTTCTTTAAAAGATTTACTTTCTCATTAAGGCAAACAGATATGGGAGAGCAAGCTAAACAGTTCAAAAAAATTGGTTTTGGAATTTTAATTGGTTTTGTGATTTTTGTAATCTCTTTGAATCTCTTTAACACAACGCAAGCCTCACTTTTAGGTATTATTGCATTCCTTGTGACTCTGTGGACTAATGAAGGTCTGCCTTTAGCTATTGTTTCGCTTCTGCCTATTATTCTTTTTCCATCTTTTAATATTTTAACTACAGAAGCAACGAGTACGAATTATGCGCATCCTATTATATATCTGTTTTTAGGTGGTTTTATGCTTGCTATTGCAGTTGAAAAAACTAATCTTCATACATACATAGCAGATAAGATACTCTCTTTTTTCCCAAATACGCCAAGAGGAATGATTTTCTCTTTGGCTTTGACTTCAGGACTTCTTAGTTCAATACTCTCAAACACCACAACAGCGCTTCTTCTTATCTCTATAGCATTGTTTATCACTAATGATTTAAAATTAAAGATGAGATTTGCTTTAGCTATTGCTTATGGTGCTAGTGTGGGAGGAATTTTAACACCTATCGGAACACCACCAAATCTTATTTTACTTGGTATCATGCAAAATAAGGGTATGGAAGCTATACCCTTTTTTCAATGGATATGGATGGTAATTCCTCTTGCGTTTATCATGCTTATAATTGTTAGTTTAGTTCTTAGTTTAGGTGTAGAAAATACTCCCATACAAAGAGATAAAAAAAAGCATATATTAGATACCAATCAAAAAAACGTTTTATTTCTCATTGGTGCATTAATTATATTTTTGCTTGTAAATGCACCTATAAAACCATATTGGGAAGGTCTTGGGCTTAATGAAGCAGGAATACTTTTAGGGGTAGGTTTGCTTCTTTTTGCTCCACCGTTGAATATATTAAGTTGGATGGAAGATAAGAGTAAAATTCCATACAGGATTATGTTTTTATTTGGGGCAGGGTTTAGTATTGCAAAAGCATTTAGTGCAACAGGACTTGCAGATGAAGTGGCATCATATCTTATAATAATGACGCAGTTATCACCTCTGTTTTTGCTTTTTGCAGTTGCGTTTCTTATAACTTTTACAACTGAAATAACTTCAAACACGGCACTTATATCTATTATGCTACCGGTGATATATTCCGTTGCAGAACAAACTGGCATAAACACAACTCTGTTTATGATGGTGGCTACAATCTGTGCGAGTTATGCCTTTATGCTTCCAATAGCAACACCGCCAAATGCTATAGCTATGAGTAGTGGAGCTGTCAATGTGAAGGATATGTTACGTTATGGAATTGTTTTAAATCTTGCGGGTATATTTTTTATAGTAATAGTAGCTGAGTTTTTTTGGAAAGGGATTTTTACTTAGTATCACACTGATTAAGTTTTTTTCTTTTGACTATAGTGTAAATATCTTTTAAAATTAAAAATATGGTTAAAAACCATAATCCATCAAGTATGAAGTTATTGTCTAGGCCATTGAAGTATAGATAGGGAAAGCCAAGAAAATATGGCCATTTAAAAAAGTATAAAAATAATATGCCTACACCATAGAGTTCTTTCAATGTTCTTTTCATAGGTGTATTTTAGCTATATTAGATAAAATTACAGTAAAAAAGGCAGATGATGATAGTGCATATAGTGATGTTTAAATTTAAAGATGAAAATAAAGCTTCGAATATAAAACTTGTAGAAGAAAAACTTAACGAACTTGTTCATAAAATAGATGTATTAAAATCATTAGAAGTTGGAATCAATTTTAATCATTCAGAGAGAGCGTTTGATATGTCTTTATATTCAACGTTTGATTCAAAAGAGGCTTTAAATGTTTATGCAATTCATGAAGATCATCTTAAAGTTGTGTCTATTATTAAAGAAGTTACTAGTGAGTCTAAAGTAGTTGATTACGAAATATAGAGTCTTAAAACTCTATACCTTCGTATCTATCATATAACCACTCTGCAACGGCTTGTGCGTCTTTTGCAGATATTTTTCCTTTTAAAGAGGGCATAGTTCCAAATTTCTCTATTGCACCTGGATGACACATGCTGTTGTCAAGATTAGGATTGATAATGTAATCTTTGACAAAAAGTATAAACAGATAACGATTTACATCATCCTCTTCATCTGTTGTTTGAATATTTTCTTTCAAACGATTTGAAACTTCAATCATTGGCGGTGCTTTCATGTTTTTCATATTTTTGAGGACTTCTTTTTTTGTCATCATTTCAACATGACATGACATACAGTTTTTTTGATACACGTCGTAGCCTTTTGAAGCAAAAAGAGAAGATGATAAAAGCAAAGCACTTAATATTATTGTTTTCATTTTAATCCTATTGTTTATTTAGAAATTTATTATAGCAGTAATAGGTTTATGACAATAATATATACTTGTTTGACGTTAAAACAATCTAAAAAGTATACTTAATGCGTTAAGTTAATTTATCATTCCCTTATATTACTATGAATATTTTGATATTATTTCATAAAATAAATTATTAAAGGATATATTATGAGTGAACCAAAATTAGAAAATATAAGTGACTATGACACACTCAAAGGTGAGAAGAAAAAAGTTGTTTGGGCTGTAATATTAGCTGGACTTTTACTAGGTGTTGTGTATTCTATAGCATATACTCTTTATGATAATAAAGATGATACTATTAAAGTTGAAGAGAGTATTAAGAAAATACCAGTTAGATAATTATTTTATAATATAAAGATGTTAAAATTTCGCCACTAAGAATAAAGGTAATTAAATGTTAATGACGATAATAGGAATATATACTCTGTATGTACTTATAAATATATATACAAGTGTAATGCAAATTGGTTATATAAACCAATCAAAAAGAAAATCCCCCATTCTGTTGTCGGCAACTGATTTTTTAAAGGCTGGGAACTATGGTGTTGCTAAAGAAAAGATGTCTATTGCTAACTCTTTTGTTGATTATATATTCTTTATAGCCTGGATAGGTTTTGGAATATCTTTTTTAAATGCAAATATATTTTTTGAAAGTGATGCTTTAAGAAATATTGTAATAGTAATGAGTTTTCTTGTAATCAACTCTATATTGGCACTCCCATTTGGATATTATGAAAAATTTGTTTTAGACGAAAAATTTGGTTTTAATAAATCGAGTATAGCTCAGTGGGTAAAAGATACGCTTATTTCATTTGTATTGACATTGATTTTAGGCTCATTGGTTGTTTGGGGTATATATGAAATTATTACCAACTTAACCTTTTGGTGGCTATGGAGTTTTGCTTTTATATTTGCAGTTGTTATTCTAATAAATATGCTTTACCCTGCGTTTCGTGCAATGTTTTTTGATAAACTTACTCCACTTCAAGATGAAGAGTTGGATAGTGATATAAAAAACCTTATGGATAGAACAGGTTTTGTAAGTTCTGGTGTATTTGTGAGTGATGCTTCTAAACGTGATGCAAGATTAAATGCATATTTTGGTGGATTTGGAAAAGCAAAAAGAGTTGTTCTTTTTGACACTCTTATAGAAAAACTCACAACCAAAGAACTTTTAGCTGTTTTGGGACATGAACTAGGGCATTTTGCGCATGGAGATATCTATAAAAATATAGCTCTTGTAGGTAGCATGCTTTTTGTTATGTTTGGAATCTTTGGTAATTTACCAGAATCTCTTTACTTAGAAATGGGTTTATCTCAAGAACCTTATTTGCTTATGATACTATTGCTGTTGTGTATGCCTGTTTTGGGATTTATAATGATGCCTATTATGGGAATAGTGAGTCGTCATAATGAGTATGAAGCAGATAAAATGGGAAGTGAACTTGGTGGTGCATCCGGTGGAGTTGAACTTGCAAATGCATTGAAAAAGTTGGTGAGTGAAAATAAAAGTTTTCCACTTTCTCATCCCTTATATATCTTTTTTCACTACACGCATCCTCCAGTTCTGGAAAGATTGAAAGAACTTGGTGTAGATTTAGGAAATATTGATAATAGTGCCTTAGAGGGAAAATGCGAAGCTCAAATCTAGTTAAAGATGTTTTAAAAGAGATTACAACATCTTTAAATCCTTATATTCCAAGAGCCTCTCGTGAGGCTCAGCTACTTTTAATGGCTCACTTAGATAAAGATGAACTTTGGTTAATTACAAATCAAAATACAGAAGTTACAGAGATTGAGAAATTATTTGAGTGGGTCAAACGCAGATCTGCAAATGAGCCTTTTGAGTACATTACAAATAGTGTAAGTTTTTATTCCCAAAATTTTTATATAGATAAGGGGGCCTTAATCCCTCGTCCTGAAACAGAAATACTAATAGATAAAGTAATCAAGAGTGTTGAAGACAAAGATGCTGTAATGCGTTTTGTTGAAGTTGGAGTAGGAAGTGGAATTATTTCTATTTTATTAGCGCAACACTTTAAAAATGCAAAATTTATAGCCGTAGATATATCAGAAGCTGCAATAGAAGTTGCAAAAATTAATATAGCTGCGTTTGGGCTCTTAGATAGAATTGAACTGCGTTTAGGTTCCCTCCTTGAACCAGTGAACGAAAAGATAGATTATTTAGTTTCAAATCCTCCTTATATTGCAAATAATGAACCCTTGGAATCAAACCTCTCATATGAGCCTCAAAATGCACTTTTTGGTGGAAATATAGGTGATGAAATTATTAAGAAACTTCTTGATGAAGTCTTAAAGAGAAAGATTAACTTTTTTACGTGTGAGATGGGTTATGACCAACTAGATAAAATATCGAAATATTTAGAAAATAAACAATATGATAGTTTAGGGTTTTACAAAGATTTTAGTGGCTTTGATAGAGGCTTTACTCTTAAGGTACAATAATGAAAAGAAATATATATGCAGATTTTAGTTACTTACTTGTTTTAGCTGCCTCTTTAGGCGGAGTTCTAGTTTTAGGTGCCATAGTCGCACCTGTTGTTTTCAATACNGATAAGGTACTATTTGAACTTTTATTAGACCATTATAATGCTGGAAAAGTAATGGCAGAAATTTTTCATAGATTTTCTTACTGGCTCTATTTTGTAGCTATCTTTGTTGCGTTTTATGAATCTATGCAATATAAGATGGGACAGCGTGATGCAATCGCTTTTGGATCATCGGTAACCGTAATATTTTCTTCTTTGATGTTTAGTGGCGTTTATGCTCCTAAAATACTTGCAATGCAATCAATGGGTGTTGAAGCAACACAGAGTGATACATTCGAAAATATTCATATAGCAAGTGAAATAGATTTTAAAATATTAGCTGTTGCTCTTTTTGTATTATTTATCAGAAGATTAATGTTGCTGCGTGTATCTTAACTAATATTTAACACTTTTTAGGTAGTATTTGACAAATAATATATAAGGTTGAATACATGCTAAAACAAAGACTTTTTACACTATTTTTAATACTGATTTTCTCCTCATTAAGCCTATATGCCTATCCACAAATATCAGAAGCAATTAAAAAGAAAAAAATATACCCTATGGGTGAAAAAATATACTCAAAAAAATGCAATAACATTGACCCCTCAATTTTTGAGTCTTATGAATCTATGCAAGAAAAAATACTTTCAGATAAATTATGTAAGCCATTGAGTCAAAAGTATCTAGAAGCTGTTTCTCTTTATTTGTGGGACACCAAAAGAGACTCCAAAACAGAAAAAAAACTTAGAGAAATTGTTGTAACAAAGAGTGAAAAATGTCCTATTTGTGGAATGTTTGTTTATAAATATCCAAAATGGGCAACACAAATTTTTTATGCTGATAAACATTACTCCTTTGATGGTGCAAAAGATATGTTTAAATACTATTTTGATAATAAAGAAGGTATTACAGAAGTACTTATATTAGATTGGTATACTCAAAAAACTATAGATGCAACAAAAGCTTACTATGTGATAGGAAGTGATGTGTATGGTCCAATGGGGCATGAGCTTATAGGTTTTAAAAATGAAGTAGATGCTAAAACTTTTTACATGGATCATCGTGGAACAAAAATCATTAGATTTGAAGATGTAACTCAAGAAGAAGTATATAAACTAGATGAATAAAAAAAGCTTTTTCATGTTTTATACTTTTATGGGCTTAATTACTCTACTTGTTTTTCAAGCACTCTATTTGAGTGGTGAAAAATCTATGACTGTGCAAAAAAAAGAAAAGAAAATTCTTTTTGTAAAATTAACAGGATTACCTGATTTGGCTCTTTCACCAGAGAGTTCATATATTAGACATAGAAGCCTTAGTTTCACATCTGATATTTATCCTCTAGATGGATGTTTAAGAGAATATGATAAATCCACATACTCTATAGCAAATTCAACAATAATGGGTGTAAATTAATGAGAGATAAGATAAACCTACATTTAATCGAGTATTCAATTGGCTCGATTATGAGACAAGGACATAAATCTATTTTTATAACAGTTGTATTTACTATTCTTACTGCTCTTTTAACATCTATATTTTTTATTACCAATTCGATGAAATACGAGTTAAACGCAACAGTTGATGCTCTTCCAGAAATTATAATTCAAAATACAAAAGCTTCTAGACATACAAATATAGAAATAAAAAGTGTTGATAAGCTTCTTAATATTCCTGGCGTAAGCAGTGTAAATGCAAGAGTATGGGGTTATTATTATTTTGCAAATGCAGGTGTTAATTTTACGCTTATTGGCGTTGATGAGTTTGAAGAACAATACACTCATACGCTTGACCAAGTTGTACAAACTGCTGAATTTAATAACTCTGGTATGTATATTGGACAGGGCGTTAAAGAGGTAATGAATAGTAGTTATTATAATGATTATTTTAATTTTATAAAACCTGATGGCACAATAAAAAAAGTAAATATAAGTGGTGTTTTTGATTCTGATATAGGACTAGAATCAAATGATATGATAGTTATGTCTAAAGATACACTAAGAGAGATTTTTGGGATAGAAGAGACAAAGGCAACAGACTTAGTCATAAAAGTTGCAAATATTGAAGAGATAGCAACTGTGGCATTAAAAATTGAACAGATGTTTCCAAATGCTAGAGTTATTACAAATGATGATATGAAACTTAGTTATGAAAATATTTTTAACTATAAGAGTGGAATTTTTTTAGCACTTTTTGTTATATCTATTTTTACTTTTTTTATTATTATTTATGATAAAATGAGCGGACTCAGTAGTGAGCAAAAAAGAGAAGTAGGTATATTAAAAGCTATTGGATGGAAAATCGAGGATGTGCTTAAGAGTAAGTTTTATGAGAGTCTTATACTTTCACTCTTTGCCTATTTTCTTGGTGTAATTGTGGCAATGGCATATGTTTATATTTTTAATGCTCCTTTGTTAAGAGATATATTTATAGGCTACAGTAATCTAAAACCACTATTTGAAATATCTTTTGTTTTAGATTTTCAAACGCTATTTTTAGTTTTTTTCTTGAGTGTACCTATTTATGTTGCGGCAACAATAATTCCATCGTGGAAGATAGCTACTCTTGAAGCGGATGATGTTATTAGATAAGTTATTTGGAGGTTCTTTTTGAATTATTTTAGGTTTTTAATTATTGGTTCTTTAGTTTTTTTATTCTCAGCCTGTGAGAAAAAATCTACATCAGACGTAGCACCAGTACATTGGGATAGAGATATGTGTGCTAGATGTGTGATGGTTGTAAGTGATAGACATAATACGACACAAGTACGAGATCCTCGAACAGGTCAGAAGTATATGTTTGACGATATAGGTTGTATGGTCCTTTGGTTTAAAGAAGAAAATATAGATTGGAAAGATGAAGCAGTTATATGGATTACAGATGTTAATACTGGAGAGTGGATAAACGCAAGAACTGCATTTTATGACACTGAAAATATTACACCTATGGCTTATGGATTTAGTGCTCACAAATCAAAAGATACCATTAAAGATGGACAAGAGATAGTTGATTATAATGAGGTTGTAAAAAGAGTTCTCATTATTGGAAAATAGGCTTTTTATCTTCAAGCAATAAATTTGGCTCTATAAATGGAGCTAAATTTGATAGAAAGTTCATTAGTGTCATAATTGGACTTGCATAAAAGAATTTTACCTTGTTATTATAGTGCCATAATTGGTCTGCATATTGGTATATTTGGTGTGAATTATCACCTATATTATCATTATTTCTGTCAAACCCTGTATATCTGTCCCAATAGTTATATTCAACAAGATTTGAGGAAGAAAAATAACCTTCAACATCTTTGACTACATCATCAATATTTCCATAAAACTTGTTATGAGTTATNGTGTTGTCTTGAATACTTACATGAAAATGGATTGCTTCACCATTATATGATATATCATTATGGTTGATATATCTTTTCATTCCTTTAGCTTTTTCTTGTCCATCTATATATATACCCTTAGCATTAAATTTTAAAGTGTTGTGCTCAAATTTAAAATTTGAAACACCATTGATGACAACACCTATACCTGCGGCGCCCTTTGAACTTTGTATAGTGTTGTTTATTACTCTTGTATCTTTTGCACCCATAAACATAAGAGAAACCGAGTTATATCTATAGTTGTTATTTTTAAAAAGGTTACTGTTGCTAAGGCTTAGGTGTGTTGCGAATCTGTTTGCTATAAAGCTATTTGCATCAAAAACATTGTGATGCGAATAATTAAGTGTTACATCTCTTGAATTTTCTATAGTGTTTTGAACAAAAAGATTATTATGTGCATAATAGAGCTTAAGCGCATTCCCCTTTAAGCTGATTTCTAACTCTTTTGATGTAATGTAGTTATTTCTAAATAAAGAGTCGTTAACCATGTTTAAATCGATTCCATAGAGACTATTTAAGAGCCTACACGAATTTATTTCACAGTTTTTTACTTTGCGCATAGATATAGCAGCATCAATTCTATCCATCCTATTGCCACTATCTGTAATTGTAAGATTTTTCAATGTTACATCTGAGCTGAGTATTGTTACTACACTCCCTTGGCTATCTCCTTTGATAATAGCACCGTCCTCTTTAGCAACAATATGAAGTGGTTTATCTATAATGATATTTCCTAAGTACGTACCAGCTGGAAGTTTGAGTATTGCGTAAGGGGGAGCATTATCGATTGCGTCTTGAAGGGGGTTAGAAAAAGAATATGAGATAAAACCTAAAAGTAATAAAAAAAACTTCATATTTTATCTCTTAATCTTAAACTTGATGTCTACACAAGACTTTGTATCTCTTCTTCAGAAACTATGATGAGCTCTTTTTCAAGTTTATTGATCTCTTCTAGTAAATTTTTAGAAATTACTTCTAAACTATTAAAATATTCTCTAGAAACTCTGTACTCTTCATCAGAAACATTTTTTCTTTTTAATCCAAAAATTTTACAGATTAAACCTGCTTTGGATTTGTTGAAAAATATATTAAATATTTTTAAATACTCATCATGTAGTTGAGAGTGTAAAACTTCAAGACTCTCTATTGCTGTAGGTGAGATATGGGTTAATGAATTAAGAACTTGCCCTTCACTATAAAACCACTTTCCAAATTTACATTCTGTAGCATCGACAGGTATAGTACCTTCTTCAATATCTAAACCATTTATCAATAACTTTGATTTTTGAACCCATTTAATATGTGATGCTTTTGCTGTTCTTAAATGCTCAATGACTTCTTTTTTTTCCATAAATTCTCCCTCATTCTTTATTTATATTATACTAATAAAACATATGTATATTTTCCATAAGATTGGCAAAATTAATACCCTCATCTTTTTCTTTGAGATATCGAATAAGATACATTTGACTTGCATCAACACCTTCTTCTTTTTCTATCTCTAAAAGTTTTGCATATAAATCACTAATTACTTCTACAACATGTTTAGAAACTGATTTTCTCGAAGCATGATACCCAATAACTTCATCTGTATCCGTGTCTTTTCTTATCTCAAATGTTGTAAATACCCAATAGTATCTACCATCTTTAGCAAGATTTTTGATAACGGCATTTATATTATGTCCGGTAGATATCATAACCCAAAGAAGTTTAAAAACAACCTTAGGCATATCAGGGTGACGTAATATATTATGAGGCTGACCAATAAGCTCTTCTTTTGTATAGCCTGAAATTTCTGTAAAGTAATCATTACAGAAAGTTATTTTACCCTCCGCATCTGTTTCACTTACAATATATCTTTTTGGATCTAGTTCTATTTCAACATCAATTGGTGTAGGTTTCATTAAGTTTCTCCTTTTTCAAGATTTAAAATCTTGTAAAATTTCCCTCACTTTAGATAAAGCTTTACTTTAAAAAAACTTTGGCGT
>JGI10211J34971_10000586_pt1 | contig 29905 bp, 26 predicted proteins | sample Etolagsediment_FD_34971 | JGI IMG/M metagenome (IMG submission 34971)
TGTTACCAAAAGAGTTGTTATTGCAGAATAACCACCCGAACAGGTAATAATCTACCGATAAAAAAGGGAGCAGCCACACGGCTGCTCCCTTTTGTTTTTATCAGTAAAACTAAAATATCACACCACAACATATTCTTCCCTGGTGTAAAAGAAACCCTCAAACATACCGGAACAGGAATCTTTAAGGGCTATGACAGCCTCAGAGCGCTACTTTTTGTAAATGCTTTTCAATCCCGGAGAATCTATTAATGTGAATCGGGTTTTTTCAACCATAAATCAAAGCACCTTTTTAAATGATTTTTGTTTATGATACTCAGGTTTCGCATGCTGATTTATCTCATTAAATCATTGTATCTTAGTTTTTTTCAAATTGAATACTGCTTTTACACTAGATTATGTATCCATTTCCTTCATAATTAAAATGTTGCAAAACTCAGAGAATTCTCTGTGTAACGCTACTGAAATAGTTTTTAGGCATATCACGAAGGTGCAAGAAGATTTCAGGAAGTTACACAGAAGCCACACGGAGTTGGGCGAGGAAAATAGTTGCACTGTAATATGCTCTTATACAGGCTAATGAAAACTTAACGACTGCGAAGCTTAATGAAAATAGTTTGCTCAGAAAAATTGGGTGAACAACCTTACGTTATCACTGTACAAAAACCCTTCCTGAGTACCGGGTCGTTCCGCTTTTAACCCACACCACATACCATCCCCGTTGGAGCATGCAGTCCTCTTTTTTTAGCTCCAGGGTCAGGGAGGAATGGTCTGCATTGAGGTCTGCCTGCTGTTTTATCAGCACCAATTTCCCACTTGCGTCGAAAAGGCTAACAGTTACCGGATTGGTTAATGCTTCTTCAAACCTGATAGTAACCCTGTCGTTGGCCGGATTAGGAAAGATTTCCAATTGATTTCTAACCGAATTGTCGGCAATGGCTGTGTTCACTTTTGGGTATGCAATGTTCGCCACCACACCTTCCACCACAGTTAATCCATATGGAAAATCCTGTGGAAGCTGATACCATCCGTTATAAGTGCCGCCCCATCCAAAATTTACATGGTAGTAATCATCGGTATTGTAACCATCGGCCACCACGTTATGGCCTGAGGTAGAAGTTGCGTTTACCATGGCGAGTAGTGCCGGACGGGCGTCTTTCATGTTCTGCATGAGGGTGTCGAACAAGGTGGTGTCGCCATCCATCAACAAAACCGATTCGGTAAACCCAAACCGCTGCATCGACTCCATCGCCTGATCTACACCGAAAGTGCCCGATCCCTCCGACGAGTACACCTGATGGGCGGTAATTCCACAGGCAAAACTTAGTGCCGCAGCTTCTTGGTTTGAAATAGGCAGGTTGTTTTCAAAGTTCTGGCCGATGGTTGTTAGGTAGGTGTTGAGTGAATCGAAGGACAGAAAATCATGACTGGCGTAATCGTCGTCAATCCAATACCTGCGCCCGGCATAACTGTGATAATAATCGTCGCCGTCGCCCAGCAGGGTGTTGTTTACCATTTGGTAGTAGTTCATGATCTGAGCCATGGCTGTAGCCGGACAACCTACATAACTTCTCCCGTTGGTCACCGGATCGAGGGGGCAGAACTGATCGTAAGGATAGCTCTGGGTGTAATTGGTTTCTATCCAGCCTCCTGTGGCAGTGGTTCCTTCCGGAGGCCACTGAATAAAATCACGCTTTGGGTTATGGAAGTCGGGTTGCAGGCACCATTCCCACTCGCTCTTTAATTTTGTTCCGGGCTTCCGCCGATAGCTTGTCGGCATGAAGCAAGCGCAACCGGATATCGGTATACAGCAAATCCAACAAGGGATTGCCGGCATGATTCTCTCCGAAACCGTCCGTCAGCGAGTATGCCATAACGGGAGGTATGGTCTGTACAGAGGTGACTACAATGTAACCAACAGGTAGCAGATCAAAAACATAAAACAGGACTTCCTGATCATTGGGATGTGCCGTAACACTCTCGATGGAGTAAGCGGTTCCGGCATTAATTCTTTGTAATCTTGTCAGGGCTGCGCGGCTGGCATCATCCAACGTTATTTCCTGACCGTAAAACGATAAAGCTGTGGTGACTATGGCCAACAGCAAGAGGAGAAACTTTTTCATAACTAACAGGTTTGGTGCTACAATTTTACTACTTAATCTGGTAGTAACAATGACAAAATTATATCATTTTCGTTGTATAGGGAAGAAAAAAAATTCACCAAAACTGCTGATACTTAATCAGCTCTCATACCAATATGTCATATAGCCGATGCTTTTATAGGTTACAATTTGAGCTTACAAGGCTTCTTTTACAGCCAGAATAAAGCCATGGATATCGGCGCTGGTGGTGTCCCATGAGCACATCAACCTGACCTCGTTGCGGTTTTCGTCCCAAACATGGAAAAAATATTGCTTTTGGACCTTTGGAATAAGGGTTGCCGGCATTTCGACGAACACGCCATTGGCTTCTACTTTGCGTGTGATTTTTAATTCAGGGATGCTTTCGATTTCGTGGGCCAGAAGTTGTGCCATCGCGTTCGCTTGTGTGGCGTTTTTCCTCCACAAATCTGCTTGCAGATACCGTGAAAACTGAGCCGAAATAAACCGCATTTTCGAATGAAGTTGCATGCCTTGCTTTCGTGTATATTGAAATCCTTCGGCCAGGTTTTTATTGAAAAACACTACGGCCTCGCCAAACATTAGGCCGTTTTTCGTGCCACCAAAGGATAACACATCTACCCCGGCATCTGTTGTAAACGAACGTAAATCCGCCTTTACTCACCGCGGCATTGGCTATGCGTGCGCCATCCATGTGCAGGTACAGGTTGTTTTGATGAGCAAAATCGGCCAGGGCTTTTACCTCGTCCGGCAGATAAACAGTTCCCATTTCAGTTACCTGCGAGATTGAAATCAAACCGGGCTGTACATGATGCTGAAAACCAACGCTGTGTAAAAACGGCGCTACCTGGTGGGGCTCAATTTTTCCATCGTGGGTGTGTATGGTGAGCAGTTTGCTGCCGCTGAATTTTTCAGGAGCACCACATTCGTCTTCGTTCATGTGAGCCGAATGGGCTGTTACAATGGCTTGATAGGGTTTTAACAGGTGGGCCGTTCCCAATACATTGGCTGCCGTGCCGTTGTAAACGAAAAAAACGGCAATGTCCTCACCAAAAATCTTTTTAAATGCTGAAATGGCTTCTTTCGTAACAGGCTCGTCTCCTTCGCCGTAGGCAAAAAGATGCCCCCGGTTTGCTGCCGCCAAAGTTTCCATAATTTCCGGACAAGCACCCGACCAATTATCGCTGGCAAATCCTTTGTTTATCCTGATCATGATCAATTTTTCTTCAAAATTAACCAAAAACACGGTGTGTGCAACACTTTTTTTGTCGCCCTGTGCTATTCTTGGATGGGGTTTTCAATATTATAAATTAAATTAAGTATTAAAAATATGAAATACCTACATTTGGGTATTGTAGCTGGCATGAGTTGGCCTATTTTTGCATTTTTTTAGTTAGATATGGTTAACTTTTTNAGAAAATATCACAAGTGGCTTGGNCTATTTTTCACCTTGGTTTTTATTCTGTTTGCTATNTCNGGNATNNTACTTAATCACCGGGAGTTGGTATCTTCGGTGGATGTAAACCGCAACTGGTTGCCTGAAAACTACCGNTATAACGAGTGGAACAANGCTGCTGTAGCNGGTACCTGCCATTTGGAGGCNGACAGCGTTTTAATTTACGGCAATATAGGTGTTTGGCTTACCGATGAAAGGGGTGAGGTTTTTGCTCCGTTTAACGCAGGNTTCGNNGATGGAGTCGANAACCACAAAGTGAGTAAGGTTTTGAAAATGAATGATGGAAGGCTTTATGCNGGAACTTATTTCGGACTTTTTCAATTCCATTTCGATAAGCAGGCCTGGTTTCCTGTTGAAATACCCGTAAACGAGAAACGAATTTCCGATATTATTTCCCGCGGCGACAGCTTGTTGGTGTTAACGCGATCGTATTTACTTGTCAGTGAAAAAAATCATGAGCCGTTTAAAAAAGTTCAGTTGCCTTCTTATGCCGGTTACGACAACAAAGCCGATCTGTTTAAAACCTTGTGGATTATTCACAGTGGTGAATTACTAGGCCTTCCGGGGAAATTATTGGTCGATGCCATTGGNTTGATATTCATTTTCTTAACCCTCACAGGGNTGATATATTGGATGGTTCCGTTTATTAGAAAACACAGGAAAACACACCANGCGAAAAAGCAGGATACATTGTTAAGGTTAAGAAGGTTTTCGCTTAAATGGCATAATAAAATCGGATGGACTACCTTGGTGTTGTTGGTCATCACCAGTGTTACCGGCATGTTTCTTCGACCGCCGTTGTTGGCGGCGGTTTTTAATGTTAGGGTAGGCAAAATTCCCTATTCCATGCTCGATACGCCCAATCCCTGGCACGACAAACTGCGGCGGATTGTATATGATCAGGAGCACAACCTGTACTACGTGGCTACGCTCGAAGGCATTTTTATTGCTGATGCAGCTTTGCAAAACGAGTTACAGCCTATTTCAGGACAGCCTCCCGTAAGTGTTATGGGGGTAAATGTTTTTGAGCTTGTCGACCCCCACACACTTCTTGTCGGGTCGTTTGAGGGGTTGTTTTTATGGGATGTTTTTAATGGGTATCAGGCCGATTACATTAAAAAAGCACCGGTAGAGAAAAAAGCTCCGGGAGGGCCGCCTTTGGGCGAATTTCTGGTTACCGCTTACACGAATGATTTCAACCGGGGTGAATTGGTTTTTGATTTCGATAAGGGGGTAATGAACTTGAGTAATTCCGCCAACAATCTTGCCATGCCCGAATCCATCCGGACACTGCCCATGTCGTTGTGGAACGTTGCGCTCGAAGTACACACAGCCCGCATCTACCAACCACTCGTGGGCAGTTTTTACATACTCATCGTGCCCCTCACCGGACTCGTTTCTCTGTTCATCCTTATTTCAGGCTTCGTGGTGTGGTATGTGCGATTCAGGAAACATGGCAGGTAAACGTAGATTTTATTTATGCAATTTTCGGTGTTCTCAAGCTGAATCCGGAAAATAAGTTTTATCGCTGATTTCTCCATGCTCCGTAGTTCTTTTGGCGACGGGATAAAAATGGGGGGATTTTCTGTATTATGCCATCTAATCATCCTTCAGTGTCCGAAGTAACCTAATTAATCTATTTTTGCCCAAAAAAATCTGATGGAAGAAGTGGATTTTGATGTGTTAATCGTTGGAGCCGGACCGGCAGGCTGTTCAACAGCAATAAGTTTGGCTGATACCGGATTGAGAATAGCATTGATTGACAAAGCCACCTTTCCCAGAGAAAAAGTTTGTGGCGACGGACTGACCATCGATTCAATTAATCAATTAAAAAAATTATCGCCCCGACTGGCAGAAAACATTCATCATTTTGAAAAAAAAATAACAGCTACCGGATGCGTAATCACTTCTACCAAAGGATACAGAAGCTTTTTTAACATCCCGGAAATCCAAAGACCCTATATTATTCAGCGGATTTATTTTGATAATGAACTACTGAACGAATGCAAAAACTATCACAACATCAGGGTTTTTGAAAATACGCGCCTCTCAAAAATCTCAATTTCTGATCAACAGGTATCGCTCGAAACTTCCGGAGGTCATTTTTCAGGGAAAATACTTGTTGGTGCAGATGGTGTAAACTCGTTGATAGCAAAATTCATCAATCCGGATAAACCCAAAGAAACCCTTTATGGCGTAAGCGTGAGGGCGTATTTTTCAAATGTTCAGGATGATGACTACCAAAATGTGATCGAGATACACTATCTAAAGTCATTGATTCCCGGGTATTTCTGGATTTTTCACATGCACAACAACCTGAGAAATGTTGGATTGGGAATAGATGAGCGCATGATGAAAAAAAATGGCCTTAACCTGAGTGAAGTTTTTCATGACATCATAAATAACCATCCCCGCTTTAAAGACCGGTTTAAAAATGCCACGATGCAAGGTGATTTAAAAGCCCACCGAATTTCGGCCTTTAACCGATATCGCCATATTTATGGCAACAGGGTGCTGCTGGCAGGTGATGCCGCAAATCTGCTCAATCCCTTGTCAGGAGAAGGCGTGGGGAATGCCCTTCGTTCAGGAAGGTTTGCCGCAGAACACATCAAAAAATGTTTCGCCGCGAACGACTTTTCCAAGGATTTTAACCGAAACTATTACAAAAAAATAAAGCGAACCATGTTCCCCGAACTCACCCGACACGGACTGCTCGCGATTCTGAACAAAAAAGAATGGCTCTCGAATTACGCACTTAAGCACAACTCACTGCTCAACAGATTTATAAGAGCTCTGGTGAAATAGGATAGTTTCCAAATCCACTTTCGAATGAGTGCTGAATTTCGAAGTGGAATCCTCGTTCTTAAAAAATCATTTCACGCCACAGGCGGACAGGCTGGTATTCATTATTCCTTGAGCCAAAAGCCCACAGCCTTCCCAAACACCACTTCAAAGTGCCGTAGGCACGACCGACATTGTAACCCTGGATTTCAATCCAGAGTACAAGAGGATTAGTATCGTCGCTGAGGTAAAATATCCTGCTTTAGATTCTCATGCCAAAGCCAACCGCCTCCCCAACAACGATTTAAGAATTTACCTCAGCTTTTTGATTTTATCTTCTTTACTAATTCCGGAGAGCACCTCGATGTTAATGCCATCAGATAGCCCGGTTTTAACGGTACGTTTTTCAAATTGCTGTGGTTGCACTTCAATTTCTACGTAAGTGGTAGAGTCGTCGAATTGCAGCAGACCTTCTGAGATGGTCATCACACTGTCGGCACGGGCCAGTACGATATCGGCATTGGCACTATATCCCGACCTGATGAACTGATCGCTGCGGAGTTTTACATCGGCTCTGATTTTAAACTGCACGGCTCCGTTCACTTCCACGCCTTTAGGGGAAATTTGCTCCAGGATAGCATCGAAAGTAACATTTTCAAGTGCCCCAATGGTGAGCAACAACGGCATTCCTTCTTTTATCTTGCCCACTTCCGACTCATCGATATTGCCTTCGAAAATCATCTCACCCATGTCGGCAACTGTGGCAATGGTGGTTCCGGCGTTGAAGTTGTTCGACTCAATCACCTGGTTGCCAATTTCTACAGGCACATCCAGTACCATCCCGTCGATGGTAGCTTTTACCAAAGTATTGGTTTCGCCGCTTTGCTTTTGTATTTGTCCGTCGCGGATGAGCTGCAAGGTCTCTTCGGCTGTTTCCAACTCCTCTTGCGCATTTTTGTATTGTATCTCGTAGGTTTCGTAATCAGCTTTTGCGATAACACCTTTTTCAAGCAATTCAAGCTGTCGTTCGAAATTCCTTTTGGCGTCTTCCATGCGAATTTTCATCACTTCCACATCCGATTTGGCGTTGTTCAGGTTAATCATATTCGGGATGATACGAATTTTTGCTATCAGATCACCTTTTTTAAGTATCTGGCCTTCGGTTACATACAATTCGTCGATAAGTCCCGACACAACCGGCTTTATTTCAATTTCCTTCCGTGGAATTACCGAACCCGTGGCTGTGGTTTTTTTTATCACGTTGGAAATAAGGGGAGACGTTGTCTCATAAGTCACCGGTTTGGTTTGAGACTTTTGGTAAAGGAAGTAAATGGTGTAACCAAAAACCCCGATCAGCAGGAGTACAGCAAGTATTTTAAAAAACGTTTTCATGTGTATTTAAAGGTTATATTGTTGATTAATTTATTGTTATTCATCTCTTAAGGCATCGATTGGTTTAATTGAAACGGCACGCTGCGCCGGGATCAGTCCGGCCAACGCTCCTGAAACGACCAGCAGGATCAGCGCCGATATGGCTTTGTTGAAATCTACTTCGGGATGCGAAAACATCTGGCCTGTAGCGCCTGAGCTCTCGATAGCCCAGTTGATGAGCTCCAGTATCCCGACACCGGCTGTAAGTCCGATGTAACCTGCTATGGTGGTTAAAAACACGGTTTCTATCACAATCTGGCTTTTCACTTCGAGCGGAGTAGCCCCAAGAGCCCGTTGTATCCCTATTTCTTTGGTTCGCTCTTTCACTACCACCAGCATGATGTTGCTGATGCCGATAACACCGGCTATGAGGGTGAATATGCCAACAAACCAGATTAGTGCATCAATGCCCATAAACAGGTTTTGCATTTTAATGTATTCAGTTTCGATGTTAAAGGCTCCAATGGCTCGTTCATCGTCAGGATGGATGGCGTGCCGCGATTTGAGCAGAGCTTTCACCTCGTCGAGCAACTGTGAAGCCGGGTAGCCCTTTTCGGCTGTAATGCTGTACCATCCAACCCGATTTCCAAAATTATAGGTTTGTTGCATGGTGGCAAAAGGCATATAGATCTGCGAATTTTCCTGTTCGCCCTGTCGATCGCTTTTTTTTGAGGAATGTACTCCTACTACTTTAAAATATACCCCTTGTATGCGGATCATTTTGCCAATGGGGTCTTCGTCTGTGTCAAACAACTCGTCTTTAACCCTGGTCCCTATCACCACCACTTTGCGTTTGTCTTCAATATCCAAATCATTTATCAGGCGACCTTGTTCCAGGTTTACCGGATCAATTTTAAAATAATCGGGATAGTCGCCTTGTATGCTGAAACTCGCCGTGCGGTCGCCATACACCACGTTGTTGTTTTCGTTGCCGCCAAACACCTGTAGCCTGGGAGCAATATATTCGGCCTGAGGCAGGTTGTCGCGAATGGCTTGGGTATCTTCGTTGGTAAAATTGTACCGGCGTCCGCGCTGAAAGCCTTTGTATGGCATGGTAGTCGACTGTGTCCACACGAACATGGCGTTGGTGGCCATGTCGCCCATGCCCTGTCTGACTCCGTTGTTAAGTCCTCTTCCCGACCCGAGCATGATGATAAGCATAAAAATCCCCCAAAAAACACCGAAAGCGGTAAAAAAGGTGCGCAACTTGTTCTGCTTGAGTGCGAACAAAATTTCGTGCCATTTATCTCTATCGAATAGGGTCATTTGTTTCGGGTTTTATTCATCGCGCAAAGCGACAACAGGTTTAACGGAGGCTGCACGTTTGGCCGGCATGTAGCCTGCCATTGCGCCAGAGAGAATTAAGATTAGGGTGGCTCCGATGGCCACGCCGATATTGATTTCAGGATTGGCGAAATAATCCACGTCGGGTAGCGATTTGGAAACAAGTTCCAGCAACCCGACGCCGGCCACCAAACCCAGATAACCAGCCACTGAGGTGATAAGCACCGACTCGTGTAAAATTAAAGCCACTATCGAGGCAGGGGTTGCTCCCAGTGCTTTTCGTACTCCGATTTCTTTGGTGCGCTCTTTTACCACGATCATCATAATGTTACTTACTCCAACAATGCCTGCGATGATCGTTCCAATGCCTATTACCCAGATGAACAGGCGAATACTGGCAAACAGGTTCATAAATTTCCGGTAGTTCTCGATGCTGTTGAAAATAAAAAGTGCCCGTTGGTCCTCGGGATTAAATATGAGTTGCTCAGACAAGGTGGCTTTGATTTCCTCAACTACTTCCTGGCTTTCGGCTACTCCGGCATCGCCGAGCATGATGCACACGTTGTTGATGTTGTTGCCCAGGTTAAAAACCCGTTGTGCCGTTGAGATGGGAATATAGGCGCGTTGCAGGTCGCGGTCGTTGCCCGGGTCATCAAAAATGCCCACCACCCTAAAGGGCACATCTGCCAGCGTGATGTATTCGCCAACGGCCGGTTTCCCCTTAAAAAGTGCTTCATAAGCCAATCGACCCAAAACCACTACTTTGCGGTAATCGTGCAGGTCGATGTCGTTGAGCCAACGCCCCTCATTCACGCTCAGTGATTCCACGTAGCGGTATTCGGGACTGATGGCAAAAATATCGAAGGTGCCGTATTCGCTTCCGTACGACAGCATGTTGTTGCGCCACACCCGCGTCCGGCTCGAACTCATCTCTACATAAGGCATCGCGTGCAGGGTAACACGTTCGTCGTTGGTAAACTCCAGCCTGCGTCCGGGTTTCATGCCTTTGTAGGCCAAGCTTGTTACGCCCGGATTAACGGAGATGTAATTTACGGCATCGCCTTCAAAGTCTTTGCGCACGCCATTTTCGAGGCCATAACCTGAACCAAGCAGCAACACCAGCATAAATATACCCCAGGCCACGCTAAAGCCCGTGAGGAAAGTCCGCAATTTATTCTTGCTGATGGTGTTAAATATTTCCTGCCATTTATCCAGATCAAACATCTCAGGTTTAGTTTTGGTTGAGAAAAGCCGCTTCTGCCATCACGCTGTCGCGCAGTTCGTGGCTGCTGAAATTGTTTTCAATCAAGCCGTCTTTTATGTGGATAATGCGATCGGTTTTTTCGGCGATATCTGTTTCGTGGGTAACAATTACCATTGTAATACCTTGTTTGTTGATTTCTTTAAGCAAGGTCATCACTTCTTGCGAGGTGGTGGAGTCGAGAGCTCCTGTTGGCTCATCGGCCAGAATTACTTTTGGGTTGGCAACCAGTGCGCGGGCTATGGCCAGTCGTTGTTTTTGTCCGCCCGACAGCTCCGAAGGCAGGTGGTCGGCCCAGTCGCGAAGCCCCATCTTATCAAGGTATTCAAGGGCGATACGGTTTCTTTTTTTGCGCCCTACTTTTTGATAGTACAAAGGCAGTGCCACGTTTTCTACGGCATTTTTAAACGGGATCAGGTTAAACGACTGGAATATAAATCCCAACATCTGGTTGCGGTAATAAGCCGCTTTTTTTTCACTTAAGTTGGCCATCAAATGTCCGTCGAGATGGTATGATCCCTGGTCGTAATTATCGAGAATACCTATGATATTCAGTAAAGTGGATTTCCCTGACCCGGAAGATCCCATAATCGAAACCAACTCACCTTTTTTAACAAACAGGTCGATGCCTTTTAGCACATGCAATCCTGAATGTCCCATTTGGTAGGTTTTATGTATGTTTTTAAGATCAATCATTTTTTGTCATCGTTTTATATGCCATAACGCGATATTTGATCATGAATTATGCCATGTTATCTATTGATTTAAAATTCAGTTCATTAAATATTCTGTACCAGAAAATGCTGTTCGGTGGTTTACACCAAGTGTGCGATTACGACCAGTAGGCAGACCTCTCCGTGTACTAGAATTTGTCATGACGCTGAAATAATATCTTGTAGCTTTCGTTGGATAGAACGGGCATTTTAATAGCTTTGTTGTTTAATAAGTTATAATTCTTGTGAATCTATACACGCAAAAGAAACGGTGGAAGGCCGTATTGGTGGTTTTGGCTCTGATGATTATCGGGGGATCGGTATTTTATACCCAGTTGTTGGTAACAAAATTCGCCAGCGAGGAACGTAAGAATGTCAGACTTTGGGCTGCGGCGGTGCACCGCAAAGCCGAGCTGGTACGGTATACCGAATCCTTTTTTGGACAACTCCAGAACCAGGAACGCAAAAGGGTGGAGCTGCTGGCGGATGTGTACAAAATTATGCTGAGCGATAAACCCCTCAACGATGAATATCCCACTCTGCTTCTTGAAATAATTGAGCAAAACAAAACCATACCTATAATATTAACCGATGCCCGTGGAAAGATCTTGGATACACGTAATTTAAGTCCCGGACAAGACACAATTAAAATGCTGGTCGGTACACTTAAGGAAGAGTTTTCAGCTTACAAGCCCATCCCGGTAACTTTGTCGGCTTACGAAAAACAGTATTTGTACTACCGCGACAGTCATTTTTTTACTGAACTAAAAAAAGTATTAAACGATTACATCAGTTCATTCATGTCGGAAGTGGCTTTGAATTCATCGAGTGTGCCCGTTATCATTACCGACAGTGCCCGCAAAAAGGTAATTCAGTTTGGGAATTTGAACGATATACGCATGACCGACCCCGCCTATGTTCAGGAAAAGCTCAGAGAAATGGCCGGCGAAAACAAGCCTATCGTGGTAAATTTTGCGGACCAGGAAACGGCCTACATCTACTACCAGGACTCAGAAATACTGACCATTATGCGGTTTTTCCCGTTGGCACAGATCCTCATCATAGCCGTTTTTGCCTTGGTGGCTTATTTGTTGTTCAGCTATGCCCGACGCTCGGAGCAAAACAGGGTTTGGGCCGGTATGGCGAAAGAAACCGCCCATCAGTTGGGTACGCCTTTATCGAGTATAATGGCCTGGATGGAGTTGCTAAAACTTCCCGATGCCGATATAAACCAGATTTCGGCTGAAATAGAAAAAGATGTGCAACGGCTGGACGTGATTACCGAGCGGTTTTCCAAAATAGGTTCAGAGGCCAGTTTGCAAACAGCTGATATCGTTCAGATCTTAAAGGATAGTGTGAACTACCTCATACCGCGGTCCTCTAGAAAAGTGACCTATGAATTAAACATCCGGACTTCGGAGGAGGTGATCATACCTGTTAATGCAGCCCTGATGAGTTGGGTGATCGAAAACTTATGCAAAAACGCCATCGATGCCATGAACTCGTCGGGAACCATTGCCATCACCCTGACGGAAGAGCAAAAGCATGTGTTTATTGACATCGCCGACACGGGGAAAGGAATCTCTGCTTCCGATCAGAAAATGCTGTTTAATCCTGGTTTCACCACCAAAAAGCGGGGTTGGGGTCTAGGCTTGTCGTTGGCCAGACGCATAGTTAAACAATATCATCGCGGTAAAATATTTGTAAAAAACTCCGTGCCGGGCAAGGGGACAACCTTTAGAATTGTCCTTAACAAGCACTGAAAACCAAAAATCTAAGGCCAATATGACTAAAAATACAATAATTCTGTGTTATTTTTTTTCTATCTGCGTGTCAGCATTAAATAAATATTACTTTTGACCTATATTTCAATTTATTAATTATACATCATGGATATTTTTGTTGGAAGTCTTCCTTTCAGATTAAGCGAAGACGATTTAAGAGGCGAATTTGAAGCTTTTGGTGAAGTAACCTCTGCCCGTATCATCACAGATAAGTTTTCGGGAAAAAGCAAAGGCTTCGGTTTTGTGGACATGCCTAACAGCAACGAAGCTGAAGAAGCTATCGAAGCACTTAATGGAAAAGAAATCTTGGGTCGCCCGATTGTAGTGAACGAAGCACGTGAAAAACGTGACGACGACAGACGCGACGACAGACGCAGCGGCGGTGGCGGCGGCGGCGGTGGATACCGCGGCGGCGGTGGCGGCCAAAATCGTGGTGGCGGTGGTCAAAATCGTGGTGGTTACCGCAGAGACTAACCCCCGATTGGTATTACCAAAATCCGAAAATATTCATGAAGTTGGTTTTTTCTGAGCAAACAAAACATGGTGTTTAACTTTTGTCGCCGTTTCTGAGTCTAACCATTCTGTCAAAAAATATTTTCTCTGACGTTCTAAAATCTTAAACCATCAGGTTTACCAAAGGTAAACCCGGTGGTTTTTTGTTTTTACTTGATTTCAATGGCTCTTTTTGTGTACTTTTATCCTCCGTTGTAACGGGGCAACTTTTTTCAACCTTAATACGTCTGGTTAACAGCAACTATGGATATTTCAGAAGACGAATTGGTAAAACGGTGCGTTCGCAAAGAAGCAAAAGCGCAAAAGCTGCTGTATGATACCTATCATGGCACGCTGTTGGGTATTTGTATGCGCTATGCCAAAAGCAAAACCGAAGCTGAAGATATCCTGCAAACCGGGATGATTCGGATTTTTAAACATATCAGCAGTTACAGCGGTAAAGGTTCTTTCGAGGGGTGGATGAAACGAATTATCATTAACGTCTCTATCGATAATTTCCGGAAAAGCAATAAATTTTATTATCACCATAACTTCGACCAACTGAACGGCGAAAGCTACCTGCGGCTCGAAATCCCCGACGATCTTGAACTCAAGGACCTGCTAAAGCTTATTCAGGAACTGCCTCCAGGCTACCGTATTGTGTTTAACTTGTACGCCATCGAAGGATATTCGCATAAGGAAATTGGCGAAAAACTGGGTGTTTCTGAAAACACCTCCAAATCGCAATTGCTTAAAGCCCGCAGGGCCTTAATAGAAAAATTAACCATGCTTAATCATATTCCTCAAAATAATTACCACGAACCATGAAGGATGATTTTAACCATATAGACACGTTTTTTAAAGCTAAATTCGATGGCTATGAAGAGAAAGCCGGCAGCCATGTTTGGGATAACCTGCGCTGGACTTTGTTTTGGATGCGGTATAAATGGTATATCAGCTTCAGCTCTATACTCATATTGGGCGGGATTTTTGCCTTTGTATCCATCAACAGAATGCCCCCAAACCATTCTCCCAACGCGGCTTTTTCAGCCGAACAACTTAACAATGCCCAATGGCTGGTCTATAACCAGACCGTGGAAACCCAAACTTTCACCGCCCACGAAGCAGTTTATGTGAGTCGCGCAACAGAATTGGATGTCAGTAATTTAGTTCCTGAGATCACCCGGGAACAAGCTCCCTCCAACGGGTTTAACTATGCTGCCAGCGTAAGCAGCCCCACCGCTTTTCCTGATGTATCTGAAACCCATGTCGGCCAACAGGAGTTCTACCTGTCAGGTTTAAAACCACGACTTACCTCCCTTCTTCATACCAATATCCCCGATTCTGCCTTTTTTGGTTACAATGCCATGACCTTAAAAAAACCTGTCCGTGTAAAAACCGGCGCCTTTTCGGTAAGTGCCTACGTCGGACCTTCGTATGCAACTGCTTTTATGTCGGGGGCTTCCTCTGAGTATATCCTATTCAGGGAAACCCATGAGGTTGAAAAACCAGGCATAACAATTGGGGCTGACTTTAAATGGCAACTAAAGAACTGGACTTTTACTACCGGAATCAATTATTCTGAGTACAACCAAAATAGATCCTACAGCCACAACTACCAGGAATACAACCCTGAGCATAGTTATTTCGAGGTGGACACGTCATGGGTTTGGGTGTACGATGCACCTAACCATGGCATGCCTGTGATTTCTGATATCGACAGCACCTGGATTAAAGTGTACGACACCAAAACCGTTGACAATTCGGGGCGCAACCAACTCAGGTACATTGAAATACCACTCATGTTGGGCTATATGTTTCACGAAGGGCGTTTTTCGGTGGAAGTGAACGCGGGAGCCTCAATGGGCATCCTCCTGTATTCAAACATGAAACTTCCTGATATAAATAATTATCAGCAAGTTAATGAGGTAACCGAGTTGAATACCACCATGATTAACGCCGTAGCAGGTACCACGGTTTATTTTCATCTGAACAGGAATACCAGCATTTTTGCTGCTCCTTACTACAAGCAAAATTTGCAATCTGTTTTTAGAAATAATTACGATCAAAAACAACAATTTAATACCTTAGGTATTAACTTTGGCGTTAATTTTACATTTTAGTAAACTACTTTGTTGTGCCTTGGGAAGTTCAGGTGCTGATGCCCGAATTAACTTCGTAATGGCGTGACTAAAAGTAAAGTAAGAATTTAAACAGATGAAATGAAGTGGTTCACGTTCATGTGTTTTTTTGTTTGTCTGATAACGATAGCATCAGCTCAGGAACGGGCGGTGGTTTGGTATTTCGGTCAGCAGGCAGGCATTGATTTCAGCCAGGGATTTCCTGTGGCCCTAAGCCAAAGTGCCATGACCGCTGAAGCCGGATGTGCCACCATGTGCTCGGCTACGGGTGATTTGTTGTTTTATACCAACGGAAACAGGATTTGGAACCGCGATCATTTGCAAATGCCACGGGGCGATTCGTTGCAAGGCGGACTTCTACTCAATCAGAACAGTGTCATCGTGCCTTTGCCTGGCTCCGACTCCCTTTATTATCTTTTTACTGTAAGCGACAGTGATACAGTACACCAATGCAGCTATTCCGTTGTTGATGTCAGCCTGGATGGAGGCGCTGGTGATGTGTCACAAAAAAATGTGGTCCTTCAAATCAATGTCCTTGAAAAGATTGCTGCTGCACTACATTGCAATGGCCTGGATTTTTGGGTGTTGGTGCACGATAAACTCACAGGTTTTTATGCCTATCTGTTAACTGATCAGGGTTTGGTTGCCCCTCCGGTGGTTTCGCCGGTCGGGACGCAGCCTCAGGCGGATATTGGGTATTTGAAAATTTCGCCTGCCTCCGATCGCCTAGCACTGCCCGTAAACAAAGACGGATTGCTTGCAGAGGTATTTGACTTCAACAACCATTCCGGCTTGATTTCTGACCCTGTAAAAATTGAAGCCAAAAGCGATAATGTATATTGTTACGGGCTTGAATTTTCGCCCAATGGCCGATATCTGTATATGAGTACCGGTGGACGCAACTACGAAGTGTGGCAGTATGATCTGACCCAAACAGATGAGGTGGTTTTTAATCAATCGGCCCGGTTGATTTCTTCCGGCAACAACTTTGCCATGCAGCTCGCCATCGATGGCAGCATTTATATTGCCAGCGAAAACAGGCCTTATGTCAATGCCATTTTACATCCTGAAAAGGAAGGGGAGGCCTGCTCCTACCAAAGCCAGGCGCTTACTTTTGATCAGGGATATTCTTTAATGGGGATGCCGAACATTGTGCAGACATGGCTCTATAAACCCAACTTTTCGTTTACGCCTGCTTGCACCGGACAGCCGACTGTTTTTAGTTTTTATATTCCAAGGCAGGCCGATTCGGCGGTTATGGTGTTTGGCGACGGACAGCAGGTGGCCTTCAGTGGTGATAACACGCACCAGATCAGTCATCAATATGCAGCCTCAGGGTTGTATACAGCCTCTCTGACTGTATACGCTTGTGATCGCAGCCAGCTGTTTTCTGATCAAATAGCTGTGTTTGAAACACCGGTAGGTTTGTTGCCGGCTGATACGGGAATTTGTTCGGGTTGTCAGGTGGTGCTCGATCCGGGTGAAGGGTTTGATTCTTATGTTTGGAACGATGGCTCTGATTTCCGCTTTTTTACGGCATATGAGCCGGGAGACTATACCGTTCAGATTGAAAAGGATGGTTGTATTGCCGTCGACAGCACAAGGGTTTGGCTGATTGAACCGGTCATGCTTTTCCCAAATGCCTTTACTCCCGATGGCGATGGGCTGAATGATGTCTTTATCGCCCTCAGCAACTTACAGCCCGTTGATTTCACCTTGTGGATTGCCAACCGAGGAGGAACCATCGTTTACAAAAGTAAGAACTACACCGAAGGGTGGAATGGTAGCTTTCAGGGAAGAAATTGTACCGTTGGCACTTACGTTTGGTATGCTCGTTTTAGTTACTACGACCAAAGCGGACAGCTAGTTACAGTTAGCCAAAAAGGATTGGTTACATTGCTGAGGTAGGGAAAAGGTTCTCACAAACCTGATCGAACTGTTAATAACCGATTCTTTTTTAATTAATTAAAAAATGGTAAACCGTCATGAACAACCACTGCAAATCTGTTTTTCCGCTATCAGCCAGACAACTTTTCCACTTGTTAATACGTCCTTAGCAATGAAATTGGTGATAGGTTCACTTAATAATTTGGATGCCATGAAACGCTTTATTGCCTTCGTTTTTTGTTTGTTTACAGCTTCCGGCTTAGTGGCGCAACATGTTCCGGTGGCCATTCCTGACTACGCTGTGGCCGATCTGGGGAAGCTTGTCACCGTTAATGTCACAACCAATGATTATCACCCCGACGGGCTGAGCTTCAAGGTGTCAGGTGCTTCCATGTCCACTTCTTTTACTGACAGTACCATTACCTTTTCAATTAGTTACGACCGCTATTTCAACATCCCGGATACCATTGTTTTCAGGTATTCGCTGAAAGATGAACTGGGGTTCACGGGTGATGAGTCGATAGGGAAGGTGTATATCGTAATTGATAACAACCACTACTACGATTTCCTCGACTTTAACAATGTAAGGGCACAGATACAATCCATTGGTTTGCAGTTCTGGCCAGGCCCTATGGCCACCTCTACCGTGCTGCCTCCTCACGTTTATGAATTCCCCAATGGAAGCGGGCTGAACACCATTTACAACTCCTCGCTTTGGATAGGCGGATTAGACGAAACCGATTCGCTTAGCCTTGCTGCTGAACGATACAGGCAAAATGGTTCCGATTTCTGGCCTGGTCCGTTGAGTGTTAATCAATCGCAACTTGGTATCGACACTTCTACAGTTGTTAAATGGCAGAAAGTATGGAAGTTAACCCGGGAAGAGGTCTTGTTTCACAAGCAACATTATAGAGAACCCGGCTATGTTCCAATCCAAAATATTGCCTCATGGCCGGCACATGGAGACCCACTTCTTAACCAGGCCGAATATATTGCCCCCTTTATTGATGTGGATGGCGATGGGCAATATCGTCCCGAACAAGGTGATTATCCGCTTATCAGAGGTGATCAGTGCATTTTTTTCGTGAACAATGATTTTAGGGAACACACCGAAACTTCAGCTAAGCCTTTGGGAGTGGAGATTCATGGGATGGCGTATGCTTTTTCAGCTCCGGAAGATTCTCCTTTGGAGAATACAATCTTTTTTAGTTATAAGATATTCAACAGGTCTCAGGTTACTTACCGCGAAACCTATGTAGGCTTATTCACCGATTTTGATATTGGCAATTCAAAGGACGATTTTGTAGGCTGTGATGTTGTACGTGGAGCGTATTATGGATATAATGGCGATTCTGTCGACGGGTTGACGGGAGAAGAGCCGGGAAGTTATAGCCAGCTTATCCCTGCTCAGGGCATGGTGGTGTTAGGAGGTCCTGCCATCGATCCGAATGAAACCGATGACCAGGCGGGTGAGTGCAATGAGAGTGTGAATGGTGTTGGTTTCGGTGATGGTTTGATTGACAACGAGCGATTCGGCATGAGTAAATTTGTGTGGTTTAACAACATCCAGGGTGTGCAGGGAGATCCCATTGAGGCCGAAGATTACTACAATTATATGAAAGGAATTTGGATTGACGGCACGGCGATGGAATATGGTGGAAATGGTCACATCAGCAGTGGTGCTTATGGTCCGTCGGCCAGTTTTATGTTCCCGGGTCTGTCTGATCCCTGTTTCTGGGGAACCGGGGGAGAAGAGCCCTTTGGTATGGTCAACTGGACGGAGGTGACTGCCGGCAATGAGCCGAACGACCGCCGCGGACTAAGCGCGATGGGCCCTTTTACCTTTGAGACCGGAGCGATGAAAAGAGTGGATATTGCTTACGTGTCTGCCTTTCCGAAAGGGGAGAATTCGGCCGTTGAAACATTGCTCGGATATGTAGACGACATTAAAAGCAGATACATACAAGATCCGACTTATTTCGGATATCAGTGGTTGGGCGATGACGAATTATCAGATCAAAAAAATGATTTGTTGACCGTTTACCCTAATCCGGCAAAGAACAGGTTATTTGTTGATTATCCTGTTCGTTCTGCTTCCTATAAGCTAATCAACATAACAGGCAAAGTTGAGATGTCAGGTCTGTTGGAAGGGGAGGAAACTCATGCATTAGATGTGAGTTCCCTTAAACCTGGTTTGTATTTTTTGATGATCTATCAGAAAAACAGTGCTGTTGCTGCAAAAGTGCTAATAAACCGATAACTGGTTCAAAAACCATTCCTGACAGTATTCAGTCGTTTTTAAATTGATACCTGCAACCCGCGATTGTTGCAGGTATTTTTTTTAGAAGTAATTGTTTATCAGTTTTATTACATCGTTGCCATTGGCCAAAATGAGCAAGCTGAATAAAATGACCATGCCCACAACTTGCGCTCTTTCTAAGAATTTATCGCTTGGTTTGCGGCGGGCAATGATTTCATAAAACAAAAACAACACATGACCTCCGTCGAGTGCCGGAATAGGTAATACATTAATAATGGCCAACATAATCGACAAAAAGGCTGTTAATCTCCAAAAGCTCTCCCAGTGCCAGTAGGTTGGGAAAATGCTGCCTATGGTGATAAAACCACCAACTCCTTCGTAGGCTTTTACTTCGGGAGAGAACAGCAATTTAAGTTGTTTCAGGTAATTGCCAATGCCACTCCATGTGCGGTTAAACCCGGCCGGAATGGCTTCTGCGATGGTATATTCTTTTTTGCTCAGGTTAAAAAATTGCGACAGGTCGCCGAGCGGAAAAACCCCCAGGAGTCCGCTTTCGTCCAGTGTCATCGGAAGGGCTATGGAGTCGTTTCCTCGTTTCACCGCCACTACGATGGCTTCATTTTTATGTTTTTGCACTTCTTGTCTGAAGTCGTCGAAGTATTTAATTTTTACCCCGTTTAATCCAAGGATGGTGTCGCCCAGCAGCATGCCGTTTTTCTCCGCTACGGAGTTATCGGCAAATTTTGCGGCCACAAAAGGAATGCGAACGCTGAAAATCGGATTGCGGTGATGTACTAACTTATTCAGGCTTCCTTCGGGCAGACTTAGTTTTACAATCTGTCCCTCGCGGTTCACTTCAACAACTTTTACCTCGTTGAGCACCATGTTCATAGGGATTTTGCTGAAATCCTCTACATACAACCCATCGAGCGACATGATTTTATCTCCCGGCAAAAAGCCCATTTCCATGGCCAGACTGTCGGGACGGATTCCGTATTTGTTGGCTTCGGAGGTGGGTAAATATTCATCTCCGTAGCTGGCAAGCATGGCGATATAAATAACGATGGCCAGCACCACGTTCATGGTAACACCGCCAAGCATGATGATAAGTCGTTGCCAGGCCGGTTTCGACCTGAACTCCCAGGGTTGGGGAGGTTGTTTCATCTGCTCTTTGTCCATCGACTCGTCTATCATACCCGAAATTTTGACATAACCTCCCAATGGAAGCCATCCCATGCCATATTCAGTACCTTTGTAAGTGAATTTAAACAGTGAAAACCACGGGTCGAAGAAAAGGTAGAATTTCTCCACACGTGTTTTGAAAATTTTGGCGGCAAAAAAGTGGCCGAATTCGTGAACAACTACCAGAATTGATAAACTCAGCAACAATTGCAATATCTGAATGAGTATTTCCATTTTCTTTTTTAATATCTTTTAACAATTTGACGGGCCAACTCACGTGCTTTACGATCGATTTCGTTGAGTTCAATCATCGTAGGCTTTGCTGTCGGCGGATATCGTAACATCGTTTCTTCTACAATTTCAGGAATATTCAGAAAGCCAATTTCACCACGCAGAAACGCTGTTACAGCCACTTCATTTGCTGCATTGAGCACGCATGGTAAGCTTCCTCCCGTTTCCAGGGCTTGCAGAGCGAGTGCAAGATTACGAAATTTTTTCACATCCGGACGCTCGAAAGTCATGATGCCTGCTTCCGCCAGCGAGAGTGGTTTCACCATCGAAGGCATGCGGTCGGGATAGGTCATGGCATATTGAATAGGTAAGCGCATGTCGGGACGACTGAGTTGTGCTTTGGCAGAACCATCGGCGAAAGTAACCAGGGAATGAACTACACTTTGACGGTGTATCAGGATTTCAATTTGATGGGGAGCTACATCGAAAAGCCAGCGGGCTTCAATTGCTTCCAAACCTTTGTTCATCAGCGTGGCTGAGTCGATGGTGATTTTGTCGCCCATGCGCCAGCTGGGATGCCTGAGCGCCATAGCAGGCGTTACGGTGGCTAGTTCTTCGTTGCTGAAATCGATAAAAGGCCCTCCCGAAGCCGTAAGACTGATTTGTTGGATACTGTTATTCCCTTCTCCCACAAGACATTGAAAAATGGCAGAGTGTTCTGAATCAATCGGAACAATGCGGGCTTGGGTTTCTATGGCCAGAGCCTTGAGCTGCTCACCGGCAACAACCAGACATTCTTTGTTTGCCAGGGCAATGATTTTCTTGTTTTGCATCGCCGACACGGTGGGCTTGAGTGCGGCAAATCCCATGATGGCCATCACTGCCAGCCCGAAACTATCCATTTCCATTACCTGAATAAGCGCTTCCTCTCCGGCGTACACTTTTACCGGTTCATTCTGTAAGGCCCGGCTCACCAAAGGGTAGTGCTTTTTCTCACTAATAACAACCACATTAGGTTTGAATTTCTTGGCCTGCTCGATAAGCAAGGCATAGTTATCATGGGCTGTAAGGACTTCTACCGTGAACAATTCCGGAAAACTTTCAGCTATTTCGAGCGCTTGTTTGCCAATGGAACCTGTTGAACCAAAAATGCCAATAGGTTTGGGGTTAGTTTGCATGATAAGTAAGCTATGATTTAGTTGAAAATAATATAATCCTCGGGACGTATAGGCGATCCGTTGTACCACAGCTCAAAGTGCAGGTGCGGGCCTGTGGTAAATTCGCCTGACTCCCCTGAAATAGCGATGGCCTCGCCAGCCATTACGTGATCGCCCTCTCCCTTGAGCAAAACCGAGTTGTGCTTGTATACCGAGAGTAAGTTCTGTTCATGTTGCAAAACAATCACATGACCTGTTTCGAGAGTCCAGCCGGCAAAAATGACCGTGCCTTCAAGGGTGGCTTTAATGGCTTCGTTGTATGCAGCTACAATGTCGATGCCGAAATGCCTTTCTGCAATTTGCATTTCCGATGTAATCACACCCTGTAGCGGAGGAAAGAAATTAAAGCTCCTGATGGAATTTTTCCCCGACCGGAAGCGTGGCTCCATGTCGTTGGAAAAAAGGTTATGCAGACTTTGAGCTTCGAATTCGGCACGCAGCAAACTGTCGTCAGACGATTTTTGGTTGGTGATGGTATCGTATCGTTTGGCATACTGTTGCGGCGATTCAAGGTCTTCTTCCAGAACGGTATCGTTTAAAATAGCTTTGAGTCCCTCAAAATACTTGTTTTTCAATTCAAGATCATAAATAAGTGAGTCGGCCAGCAAGTTTAGCCTGTAAAGCTCCTTTTTTTGATCAATGTCTGGATAACCGGGGATGTATTGTTTTAAACCTGAGTTGGCGATCAGGATAAAGGTGAGCGTGGTAAATACGACCATCAGTCCAAACAAGCTGATAATCACGTTCAGCCTGGTGAGCCGAAAGGTCAAACGCTCTTCAAAGGTAAGATCGTTGAGGATAACCATGCGGTATTTACCACGAAGGTTTCTGTACCAGCTTTTCCCCTTTTTTTTTGTTTTGGCCATCGGTAATATTAATTGCGGCAAAGGTAGTAAAAGCAAAACTATTTGTTTGTTACTTTTTTCCCCAAGCCCGGAAGAGTTATAAAAACCGCCACCCGATAATCGGGTATTTTGTTGTATGCAGGCGCTTTGGTGGCAACATGTTTCAATTTTAAATAAAAACATTGAATTTTCATAAGTTCTGGCTATTTTTGCCCACAATCCGCTTTGATGTCGGTTTAAACGGGTTGTTAAGACGACCATGACGCCAATTGACTATCAAAGGAGTGACGATGATAAAAACATTTCGGTAATGTCGGGTAATAATTCGTAGGAAATTCTGTTATTAAGAAAAACTGAAAAGTTGATACAATTGCATAAATATCAAAGGTTAATGGTGCTGGCGCTACTTACGGTGCTGTTACTTGGAACTTCTTGTTCAACCAAAAAGAACACATTTACACGGAGGGCATACCATAGCCTCACTTGCCATTACAATGTTTACTGGAATGGAATGATGAGCGTGAATGAAGGAGCCGGCGATCTGGACCGAACCGTCAAAGACGATTATAATTCCATTCTGCCGGTTTATAATTTTGGATCGAAGCAGGAAGCTACGGCTTTGTACCCCAAGATGGATAGGGCCATAAAGAAAGCTTCCATTGGCATTCAACGACATAGCATGTATTTTGGTGGAAAAGAGTATAACCGATGGGTAAAGGAAAGTTACCTGATGATGGGGGAAGCTCATTTTTACAAGCAAGACTATACCAGTGCCCGGCGTGTGTTCGATTTTGTAGCCAAAGAATACGAAAAATCGCCCATCCATTACGAAGCACTTTTGTGGCTGGCACAAACATACATTCAGTCGGAGAGGTACGAAAAAGCCGAAGCTACTTTGAACTTGCTTCAGAGTAAGGAAGAAGAAAAGGGTTTTCCGCTTAAAGTAGCCAAAGAATTGCCGTTGGTTTATGCTGATTATTATATTGCCCGCGGCGATTACAACATGGCGTATGCTTATCTGCAACGCGGTCTGGAACTGAACAACTCACGGCAGCTTGTTACCAGGATTAACTTTATCATGGGTCAGATTAATCAGCAAGAAGGCGATTTTGATAAAGCCTCGGTATTTTACCGCAAGGTAATAAAGCGTAATCCGGCTTACGAAATGGCTTTTAAGGCCAAGCTCAATTTGGCACAATGCTACGATGAAGGTTCCGGCGACAGCAAATATGTAAATAAGGTGCTTGAGAGGATGGCCGGAGAAGCAAAGAACAAAGATTTTTTAGATCAGATTTATTATGCGCTGGCTCAGGTAGCTGAAAAAGATGGAAAAGACACACTTAACCTGTTCTATCTCAGGAAGTCGGTGAGCGCAAGCACTACCAACAAACTGCAAAAGTCAGAATCGGCGCTCGAACTGGCCGATAAGTATTTCGATCTCAACGATTACATGTTGGCTCAGGCTTATTACGACACGGCCGTTTCTTCCCTTCCACGCGATTTTCCGGACTATGACGCCATCAAGGCCAAAACAGACGTCTTGTCTGAAATTGTTGTTCATATGCAGGTGATTACTTTGCAGGATAGTTTGCAACATCTGGCCACACTCGATACAAGCCGCCTGTATGCCATAATCGATGGCATGATTGCCGAGTACGTAGCCGAGGAAGAACGTAAAGAAGCCGAAAGAGAAGAGATGGAGCAGGGAGGCGTTCAGTTTGTTGACCCGAACAAGAAAAGCAATAACCCGAATTTGAACACCGGAAAATGGTATTTTTATAATGCTGCCGCCATGGGTTTCGGACGATCGGAGTTTCAAAAAAAGTGGGGGACACGCAAGCTGGAAGACAATTGGCGTTTGTCGGACAAACAATCGGTAATGCAGTCGTTCGAAACAGATTTGACTGATGAGGCTGATCTAAATTCCGGCGACAGCACAGTGATATCAAAAAGCGGAAGCCCTAAGAATCGCAATTACTATCTGGCCGATATACCCAGAACCAAAGAACAAAAGGCCATTTCCGACAGCATGATGATTGAAGCGTATCATGCGCTTGGGTTTTTATACCTGGAAGAACTGCGCGACTCTGTTACCGCTCTGAACACCTACTCTACTTTTCAGGAAAAATATCCTGACAATCCCTATCGCCTAGAGGCCTGGTATGCGCTCTACAAATTGTATTTGGCCAAAAATCAAAATGAAGAGTCCGAGTTTTATAAAGGCTTAATTCTGAACAACTATCCCGAAAGTGTGTATGCCAATGTTATTCGTGATCCTGATTATTTTGTAAAACTAGCCCAGGAAAAAGGAGAAGCGGCTTCACTTTACGAAAAAGCCTACACCGCCTTCAGTAAACAACAGTACCGACGAGCCATTACTTATGCCGAGCGTGGTGTTGAGCTTAATCCTGATGACACGACACTTGTGCCCAAGTTTCTCTATCTCAGGGCTATGTCGCAAGGTGTGGTCGATGTACCCGATAGTATGTATGCTTCGCTGTATTATATTGCAGGCAAGTATCCTACAAGTTCGGTCGGGCCAATAGTTCGTTCGGTAATGAAAACACTGGAACAGGATTATGGTATGGGTTATGGCACAAAAGCCCCTGTGGCTAACGATTCGCTGGCCGCCCTTTTAGCAAATTACAAATATACTCCTAACGAGACACACCTTATACTTATAGTGGTAAGTTCAGAGGAAGTTAACTTGAATGCACTTAAAATAAGAATATCGGATTTTGATAAAAAATATTTCCAGCTCATGCAACTTAAAGTTAAAAGCCTGATGCTCGACAACGATAGGTCGTTGGTTACGGTTGGGAATTTTAAAAATGAAGGAGAGGCTGGAAATTACCTGCTCGCACTCAAAAACGACGAGTACGTGATGTCAGGAATAAAGGCCGATGATTTTCGGGTATTTTCCATTTCGATGAATAACTATCCTGTATTTTATAAGGATAAAAACGTGGATGGTTACGAATTGTTTTGGAAGGAAAACTATCCTCAAAGGTAGAGTCAATGGTTGTCTTTAATTAAGGTACTAAAGTGAAAAAAGTAAAAGCTGGTAATGGCGACAGTCAGGTGCCGAACATTATTGCTCAGGGCACAAGTATCACAGGTGATATTAAGAGCAACGGTGATTTTAGGATTGATGGTTTATTGGTAGGCACAATCGTGGCCAGTGGCAGAATAGTGATTGGAGAAACCGGTGAAGTACAGGGTGATATCTCCTGCCAGAACGTAGATATAAGCGGAAAAGTAACAGGGACTGTAACCATTGATGAACTTACCATGCTAAAAAAAACTTCACGTTTCGAGGGTAAAATCTCCACCACACGTCTGGCTATCGAATCCGGAGCAGTGTTTACCGGTGAATGTTTCATGGGAAGTGTTAATTCCGTTGATGGAAGCCAAAAACAAAAATAACCGCAAGAAGGCAGAAAGTGCTTTAAAATTTTATGCCAAATACAGCACCTTAGCCTTTCAGATGATCGTGATCATCGTAGCAGGCGCTTTTGGGGGCAAAGCCCTCGATGGCTGGCTGGATCTGGGGTTTCCTGTTTTTACCCTTGTGCTTACCCTTTTGGCTGTTACCGGAGCAGTGGTTTACGCCATGCGCGGCTTGTTTAACGATAAATAACCGATACAATGAAAAAAGACTTTGTGAATTTTTTTAAGGGTTTTTCTATACTTGTTGCCATTATAGCCATGGTTTCTTTTGTGATGGAAAGATGGTTGCCCGAAATGAAAATTTCCATTTATTGGATTTGGATACTGCTTTTTCTTTATGCATTCACCATATTTCTATATTGGCAGCTGTTAAAAGAGTTTCGAAGCCGCCTTTCGCGGTTCTCCAACACGCTGATGTTGGTTAATTTTGGCAAAATGATGCTTTACGTCCTGATTATCGGTGCTTTTTCATGGTTCAACCGACCAGAAGCGCCTGCGTTCGCTATCACTTTTTTAGCATATTATGCATTGGTTACTATTTTTGAGATCAGAAAACTACTCTCTTTAAAATAGTTTTTTTGTTCATTACCAACAGTGTTTCCAAACAACGGAATGCCTCCCGCATCTCAATAGTTAACTATTTTGATTATAAATAAGGCCTGACAGGCCAACAATATTTTTCAGACCCTTTGTGGTTTTAAATTATTAACTATTTTTAACACCTTGTTTAAAAAACGAATGTAATGGTTGTATCTGCTTCATTTGAAGATTATTTGTACATATTGGCAGGCGTGGTTTGGCTAATTTTTTCCTTTTATAAAGGACAAAAGAAAAAGAAAACCACGTCTGAGACTTCTTCTCAGAGCGGAAAGAAATCCTTTTTTGAAACACTTGTAGAGGAATTTGGTCAGGAAAAAGCGCCTGATCCGGTTCTTTATTCTCCTGTTGAAGAGACTTTTTCAGAAGCCAATGCGCAGCAATTGGTCGAGGAACGACTTTTTTCTTACGATGATGAGGTAGAACTAAGCAACGAATATGAAACTTCTGTAGTCTATAAGGAAACGGAAGTGAAAAAAGTGGAAAAACCTCCGGTAATCTTGAGTAAAGTGGTTAAAAATCAAAAAAATAAAATACGACAGGGATTCGATTTAAGAAAGGCAGTGATTTATTCTGAAATAATCAATCCGCGGTATTTCTGATTTGCGTGTAAAAAAGTTCATTAATTAGGATAGAAGGTATTGTTAAATATTACTAAATTTACCGATTTTTAAGAAATAAGGACAATAATTGAATATAAATTTGAAGGTATGTTAAGAAATTTACTCCTTACGCTTGGTTTAATTCTCAGTTCGAGCGTTTTAATTTTCGCTCAGCAGGGTGCATTACAGGGAAAAGTGATCGATAAAGACACCAAAGAGCCTATTCCTTTTGCCAATATTATTTTGGAAAACAAAGGATCACAGGTGGGTGGTGCCACATCTGATTTCGATGGTAATTACCAGATTAAACCAATTCCTCCCGGGAAATATGATTTAAAAGCCACTTTCGTCGGATATCAGACTCAGTTGGTTCAGGGAATCACCATCGGGGGTGATAAGATTCGTTTTTACGATATCGAAATGTCATCTACCTCTGAGTTGCTCGAAACCGTAGAAATTGTTGATTACAAAGTGCCTTTGATCGACAAAGACCAAACGGCTTCGGGAGCCACCATTACCGCCGAAGAAATTTCGAAAATGCCTAACCGCAGTGCCAATGCCGTGGCCACTACCGTTGGTGGTGTATTCTCGCAGGATGGTGAGCGTGGTAGCGTGCGTGGTGCCCGCGATGACCAAACGGCTATGTACATCGATGGTATTCGGGTTATTGGTAATTCAAGTGTGCCTCAATCGGCTATCGAACAGGTGGACGTTATTCTGGGCGGTGTGCCTGCTCGCTATGGCGATGCTACCTCCGGGGTTATCAATGTAACCACCAAAGGCCCTGCCCGTGAATGGGGTGCCGGCGTTGAGCTGGAGTCTTCCCAATTCCTTGATGCCTTTGGCCATAACCGAATTGGATTTAATGTAATGGGTCCGTTAATCCGCGGAAGAAAAGATGCGCAGTCGTCTCTCATTGGCTTCTTCCTCGCTGGTGATATCAACATTAATCAGGATGGACGTCCTGCCTCTACCGGATTCTATCAGGTAAATGACGCCACCCTCGCAGCTTTGCAGGAAAGCCCGCTCCGTCCTTCAGGAACAGGAACAGGTACTTTCGTGAATGGTGAGTTTTTACGCATGTCGGACCTGGATCATGTGAAAGCCTCGCCCAATACCGCACGCCAGACATACAACTTTATTGGTAACATCAACATCAGAACCACCGAAACCATCAACTTGTCTGTTGGGGGTAGCTACTACTATTATAATGGTCGTTCCTACCGCTACAGCGCTACTTTGGCCAACTGGGATAAAAACACGTTGCAGACAAACACCAACTACAGGGGTTTCATCCGGTTTACCCAACGCTTCCCCGTTGATCCGGAAAGTACTTCCTCTTTCCGTAACTTCTTTTATACCTTGCAATTTGACTATACCAAAGATAAAGGAGAATACGGCGATGCTAACCATTGGGATGAGTTGTTCAAGTATGGTTATATCGGGAAATTCTCTACCTATAAAACTCCTACCTTTGAATTAGGCAGCGATACCGTAAATGGTCAATACTACCAAAATGTGTGGTTACTTAACTCATGGGATTTTGATACCCTTGTGGAATGGAATGCCCGCGACATCAACCCACTGGTCGCTGAATATACTACCGACTACTACGGTATCTATGAAGGTGTACCGGAAGGACACTACCAAAACATCGACGACATCCTGTTAGGGGGTGGCTTGGTTAACGGAAGTACTCCGCAAACAATATATGGATTATACCAGGCACCCGGTACTAACCAGAGTGGTTATGGTAAATACAACAACGATCAATATAACATGCGGGCAGATGCTTCGCTGGATATCGGAAATCACGCTATAAAAATTGGTTTCCAGTACGAACAACGCGTGAACCGTTATATCAATTATGCTCCAACAGGTTTGTGGAATCTGATTCGTGATGGAAAAGGGTTAACCAACTTCCACCTCCGTGAACTCGATAAAGACAACCCCGAAGTGATCTCCTGGGATGGCCACGTGGATACCATAGTGTATTACAGAAAATATGATGCCGCCTCACAACGCGAGTTTGATAAAAATTTGAGAACATTGCTTGGATTACCTGTCGATGGGCTGGATTATATCGTGATGGACTCCTATGATTACAGCGATGGAACCATCGAATATTACGACAAAAATGGTGCAATACACACAGCAAACCTTAGCCCCGGCGA
>JGI10211J34971_10000588_pt1 | contig 29874 bp, 12 predicted proteins | sample Etolagsediment_FD_34971 | JGI IMG/M metagenome (IMG submission 34971)
AAAAGTTCTCTCGCAGTTGCTGCTTTGTTTGCAAGAATACCAATATTTACATTATCATTAAAAACAGCATAATGAAGAAGGAAAGATACCACGGTAGTTGATTTACCGGTTTGTCGAGGCATCTTACAGATATTAAATCTGTGCTTATGAAATCTTTCTACTAATTTTTCCTGAAACGGATACATTTTAAATGGTTGTAATCCGTGATCAAGAGTTACAATTTTTACATAATTTCTTGCAAAATAAACAGGATCACTCTGACATTTAATAAACTCCTCAATTTGTTCCTGAGTGAACTCAATTGGAGTATTTGCTTTTTTCAGGAGTGGATTACCTAAGTATACATCAGACATAATAATACCTCCTTATGTTAAATCATAAAAACCAATAGCACCAGTAATATCTGCAGCACCAGTAAGAGATCTTGCTGCAACTGTGTAAATATCACTTACACCTGCTTGAGTTGCTCCCAACTGTAAGTCCCAATTGTATCCTTGCTCTACAGTAATGATTCCACCTGCTTGATTAGAACCATAAACATATCTCAAACTAACAATATCACCACCAGTCATTGTGGATGCTGTAATATCATATTCCACATTATCAGATTCTGAATTTGGAATATCTGTAAATGCAGCACCAGTTAGAGTTCCATTTTTAATCAATGCGACTTCATATGAAGCATTATTGTTTGTAGGAAAAGCAAGAATTTGTTGTGGAATTACAACTGCAAATTCTCTTCCTTGTTTTAATCTTATTGATACAAGAGGTTCAAAAGATGCTCCAACCTCAGTATCTGCAGTTCTTCTTGCAATATTTTCTGCTCTTTTTCTTTCATAACCACCATTAGACATAACACTTGCACAAATCTGCTTCATCACTGAAGAAGAAGTTGTAATTCCCGTATTTTCAATTTCATAACGAATTGGAAGAGTTGCAGATATCATATACACACTATCAATTAAATTTGAATGATTGAATTGATGTACTGTGATAAAGTTTCCATCAATTGCAAACCCAACTCTCACAGAACCCACACCTAACCACTCATATTCAGAGAAAAGAATTTGTGCCTTGGTTAAATCTAAAGCAATACCACTTGGATTATCTGTACTAATTCCTGTTCCATCTAATCTATCAACATTCCATTCTGATTGTGGAATAGTAACTGTGGATAAAATTCCAGATACTGATGTTCTTTTGATGATGTTAACTTGAGAATCAACTTGTTCTAAAAATATGCCGTTTTCAGAAGAACCATATCCAACTCTTTGAGTTAAATTTTCTTTTGGTTCATTAAAAACAAAAGTTTGTAATACTTGAAGAGATTTTCCTGGTTGATACGAAAATGCTCTCATACTTTGACGAACTAATCTGCATCCAGCAGTTGTTCCAATTCCTAAAGTGGCAGTACTTTGTGCGGTGATAAATCCAACAGTAGAACCAGTTCCTACAACTACATCATCAAAATCACCGTCTTGATTATAAATGTGAGATGAATCAAACAGTGTTACTGGATTTGAAACTTTTACTCTTCCAAATAAATCTGTGGAAAAATTTCCAGATCCAGAAACTCCAGATGAAGATGATGAAGAATCACAATCACAGATATTTCCAAATCTATCTGCTCTCATGAACACTTCAAAAAGTGTTCTTTCTTGATTTAGATAATCTTGTTCATTTTTATTCCACTGTGCCATTAATCATTCGCCCCAAGTTAATCTTTCTGGTTGATATCTTTTTATATTTTTGATCTTTGATATTTGTGAAGATGAAGGATAAATGTTATGAACAATTGCACCTGGATATTCTCCTTGAAGTTGTTCTGCTAGTTCATTTTTATTCATAATACTTCCCTCAACTTCCATTCTATAAATTTTTCCTTCCCAGACAACATCAGCAAAGAATGATTCTCTAGCAACTTCTGGTTCTGAACTATTGATATAAAGATTTCCGTTGAAATCTCCAGAGATATTTACTGACTCCGATAAAAATTGTTTGAATGATTTCATCAGTTACATCTCCAACGACGAAGTGCTTTATTAATTCTTGAATCTGGATCTCTTGCAGTTTCCGCAGAAGTTAATCTCTTTTTCATTCCTTTCATACGACTACAAAATGATTTACGACGATCTGCTCTTTTTCCTTTTGGATTTTTTTCAGTTACTGCAGTTTGTAATTTTGATCCAGGATTTTCTCTACGATATGCATCAACTGCTTTTTGACTCAATCCATCTGTCTTATCTTTACGATTCACCTTTTGCCAATCTTCAGTCTGCAAAAACTGCTCACCTGGTTTGATATCTGAAATATTGTATGCTAAAACTCTTGCTCCAGGATATACCTTATCAATTTGATCCTGAACATCCTTTCTAGTTGGCATAGAAACCTGTGGGAAGAACATCTTCATCGCATAATACTTTCCTCTCCAATTAAGAGTCACAAGAAGAATATTTCCTGTTTTTGATGGAATTCTTACTGCTTCGTTGACTTCATTATAATCCATAAGTTGATCACAAATACAAGGATTTTGTCCACATCGTTCACAAACAATTGGATCTGCTTTGATTACATCATCAATTACCGCAAATGTTTCTCCGTATGCATCTTGAATTTCAATTTCTTCACTTACTGATTTCCATTTTCCACCCGCCTTTTTATATTCTTTTGCTGCCCAACCATTTGCATAAGCTGATGGATAAACATCAAACTTTGCTTTTGCCTTTGCCTTCATTTTTGACCATAAAGAAGGATTTGTTGGAACATTCTTTTCTTCAAGTGCTTGAAGTTCTCTCTCTCCTTCAAGTTGTTCAAGAATTTTTTTAACTAATGGTGATTGCTCTTTTACACAATTGGGAACCATTTTATTTCCTTTCTTCTTCATTCCAACCTGTCTATATCCTTTCCAACATGGATCATCTTTTGCTTCATCCATAGATCCATGAACATTATGCTCTCCGCTATCAATATAATCCGCAGCAGAATCAATATAATCTGCTGCTTTTGTAATTTTAGACTGAACCCAAGCCTCTACATTCCCTTCTCCTTTCATTTTTGATTTGAGACGATCTACTGCTTTTCTGATTGTCTCAAGTTCAGAACGAATCATTGAGTGCTCATGATCTGGTTGTTTTTTTGCTTCTTCCATTGTTGAATCTGGTATAGATACGGTTACTGCATCCCACATTTTTGGGCCATAGGAGCATTCTCTTCTTCTTTCTCTTTTTCTACACATTGGACAGTATCTAATTTCTTCCATTTCTTCCTTAATTTTATTAGATACCATTTTTGGGGTTCCTCCTTTACCTGGACGATCTGCAACTGGATCTGCTTCTCTTTTTCTTCTCACTGCTGCAGCAATTTCATCCTTGGACATTTTTGCTGCTTTTTCTTTGGAGAGACACTTTGGTTTTGGTTCTCCAGGTTCACGAGCACATTTACCAATTCTTTCACCCTTGGTATTATAACGATCCCATCCACCACCACCTACACCACCTTTTTCTCCTTTACCAAACCATATGCCAAGATCCTCATTAATCTCTTTCGCATAATCATCGGGAGTTTTTTCATACTTATTGACAAATCCATTATGCAATTGCTTTGCTGTTAAATCATGCTTTTTCATTATTTTTCGCATAATTTTGTCAATAGAATCATATGAAGTGTCTTTAATGCCATTTAATGACACCTCAAGTTCTTGAATAGCATCTTTTAAAGTTGTCGAAGTCATTCTACTGGTTTTGATTCAGTGTCCTCACCATTTGCTCTCTTCTTTCTTCCGGCACAGTGTGCTTTTTGAGAAAATCCTTTAGGATTTGAGCAGTCAATACTCTTTTTATATTTATTACTCCACTCTTCTTGAAATTGCTTAAGAGTTTTCATTAGTAGATTGCTTCTTTAATAATTTAGCTAACTCTGCAGTTGACCCAACAAACAATGCATTTGTGACATTTGTTGGTCCTTTATTTCCTTTGTCTTGATCAAGATCTTTCAGTTTTTTCTGAAGATCCATAAGTTTATCTGTTGCATCAGAAACATTTTTAATCAATTGTCCTGCAACTTCATATGCCCTTGGCATTTCACTCTCTTGGGCAAGTTCCAAAATGCCATTAATTGCTTCTTGCCCCTTTTCTATTAATGAATACAAATTTCCTCTAGTGTATTCATAATCTTTTTTTACATCTTCAGCAGAAGACGAAATTTTCTCAATTTTTTCAACATTATTAATATCATCAATATTATTTTTTACTATTTCTCCAGAAACATTAAATGTCTCATTCAATTCATCAAAATTTTTGGTCATATTCATGAAAATCCGCCACTAAAACCAAAGTCATCACCAACTTCGATCAATAAATTATCTTCATTTGTAATTTTCTTAACATCAGAACCAGAAACATGATTTGATATTGTAGTTTGATCTGCTCCCCTCTCAACAGTTAATGTATTACCTGTTTTTGATTTAATATACATTTCTTCATTGTCAATGACAATATAAGTTCCTTCTATAATTGATGATGCATCATCAACATCAATCTTTGTTTCTGTTAATCCAATGTCCTTACTTAGATTTGTAGTTATAGTACCGGTATAATTTTTAATTGCTCTTGGTTCAGAAGAATATGTGAGATCTCTTGCCCCTGATTTTGAATCTGATCCAGAAGAAGATGCTGCGATATATCCAACAGAAACTTTTTTGATAATGTCGGAAGACGCAGAAAGAACAGGGCCAAAAAGATAAGTTTTTGCTGTAAATCTTAATGTATAAATTAAGGCTCTTCTAGTGCTAAAATCACCCTCATAATCATCAATCATTGTGATACTCTCTAAAACAATTGGAATATCTCTTTTTTCTCCCAATTCTTCGATTAAATTTACCGTCATATTATATGACGGTTGAAAATAAGGCAAAATTTGCTCTATAATCTGCAGCATATCATCATTTAACTTAGTCATAATACTAAGTTCAAATTGCATATTATACGGAACGGGCATATATGCCTTTTTTTCTTGCGTTTTATTTGCTGTTGTTGATGTTATAAATGTTTGAGTTTGTGTTACTTTTCTTGATTGATCATAATTTAATCCAATAAATTCAAATGACATTCTTGGAAGTGTCATTTGAATTGGTTTATTTAAATCTGGAGACTGCTCTAATCTTGCCAAAAATTTTTGTGTAGGTCCATATGCAAGAGGAACTTCTATGACACTAACGACCTCATCAGAATTATTTGTGTGTTTGATTGAAATATTATTAAATAGAGAACCAAAAGAAATAATAGTTCTTCTTAATATTTCGTGATAAAAATACTCAAACATTTTAAATTTTATGTAACGTACTTAACAAATCCTTAAATCTATTTATACTATAGTTATGGCATACCAAAAGGATTTGTTTCACTAAAATCAATAATTTGATCTGACTCTAATTCTAACTCATCGTTCTGTGAATATGGATCATTAATATCATCTGTATTAATGATTCTAATTTGTCTATTTGCACTACTTGTAGAACCAACAATTGCTTCTCCAGTAACAAATGATCCAGAAATTATAGAAACTTCTAAAACATTTGTAATTGCATTCCAAGATTTAACTCTTGCCGTAGTGCTACTTATAGAACCTGTTACGACTTCATTGAAAATATATGTACCTGCGCTACCAACATTTGGAGATCCGATTGTAATCGTAGGAGCAACTGTATAACCAACTCCAGCATCTATAACTCTTATTGAAGTAACAATTCCAGCAGAATTGATTATAGAAACTGCTGTTGCTGTAGTCCCAATTCCAGGAGAACTAATTGATATCAATGGAGATGAAGTATATCCAGATCCTCCATTTGTAACCGTAATTATTCCAATAATCCCGTCAGCAATTTCTGTTGTTGCTGCAGCTCCTACTCCTCCACCCCCAATAAAACTAACACCAGGAGAAACAGTATATCCGTATCCTGGATTAGTTAATTCTACACCTTGAATTTTATCAGAGATTATACCATTACAATCAACTAATCCAGAAATAATTGTTGCTATTCCAGTTGCAGTTAACCCTCCAAGAGGGGCAGATGATATTGCAACTCTTGGTTCTGAAGTATATCCACTACCTCTATTTGTTAGAGTAATTCTTCTTACTCCACCATTTACAATTCCAGTTATTGCTGTAGCAGTAAATGCAGTTCCAACTAAAGTTAAAGTTTGATTGTATCCCTGACCGACAATATTATCATCGATTTCTTCAATACTAGTATCTACAACCTCGTCTTCATATCTGAAAAGTTCACAAGTTAATTGATATACATAATTTTTTTGTAGTTGATAAAATGGTTTTTCATGCTCAACATATTTAATTTCAAATAATCTATCACCTAAAGGAAAGTAAATCAAATCACCTTCTTTTGGTCTTGTAGAAAGTTTGATATCTGGAAGATTTTTTGACAAAGGTGATATGTATGTTTCAAATCTTTCTTTAGATATTGTTAATACTAAATCATCCATTTCTTGGATGCCAAATTTTGACATTAAAGTGCCGAGACCATTATATCCATCATATGTGTCAACATAAGCTTCTATGGGATATGCATATTGAAAATTGGATTCTATAACTTCTTTTATAATTCTTTTTTCTGTTGCATATTGTCTAGGTAAATAATAAACCTCAACACCATATATTCTCAACTGTTCGTTGATAAGATCTTGAACTAATCCTTGTTCTGTTTTTGATCCTTGCTGGAAAAAGGGATTAAGCATATGACTATCCTATCATATCTAAAGGTGGAAGTTCATATGTATTAGACATTTTCTCCATAATTAGATCTAGTTCTTTTTGTGCATCATCATAAATTTGTCTACCATTAAGTTCTACTCCACCAGGAAGTTTAACACCTTGGAATTTAATCAAATTTTGTCCCCATTGTCTTTTAATTAGTGAAGTTAAATATGGTTTTAAGAAAGAATCATTCCAAACTCTTGAAAAATCATTTGGATCTAAAGTTCTATAGCAGTCAATTATCAAATAATCATTAACATTAACACTACCCCAATCAATGTCAAGATATAATCGATCCATTCTTTGATTAAAACGAATTTGTTTTTGAGTTGTTAAAAGAAAGTCCATATCCTCAAGATATGTTTTAACCATTGCATAACTTAGTAATTCAGTTGATCCCCAATAATAAATATCGTTCAAAAACATCTGATATTTAACACTAAACATATTATTTGTAACAGTATTTGTTCCATCAAAATGAAAAACTTTAGTTACACCAATAACTGAAGGAGGAACTTGTAAATAGTTGCTATTTTCTTTATAATTAAAAGTTATGGAAGAACCTGATATCGTTGCGGAAGCAGTTGTAGTTACTATTCCTGCGCTGGGATCTTGCCCATTTGGTGCTCTTCCTCTATCAATATCATCCTGTGTAATTTGATATTTTAAAAACATTTGAGAGACACCATCAAAATGTCTCTCTTGAAAAAATTGTATTGCATCATCGACAAGATCTTCTATTTGCTCGTCAGCAACATTTATTTCTAAAACTGGCGCTCCCAGTTTTCTTTTACAGTAATCAATTAATTCTTGTCTAGAAGAAGGTTGCGCCATTTATCTACTATATCTTAAAATTATTTATGATTTAAAGAAAAGTTCTAATAAAATTTTATTGTTCCCAATATTGTTTAATATATTGAGACTTTATTTGGATTCACTAGAAAAATTTTTAAGTAATGTTTTAATTTCAGTCAAGTCATCTTTAATCGAATTGAGATCTCTCTCCATACAATTAATTCTATCTTTTTCATTTTCTTGAATTTTTTTTCTTGCCAAGTAAGATACATATTCTGATTGATTTGTATTCACTATGGCATTTGTATGGGTATCTCTAAAAAGGTGGTTTTCACCTTCAACTGGTATTAAAGTCATTTGATTTCTTAGGCAAGTGCAATAACTCTGAGATCTTGAATTACAGGAACAATAGACTGATTCGTTGATGTCATTATTAACTTTATTCTGAAAATTTTAAACGAAGGTAAATTGTCAACGGTAAATTCATATTCTTTAAATGATCTAGGTGTTGGAATATAATCATAGAAAGAATTTTTCAAAATAAGAGTATCTGGCGATCCATTATTAAGTGAAGGATCAATAACTATTCCCGAAGAAAGGTTAGAATAACCTGGGAATGGGGTGAAAATAGGACTTTCTCCAATATCATTTTGAATAGAATATAATGCCCTAATATCATTTTGCTCATTAATCGCACCAGTTAATAATATTTTGATTGATGTTGCCGAAGTTTGTAGAGTAATTGGCTTTGAAACATAGTAAAATGCATTTGGATCATTCTCAACACCATTTATTCTACTATCATTAATATAATCAGTTACTGGTTGATTTACTCTATTTGAGGTAAAAATTATATTTGTTTTTGTCAAGTCAATACATGGAGACAATCTTTCATCGACACTTAATAAATTCATATTGAGTGTAAATGATTTTTTACCTGGTAGATTTGTTAATCTAGAATCTTCATTAACTTTTGATGCAACAATTCTTGGAGAATCAAAATAATTTGCATTATTAAGTGTTATCGGTTGGAATCCTTTATCTAAATAAGGAGATTCTGTTCCATCAATACTTTGACCACTAACTGTTCTTACCGAAGAAGATATTGTTGTGAATTTTGGACTAATTGTTCTAATGGATGGAGTAATGAGTTCAAAAGGAACATTATATGTTGCAGAAACATTTAGTCCTCCAGTTTTTTTAGATTCTCTGAAAAATAGTTTTGGCAGAGTTCCGGAACCCGTTCTATCAGTAGTTTCTGATCCTGAGGACATGTCAACCTTTAAATAATAATAATCTAATCCAATTTGTTCCGAAATATCAGCATCACTTAGATCATGTGTTTTATTAATTCTAAGTAGAGAAACTCCATTTAATTCATACTTATAAACCAAATTTCCTGATAGATGTTCGAATGCTTTTGTTCCGTTTATTTCTCTAGTAATTCCAGTTAAATCGTTTCCAGAAACTCCAGTATACTTAATAATTTCATCACCGATTAAAATATATCCTGGATTTGTAGTAGCAACACTCACATTTTCGAAAGTAGTAAAGTTTTCTGTGCTTGCAATTGAAATATTAGAGGTTGAAGATGCAGAATAATCAATAGAAAGTGTTGTTGGAGTTACATCAGATTTTGCGTTTATAATAGTAACCTTATTGACATCGGAATGCATTCCATGATTTCTTTGATTTACTTTAAAGTGCAATCCATCAAAAATTTCCTCAACTGGATCTGTTATAATGACACCTCCACTATATGCACTATTAAGAGTTGTTGTTATTCCAGAATTGTTAATATATGTAAGAGTATAACCAGCACCAACTACAAACTCTCCTTGAACATCATCAAGAACTAACTCATTTATACCAGAAAGATCGGAAATACTTAATCTTAAATTTCTTCCAACTGAAGATATTCCGATAGAAGAAATTGTAACAATATCGCCAATAGAATAACCAGTGCCACCATTCGAAATAGTTGCTGCAACAGCAACTCCACTATCAATAGTTACATTAGCAGTTCCATTTTTTCCTGTTCCTACAACATTAGAAAGTTGTAGGTTGTTATAAGTTACAGCACCTGCACTTGGAGTATATCCAATACCGGAATTTGTAATAGTTAATCCTGAAATAGTTCCTGCAGTTCCAACCAAAATACCAGCCGCATTTGATTGTAATTGAATAATCGTATTCCCGTTTGTAAGATCTGGATCTTGAACTGTAGTTCCAATTCCAATTCTTACTGTTTTTGAATCAACATCAAAAGGATTTTTTCTTAGAACATCAATTCCGGTTGTTGGTAATGTTGGATTGAAGAATTGTACAGAACCACTTGAAGTAAAACTTGCCCTGAACAATTCAAATTTAAGATCTTCATATTGACTTGCATCCCAACTAGAAGCATTTTGAGATTTGAAGAGTGATCCAAGAATTGGTTGAGATGAAACTAGAATTTGTCCTGCTTCAGTTGCAGCAGAAGTTACATCTGCTTCACCTAACCTGGAAATCCAAACAGTATATTCTGTAGATTCTGAAAGTAATACAATTGCATATTCAGTTTGTCCATTTAAATAAATTGGAGAATCAAACTGAATAGTTGTTGGAACTGATGCATCATCAGAAACATTAACTTGGTCGGGAGTCAATTCAATTTCTGAGAAAGGAAGAATTTTCAAAGTCGGAAGACCAACTTTTATTTCTCTTAATTGACAATATACTGGCAAAACTGGATCTTTTGTTCTGAAATAAACATTCAGTTTAGTGACAAAGATTCCAGTAGCATCATCGACAAAGAAAGATTGTGCTAATGGGTCAATTCTTTCTTGTCTAATATTTGTTACATTCGTAACATTATTAACATTTGTTATGTTGTTATTTGTTACATTTGTTATATTATTAATAGTTTGTGACTGTATTTGTGTACTTGATGAAGTAGTTGCATTTGCATTAGCCGTGGCAACTGAAGATGCAGTAAGAGTTCTAGTCTCTTCAAAATCTTCATGATCAACTCTTGCATTTCTAAGTGAGAGAGTGACTTCTTGAGTATTGTCAATATCACCTTGAGAATAGAATATTTCTTCTGCAGAGGTGGTTATGACTCCTCCTATTCTAGTATTTGTAGAACTATTTGTTAATCTAAAAACTGTTCTTCCCGTTTCAAAAGTTGGATTTCCTGGAACATTTCCATCAGGAACCAAATAAGATCCAATTACAGTTCCAATATTATCAGTAACTAATCTCAAATTTGAGATTGTAGCAACAGCACCACTACTCTGCCCCCTTAATATCATCCCAGATCTAGCCCAACCCCAATACTCTGGTTGTCTTTCATTCGATAAACTAAAAGTATCAATATTTAATGTTGTACTCGTTGAAGAATAATTTGCTGGAATATTATTTCCTCTATCGTATGGATTCTGTACATAAAAATCTGTAGGATTATTATAAGGTCCATACTTATGATTGGATGTAGCAACACGGAAAGAAATATATGGCAAGGAAGTTTGATCAATACCATCAACTATATTTGCTGTTGGCATTGTTCCAATAACAGTTTCTCCAACTTGGAAAGTTCCTGATGTCATTAAAACTTCAAGAAGTTTTGGTGTACAGAAATTGTTAACATCAACATTATCGAAAAATCCATATACTTGAGTATTTGGTTTCAAACGCCTTCCAGTAAACTGAATATTTCTGGAACGCATGAATTGAATAATATCTCTACTTACAATTCTATCTCCAAGAGATTCTGTATCAATCTGCTCTCTTACTGTGTGCTGAACACCAGTTCTTCTTTGATCTAGATTGGTTGTAAGACTTACAGATCCTCCAATATCAACACTTGTTGTCGTAGAAACTTCTTGTCTTCCATCACCAACATCAGTTGTGCTTGAAGAAGAAGACATGCTTGCACTAAGTTCAAGTCCAAGATCTTGTCTAATGTTATTGGTTTCCCAAGAATTCCAAATAATTGGACTTACTCCCAATCTAGATCCATCTGCTTGGTCAGTAACTTCTGCTCTAAGTGCTTCTGCAACACCTAGGAAAGAACCTTCCATTCTTACATCTCTGAGTTCGAGACGATTAACATCAATCCAAACATCTACGGTTGGTTCTAATTCAATAGAACCTTCCCAAGTTTTTACCAGATATGGAGTTACATTCTCAACCCTAGTTGCAAATGGTTGTTCTACCCAAAGAACTTCCTCATAATCCAAACTTAAAACACTTCCAGTCTTCTTGATATTTGTTCCAAGTATGTTACTTAAGTAGTTTTTATCCTGATTTGCATTTGTAGTTGATCCAATTCCGGCAATAGAATCAGAACCCAACTCAAGATTTAGTGTCGTTGTGTAATGAGATGGTCTCAAATGGCCATTTTGTAAATCTAAACTATTTTTTACTCCAACAGTATTATCTTGGACTCCTACTGATGAGAAATTATCAATTAAAAATCCAGATTTAAATCTATTGAGACCAACTGAGTCAGAAATAAAGAGATTTGCTGTATTATTTTCGAGAAGAGATAAACTAGTATAATACTCAAGATTTTTAATTCTATTTTCTAATCTAAAGATATCACTCATCTGATATCTCTTGTGATCGACAAAACTTACTTCAGCATCTCTAACATCATAGAGATATGGTGGTAACTTAACATTCGCAATATTTAAACCATTTGAAACTTCTTCTGGTAGTTTTGGATTATCTGCAGGTTCTCCAACTTTTAACTGGAAAATTCCTTCTTTTGTTAAATAAATTCTATCAATTCTTGGTAAATAATATGTAAACGATAAAGTTTCAGACTCATCAGATGCCAAAACATAACTTGTGCTATGATTTCCTCCAGTAAATGATCTACCTTCAAATTCGAATGGTGATCTTGATCCAGATGAAACGGTAAAATTACTAACTCTTGGTCTAGCATCTAAAACATCAGTATTTCTAAATCCTTTTATCGATTGAATCTCATTTCCATAATTAAATCCATTATAAGAACTTGCAGTAGTTACATCTCCAGTATCTGAAGTCTCATAATATCCTCTAGCATAAACAATTTTTAACTTCCTAGAGGGTGCTTTTATATTTTGCTTTCTCTGAATATAACTATAGTCATAATGTGTTAAAGTTTGTCCATTATAAAAATTAAAATCATCTGTAATATTTCGACTTCCCAGATTTAATCCAAAAGCAATTCCATTTATACCCGATTCTAAGAATTCAACAACTTCTCCTTCTTGAAAAACATTCTGATTTAAATATACAAAAGATATTTTGCTACTGTCTAATTGCTCTGCATAAACACCTCTTGCCCCACTAATAGTCCCGACGAATTCTTCTCCTAAAATTAAATCGTCGGTTTTTGAAGTAGGTCCATCTAGAGATCCAACTGTTATGCTTGGAAGAACTGGATTTGATGTATCATTTGATTCATATATTCCATGAATTTTAATTACATCTGGAACATTCAAACAAATTTTTTCGTCTTGAACCCTTGTTCCAAATGGATATGATCCATGTGTTAGTCCATCATTTTTTGTAGTTGATCCAGTTCCAGAGTAATCATATTTTGACTTATCTACAATTAAAGAATCTACAAATGCTTTTCTCTTAGTTTTTGATGTTACAGATTCTTTTCTTAATGTTGCAATTAATTTTGCACTAGAATCATTTGAACCAAGACCATTTATTACCAGTTCTGTTGATCCGTTAGTAAATTGAAATTTATCTTCTGTCAGAACCTCAAGAGTTCCATCTGATCTGGAAAGAATATACCTTTCTTCGTCAAATGGTAAAAATACTTGATCTGTTCCTGCGGTTATTGTATTTGTTGAGTTATCGGTAATAGTTATATCAAACTCAGTTCTTACGATCAGAGAAGAGTTTGAAAGATCCACTGATTCAATATTTACTTTTGGAAGAGGTGCAAATAACCTTTCATTATTTTGAGTTGTTTGAGTTCTAGTATATAAAACTGATAGATCGTTTATATCAATGGATGTATCTGATATTCCACCATCACAGACTCCAGTTACAGTTGTAATACCACTGATTATAAGAGAATTTGTTAAAACTTGATCTACTTTAGCAAAAGATTTTACTGTCAGATTTGGTCTAGTATATTGAATCAAGTTTCCTGTAGTTACAATTCCAGGAAAAGCAACTGTTGGGCTGGTTACTGTTGCAATGCCAGCAGAAAATCCTGAAATTGATGCATTGCCATTACCAATTAATGTAGAAACAGATTGCAAAGTATCTGCAGAAAATGTCTTTGATGCACCTACATTGGCATATAAAGATTTTACATCAGCAATTCCATAGTTAGTAAATCCAATACTAACTCTAGTATCATTTGTACTATCAAATACTAATTTTTCTCCGTTAATAAAATTTCCAGAAATCTGATAAACTGTAAGTGCAGTTCCAACAGAAACTGAATTTTTTAAAAATGCCGTAGCACCACTAGAATCACCTTTAATATAAGTTGGAGTAGATAAACTAATAGGTTGGTTAAGAGTTAAATCACCATAAGTTTGAACATCAAATAAAGAAATATCCCATCGGTTTAAGTTTTGATTTTCTAATTCATAAGAGCCAGATTCAAGAGCAAAATCATAAACTCTTGCGATTCCTATTTCTTTTCCTGCAGGAGAATATGAACTTAATCCAACTCTAGAATCTCTTAAACTAATAGTCGTCGATGTGTTTATACCTATAGATGGAGCACCTGAAGACCTATTTAAAGTAAGAGAAGATCCAAAACTAAAATTAACTGCTTGATTTTCAATTAAGTTAGTAGTTCTTGGTTTTGGTGCATCAAGAAGAACAGGTGAAATAGTTTCTACTTCATATCCTCTAATATATGCTTTACCTGGACTAATTTTATATACCATCAAATCTTCAGATGGTGTTACACCAGATGAGGTTTGTTGATTTTCTAAGTAAATTCCACCATTACCCTTACCATCGTTTAAACTCTCTCTACAAAAAGTACTAAATGATTTGATATAATAATTTCCAGATTCGTCAAAAGTTCTTCTTGCAAATTCATCTGCAATAAGATTATAATCAGTATTTTTGTTTATTTTTCTTAAAGTTCCATCCTTTACATTTGCAAGTTCAATAAAATTTGGATAATCGAAACTATCTAAAGGTTTTTTAGATAATCTTGCAGTTATTTTTAATCTATCTGCCCCTGGAGCAGCATAGTTATTGAAACCATTTGCATTATCGTTTAGATTAGGATCAACATCTGCAGATATAATCTCTTCAATAATATCAAGTCCAACTCTATAACTTGGTAAATTTGTATATTGGTCTAGAATTAAAGTTTCGTTATCTACATCAACCAAATAACCTCTAATAAAATATACGCCTTCTCCAAGAGCAAAAGCAGATCCAATAGCAGTTGCATCAGAAGCAATAGTTCTCGCAAATCCTTCTCCGGCAGAAATAAAACTGCTTCCAAAAGCAATATTTGAATCCGTAATTAAATTTTCACCATCTTCAAAATCTCTTGTAGTTAGATTATTTTGATTTGATTGATAATAATCAACATATAGTGTAATATTTCCTCTTTCCGACTCATCTGAGGTAATTACTTGTCTTACAATAGCAACAACTCCAGAAGTTTCTCCTCTAATCTGTAAACCAACTAAATTATCGAGATATAATGATACTGGAATCCCTAAAAAATTACTCTCAACCTGAACTGCATAGTAATTCTGAATATATGTCAGATTACCAGGAATTACCTTGGCACCCTCTTTAAAAAAGTGATTACCAAATTGTTCTACTTGATTTTGTAAAATTGACTGTAGAGTAGTTAACTCTCTTGCCTGAACAGGATACCCTGGTTTGAAAAGAACTTTATAATAATTATTATCTTTACCACCAATTACTGGTTCATTGTAGTCATCAAAATATGGAGCTACATTAAGGTTGGTTTCTTGAGACATAATTCCTTAGAATTGCAAAATAACTTTGATATCTTCTTTTTGGTTTGTTGACCGAGTAATTGATGGTCTGTTGTCAACATAAATTATATTTCCAGAATATTTTTGAACTTCTGGTTGAGACACACCTTTAATAAATTGTTGACCCAAGTAGTATGTCCTACTATTTATTATGGTACTGATACCCGGATTACTTTCACTTCCAAATGTAGTCTGGATTGCTAGTGTTGCACTTCCTCCCAAAATATTGAAAGAACCACCACTTCCAATATCAGCAGTAAATCTATGCATCGTAAATCCATAAGTAGGTGATGCATTTTGAGTTCCATCGGTATTAAAACCACAATGGAACCTATCTTGCCAATATTTCAAGACACCGGTGCTTTGATCATATGAAATTACTCTCCCAAAAGCAGTTGAACCAACTCCAATTGTTTGTGTGATTTGAGTGTCTGCATTAAAAACAACGGAACTATATCCAATTCCAGAAAGTTTAAGAGCATAAACAGCACTTGCTTTATCTAAAGTTAGAATACTATCAGAGTCATAACTTAATGGGCTTTCTACAATACCAACTCTTGCAATTTGGTTTCCTGTAATAAAATCAGGATTTTCTGTGTCATTTTCAATTCTAGAATAAAGTAAAACATTATATGCACCCAATTCCTTATATACATCTGCTCCATGTCCACCTTGAGGTGGAATAATTACATTAAAAACTGGAGAGGTTGTGCCTGTTGGGACATTGCCACCAACAAGATCCAATGTTCCAAAAGTATATCCAGAACCTCCATTTGAAATAGTAACAGTTTCAACCTTAGAGTCATTATTAATTACAACTGTTGCTTCTGCACCAGAACCATCACCACGAATAGGTACTCTTGTATAAGTTCTGTTTGCAGTTCCTAATCCAACTCCTCTATTTGTAATAGTAACAATTTTTAACTGACCACTTGTTGCTGCATTATTTCTAACTGCTGCCTCTCTCGAACTAGTTTCCCAGTCAGGAGGGACTGGCATGTAATTTGTTGAGTCGAACTTTACAATATCACTTGGACTAATTGTATAAAGATATTTCCAAATATAACCATCACCACTTGTACCTGCTTCTCTTGGTTCTAGATCGGTGAATGTTGGTTCGTCAAGAGATGGTCTTCCTGATGGATTTTCAGGTGAAGTTCCATTTTGGAGGCAGATATAAACTCTGTAATCACTATTCAAAACATAATAATTTGCTGAGTATAAATCTACAGCATTTGATGGTTGTGAAGGATTTGTTGCACTGATATCATGGCGATACATGTCATAAGTAACACCAGATGTCCAAGTAATTTTTCTAATTACTTGTCTTACATCTGTTTTAGATATTTTTTTCATCGCAATCATTGTATCCCAATGATTGTTCTCCTGATTAAAATTATCAACAGGAGATGGTGGACTAGTATTCCAATCAACATTATAATCGGTAGGATTTGGCAATCCAACAAAGGAGTAGTAGGAGTTACTAGTAGAAGCAACTCCTGCTATAAAATTCTTTGCATTTAATATACGAAGTTGATCAGTAATTATTGCAGCCATTTTACGGAGTTTTTATTTATTTATTAGTTAAACTGTAGTAGTACTCAGAGATCCATCATTTGCAACAATGAGACGATACTGTGTGCCATTTTGAGAAGTTAAGATTAATCCTTCTGATGTATTAATACCAACTGAAATATCACCACCACGAACTGTTAACTTTTCTGTTGGATTTGTAGTTCCTATACCAACTAATCCAGCAGATGTTGTAGTAATTACAGTCCCACCAGCACCAACTTTAAATGATCCAAGAGTATTACCAACACCAATTAATGTACTTGCAGCACCAACTTGCAAATCCCCACCAACAAAAGCATTGTCATCTACATGAAGATCTGTATAAACTCTTACGAGGCCATTCCAATAGTCACCTCTACTGTAAATTCTGAGTGCATCTAACTGAAAATCTGGAATTGGTGATGTATTTGGTTCGGTATTTCTAAAAACAAAACTTCCATCAGTAGAATTTGCATCAGTTCCAATATTAATTTGGAATGTTAAAATATCATCTGTACTCTGATTGATATATGAATTATCTCCAAATCTCAGTATATTTGATGATGAAGTTAGATTTGACAGAGTTACATTATTTCTAAAAGTTGCAATTCCGGTGAATAAAGAATTACCACCAACAGTTAATGCTGACGGAGCAGAGTCCGTTGCAATACCTACATTTGATGTTGTAGTAACTCCTGTAGCACCACTCACCCAATAACTATCACCACTACCACCACCTCCTCCACCAGTTATGATGGATCCTCCAGCATAAAATGCAGTCGCACTAATTATACCCGTGTTTCCATCAAAAGAAATTCCAGACCCAACTAAAATCTTATTTGCATTACCATCAAGCACAATAGATGATGATCCTACAGTTAAAATTCCAGTAACTCTTGCATTACCGTTAACCCACAATGAAGTTCCAGATGCTCCAACTGATCCAACTTCCAATCCAAATCTTGGATTTGTTGTTCCAATGCCCACATTAGAAGTTGTATTAACTCCCGCAGCAGTTTTATCCCAGGTTGGTGTTAAATCCGTACCATCACCAAACTGACTATAAATTTCTGCAAAATTATCATTAATAATACCACCAGCAATTCTTAAACTATCACCGGTTCCATCATTTGCAACTGATCCGGTGTTTATTGCTACTCTTGACATCGTAACTTACGGTTTCTTTTATTTATTTTAAAAAACATTAACTAGTATAATTTAGGTACTTCAATGGAGCAGTCCTATTTACAAATGCAGATGTTGTTAATCCTCCAATACCACCTAAAGTATAAGAATTGAATGTTCCATTCTCAAGAGGTTCGGATAAAATAATCTTACCCCAACTAAAGTTTCCATAATAATTTGATGTTGAAATTCCCAAGAATGTTCCAGCACCAGTACCAACACCAATAGAACTAAAATCGTATACTGTCGAATCAAAAGTAATTGAAGTATAACTAAAATCAACTGTGCTAATGCCAGTTCTCGTATAAACTCTTCTCACACTTGTTGTACCTATTCCTATTATATCAACATCTACATCAACATATGAAGATACTTGATAAACATTATCAAGGAATTGAGTTCCGATTCCAATTATTTTGTTAGAACTATCTAAAGAATTGATGGATGTTGATGCAGATCCGATATTTGAGTTGTATATAATAAAGAAATCCCCTGTAGAAATTCCACTTATAGTGATTGCAGAACCAACTAAAGTATTATCTCTTAGGAAAGAATCAGTGGGAATAAACAAGTCAAATATTGCTTCAAGAGTTGTAGTTCCAACACCAACAATAACTCCAGAATCACCAGAATAAACTGTAGTGCTTGCAGTTTCATTTAAAAGAGTTGGAGGTTCAATTAAAACTACTGGGGGATTTGTACTTGTATATCCAGTTCCAGTAGAAGTAACATTAATCGAATCTACTATTCCTGAAGAAATTGTAGAAGTTGCTGTTGCTTTAAAAGAAGCTGCAATTCCTACAGGGTTTTCAACCGTTACTGCTGGAGAAGATGAGTATCCATAACCACCTTCAATAATATTAATTGAAGTTACTGATCCTGCAGAAGATACTACTGCTGTTGCAGCAGCAGCAACTAAAGAATCTTGAGAGATGAAAGTAACTTGATTTTGGAAACTTAGCAACGGACTTTCATTTTGTGCATTAAAAAATGGTTTGATATTGTCCACATAAATTGTGGTAGAACCAACTCCAACAGCACTGATTAAGTAAGAAGATGGATTAATGAGTGGTTCATATTGAATCCTATCCTTTCCAACAATTCTTCCATTAATAATCTTATCTGATGTTTGTTTGCACCATTTAACTGGTCTAAGTAAAGTATCATCTGTTGTAATACCTGGACCTGAATATGGATTGGTTTCTAGAGAATCGGTTGTATTAATACCGGTGACAATTCTCTCTTCCTGTTGAAGTCCAAATCCTTGACCAAACCCTGGTTCGTAATTTAAGGTAATATTATCACCAACTTTAATTGTTTCAAGAACATCCCTGAAAACAACATCAATGTCACCACTTCCCTTATAGAATAAGACTTTTACAAAATCTCCACTCTTGGGTGCCTCACTAAATTCTACAACACTACCACCTTCAAAATAATATGCCTCACCTGGTTTTTGAAGAATATCATTAATGAATATAAGGAGTGTAGATTTGACATCAATATTGGATCCCTTTGCAGCACGAATCGTAACTAAACCTCCACCAAGTTTAAGTGGAAATTTCTTAGTTACTCCATCAAATAAATCTTCAAAACTATCAAGAACCTCAAGTTCACCAAGAACCCAACCAGAGAAGAAATCATTATAAGTTTTATCAATTGTAAATTGAAATTCCTTATATGGTTTAGATGTATCTGTTGGAATTCCGGTATTTCCACCAATTTCAACAGTCAGAATTTCTCCTTGTCCATATCCATAACCAGTATTCTTAATTGAAAAATCAATTACACTAGAACCTTGTCCAACAATAATATCAACTTTTGCTTCAGTTCCTATTCCTTGAGATGAAGAAGAACTATAAATTAAAGGAATATTTGTATATGAAAGTGGATCGTCAAACACAACTAAAGGTGGATTTGTTGTAGTATATCCAGATCCTGGATTTGTGATAGAAACATTAATTACATGTCCATTACTGACCGATGCTGTTCCAATAAATTCAATATTTGGAGTTCCAGTACTTTCAGTTTGAACACCAACATTAACTACTGTTTGAATTCCAATTCTATAACCAGAACCACTATTACCAATACTAATCGCAGAGATTGTGCCTGCAGCAGAAACTACAGCAGTTCCTCCAGCAGAAACTAATGGTTGGAATCCAAATCCTTCAGTAGATCCAACAGAAACAATGACACCACCAACAGGAATATTTGCATTATTAACATCATATCCAACAGAGGATGCAGTTCCAGTAAATCTAATGCTAGAAATACCAGCACTCTCAATCAGAGTATAATCTTCAGGTTCTGCTTGTGCTCCCTGTGGACCTTGAAAAACTCCATTGATCAATATCACAGCATTATTTGTAGAAAATCCTGTTATATTTTGATTATCTGAAGTTAATGTAAATGTTTTACCAATTCCAGTGAACTGATTTGAAATCCCATCAAAAATATAATTGGTTTCGTAAGTTTCTTGTGATGTATTTGGAACACCACTTCTCATAAACATTCTTCCTTGGAAGGTTGAATGTGTGGCAATTCCAGTCCAATCTCTTTCGTTTGGTGGATTTGTAGTAGAACCTATCGGAGTAAGGCCATAAGGTGCATCAACAAAGTGAATAGTATTGTCAATAATATTATAATTACCGTCAATAATACGAATTAGATCACCTGAAGAGTGTGTAGATAATCCAGTACCCATCCAAGGTCTATCAACAAGAACAACATTAGTACTTCCAATACCAATGGTATTAATTTTCATAATTTCTTGATCTATTTGAATTAGATTACCACCAAAGAAAGAAGTAATTCCGGAGAATGTAAGTCGATTGTCAAAGGTACTAATATCCTCTGCAAGAGTTGTTGTTATAGAAGAACCTACAATAGGAGATTGGAAATAATTATCAATTGCAATAATATTTTTTGCATTTTGGTTGGTTGCAGTAAGTGAATGTGAAGTTCCAATACCTACAGAAGTAATATCAAAAATATTAGGATTTCCTCTTAGTGCATCCGCCGCACTTCCTGCTAATTGTATTGTACTTTCATTTACTTTAACAATATAAACAGATGAAGGAAGTTTATCAGTCGTTCCTATTCCAGTTACAACAGTTTGTGCAATACCAATTGCTTGTGTGGTTCCAGCCCCCGCATAAGAATATCTAACTTCCTCACCAGTAACAAAGAAATGATCAGGTATAGTTATAGTATTGGAACCAGTGCTAACTATTTGAGAGTCGCTACCATCGAAATTTCTCAGGAAGATTGGATTTTGTCTATGAGTTAAATCAAAACTCCTCTTAACAGATTTTTCTGTTCCTTCATATAATCCAAAACCACTAAGTATCTCTGCATTAGTAAAGTCAATCGAATCATTATCAATACTAACCTTTTCAAAACTTAATGCATTTTGAAATACTCTTACTTGAACATCGATGCTTGGTTCTGGAGTGAATGTTAATTGTGTTCCATTAGTACTAACAGCTGCGCCAACATTTCCAATCGATGAATGTGATTGGATGATACCATATTCAGTGATCGATGCTTCATTTCCATCATCTACAACCAGAACCTCAGACATTTGATATCTTTGGTTTGTTGTATCTTCTACACTTACAATATAATATGAGCATGAATGATTGTTAGGATACTCAGTAATTACAGTTTCAATTGGAGATCCTGAAGCAGCAATAGATGCAATACCAGAACTAATATATCCAACATTAAGTTCCTCTGTTCCTATTCCAGTTGATCCTGAAGTCGAACTTGCAATAGAGACAATTAATGCATTAATCGTTACACCGATGCCGAGAGCTGTATCTGGTTTAAAATCAATTTTTATATTGGATCCATCAATATAAGGAATATAAGTTCCAAGACCAGGTATACCATATGGATTGGTTATCGTATGATCTGTAAGTTGACCATAATCAACGATATTAACATTTGTTCCATCTTGAAGAAGATTAATTTCATCAAATTCATAGTATGACCCATCAACTGCACCAATTTCAACCAGAACTTTTGCTGATCTATAAGTATCTGCTATAGAAACAATGTTAGATGATGAAGATGAACCTGACGCAATAGTTGTCTGACTGGATTTTATGTCAACAACACTACCAAGACTTCTTTGTCCTACACCAACTATGCTGCTTTTTAAATCATGAGCAACATATGAGATATCGTAATCATTTACTGAGAATCTTATAGGATAAAAATTAAGTTGTCCTAACGATCCGCTAATACTAAAATCAAAAGAACCCAAATCAAAATAAGTATCTAATCTACCGTATTGATTTAAATATCCATTTTCATTGTCATGCAATAAAGAAACAATTAAGATCTGTCTTTCAAGAGTAAATCTCTTATCCCTTACATATGTAAAATATTTCTTAGTTCTAGCAGATGCAAGTTCAAATTCATCAATCGTACTAAATCTTGTTGATCTTGGATTACTATTAAATTGATCACTAATATCATCAATGATAAGAACTCTATTACCTACAGATTCAAAATAATCGGTTAATACTCTATTTTCTAAAATGATTTCATTAGAAACCAATCCAGCACCAATTCTAGTGGTTTTTTCCGTAGCAAGGTCAAAGGTATATACACAATTCAAACTACCACTACCAATCACATCAACTACTATATCCGCAATACTATCTTCTGCAAAAACATTTGCGGAGGTTCTATCTCCATCTTGATTTTCAATCATTAAATCGGAGAATTTCAAGAATCCTGAAGTGTGATTTAATGATTGAACAGAATCATCCCAAGTTTCAAGAGGAACTCTTGATTTGAGTGAATATGAGAAGTATTGATAATAATTATTATCTGCAATTCTTTGAACATTGTTATTTAAGAATCCAGTGTCATAAACCCATCCTTTATTTACTTTTGAATTTGAGGACATCTTTACATAAGAATCAAATTCAATTTTTTTCTTTATAATACCTCTAGTATTTGAAGATTGTCCTGTCAAAACATCACCAATTAATAAATCACTATCAGTGGAAACTTTTAAATATTCAATTTTATTGTTCCAACTCTCTACAATACCAATCCCAGTTTGAGAGATTACGGTTTCCCCAATAAAGAAATCATTTTTCTTAAGTTTGATATCAAAAACTGGAAACTGATTGCCATTAATAACTCTACCTGTCGATACTGATAAATCAGGTACACCAGGAAACTCATTTGGTAACAAATAATCAGATAGATTATATGTTATAGTTCCAGTATTTCCACCAAGAGCTGGATTTATAGAAGTTACTGTGAATAGCTTATAATCATATGCAGAAGAGTTATATCCTCTTGCAGTTGATCCAACTCCAACACTAGTATTTTCAATTAATACTTCATCACCAACAGAGAATGGAAAGACATCACTGAATCCAGTATTAAATCCAACTGTAACATCTTTTGTTGTAGAATTATAGGATATAGTATTAATTCCAATTCCATTTGAATTATTAATAGGAATAATTGTTGGAGTGGTATTATGCATTCCATAAGTATTCTTAACAATTCTAACTTTAGTTGCTCCAATTTCATATCTCAAATCCACATCAGAAATAATCTTTTTAGTGAACCCATCAATTACAACTAATCCCGGAGGAGTAAGGTAGTTTTTACCTGCAGAAAGAACTGTAATATCAGTAAATGATGTCAGAGGTTCAATATTAAGAATTTCTGGTAGATTGAGAGATGGACTTAATGTTAAATCGGTAGGATAATCAAATCCAATGTCTTCTATCTCATTTTTTACAATTTTTCCAATAGAATTACTTTCAACTTCAAATATTCCTCCAGATCCATAGTTGCTGATAACAGTGCTAATTCCTGGAGTAAACTCATAATTAGATCCACCATTAATTACATTGACCTTAGATATTGCACCATATGCAGATGTAGAGTTAGTTTCATAATATAAATTAGAAGATTCTTGATCATACGAACTACTTTCGGGATACTCTGTTAAATTGAAAGTAAATGTGTTAGTCGTTCCAATTCCTGTAACTCTATGAGTTCCTGAATACTTACTGGAAATCAAATTGATTTGGTTGTGATTGTAAATATCAGTGTCTACAATTATTTCTTTCTTTACTTCACCAATAAAGTCACTATTAACATTTTCTAATCTATAGTAGAAAGTATCTGGAACTTCATCGTTGAGTAGTATTGAAACATTGGCAGAAGTGTCAATACCAACTCTACCACTTCTGATAACTTCGAAGTTTTTGGAAATACCAGTGCCTTCAAATTCATACTTATAGTTTGAATCTTTATAAAAGACAAGATCAAAAGCAGAATATAATGTTGGACCGCTCAGATAGGATAATGAAGAATCTGATAAATCAAATTTAATAACTTTATTCTTATATACATTAAGTTGTGGATTAATTAATGAAAGTGTTCCGTCAGAAGAAGTTGTTATATTAACATAGTTTGGAATATTCAGATTTAGATCATACTTAGTGAGACACAATCTAATCTTATCTTTGGTATAATATAGGACGTAATAAATTTGCTCATTTACCAATCCACCTGCAGGAGATAGTGCAGTATAAACTACTTTATCTCCAGTATTAAATCCATGATTTTCAATGTAAATCGTATCATCAGTTGTGTCAACATCAATAGAATTAAATGATTGTGGTTTAAATACAACTCTTCTATTATTATCGTTATATCTTACTACTATTGTCTCAGTATTTTTTGGAGTTGATACCAAATCAACAGTATCACCTGTCAATAATCCATGAGTAGATGCAGTTGAAACAGTAACAATATTTTTAGAAATTTCTCCTACAATTGATTCTTTTAATGTAGTAAAGCTGTGATGATCACCCGTTCCAAAGTTTTCAAAGAACAGCAGTCCAACGGAAGTAGTTGTTCCAAGACCAACAAAACCTGTACTTCCTAATCCAATTTTAACTGTAGAAACACCAATAAAGTTATTTGAAATATTTGCAACATACAAACTTTGAGTTTGTGGTAATGAGAATGAAGAAATACCATCAAAGACAAGAATTTCAGATCCACCATTAGTAGAATAATTTACTTTTTCTCCAGTTTTTAAGTTGTGATTTGGTAAGTAAATTGATTGATAAGGTACAAATACTTGAGTGGCACCGACACCGGGAAGAGAGAATGTAATGGTGGTTCCTATTCCAACAGAAGCAATAGTTCCTAATCCAACAGATTCACGAGGATCAAAATAAATTTCTCTATTTGTAGAATAAGCATAATCCGTCCTAAATCCAGTGTTAATTCTAAATTTCCTTGGATCTTCAAAAAGAACTGTTGTTGCAGTATATGCTGAGCTAACTGTTGAATTATATTCCCTGAGAACTCTTATTCTTCCTGAAGGCGAATCAACATTTAAAACTTTTACTTGTTCTTGCGTTCCAATTCCTAAAACATCATTTTCTCTGATATAAGGAAATTCTAGAATACCTGAAAGATAGAAATAAGTTGTGAGTCCAGTTACACCAACAGTTCCTATTCCCAAAGTAGTAACAAAGTTATCAGTTCTTATACCTAGAGTATATGGTCCTTCTAATTTGGAAAAATAAGTATTAAAACCGGATACGTTTACTAACTCAAGATTTTTTAACCCATGCGGCGCAGTTGTAAATCCTATTACTTGACCCAATCCATCGAGAGTTGCAAACTCTACAGAAGAGAACGAGGTTGTTGCTGCACTAATTGATGTTACATTTTTTCCAAAAACTTTTTCAACTTTAGCAGATGCATTTGAACCACCAGTTCCAGAATTATCAAAAATCAAACGATCTCCGACATTGTAATCGGATCCACCAGTCAAAATTCCAACTTTTTCTACAACACCCTTAGATGCATAGTTTATATTTACTGTTTGATTTTTAACTTCATCTGGATTGAAAATGTAGTTATATGAACTATTAGAGCTCTTCAGTTTATAATTTAAAGTGCTTCTAAACCACTTAAAGTCATTAAACTTATATTCATCTTGATTTGATTCTTTACTAAAATTAAAAGAATTTGGTTCAGAATAAAAACTAGTTCCAATAAAATATGGATAAGTAGGTCTCTTGTATCCTTTGAATGGTCCATCAGTATCAACAGAACCTGGACTTATAGTAGAAAAATATGCATAAACACCATTAGGATAATCTGGTGTCACGCAGAATCGACCATTGTGCTCGTCTAGATCACCATTCCCTTTGAATTCATAGTCCTCATTAAAAAATCCTTGAGGAAAATTGGTTAGGGAAGGTCTGTTTATTCTAGAAACTAACTCATAACCAGATAACATTGCTTTTGCAGTTCCCCCAGTTGGAGTTGAGAACCCATATGGACCATATATCGGATTACCATCATAAGCCCAACCAATTATTGGTGAATGATAAGCAGAGGATACTTCTTCATTATTAACCTCTCTTAAATCTGCAATTCCGTAGAGTGTCAGATCCTCATTATTATCTCCATTCTGTGATTTTGCATATAAAGATTGTCTTAGTTTTCTTGGAGCATATAAGTGACAATACTGCAATCCATAAGAATCTCTATCGGAAGTGGTAACGATACCATCATCTGCCGTCAATATATTAAAATATTTTTGGAAAAGATTAACAGTCCATTTTTGAATATTTGCAAACAATCTACAATTTTGTCCTGCGGGTAACACATCAATTGTAGTTCCATCTTCATACCCAATACCACCGTTCATCACTTTAACTTCAACTAACTGTCCATTTTCAACGATAGGTGTCAGTTTTGCATAATTACCTTTTCCGTTTATCTGTAGATTTGGAGGACTATTATAACCAGAACCCGTTTTTGCAACTAAAACTTCAGCAATTTTTCCTTCATTGTCTATAATTGCTATTAGTTCTGCGCCCGTTCCTCTTCTTAGATCAAAAATTGGTTGTCTATTATAGTTAATTACCTCTTCAGATCCATAATTTGTTCCTTTAGAAGTTAATTGTACAGAATCGATGTTTCCTCTAAAAATTGGTTGAATTTTTGCAGAAAAATCTTGCCCCGAAAGTGTAGATACTCCAATATTACCAGTAATACTTACTGTAATTGGTGTATAATTGAATGTATGAGTGCCAGAACCAGTAGAATTAAGTGTAATAAATTGATTTGTATTCAAATAGTATGATTTTGCAGTTGTTCCCAAACCAACTGGAGCAAGTTTGAATGAATTATCATCAATTTTTTTCACTAAGTAACTTGAAGTTGTATCAAGGCCACTTATTATAAATCCATTGGTTGAGTAAATAATTTCTTCTCCAGTTGAATATCCATGAGATTCTATGTTTATGGTACTTAATGCAGTGTTGATTCCAGATACTGGAGTAATTCTCTGTTTATTTTGATATCCTTCTCCACTATTAGTGACAATAATATCAGATATAACCTCCTTTCTAATAGAGGATTTGAATCTTTGAATACCAATTCCATAATCATTCAAATTGACTGTATTGATTCCGGATATTGCTTCATTCTGCTTTTCATACAATCTTACATTAAATCCATCAATAACTGACACATAATATGATGCATCAGTCGTCAATCCAGCAATCCCTTTTTGACCATCTGGCACATAAATTACTCTTTCATAATCTCTAAATTTGTGATAAGTAGAAAACCCAATCGTATCTGTAAATAAGTTTATATCAGAAGTTGACTCAGCATTAAAAAATGCATTGTGCTCAACAGAAACCATGTTGATTTCTGCAGATGCATCTTTTCCATTCCCACCAGTAATTGTTACAGAAGGTTTATTTACATAATCAAAACCAGAATTAATTATTTCAATTCTTTGCAAAGATCCTGTTACAGCACAAATTCCAGTTGCACCAATACCTTGAAAATCTGATATTTCTAAACTAGGTGGATTTATTACATCATATCCATCACCAGCAGATGCTACATCTAGATTATCAATTTGCCCATAAAAAACTGTTTCTGATGATTTGCAATTTACTATTTCTACACCATTAACAAGAATACCAACTCTTCCAGGAGTTGTTTCATAATTTCCACTTTTATTGATTGGTTGCTTTACTTCTCTAAGAATATTTTGTGATTGTAAATTTTTATTCGCAAAATCATAATACTGTATAGTATTTGAGTCTACAGATCCTGAAACAGAAATGAATAAACCATCTGCCAAATTAGATGGACTTTTTGCTAAACTTATTCTTGTCGCATCAATTCTTTTAACATAATATAGACCTTCTATTAATTCTGGAAATTTGCTTACTACTTCAGTGGTTATTGGGTTTAAGTCATCATCAAATCCTTCAGTTACGACTCTTCCTGGAGAGTAATAAATCTTATCTCCAGTATAAAATCCATGGTCAGATCCTGATGTTATTTGTAAGACCTCACCACTAAAAGTTCCGGAAAAAGTTACCTTTTTATCATAAGGATTTAAAAGTTGGTCATAGTAAAAAGGTATTGATGGTGAGGCAACTAGTACTTCATCAGAATAATTTGTGTATATATTTTGAATATTTGCAGTATTTGAATTTATTTGTGGATACAATGAAGAAGTTGGTTTTAGAATGTATCTACTTACGGTGTATATTAAATTCGAATTGAGTTGTCCTTGACCTCTAATAGAAAATCTTTTTTCATTTAAAACATCAACGACAGTTGAATTATATGATACCGAAGAACTATCAGTAATTTTTAACTGATCACCAATTCGAAAATTGTGATTATCAAATACCGTGATGTCATATGTAAAGTTAGATTCATCTTGTAATATGAATGAACTTACTTTATAGTCATTGGCAATATTGTCTATCCAATTATCTCTTCTAACTGTTGCTGAAGAAATTCCTAAAGTTTTAATTCTTGCAGTATCGTCTTTAGAGAAAAGATATGTATTATCTGGAAGAACAACTTCCTCTAGAACTGATCCTATTCTTACTTGAATTTGTTCAGCAGTAGTAATTCCTGCATATCCATATGCATAAACATCCAATCTAATTTCTGTTTTTGGTGAAATATCTGACGTTATATTTGCTACATTATAAAATTGAGTAACAGATTTTCCAGAATATGTTAATGTAACCCCAGATCCACTGGAATATGTTGTTACTAAAGTGCCAGAAGTTGGAAATCCTATTGTTGAATCGACATCAATAACTGTAGACCCAGAAAAAACTTGAGATACAATTCTTGTTTTTGGGTGGATTGAAAAATTACCATATAAAGAACCATCAAGTATAATATCTTTGTTATAATCAGAATCAAAGCTCAATTTAAAATATTCTTTGCCACCTAAAAATATTTTTTCTACATCAGTAATGGAAGCATATGAATTATCAATATCATATTGAGAATACTCATCTTGATATAATGTTTTATTCAGAAGATCGAGAGGGTTTCCTGATATTGCTTCGACAACTAAATCTTTTGTCCTTCTATATCCCGCATCAGAAGGTCTGAATAAATATTCTCTCGGTTTAATTACCTCTACTTTTTCTCCATATAGTGCCCCGAAAAGAATCTTAAAAGAATTATCAGTTCCCTTTGAGTCATAAAAATCTACAGCATTTAAAATAAAACTTCTTTT